>Ga0207645_10000345_pt1 | contig 38809 bp, 36 predicted proteins | sample KBSM53metaG_FD_184331 | JGI IMG/M metagenome (GOLD analysis project Ga0207645, IMG submission 184331) | Miscanthus rhizosphere microbial communities from Kellogg Biological Station, Michigan, USA - KBS M5-3 metaG (SPAdes) (version 2) | ecosystem: Host-associated > Plants > Roots > Rhizosphere >...
CGCAAACGGGCCCTCCTGGTCCTCTTCGCTCCTCACCGGAGCGCCTAACGCGCTCTGATAGAATCTCAAGATACCGGCCACGGCGTCGGCGGGCACGAGAAATTCGACGTACGGGATGCCGAGGGTCATATCGCCAAACTCCGGTCGTGATTCATAACAACAGTATTGATTGCCCCACGGGGATGTGACGAGAACAGACTCGGCGTTTCGTGCGAATGAAAACCTTGTGCCCTTGAGCGCCTCAGCAACGCCATTCAGACGGGCTTCGAGCGCGTTCAGGTCGGGCAGTACCATTCCGGCATGCCCAGCAATCACTTGTGGGGTTCGAGTGGGTAAGTGAAACTGTTGTTCGCCGACATTGACCCACATATTGTTGATGCCGACATTCATGTACGGATCGCGTGTAAATCCCATTCCCACGACGTAAAAAAGCGTTGCCAGCGATTGATCCGGAACCTGCACATTGATGTGCTCGAAGGAAACGATATTGCCGACGTCTTCTTCAGCGTATTGGTTCATGGATGACCTCCATACGATTTCATCTCAAGCAGGAAGCTTACGCCGGCTTTATATCCGTAGCTCGGATCCAGTCCCACTCTTCGGTAAGTCCCTGCTCCAAGCCGATCTTTGGCGCATAACCGAGCTTGTCGCGCGCCTGGACCAGGCGTGCTCGCGTGCGGCGCACATCGCCCTTTTGGCGATCGAAGCGTTTCAACTGTGCCTTGCGCCCCGTGATCTTTTCGGCCAACTGAATTGCCTTGATGAGACTGATTTCCGAACCACCCCCCAGGTTAAAGACCTCTCCCATACCGGGATAGCTCGCTGCCCCGATTACGCCGTCAACGATGTCCTGGCAGAAGGTAAAATCGCGGGTCTGCTCGCCGTCATCGAAGAGCGGCACCTCGTCCCCGCGCAACAAGGCCCGTAAGAAGAGGTGAAAAAACATATCCGAGCGCTGCCGCGGACCGTAGACGGTAAAGAACCGGAGCGAGACCGTCGGCACCGAAAAAGCTTTATAGTAAAGATAACATAAGTGTTCGGCCGCGAGCTTAGTAGCGCCGTAGGGTGAAACCGGCCGGGTGAGACCCTCCTCGCGCATGGGTAAATCGTCGGTGTCGCCGTACACGGACGAGGTTGACGCATAAACAAACTTGGAAAGGGCCAGCCCTTTAGCAGCTTCGAGCAATAACTGCGTCGCGACAATGTTGTTATCTGTATATCGGGTAAATTCTTTTCCCCAACTGGCTCGCACACCCGGTTGCCCAGCCAGATGAAAGACGTAAGTCGTGCCGCGCAGGAGCTCGGTCAAGTCACTGCGCAAAAGGTCGCTCTCGAGAAATCTGAATCGTGTATCCCGCAGCAAACCGGTAAGATTATGGTCTTTGAATTGCCGGGGATAGTTATCGAGAAAATTGTCGATGCCGACGACTTCGTGCCCGGCGTCGAGCAATCGTTCCGCCAAATGTGAGCCAATAAAACCGGCGACGCCTGTAATCACCGATTTCACGGGCATTTGCTCCTCGAGGCAAAAGCGCTGGGCGCCGATCGTCGGCGCGCCGCAAAAACGTTCCTAATACGGGGGCGCAAGATGCCATCAAGACCCGGAGCTTTGTGAACCACCAGCTTCATGAGACGACGTTATCCCGAGCGCGATTGAGTTTTTCGACGATCGCGTTGATCAGAGCATCGCCGTTTTCCACCGACATGGCGACCCGCAAAGCCAGCAACTTGTCTTTCGCAAATGGAAACTGTACCAGCTTCACAATATCCTTCTCGGTCGTGATGATCAAATCGACCCGCCGCGATACCCGATTGATTTCCTGCCAGTCCCGCGCAGTGTAAACATGATGATCGGAAAACTCGAGAGTCTCGACGATCTCGCCTTCCCAATCGTAAACCAGTCTATAGAAAGGTCTCGGGTCGGCGATACCTGTGACGGTTACAATTTTGCTCCGGTACAGAAGCGTGAGGGGAAACTCCTTGGGCCCGTTCGCGCTGAAGCTTAGCAATGAAACCGGAGATAACGATGCGGTGAAGGCTTTGTCACCGCGGCTGCCGCGAAGCACTGAGCTCCATTTATCGTTGGCTCCGGTGATCAAAAGAAAGTCGGCGCGCCGATGATTTCGTCGCGGCTCACGAAATGGACCGGCCGGCAGCATCCAGCCGGAGGTATCTGCCCCCAACAACAGGACGTCGATGTCTCGTTTGACGCGCCGGTGTTGAAACCCGTCGTCCAGAATAAAGACATCGACTTCTTTTTTTTTCAGCAGCTCTAACGCGGCGTTGGAACGATCTTCGGCAACGGCGACGGTCTGGCTGTACAACGCCGCCATCATGAGCGGTTCATCACCGGAGCTTAGGGCGGACCCAGCCATGACATTCTCATAACTCGGCTCGATCACCATGGCGCCGTCCTTGCGCCGGCCGTAGCCACGGCTCAATATTCCGCTGCGAATTCCTCTGTCTTTGAGCGCATGCGCGAGCCACAAACAGCTCGGTGTCTTACCCGTACCACCGACGGTGAGATTACCGACACTCAGCACCGGTTTCGACAATCGCACGGACCTGGCACAGCCCAGCACAAACATGCCGTTACGGAACTGCGCACCGATAGCGTACAAAAACGACAGTGGCAGAAACAGCAGCCATACACATTTTCCGACAACACCTTGGCGTTCCCAGACATTCCGAATTGAGAGCTTCATCGCTTCATGCGCTGTCCTGGGTCTCCATAGACAGGCGAGTTATAAATAGCGTCTGGCGAGAGCAAGATTCTTCGGCAGCGCTTCCTGATGAGACGCAGCGAAATCCGCCGCGCTTTGCCCTATTCGTTTGCGCGCCTCGGGGTCTCCCAACAACTTCACCAAGGCTTGCGCGACGTCTTCTGCGCTGTGCACCTCAATGGCGCCACCCTTGCGCTTCATGCCTTCGGCAATCGCTTTGAAGTTTTGCATATAGGGCCCAAAAAGAACCGGCTTTCGACAGCGGGCCGGCTCGAGAATATTATGACCGCCGGCATCGACCAGACTTCCGCCGACAAAAGTCACGTCGGCCACGTTGAAGAATTCCATCAACTCGCCGACCGTATCGAGCAGCAAGACATCTTTTTGAAAATATTGATCCGGTTGCAACCGCGTCTTACGTTCGAAACTAAAGGAAGACTCCTGCAATAATTTTTCCACCTCGGAGAAGCGTTCCGGGTGGCGCGGCGCTAAAACCATCATAAGTTTCGGCATGCCGGCGCGAGCCAGTTGCAGTGCCCTGAGCAACACCAATTCCTCGCCGCGATGGGAGCTTCCGGCGACCAAAATCTGCCGATCTGGACGAGTGGAACCGATTACGCTTTCGCGTCCGGTGACTACGTCGTCCACAGCGAACTTCAAACTGCCGACCACGGAAACTTTTTTTTCCGGCGCGCCGAGTTTGAGCATTCGCTCCGCATCCTCGGGCGACTGCATGCCGAGAGCGGTGTACTGCGCCAGCACGCGGCGAAAAAACGGCCGCGCGAGCTTGTAACGCGACAGAGCCTTGGCTGAAAGCCTTCCGCTTAACATGATCGTTGGAATTCCACGTCGATATGCTTCGCCGACGAGATTCGGCCAGATTTCGGTCTCGAGAAACAGCAACAACGAAGGACCAATACGCCTCACCGCGCGGCGTACCACCCATGAAAAATCCAGCGGAAAAAAAATAATTGCGTCGGCGACGCCGGCTTGGCGTGCAACCCGATTGCCTGTGGCAGTAAAAGTCGATATTACCAGACTCCGCTCGGGCGCTTCGGCCTTAAGGGCGCGCAGCAGCGCGCCCGCAGCGCGGACTTCTCCTACCGATGCAGCGTGAATCCAGATGGGGTCGCGCAGGCCTAAAGTCAGGTTCTTGCCGTAGTAGGCGAAGCGTTGAGACAAGCCGTCCCGATAACGTGGACCGAGGAACCAAACCAACGGAAGAAATGGTGCCGCGAGCGCGAAGGCGATGGTCAGAAGAACGTTATACAAGACGTAGCTCACCGAAACGTGTCAATCTCTACTGCAATACGTTCTGTTCCTCGCCGTCGCGTTCTTCCAAGGCTTGGATCATGTACAGACGATTGTATTCCCCGTTTCTTGCGAGCAGTTCTTCGTGGGTTCCGTCCTCGGCGATTGTGCCGTCCACCAGTACGATGATGCGGTCTGCTCGACGCACCGTCGAGAGGCGGTGTGCGATCACCACGGTGGTGCGGTCGGCCATGAGATTTTCCAGCGCGTCCTGCACCAGGCGCTCCGAATCGGTATCCAGAGCAGACGTGGCCTCATCGAGAATCAAAATAGGCGCGTTTTTCAGCAGAGCTCGCGCGATGGCCAAACGTTGCCGTTGCCCGCCTGACAGTTGCATCCCCAATTCTCCGACGAAAGAGTCATAGCCGTGTGGCATAGCCATAATGAATTCGTGCGCGTGAGCGGCCTTGGCCGCCGTAACGACCGCATTCATGTCGGGATTGGCGATCCCATACGCGATGTTGTTCTTGACCGTGTCGTTGAACAAAAATGTGTGCTGGGTGACGATGCCTATTTGCGCACGCAGCGAACGCACCGTCAGGTCGCGAACATCTATGCCATCGAGCAGTATCCGGCCGGCGCTCACGTCATAAAAGCGCGGGATCAGATCGACCAGGGTACTTTTACCCACTCCGCTCATCCCAACCACCGCAACGGTTTGACCCGCCTTGATGGTCAAGTTGATCTGCTTGAGCACCGGCGCATCGGCGTAGGCGAAATTGACGCTTTGGAACTTAATCTCTTCCATGAACGGCTGCGCCGGCCTGGCATTGGGCTTATCCGTAATCGCCGGTTTTTCGTCTAGAACCTCGAAAACTCGTTCGGCGCCCGCCAGCCCCTGGTGCACCGAAGTATACGTCCTGCTCAGCCCCTTGAATGGGCCGTACATCAAAAACATCGCCGCCATAAAGGCCATAAACTCGCCCTGAGTGCGGCCGCCGGCAATGACGCTCCAGCCGCCGTACCAGACCACCCCTCCGATGGCGAAGGACGCCAGCAGCTCCATGGCGGGAGAGACGATCGATTTAATCCGGCTCGCGCGCAAGGATTGCTTGAACAGCCTGAAGTTCTCTTGCATGAACCTCTGGTCCTCGTAATCTTCCATGCCGAACGCCTTGACGATCCGGTTGCCCTGAATGCTTTCCTGCAGGAGTTCCGTCAACATACCGGTGCTGATCTGGCCGCGGCGAGTGAATCTCTTGATTTTTTTGCTGAGCCGCATGATCGGCAGCACCGACGCGGGAAAGACAAAGAAGGCGATGGACGCCAAGACCCAGTCTTTCAAAAATGCCACGACCATCAGAACCACCAGTGAAGTGGAATCTTTTAAGAAAGAGGCGAGCGCATCGGTGATCGAATAGCGTAGCAGCGAAACATCGCTGTTGACGCGAGACAGAAGCGTTCCGCTTGGATGCCGGTGAAAAAAGGAAACCGATAAGGATTGGAAATGGCGATTGAGCTGATTTCTGACGTCATTGATAATGCGCAATCCCACGTAGTCGTTGAGATAGCTTTGACCGAAATTCATCAGCCCACGGAAGGCAAAAATCGCCACCACCAACAGAGGTAGATACGAGAGGGTCGCCTGGTCCTTGCGTGCAAAGACGTCATCCATAATATGCTGCACGAGAAACGGGATGGTCCCGTCCGTCGCACCGAAGCCAAGCATGCAGATCATCCCCAAAGTAAAATAGGGCCAGACGTATGGCTTAAGGTACCCGAGTAGTCGAATGTAATATCGCACCGGCTGCTCTCTCCTCTTCAGCGCATCATGGAAAATGCCAGCTCCGCGACCCGTTCCGCTGCGCCGGGCGCTCCGAGGCGCTGTCGGAGCTTGCTCAATTCCTCAGTGATTCTGTCCCGCGTTTTGGTATCATCGAGCAAAATCCTGGTTTCCACAGCGATACGTTTGGGGTTTACGTCGCGCTGGATCAGCTCCGGCATCAACCGTTCTCCGGCGATCAGATTCACCATCCCGATGTGATCGACTCGGACAAGCCAGCGAGCAATCAGATAAGTCAGCCAGGCTAATCGATACATGATGATCATCGGCCGGCCGAGAAGCGCGATTTCCACGGTGGCTGTGCCCGACGCCGTCCAAGCCACATCAGAAGCCTGGATCGCGCCGTAACGATCGTCTTCGACAATGGGCATCTGCACACCGGTTTGATCGAGCCACGAGCGCAGTTCCTCGCGATTGATGGTCGGAGCCCGAATGCAAAAAAATTGCGCTTTACGCTCGCGCGAGAGTTCAAGGGCGGCTTCGGCCATCGCCGGCAGGTGCCGCGTCACTTCGCCGCGACGGCTTCCCGGCAGTAGCGCGATCACCGGCCGATTAGGATTAAGGCCAAGCTTGGCGAGGGTTTCCGCGCGCCCGGCGTTGGGCTTGACAATTTCCAGCAGTGGATGACCAACGAAGCTGACCTTGACCCCATGGCGCTCATAAAAATCCGTCTCGAATGGAAAAATGACCGCCATCTGGTCGACCCATCGAGATATTTGCTGGACCCGATTTTTGCGCCAAGCCCAAATCTGCGGGCTGACATAGTAAAGCACCGGAATCCCAAGGGACTTGGCACAACGCGCGAGACGCAGGTTGAATTCGGGAAAATCGATCAACACGAGGAGATTGGGGCGACGTGCGCGCAAAGTTCGTTTGAGCAATGCGTAGGCGCGCCAGATATTTCTCAAATTCCCGGCCAGTTCCACCAAACCCATCCCGGTCAATTGGGCGACATTAAAAAGCGGCTCAAATTGACTCCGCTCTAGTTGCTCGCCCGCGACACCGTATACTTTCACTTGAGGGTCACGTCGATGCAGTGCCTCGACAAAGCGCGCGCCATGGGCGTCACCAGAAGCTTCACCGACGACCAACATGATTTCTTTCGCCTGCATCAGACAAAACCGCACCTCAGAGCTGCGCGCTAATCGTCGATGCGATTTCCAGGGCGCGCAGTCCCTCCTCGCCACCGACCAACGGATGCTTGCGACTGCGGACGCAATCGAGAAAAGAATCGATCTCGTCGGCTAGAGCATCGCCTTCCTTGATTTCTATTGTTTCGGTCCGAATATCGAGCCAGCCAGCGCCGGGAGCCGGTTTGTGAAAAATTTGCGCCCGGCGTTGGTCATAATCGATTGAAATGTACGCATCAGGTTGAAAAAAACGGATCTTCCGTTCCCGTTTGAGTGACACGCGGCTCGCCGTGATGTTGGCAATGCAACCGTTGGTGAAGTTGATCCGAGCGTTGGCGATATCCGGCCGCTCGGTGAGCACGGGCACGCCGACCGCCTCGATGCGCTCGATTGGCGCGCGCACGAGGCTAGCGATCACATCGATGTCATGAATCATCAAGTCGAGTACCACGTCGACATCCGTACCGCGCTCGACGAAGGGCGCCAAACGATGGCACTCGACGAACTTGGGTTCTCTAATGACCCCTTCGAGTCGGCGAATTGCGGGGTTGAAGCGTTCCAGATGACCGACCTGGAGCAGCACGTTTTTCCTTTGCGCGGCGGCGACGAGCTCGCGGGCTTCAGAAATGTTTGCGGTGAGGGGTTTTTCCACCAGCACGTCGATGCCCGCATCGATGAAATCCCGCGCGACCTGATAATGCAGCCGGGTCGGCACAGCAATGCTGACGCACTGCACCCTGCCGAACAGACTTCGGTAATCCGTAAAGGTTGGGGTGCCCAGCGCCGTGCCCATTTCCTTGATACGCAGCTCGTCGACGTCAACAATCCCAATCAGCTTTGCCTTGGATGAAGAGGCATATTTTTCGGCGTGAAACTTGCCGAGATAGCCGACGCCGACAACGCCGCTGGCGATGATGTTTTCCGTTTCCGCCATACCTAGCCGCCGACACCGACCAATGAAATGCCGCACGCATCCGCGCGTTTCAACAAGCTGTCCTTTTCCAGGAGAATGGTCTTACCGGCTTCAATGGCGAGCACTCGGCCGCGAACTTCGTGCAGGCGGTTGACGGTCTCTACGCCGACGGCAGGTACATCGAAGCGCAAGTCCTGCTGCGGCTTGCTGACCTTGACCACGACACAGCCTGATCCGGCCAGTTTTCCTCCGCGCTCGATCGCTGCATCGGTTCCTTCGGCGGCTTCCACGGCGAGGACAATTTGCTTTTTGACCACCACCGTCTGGCCGATGCCCAAGCGTCCAATTTCCTTTGCCGTGCGAAAACCCAATTCAATATCTTCCCATTCCTGCTGGCGCGGCGAACGCTTGGTGAGAACGCCCTGCGCAGGAATGATTTCGGAAAGACAGAACGTCGAGTCGATAACCTTAATCCCGTCCGCAGCGAGTTCGTTGGCAATGCCGCGCAGCAAATCGTCATCTTCCCGGCTTTTGAGTTTTGCCAAGAAACGCGTGCCCCGAAGATCGGGTCGGAAATTGTCGAAAAGCTTGACCTTGCGAATGCCGCCGGCCATGACCGCCTCGTTCACTGCCGCGCGCTGGAAGCTACGGATAATCTTGCCCAATTGGCCGACGTAGACCCAATGGATCTCTTCTACTAAGCGCTCAATGCCAGGATCGGTCTCACCGTAGTGCGCGACGGCGACGACATTGTAGCCGGCACGGTTGGCTTCTTCGGCGAAGATTAGCGGAAACTTACCGTTGCCGGCGATCAAACCTAATTTCTTCACAGGGTCCGACTGTAGCCGGGACAATCCATTTCAGAAGAAGCAATGTTTTTCCGTGGAATGATTCGACTGCAAAGCTGTTAACGGCATACGCCGCGCTGGGATTGGCTAATGAAAGAGACAAATCTTTCGATCTCCGGAATCCCGGGCAGCTCCGCAGAAATCTTTTTGAGCGCATCCTCGGTTCTGAGCTTGGATTGAAAAACAATCCGGTAGGCCTTGTGGATAATATCGATGACGCTTCTGTCAAAGCCGCGGCGTTTCAGGCCTTCGAGATTCAGGCCGTGCAGTTTGGCGCGGTCGCCGGTCGCGTTACAGTAGGGCGGAACATCCTTGGAAACCATCGATCCAGCGCCGATGATCGCGCCGGTGCCGATTCGGACGAATTGATGAATGCCGACGAGGCCGCCGACGATGACAAAATCTTCGATCGTGACGTGGCCGCCGAGGGTGGCACCGTTCGCGATGACATTCCGATCGCCGATAATACAGTCGTGGGCGATGTGACACTGCATCATCAACAGGTTTTGATCGCCGATCCGTGTCACCATGCCGCCGCCGGCAGTGCCGGGATTGAGCGAGACATATTCGCGAATCGTATTGCGATTGCCGATCAAGAGCTCGCTCGCTTCACCCTTGTATTTAAGATCTTGAGGAATGGTGCCGACGCTGGCGAAGGGAAAGATCACATTCTCTTCGCCGAATGTCGTCCGGCCCTGAATGACCACGTGAGACCCAATTTTTGTCCCTTTGCCTACGCGGACATTCGCGCCAATGACAGAATAAGGTCCAATTTCGACATCCACCGCGACCTCGGCGGCGGAATCCACGATTGCCGTTGGATGCACCCGATCCATGAATGCCGGTTTTTTCATGCCAATTCGACTTCCATGGCTGAGATCTCCGCTTGCGCGACTAACTTACCATCTACCGTCGCGACTCCCTGCATCTTCCAAAAGGAGCCGCGTCGTTTCAGGCAGGTAAGCTCCATGCGCAGTTGATCGCCCGGCTCCACGGGACGCTTGAATTTCACATGGTCGAGTCCGGTGAGCACGAAAACCTTATTGTCGCCCGTCCCGCCACGGGCGTTATGCGCGAAAATCGCCCCGACTTGCGCCATAGCCTCGCAGATCAACACTCCGGGCATGACCGGACGATTGGGAAAATGGCCGAAAAAGAAATGCTCATTGATGGAAACGTTTTTGATGCCGACAATCTTCTCTTCGCCCTGGATCTCCAGGATGCGGTCCACCAGCAGGAATGGATAACGGTGCGGGATATGTTGAAAGATAGCATTAACGTCCAGCATCGCGATCAAGGCTCCTTTTCACCCGTCCGAAGCAGGTGCGCCAACTGCTTCTCCAAACGTCGCACCGAGCTCCAAAGCTTTGGCAGCTGAGGCAGCAGAGTCATGACCTTCAACCATTCGTGGTGCGGCGCTGCGGCAACGCCGCCGGAAAGCACCGCGCCCGCCGGCACCGACTGCGGCACACCCGATTGTGGTCCAATGACCGCACCCTCGCCGATCTCGATGTGATTCACGACGCCGACCTGCCCGGCCAACGTCACGTTTTTGCCGATTCGCGTGCTGCCGGCGATGCCTGCCTGTGCCGCAATGACGGAAAATTCTCCGATCGTCACGTTGTGCGCGATTTGCACCAGGTTATCGATTTTCGCGCCCTGCTGGATGAGGGTGCGACCGAGAGTCGCCCGATCCACAGTGGTATTGGCGCCGATTTCGACATCATTTTCGATGACCACGATACCGGTCTGCGGGATTTTGACTCGATCGATGCCTCTGCCGGCATACCCGAAGCCGTCACTGCCAATCACAACACCGGCATGCAATATGACGCGATCACCCAATCGACAACCTTCCCGCACCACGACGTTCGGGTGCAGAACGCAGTCCGCGCCGATTACCGCATTTTCGCCGATGAATGCCCCTGGAAAAATGACGGATCCGTGACCGAGTTGCGCGCCCGCGCCGATCCAAGCGTTGGGGAAAATCGTCACGCCCTCATCCACCCTTGCGCTCTGATCAACGTACGCAGCGGAACTGATTTTTGCGTTGAATCGCGGCGCCAGAGAAAACAGCTGCGAAATTTTAGCAAACGCTAGGTAGGGATCGTTGCACCGGAGAAAATTAAGCCGACTAATGCTCTGCGCTGCATCCAAGCCTTCAGGCCCGACAATCACCGCGCTCGCTCGGCATTCCCGCAGGAAGCGCCGATACTGTGGATTGTTAAGAAAAGTAATCTCGCCCGCAACGGCCTCGTCGATCGACGCGACTCTATGAATGAGAGTATCACCGTCGCCGATGACCTCCCCTCCAACCTGGGTAGCGAGCTCATCGAGAGTTTTACTGAACGCCACCTATTTTTTCACCCGGCTATTGTAGGTCTCGATGACTTTGTTCGTGATGTCGATTCCCTGGTCGCTGTAGAGAATCTGCGAGCGCTCTAAAATGAGCGTGAACTTATCCGCCTTCCCGACTTCGGTCACGATCTGCTCCAACTCCTTTAAAATGTCCGACATCATTTCATTGTTTTTTTGCTGCAGCTCCTGCTGGTAGTCAGTCATCGCCCGTTGCAGATTGACCGAGCGCCTTTGGTAATCAGCCTCGAGATTGCGCCTTTCGTCATCCTTCAAGAGCGGACCTTTCTTTTCAATATCCGCTCTCAGTTTTTCGAGGTCCTGGCGCTCTTTGACGACGTCACCCTCGGCCTTTTTTACCTGTGCTTGAAATCGTTCCTTAGCTCGCTTTCCCGGTTGCGATTCGGAAATGACCCTTTGAATATCGATAAATCCAATCTTGATTTTTTCCTGCGCGGACACGACAGAACCGGAAAGAACCAGCATCGCGATCGCCAGCCAGTACTTCACTCACACCCTCCGTTTATAATGATTGAAAAATTTGGAATGGCAGTGCCTTACGGTTGACTGCCAATGGAAAACCCGAGCACCGACGTTTCGTCGCCCGGTTTTTTGTTTAGAGGAAAGCCAAGCTCGACCCGAAGCGGACCAAACGGCGACATCCAACGCACCCCGGCGCCCACGGATCGCCGCATATCACCGAAGTCAATCCCATTGGCAAAGGCATTGCCCATATCAAAAAACGCCACGCCGCGGAGCCCGTATTGTTCCATGATCGGAAACAGGAGCTCCACATTCATGACCGCTGCTGTGTCGCCGCCGATGACATCGCTCTTACTGCAGTCTGGAACTCCCGTATCGAGGTTCGTCACGCAGGTCTTCTCTCTCGGACCCAAACTTCGGTCCTGAAAACCGCGGATTGAATTGATGCCGCCGAGAAAATACCGCTCGAACAGCGGCAGAGTCAGGCCATTGGTCTCCGACTGCCCAGCGAAGCCTATTCCATATCCGAGCTGCCCGCCTAGAGCCAGAACGTAATTCCCTCCCCACTTGGGGTCCTTGAGCAGCGGATAGTGCCATCGGCCGCTCAAATCGGTCTTGATGAAACGAGAATCTCCGCCGAGCCCGGCCGTCTTGATCGAGAAAGCCGACTTGGTGCCTTCGGTCGGCGCAAAAAAATGATCGCGGCTGTCGTAAGTAATACCGGGAGTCACGGCACTGGTCAAAGACGTGCCTTTTTCATCCTTGATCGCCTGTGAGGCGTTAGCGTCGATGCCGCCGATTGTATCCCGGGTAAGATCATAAGCTACCCCGCCCCGCATGTAATCCCAGAACGTTGTGGGCCCGGTGCCTGCCAACTCGTCCGAGCCAGCCTCTTTTCGCGCTGCGCCGAAAAATGGCATGCGAAAATCCTTTAAGGGATAATTGGTGTTGACGCCAAAGCCGAGCTTATGCTCGTCAAAATCGAGGTATTCACGCTTGGTATTGAACAGATCGAGTCCCACGCTCATTTTACTGTCGTTAAAATACGGATCGTTCAGGCTGAGGATGTAATCTTGCCGCTTTGAGCCAATCGCAAAATTACCGCTCACCCCCTGACCTTTTCCCATGAGATTTTTCTCGGAAACATTGGCATTGAACAAAACGCCATCGCCGCTGCTATATCCTGCGCCGATCTGAAACGTTCCGGTCGGTCCCTCTTTCACATCGACAAGGAGATCAACGGTGTCTGGCTGGTCGGTTTTTTTGGTCGTAATTTGGACATCCTCGAAGTATCCGGTTCGCTGAAGCGCATTTCGGCTTTGGGTTACCTTATTACCGGAAAAAAGCTCCTGCTCATTGGCAAGCAATTCACGCCGCACGACTTTGTCGCGTGTCTTTGTGTTTCCAGAGACTAGGACGCGATTGAAATACACCGGCGGCCCCTTGGTGATCACCAGAGCCACGTCGACGTTTTTGTCATTCGGGTTTACTTTGGTAATCGGATCCACCTGAACGAACGCGAATCCTTTGTTCGAATACATATCCGTTATCGAGGTCACATCCTCGCGCAGCCGGCTACCCCGGAAGATCTGACCGGTGGTGAGCTTTACCGACTTGAGCATGTCCTTGCCGTCCTGGATCAGCTCACCCCCGATCTCCACCTTGCCCACCCGATATTGCGGTCCCTCGTTGACTCGAAACACCACCTCGAGCCCATCGCGGCCGCGTAAAATGACCGGTTCATCGACTTTATGCTCGACATAGCCGTTGTCGTTATAGTGATTCGATAAAATGGCCACATCATTGGTGAGCATGTCTCGATCGAGCACGCCGCGATTGGTGATAAACGAAAAGATCCATTCTTCCTTGGTCGCAATTAAGCCTTTGAGATCGCTTTCCGAAAAAGCTTTGTTGCCCTCGAAACTGATTTTCTTGATCAACAAACGGTTACCCTCGTTGACATCCAGCGTGATGACCGCTTGGTTACTCGCCTCGACGGAAACCGAATAATCAATCGCGGCATTCACGTAGCCCTGCTCTCCGTAGAGCTTGCGCACCTTATCGACGCCTTCGGCAACTTTGGCGCGATCGAGAATGGTGCGCGCGCCGATGCCGAATGCGGTTTCGATTTTTTCCTTGGAGACTTGCGCCGCCCCCTGGATTTTGACCTCGCGGATATAAGGCTTCTCCTTCACGGTGTAAATGAGCACACCCTCCGGTGTCAGATCGGCTTTAACATCGTCGAAAAAGCCCATGCGATAAATGGCCTTGACATCCTGATCGACAATCGTCGGATCGAAGGCTTCACCGGGCCGGCTCTTCAAGTGCAACCGAATCCCGTCGTCTTCAACCCGGACATTGCCGTCGATTTTGATCGCTTTGAGCGTAGTCTTTTGTTGAGTCTGCGCTTGAATCGGAACGATCCCTAACCCCAGAATTGCATTGCAAAGGATTAAATAGATTAGGCTAGCCCGGGCGCTCATCGAAAAACTCATCGGGAGGCCTTCAGCAAGGTGGTAATAGGAGCAAAATAACTTTCGAATTTCTAGCAGATACCGGTAATTTTGTAAAGCCAAATCTGCGGATTAGACGTTAAATAGTAAACCTTCGCGCAGCTCAGCGCGACGACCGATGCTCTCGGCAAATTGCCGGTTGTGCGTGGCGACGATCAAAGCGATCTTATGCTCTTCATTGAGTCGGAACAACAGATTCTGAACGCCCTCACCGATGCGGGGATCCAGGGATCCCGTGGGCTCGTCGGCGAGCACGAGCTTGGGCTTGAGAATCACTGCTCGCGCCACTGCAACTCGCTGTTGCTCGCCACCGGACAATTTACCCGGTCTATGGCTGAGCCGATCTTTTAACCCGACAACCTCCAATAATTCTTCCGCTTGGCGTCTCGCCTGCGTAGATTCCACTCCCTGGACCAGGGCTGGGAACATGACGTTTTCCAAGGCGGAAAAATCAGGCAACAAATAGTGAAATTGAAACACAAAGCCAATCTGTCGATTACGAAATTGACACAGCGCAGCTTCGTCGCTCACCGGCACCTCTTTGCCAGAGAACAGGATCTGGCCGGAATTGAAATGATCCAACGTGCCGAGAATATGGAGCAAGGTGCTTTTACCGACTCCGGATTCGCCCACCACCGCCAAACGTTCGCCTTCGCCCAAATCGAGATTGATACCGCGTAAAACATGAATCTCATTGCCACCCTCGACGAAGGACTTATGCAGGTCTTTGACCGCCAGAAGATTATTCATAGCGGATGATTTCCACCGGATCGAGCTTCGCCGCCTGCCGCGCCGGATAAATACTCGCGAGCAGACAGACGACAAAGGAGGTGCAAGCCACTAGGACAAAGTTGCTGAAATAAACTCGCACCGGCACCGTGGAAATCAGAAAGACTCCGTCCGGAAGATGAAACCCGTATTCAGAGATCAGGGCACACACCAGTAGGCCGAGAATGACTCCCAAGGTTGTACCGACCACGCCGATGATACAGCCCTTGAGGAGAAAAATCTTACGAATACTTTTCTGCGTCGCGCCCATGGAGCGCAGAATGGCAATATCCTTTTTCTTTTCCATCACGACCATGACGAGGGTAGAAATAATATTGAAGGCGCCGATCAAAACCATCAGCAGCAGCACCAGGAAGTAAACGGTCTTCTCGAGTTTCAGCGCGGAAAACAGATTTGGCCAGAGCCGCGTCCAATCCTCGGCAAAATAGGGAAATCCCAGATCACGCTGGATGCGTTCCGCCACCTGACGCGATTGATCTACGTCTCGAATCCGGATCTCGATATTGCTCACGGCATTGTCCATCTCAAAAAATTTCTGCGCGTCGCTCAGCGAAAGCAAGACCAACGTGGAGTCAATCTCGTTCATGCCGGTGCGGAGAATACCGGTCACCACGAAGCGGCGCACTTTGGGGATGACGCCGATCGCCGTCGGGCTACCCAAAGGCGAAACCACCTGCACAGGGCTGCCGACGAAAACCCCCAGTTGGTTGGCCAGACGCTCGCCCAAAATGATTCCGGGGAGCAGAACCGTCCGATCGTCCACGCGTATCGGTTGTGGAGTTTTGAGCGCCTCAAGTTTTCCCTCGCGAATGTAGCTTTGCAAATTGACAACGCTGTTGACCCGATCCGGATCTACACCCCGAACCACGACGCCAGACACGCGCGATCCGGAGGTGAGCATAATCTGACCGTAGATCGTCGGCGTGGCGGCGACCACACCATCTTCCTTCAGCACCCGCTGCATGAGCCGCTCATAGTCCTGCAACATATCCCCGGACTTCACCAAAGCGATATGCGCGTTGATGCCGAGTAGGCGATCGCGCAAAGTCTCTTCAAACCCGGTCATCACTGCCATGACGACGTTGAGCGTCATTACGCCGATCATCACGCCGAGGACTGAGATCACGGTGATCAGCGAAATGAAAGTTTCCTGGCGGCGCGCCTGCAGATAGCGCAGGCCGATAAAAAGCTCATATTTCATAGGAAAATTTTGCGTCAGCGGTGCGGGCGCAGCAGCGGAAAAAGAATGACATCGCGGATCGATGCGGAATTCGTCAGCAACATGACTAGGCGGTCGATGCCGACACCCTCACCGGCCGCCGGCGGCATACCATATTCTAGTGCTCGTATGTAATCGTCATCGATCGGGTTTGCCGTATCGTCGCCGGCTGCGCGCGCACGCATCTGCTCAACAAAGCGCTGGCGCTGATCCGTGGGCTCATTGAGCTCCGAGAATGCGTTAGCCAGCTCCCGGCCGCCAATATATAACTCGAATCGATCGACCATTGCCGGGTTACTATCGTTTTTTCGCGCCAGCGGTGAAACTTCGATGGGATAGCCGGTGATGAACGTCGGCTGAATCAATTTGGCTTCGGCGACTTCCTCGAAGACTTCGACCAGAGCATTTCCATAGGGCGCGCGCGAATCGATGTGAAGCCCCTTTTCGTTGGCAAACTGGTGCAGGCTCTCGAAATCATCGAGCTTTTGTTTTTCGGCTCCGCCGTGAAGCCGAATCGCTTCGGCGATCGTCAATCGCCGCCAGGGCGGCGTGAGGTCGATGACATGCTCGCCGAAGGCGACCTGCAGTGACCCCGTCAGATCCAGAGCCAAGCTCGTGAAAAGCTCTTCGGTGAGCTGCATCAAGTCTTCGAACGTCGCGTACGCCTGATAAAACTCGAGCATGGTAAATTCTGGGTTGTGGCGCACCGAAGTTCCTTCGTTACGAAAATTGCGATTAAGCTCGAAGACCCGATCGAATCCGCCAACCAACAAGCGCTTTAAAAAAAGCTCCGGCGCGACCCGCAGATAAAGCTCCATATCGAGGGCATTGTGGTGCGTGACGAACGGCCGCGCGGCGGCGCCGCCGGCGATCGGTTGCATCATCGGTGTTTCCACTTCGAGAAAATCGCGTTGCTCGAAAAATTGCCGGATACCTCGAATGATGCGCGAACGCTTTTCAAACACATGGCGCGCCTCGGGATTGACCATCAGGTCGAGATAGCGTTGCCGATAGCGCGCTTCGATATCCGATAGCCCATGCCATTTTTCCGGCAATGGCCGTAAACATTTCGCCAACAGACGAAGCCCTTCCGCTTCCAGTGTTAACTCGTGGGTCCGAGTGCGAAACAAGTAGCCCCGAAGACCGACGATGTCGCCGACGTCCACAGTTCGAAACAACCCGTAGGCTTCTTCGCCTACTCGGTTTTGCTGAATGTAAACCTGTAAGCGCCCGCGACGGTCTTGAATGTGAAAGAAAGAGGCCTTGCCCATACGCCGAATCGCCACAATCCGGCCGGCAACGCGCAGATCCTTCGGCGCTTCGGCCAGCGCTTGGTCACTTGCATCGGCGAATGTGCTGACAATTTCCGAAGCGCTGTGGCTCGGCTTGAAATCGTTCGGATAAGGCTCGACGCCCGCCGCTTTGAGCTTGGCGAGCTTCTGCTTGCGTACTTCGACTTGATCGCTATCCGGCTCGTCCGGAAGTGGATCGTGATCAGCCATTTTGCGCCCTACGCCACTCGGCACAGTAAATTTCGCACTGGACCTGCGCGGATGATTTACAAGCCGAGATTATTGACAATGGAAAGCAAGGAATGGGATTTATTGAGGGAGTAAAAATGCAATCCTGGAACTCCAAACTTGATGAGATCTTCGCACTGACGGGTTGCATACTCAATCCCCACCTGGATCGCTGCATTCTCATCGCCCTCAACGCGCACTAGCTCGCGCTCCAATTTTGTCGGAATCTTGGCACAGCACAGCGCGGTGAAACGGCGCACCTGTGGCGCGGAGAGAATCGGCAAAACTCCCGGTACGATTGGCACCGTCACGCCCATGGACCTGAGATCGTCGACGAAGCGGTAATAATCCTCGTTATCGAAAAAAAGCTGCGTAATGACCGCTGCTGCGCCGGCGTCGATTTTTTGCTTCAAAAAATCCAAATCGGCAGCGCGGCTGTGGGCCCGTGGATGGACTTCCGGAAAGCCGGCCACCCCGATTGAAAAGCAACCGAGCGCCGCGGCTTCTCGAACCAATTCGATGGCGTGCTGAAAGCCGTCCGGATGAGGCCGCCAATCCGGCATTCCTTGAGGCGGATCGCCTCCGAGAGCGAGCAGGTTCTCGATCCGTTTCTGTTTGAGTCGATCCAGTATAACGCACGCATCGGCTTTCGATTGCCCTACTACGGTCAAGTGGCACATCACCTCGAGATTGCAACGATGGTGTATTGCTTCCACCAGGTCGATAGTTTTTTCGCGCGTGCTTCCGCCCGCCCCGTATGTCACCGAACAGAAACCAGGATTAAGCCTCTTGATGCTCTCGATCTCGCTAAAGAGGCTTTCCTCGCCTTTTTCAGTCTTTGGGGGAAAAAATTCGACCGATAGCGTCAAGCCGGGCCGGGCATACAGGTCGGCTAATTTCACACAAGTCCTTGATGACTAACTTCGGCGTAGCGGTATAATTAGCACAATGTTCTGCCGCGGACAATTGGCCGAATGCAAAAGGATGAGAGTTTATGCGCCTTTGGCGTGCTGCACACGATCCCGCGCTGCAATCGGATCGCAACTCGATCCAGCTTCCGGAGTAATGAGCGGCCGCAACAGATCGGTATGTTGGAGCAGCGCGTTCTTGATCTCTTCCGCCACTTGGAACGACTCCAAAGTCTCTTTAAAGATTTGCCGGCGGCGCGCAAAATGTCCTCCCATGATCGGATGATTCGCATGCGCTTTGCCGATGGGCCTGCCACGATACTCAATATCGGCGCCCAGGAATTTGGCCGCCAATTGATATTCCATTTCCTTGATCCGAGCGCGATCGGCGTTGCGGAAAAAAAATCCGATCATACGGTCCTCGAACACTCGATCGATAAACGTGTCGATAATCGGCCTGAGCCGATCTTCCCCACCGAGCTTTTCGAACAAACTACTGTTCATGGGTGAATACTTCTCACATCATGCCGAGCTGTAAGCGCGCCGCTTCAGACATCTTGCTTGGATCCCAGGGCGGATCCCACACAAGATCAACCTTGACGTCCGTAACGCCAGATATCGCTTTGATTTTCTCTCCAACCTCGGCGGGTAAGGCTTGCGCGGCCGGGCAGCTCGGTGACGTCAGCGTCATCTGGACCGTTACGGTGCCGTCCGGATCCACTTTGGTGCCGTAAATCAAACCCATTTCATAGATGTTGACGGGGATTTCCGGATCGAAACAGGTCCGCAGAGCTTCGAGGACCTCGGCTTCGATAATAGTCTCATTGATCGCATCCATGATAAGTCCTCATTCGATGCCCAATTGCTGTTTCGCGCTCACCGAAATCATACTCTGGTTCCACGGCGGATCCCAGACGAGCTCAACATCGATTTCTTCTATGCCCGGAACACTCTGTATTTTTTTTTCGATATCCCGTTTCAGGAACTGACCCATGCCGCAACCCTGTGCGGTTAAAGTAAATCGTACGACCGCTTTGTTGCCGCCGCTCGACAGCGACTGCACATCACAACCATAGATCAAACCGAGATCGACAATATTGACAGGAATCTCCGGATCGAAGCAGGAGCGCAATTCTTGCCAAACCAAGTCGCGGAGCGAAGCGGCGCCATCGGCACGTCCTGGACTGTCTTGACTCTGCGGCGCCGGGAGCCCTAGTGCGTCGCCATCGCTGCCATCGATGCGTGCCGTGTATCCGCGTTCCGTCATGACGGTATAGCTACCGCCGAGGGCTTGGGTCAGCCACACGGTCTCGCCGGTGGAAAGACCGATCCGTTCACCACTCGGAATCATGATAGCGAAACAGTTACGCCGGAGGCTGATCGGGTTTTCTGTGCTCATTGATAATCCTCGTTTGCAGGCGGCATTTACTCCGTCGTCGCCGGCTGGTTCTCGCCCTTCAGCGCCGCGTTAACCGTATGCCAAGCCAGGCTTGCGCATTTGACTCGCGCAGGGAACTTACAGACCCCAGCGAGAATTTTCAGCTTGCCCACCCTCTCATAATTGGCCTCGGGATTGCCGGTGAGCATTTTGTGCACGCCTTGAAATAGATCTTCCGCAGCGGCTTCCGTTTTACCCTTCAATTCCGCCGTCATCAGCGAAGCCGAAGCTTTTGAAATCGCGCAACCCGAACCTTGAAAAGCGATATCCTGAATCACGCCATTATCGAGCTTTAAATAAACCGTCACATGATCACCGCAGAGCGGATTGTAACCTTCCGCCTTGCGGTTGGCGTTGGTCAAAACCCGGTAATTTCGCGGACTCTTGTTGTGATCCAGGATAACTTCCTGATAGAGATCGTCTAACTCAGCCATTAGCCGAACACCTTCCGAACTCGTTGGATCGCTTGCGCCAGCACGTCGATCTCTGCGGTGGTATTGTAGAACGCAAACGACGCGCGTGTCGTCGCCGGCACACCGAAGCGCTGCATCACTGGCATGGCGCAATGATGGCCGGCCCGGACCGCGACTCCCTCTTGGTCGAGAATCGTTCCGACATCGTGAGCGTGCACGGAATCGATAACAAACGATAGCACCCCCGCTTTTTCTTTGGCCGTACCGATGATACGCAATCCGTCGATGCTCGCCAGCGCGTCCGTCGCATAACTCAAAAGTCGATGCTCGTGGGCCGCCAAACCTTCCCAGTCGAGCCCCAGCAGATAATCGATAGCGGCGCCCAAACCGATGCCACCGGCAATGTTCGGCGTACCCGCTTCGAACTTGTACGGCAATACGTTGTAGTGAGTTTTCTCGAAAGTCACGAGACTGATCATATCGCCACCAGCCTGATACGGCGGCATCGCTTCGAGGAGCTCACGACGGCCATACAAAATCCCGACGCCGGTGGGCCCGAACATTTTGTGGCCCGAGAAAGCATAAAAATCGCAGCCGAGATCCCGTACATCGACTCGTAAATGCGGCACGGCCTGCGCGCCGTCAACCAGCACGGGAATGCCACGTTCATGCGCTGCTCTGATAATCTCTTTAATGGGAACAATTGTGCCAAGCGCGTTTGACACGTGGGCAATCGAGACAAACTTGGTCTTCTCGTTCAGGAGCCGCGAAAACTCTTCCAGGACAAGCTCGCCCCTATGATTGATGGGAATCACTCGCAGCTTCGCGCCGGTTTGCTGGCAGAGCAGTTGCCAGGGAACGATATTCGAGTGATGCTCCATTGCCGAAACAATAATCTCCTCCCCGGCTTTGATGAACGTTCGGCCGTAGCTTTGCGAGACCAAGTTGATCGCCTCGGTTGTGCCGCGAACAAAAATGATCTCCTTCTCCGCCTCGGCGTTAATAAATCGCCGGACCTTTTCGCGCGCCGCCTCGTAAGCCGCGGTGGCGCGCTCGCTCAAATAGTGAACGCCGCGGTGAATGTTGGAATTTTCCGCAGTGTAATAATGGTTCAAGGCATCGATGACCGCTTGAGGCTTCTGACTAGTCGCACCGTTATCCAAGTAAACCAGCGGCTTGCCGTGAATCTTCTGCCGCAGGATGGGAAAATCCTCGCGTAGACGCATGACATCGAACGCCTGACCGGAACCAAGATACTGCGGAACAGCTTTCATCGAATTGCTCAAATCTCGCGAAATTTCTCCAGAATATATTCTTCCAGCCGCTGTCGTAGAGATGCCACTTTGATCCGCCCCACAACGTCGGCCGCAAAGGCCGAGCTCAAGAGCCGGCGCGCCTCGGCCAATCCGAGGCCCCGCGACCGAAAATAGAAAAGCGCATCCGGATCGATCTGACCGATGGTGGATCCATGACTGCATTTCACGTCATCGGCATGAATTTCCAATTGCGGTTTTGTGTTCACCACCGCGTCATCGGACAACAGCAAATTCTTGTTCACCTGGCGCGCGTCAGATTTTTGCGCGTCTTTATGGACAATAATTTTGCCGTTGAAGACTCCATGCGCCGCCCCGTTGAGAATTCCCTTGTAGAGCTCGAAGCTGCTCGCCCGCGGCTTCACATGTTCGATGACCGTCGAATTGTCGATATGCTGCCGCCCCGCCCCGAGATAGAGTCCATTGAGGACGCATTCGGCGCCTTCGCCGTCGAGCGACACGTGCACGTCGTTTCTTACCAGTGACCCGGCAAGCGTCACCGCATGGGCCACAAGGTGCGCTCCTCTTGCCAGCTTGGCCTCGATGGTCCCGGTGTGAAAACCCGCTTCGCCCTCGCGCTGCACACGGCAATGCTCGGCGACGGAATCCGGCTCGGCGATCAGTTCAGTAACCGCATTGCAAAAATAGCTTTCATCTGTGATGCCGATGTAACTTTCGATAATTTTCGCTTCACTGCCGCGGCCGAGAAAAATCAGCGTCCGTGGATGCGTTGCTAGCTGCTCCCCATGGGCGCCTGAGGCGTAAATCAAGTGAATTGGCTCAGCGAAACGACATCCGGGCGGCACAACGAGGACGGCGCCATCGGCGATAAAGGCGGTGTTCAGGGCCACCAAGCTCTGCCTCCGATAACTCGCATAGCGGCCGAGCTGCATCGCTAAAAATTCGTCATCTCCCTTGATCAACTCCGCCAAGCTTTGCAGCCGAACGCCCTCCGGCAATCGGTCTAGAGAAGCGAGCTCCGGCACGTAAACGCCGTTCAAAAACACCAAACGTGCGCAATCAGGATCGGCGAATCCTTTGGCCAATAGTTTCCGCGCCGAAAATTGTTTGCGCACGCCATTGGGCCGGGAAAACTTGAACGCCGCAATCGGCTCGAGATTGGTGTACTTCCAATCCTCGGCCTTTGTCGTCGGAAATCCGAGGCTCGCGAAGCTTGCCATTCCCGCCTCACGGAGCTCATTTAACCATGCAGGATTCTGCGCACTGCTGCGCGATCGTCGCTCTCTGAAAGAGTTCAGATATTGCTCTTGGGCTTCTGTACTCGCCATATATCGATTAGGGCGCCACCGCCTCCGCTTTGAGCCAATCGTAACCCTTGCGCTCCAGTTCGAAGGCCAGGTCTTTGGTGCCGGACTTGACGATCCGTCCGCCAAATAGCACGTGGACGAAATCTGGGACGATGTAATTGAGCAATCGTTGATAATGGGTGATCACGATCATCGCCCGATCCGCGCGGCGCAGCGCATTGACTCCGTTGGCGACCACTCGCAAAGCATCGATATCGAGCCCGGAATCAGTCTCATCGAGCAACGCCAATGTGGGATCGAGCACTGCCATTTGCAAAATCTCGTTGCGCTTTTTTTCGCCTCCTGAAAAGCCTTCGTTAAGGGGTCGATTGGCTAAAGTCTGATCCATTTCGACCAATTTCATTTTTTCCTTGATCAGCGTAAGGAAATCCATTGCGTCTAGCTCTTCCAAACCTCGGTGCTTCCGCGCCGCGTTCAGTGCCGCTCTCAAAAAATAAACCGTGCTCACACCGGGAATCTCGACGGGATACTGAAAGGCCAGGAAAATTCCTTCGCGGGCGCGCGTCTCCGGATTCATCGCCAACAAATCCTTGCCTTGATATATGATCTCTCCACCCGTGACCTGATAGTTTTCCCGTCCCGCGAGGACGTGCGCCAGCGTACTCTTGCCGGAGCCATTCGGCCCCATGATCGCATGCACTTCACCGGTTCCGACGTGAAGATCGATACCGCGCAAGATCTCTTTGTCTGCAACTTTCGCCCTTAGGCCGCGAATATCCAACATAGTGCTTATTTCTTGAACAAACTTAGACCGCGCGCTGCAAAGCCCCTTTGCTGAGACGTCCTCTCAAGCCTTGCCGATCGGCGATTTCCGCGATGGTCACGCCGGCCAAAAAATTTGCTAGCACGAGCTGGGCATTTTCCCAGATCGATTTTTGCGAACAAACTGCGCAGAATGAGCAGTAGTCAGCTCCCTTATCCAAGCATTCCATGAGGATAAGCGGCCGCTCCACGGCTTCATACACTTCCTTGATCGAGATCGCACCCGCGGTTTTGGCCAACGTAAAGCCGCCCCTCGAGCCGATATGGGATTTAACCAGGCCGCCGGCCACCAAGTCCTTCATGATTTTTGAAAGATAGAACGGGGGAATGCCTTGGCTTTGCTCGATATCCGATCGGCTGATGATTTTCCCCTCAGGCTGGCCTGCTAAATAAGACAATGCGCGCACCGCATAATCGACCCGCCGGCCCACATTCATCAACGAGCTTCGTTCGGTTTTGGCGCCGCGCTTCACAAACTCTCCTTAAGAAATATAGACTCTGTAAGTCTTTAATGTCAAGGTAAGAGGTCGTCGTCTAGCAGCCCTCCTGTTTTCCAGATCACAGATCGAAATATTACTGAGCGCGGTCTTTCTGTGATATTTGCTTGTTATTCGGTCTATACTCGGCCACGTCTGATTAGAACCCCCGAACCAAGCGGAGATTAGAAGCGGGTAAGATCGTTGTTTATGATCCTTAGGGTATTATCGGTCCTTTTAGTTGTCGTTTTTCTCTACGGCTGCGTGACGGATATCGTTCCTGCAACCGGCGAGAGACGTTATCTCGGCTATACTTGGCAGCAGGAAACCGATATCGGCAAGCAAGCGAGCAAAGAAGTCACCTCGCTGTTCGGTGTCTACGCAGACACCAACCTTGCGCGCTACGTCACGGAGGTCGGCAATCGTGTGCTCGCAACCAGCCATTTGCGGCGGCCCGGCGCGAATGAGGAAGTTCGCGCCACGCCCGTAACTTTCACCGTGCTCGACAGCTCTGTCATCAATGCCATGGCTCTTCCCGGTGGCTTTATTTACGTTACGCGCGGGATGCTTGCTCACCTAAATAACGAGGATCAGCTCGCGACGGTGATCGCGCACGAGATTGGGCATGTGGCGGCGCGTCATGCCGCCCGTCAGGCCTGGCAGCAACAGATCGGTCAAGGTCTGCTGCTCGGCGGCGCCGTGCTGAGCCAGGGCCTGGGTCTTCCCGCCCAGGATGTCCTTAACCTTGGCGGCATGGCGGCACAACTGTTTTTGCTTCGCTACAGTCGTGAGGATGAGTTGGAAGCGGACAAACTTGGCGTCGAGTATGCGACGGCTGCAGGTTACGATTCGCGGGACGTGATCGGTTTGTTCCAGACGCTCGATCGCATGCAGGAAAAGGAAGGTCAGAGCATGCCGAGCTTTCTCGCCACTCATCCGAATCCCGGGGACCGCATTCAGCGGATCCGAGAGCTAACCAGCGTGGCTCGAGATAGCCGAACACCCAACCCCGATACCCGCTACCTTCGTTCGATCGAGGGGCTAGTTCTCGGCGAAGATCCACGCCAGGGATTTGTTCAGGATAGCGTCTTCTATCACCCGGAGCTCGGTTTTCGTTTCCCGATTCCCCGCGGCTTCAAGGCAGTCAATCAACCGTCGCAGGTTGTCATGGTCGAAGGTCAAAATCGCGCCATCTTGGGCTTTACCGAAACGGCGGAGAATTCGGCCGAGACTGCCGCCGCCAAGTTTCTCAATCAGCGCGGCCTGAGAGTGGTCGAACGAGATTCTACGCGTATCAACGGTTTTCGCGCCGTTGGCATCCTCGCCGAGGCGCAAACACAAAATGGTCAGATCGTCGCCTTGACAACGTACTTCATCGAATACCGCGCTAAAGTGTACCAATTTATCGGTTATGCTCCGCAACAGCTGTTTGGATCTTTTCGCGGCGGGTTCCTTCAGACGATAAGAGGCTTTGCCGAAATTCAGGACGCACGAATTTTGGCGCGACAGCCAGTGCGATTGACCCTGCAGCAGGTCTCCCGTTCGGCGCCCGTGAGGGATCTGATCCCCAGAACGTTGCCGGCGCCGTTTACCCCGGAAGAAATCGCGATCCTGAACGAGGTGAATCTGAATCAGGAAATCAGTTCCGGCAAAATTCTCAAAATTCCATCACAGCAGTAGTAGAATAAAGGCAAGGGCTAATCTTGCTTTTCCGGTTTAGCGAGTTCGGGAAAATCCTTGAGCTGCAGTTTGCCTTCTTTATCTCTGACCAGAATCTCAATTTTCTTTTCCACTTCATTTAGTTTTTGATTGCAGTCTTTGACCAAGCCCACGCCAGCTTCGAAAGCCGCGAGCGAATCTTCCAATGAAAGTTCACCGGACTCGAGCTGTTCGACAATTTGCTCGAGTTGCTCCAGCGCCGTTTCGAATGTTCGATTTAAAGATTCCTTGCCGGCCATAAACCTCCCCTGCCCAGAAGACAACGTGAGATGAGGTTACGAAATAATCTTGAGCAATTCGAGAGGGTTGATACGCGCCCCCGAAAGACGTGCGCCCCAATGAAGATGCGGCCCGGTCACTCGCCCGGAGGCTCCGGACAATCCGATAATATCGCCGCGTTTCACCGACGATCCTTGCTCGACCCTGAATTCTGACAGGTGAAAATACATTGTGAAGAGTCCGCCGCCATGGTCCAGAACAACGCTTCCTCCGGCAAAAAAATAATTGCCAATCAGCACGACTCGGCCGTAATTACTCGCAACGACCTCGGTCCCGAACGGCGCTGATAGGTCCATGCCGCTATGCGGCGCCCGTGGCGACCCATTGATGATGCGGCGCATGCCGAAGGATGATGCAGAGGCCTCTTGAGGCACGGGCCGAACAAACGGCGCTTCCCAGAGTCGCTCGGGCGATGAAAAAGCAAACGCACGCGCGAAATCCGCCTGCTCGCGCCCGATCTCCTCAAGGGTTTCGGGGCTCATTTGATCGAAGCTTGGCGGGACGCTGAATGACTCCGTTCTAAACGCCTTGGTTTTGATGTGCACCGGTACCTTGCGTTCATAAATAGTGCCGCGCCGAGTGGTCGCCAGCAGCAGGAGCTTGGAAATCCCGGGTTTCGCTTCGATATCCGCGCCCATGAGACCGGTGAACGAGGAGCCACCGCTTTGCTGAAAATAGACCGGCGTCTGTCCCACACGGCCTTCCACGGCTGCCAAGATGCCGCCGCCGATGCGGACTTCAGCCAATCCCCCTTGGAGAATTTCTACGCCATTCGGCCAATGCACATCGGCGCGCGCAGCAGCGTGCACGAGCAGGGTTGGCTCAAGGCAGCAGCTGAGCAGCCCTCCAATGATCCAGCGCGCAAGCCTATTCATTTTTCTCCACACGGCAAACCGACTTCCCTTGGGAGAAGGTAATGCGCACACGATCGCCCACCATCAAGGCATCTGCTCGCTTAACGATCTGTTCTTCGGGCAGCTTGTGTGCGATCGCATAGCCACGATCGAGCACCGCCAGCGGACTCAACGCATTTAACCGTACCGCGCATTCAGACAAATGGTTTTTGTTTTGCCGTAGCCGCTCTTGAAAGCGACGTAATAAGTCAATCGATAAATCATCCAGCCGCTGTTGATGGTCTCGGAGCTTACGGCTCGGATCGGCCAACCGTTTGACCAGTCCGCCAAGAGTTTCCCGCGCCGATGAAACGGCCAAATCGACGCTCCTGCGGAGTTGCAGTTGGAGCACGTCAACTTGCTCGCGCAAGTCGAGTTTACGCGGAAGGATCATTTCTGCGGCAGCGGTCGGCGTGGGAGCACGACAATCCGCGACGAAATCCGCAATGGTGAAATCGATCTCGTGCCCAACCGCCGAAACGATCGGAACATTCGAAGCGAAAATCGCCCGCGCCACCACTTCTTCATTGAAAGCCCATAAATCCTCCAGCGATCCGCCGCCGCGACCGACGATAATCACATCGACAGTGCCCAGGCGATTTAAATCGTAAATACCACGCGCGACTTCCCTTCCGGCACCGTCACCCTGGACTTTCACCGGCCGAATAACAACCCGTCGATCGGAGTAGCGATCATCGATAATACGCAACATGTCACGTAATGCGGCGCCGGCGTCCGAGGTTACAATACCGATCGTTTTTGGCAGGAACGGCAACGGTCGCTTGCGCTCCTCGGCAAAGAGGCCGTCCGCAAGCAGCTTCTTTTTCAGTTGCTCGAAGGCTATGTAAAGCGCGCCTTGTCCCTGCGGTTCGATCTCCTCAACATACAGTTGCAGATCGCCACGAACCGTATAAACGCTCACTCTACCGAAACATAGAACCGCCATGCCATTTTCAGGAGTAAAGCGCAGGCTTAAGCCTTGGCGGCGAAACATGACCGCGCAGATTTGGCTACGATCGTCTTTCAGTGTGAAATAACAGTGGCCAGAGGGCGGAACTCGAAAGTTAGAAATCTCGCCTTGTACCCAGACCGTGTCCAAGTGCGATTCAAGCGAGCCTTTAATCAGCTCGTTGAGCTCGCTCACACTCAAAAATCGTCGCGCGACCGCTGCAAACAACGGCAGATCGGCGTCGTCGTTCAGCACCCGTACCATTTAGCTTCTAGCTTTTAGCACAAAAAAATTAGCCCTCCGAGGGGAGGGCTAATTGCGCATAATCATGCCGTCAGGTTTTTGGCAGGTTTACGCCGCCTTTTTTTGCACAATCTGTTTGAACACATCCCAGCTCTTCAGCAGGTCGAGGGCGCGCTTGAGTTGCGCGTCGTTATCGATGGTTTCGTCGCCGGTGGGTCCAGACGACGGAATCTGCTTTTCCTTCTCGATCTGTTCTTGCGGGATGCCGGGAGATTGCTGCGGGTTTTGTAGGTGGCCCGGCAAATTCTCTTCCCGTAAGCTTGGCCGGCGTGGCGCGTCCGGCTTCTCTTGCCCGGTGGTATTCTCAACGGTGATATCGGGGACAATACCGGTCGCCTGTATGGAACGGCCGTTGGGTGTGAAATAACGCGCGGTAGTCAAACGAAGCGCCGAGTTGTCATCCAACGGCAGGATCGTCTGCACGGATCCTTTGCCGAATGTCTTGGTGCCCAGCACCACGGCGCGCCGATGATCCTGCAGCGCGCCCGCGACGATTTCCGAGGCGCTCGCGCTACCGCCATTGACCAGAACCACGATCGGGAAATCGTTCCAAGTGCCTTCCTTTTGCGCAAAGTATTTCTGCTTTTGCGCTTCAATACGCCCCTCGGTGTAAACAATCAGACCGGACTCCAAAAACATGTCGGAGACGCGCACGGCTTGGGTCAAAAGACCGCCGGGATTGTTGCGCAGGTCAAGCACAAGCCCCTTGATGCCGCCCTTTTCTGCCGCCATCTTTTCCAGCGCGCGCTGCATATCTCGGTCGCTGCGTTCCTGAAACTGTGCCAACCTGATGTAATCGTATCCTGGCTCTAATGTGCGGCTGCGCACGCTCTGCACCCGAATGATGTCCCGCACCAGACTTACGTCGATGAGGTCTGAAACGCCTTCACGCTTGATCGTCAGGTTAATTTTACTACCTCTTGGGCCGCGCATTTTCTTAACGGCGTCCACCAGCGACATATCTTTGGTAAATTCTTCTTCAATCTTGAAGATTTGATCTCCCGGCTTGATGCCCGCCTTTGCCGCCGGCGTATCTTCGATCGGCGAAACAACGGTCAAGATTCCTCCCTTGACCGTGATTTCAATGCCGAGGCCACCAAAACGGCCTTGCGTATCGCTTTGCAGCTCCTTGTAAAGATCGGGTGTTAAATAGGCGCTATGCGGATCGAGCGAACTCAACATGCCATTGATCGCGCCATTGACTAAACTTTTGGTTTCCACGTCCTCGACGTAATTTTTCTTGACGATGGAAAGAATGTTGCTGAAGGCCTCCAGGCTTTCATAATCTTGCCGCCCTACCGCCGCGACATTCGGCACCCAGTGAGCCGATAGGAAAAATCCCAAAGCCAGACCCACCACTAAAAGCAAAAACGGCGTTCCGTGTTTACGAACCATTCGCATCGCGCTCTCCTATCACTTCCAACCAGAGATGACGGCTCAGTTTATCTTAAGAGAAATAAAATAGCTATTGCTGACGAAACCATGGCATCGGATCCACGGAGTGACCGTCCTTGCGCATCTCGAAGTAGAGTTTCGCGCCGGCCAAAGAGTCGCTGTCACCCGCCTTGCCGATAATCTCTCCTCGTTTTATCTCGTCACCAGTTTTTTTAAGAATTTCGGACAGATGCCCGTAAATTGTATAGTAACGCTCGCCATGATCAACGATCACCATTTTGCCGTAGCCAGCGAAGCGATCCGCGTAAACCACTACACCCTTCTCGACTGCCCTGATTTCTTCACCAACTGGAGCATCGATGTCAATACCTTTGCGAACAATTTCAGCGGCGAACTCGGGATGCCTAAATTTACCAAAAGGCGCAATCACCTTTCCCCTGACCGGCCACTCCATTTTTCCGCGCAGCGCCTCAAGGCCTGTACCCGGACTCCGTGGCGGTAGCGTTTCCCGTGGCTTGTTCAGCGCGCGTTTCGAGATCTCGTCAATCACTTTTTCGAGCCGCGCGGCAGCGGCTTCCATCTCGCGCAATACCTTTAAGCGGGTACCTTTTTGCTGGCGCAGGCTCGCGAGCAGAACTCGTTTCTTCTCGGCTTCGCGGCGCACGGCCTGCTTGGCCGTAGAGAGCGCTCGCTGCTCCTCGTCGAGCTCCTGTTTTTTCGTCGCCAGCTCGCGGCGAAGAATTTCCTGATGCTCGCTCTCCTGCTGCAATTTGAGCAAGAGCTGGCGATCAAACGAGAGAGCGGTTACCAAATATTTGCGTCGCTGTAAAAGCGCGCTCACCGAGACGTCGCCATTGAAAACGGCCAACGGGCTACCCGATTTGTGCCATTTGTAAAGCGCCACCGCGCGTCGATTGAGAATTGCTGATCGTGAAGCAAAAGACTGATCGAGGGATTGGGCTTCAGACTCTTTCAGCGCCAGCTCGTCCGAAACCGCGATTAGTTTTGCGGTCGCACGCTTTAGCTCTTGGTTCCGCATGTCGAGCTCGCTTTGAATTTTTCCCAGAGAATCGAGCACCGACCCTTCTTTGACTTGAAGCTGGGAAAGGCCTTTTTTTTCGTTCTCGATCTTTTTCCGGATCCCCTCGAGCTCCCGATTCGCCGCGGCGCCGTTCGCTGTGCTCGGTAGAACCGCGAAAATCACGAGCACGAGAGCTAAACTATCGCTTCGGAACCGCGCCACGTCTTGACGATCCTTCGGAGAGAAATAACACTGCCGGCAGCACCCACAACCCAGCCAATCGCAACCAGAAAAGCCGCTCCTTCCAAATTCAGGAATCGTACGTGGCCAAACCACCCTACGGCACCGGCGAATGATTCGATCTCTTGGCGCGTAAGAGCATAGCCGCCCCAGAGCGCCGCCAGCGCGAGTGCCGCGCCTGTCATTCCTTGCAGCATTCCCTCGAGCACGAAAGGCGCTTGAATCAAGGTTTCCGACGCGCCGACCAGCTGCATAATCTCGACTTCGCCGCGCCGCGCGTACAGAGCCAGCTTCACTGTGCTGCCAACAATAAAAAAAGTGGCTAAGAAAAATACCCCGCCAACAATCCATTTGGCCCACGCGACAGCAAGCACCGTCAAACCGAGCCGTTCTACCCACTGCTGCGGATATTCAACGCTGGCGATCTCTTTTTCCGCCCTAAGCCGCTGCGCCACTTGCTCCACCGTGGAACTATCGCGTTGACCTCGTTTGATGCTGATTTCGATGGAAGCCGGCAGAACGTCATGGGGCAAACCCTCCAGCAATCCGGACTGCGCACCCAAAGCGGTTTGGAAGTCGTTCCACGCTTGTGTCTGACTGGTATAGCGCACCCGCTCCACTTCGGGCAGGGTTTCAACGCTCTTTAACAATCGCTCGAGTTCGGTCGGTTCGAGCGCACGGCCCAAATAAGCTGTGATCTGCATTTGATCACCCCAGGCCGTAAGCAGCTGCTCCAAATTCGCTTGCAGCATCATGAAAGCGCCAAACACGAACAGGGTCAATGCCATCGTCAGCGAGGCCAGTATGTGGCTCCAACATAGATGGCGGAGACTGCTTCGCACCTGTCGAAAAACCAATCCAACGAGCGATACTTTCACCAGGTATACTCCGGCATCGGGATATGAGCTGGCGAAGCATCGGCCATAAATCCGCGCTCGAGCTTGATCACCCGCGCGCCGTAACGCTGGATCAAGCCGCGATCATGGGTTGCGATCACAACGGTGGCGCCCCCGTCACGGATCTTCAGGAAAAGCTGCATGATGTCGTCCGCAAGTTCATGGTCGATATTGCCGGTGGGTTCGTCCGCGATAATCAGCGCAGGATCATTGATCAGCGCGCGAGCGATGGCGACCCTTTGTTGCTCGCCGCCGGAGAGCATGAAAGGCTTCGCGTCATGGCGATCCTTCAAGCCAAGCTCTCTGAGTAGCTGGTAGGCTTTCACCCGGCTTTGTTTTTTTGAAACTCCGAGCACCTGAGCAGCGAGCGCAACGTTGTCAAGCACATTGAGAGCGGGCAGAAACCTGAATTCTTGAAATACGAGTCCCATTTTTCTTCTCAATCGAGCAACGCCGCGACTGCGTAACCGCGTCACGTTAAGACCATCGATCAGGATCTCTCCTTCGCTCGGCTCGATCTCGCGAAACAGCAGTTTTAAAAGCGTCGATTTGCCGGCGCCACTCGGACCGCAGATAAAAATCAACTCACTTTCACGAATCTCCAAATTAATATCGGCCAACGCCCGTTGGCGCGGCGGAAATGTTTTCGAGACGTGTCGCAGCTGGATCCTCAAGACTGTAAGATTTCCCAGTGAGAATCGGTATTTAAAAGGGGTTTTACCTTGACATGCAGGGGGGTGGTTGTTAGAGTTCTCGAAACTCCGTTTCCTCGCTATCTATAAAAGATGGACGATCAACTTACAAGCATTCGGAGGAGAGAATCGATGCTGGAGCGCATCAACAAATTCCATATCGTTTTAATCAAGCCCTCTAAATACGATGACGACGGTTATGTGGTTCGCTTTTGGAAAGGCGTGCTGCCGAGCAATACGCTTAATGTACTGCACGGGCTCACTGAAGACATCCGCCAGCGGCGCGTTTTCGGCGAACTGCCGATCGAAGTGACCACGTTCGACGAAACCGCGGAAAAAATTCCGCTGGCAAAGATTGTCCGATGGAGTAAAACACCTGGTGTTAAACTCCTAGCGTGTCTCGTCGGCGTCCAGACCAATCAATTTCCTCGCGCTCTTGATATGGCGAGATTTTTTAAGCGGCACGGCCTTTCGGTCATCGTCGGCGGATTTCATACCAGCGGCACCATCAACATGCTCGGTGATCAGGAACCCGATATTCAACAGCTCTATCGCGAAGAGATCTGCATGGTATCGGGCGAAGTGGAAGGGAAATGGGAGGGCATACTCGCCGATTTTCTCCATGATCGTCTCAAACCGCTCTACAGTTTCGCCCAGGACTTGCAAAACCTCGTTGACATCGGTGAGGCACCGCTGCCGCAAACGAGCGCGAAGACGATGAAACATTTTGCCTATCCGAGTTTCGCCACGGCTGATACCTCTCGCGGTTGTCCATTTGCTTGCACCTTCTGCACCATCATCAATGTCCAGGGGAGAAAAATGCGCGAGCGTAGCCCGCAAAGCATCGCCGCGATGATGCGCCGCAATTATTTGGAGCACGGTCTCTCGTTCTACTTTTTCACCGATGACAATTTCGCCCGCAAAAAACTCTGGCGCGAGACATTCGAGGAAATTATCAAATTGCGCGAGGAAGGGCTCGACGTGTCGTTCATGATGCAGGTGGATCTGGCCAAGAAGCCGAAGGACTTCGTCACTTTGGCAGCCAAGGCGGGTTGCACCCAGGTTTTCATCGGCATGGAAAGCGTGAACCCGCAAAATCTTGAAGCTGAAGGCAAAAAACAGAACAAAGTCGAGGAATATCGCGATATCATCAAGGAGTGGCACGATGCCGGCGTCTTGGTTCACACCGGCTATATTATCGGGCTGCCCTGGGACTCCAAAGAGCAGGTCGCGCAAGACATGCGTTTTCTAATCGATGAAGTCGGTCCCGATCAGGCATCATTTTTTATGCTGACGCCTCTTCCCGGCTCCCACGACCATCGCGAAATGAAGCAACGCGGCGAGTGGATGGACCCCGATTTCAACAAGCGCGATTCCTTCCATGCAACCATTAAACACCCGCTCATGAGCGCCGAAGAGTGGACGGAAGCATACGAGAACGCCTGGAAAACGTTCTACAGCAAAGAAAACATGATTCGGAGCCTTGCCCGCTGGGTGGATCGGCCAAAAAACTACTGGAATCTGATGTCGATCTTTTTCTGGTACAAGAATGCCGCGCTGATTGAGAAGCAGCATCCGATGATTGCCGGCTTTTTCCGTTTGAAGGACCGTAAAAATCGTCGACCCGGGTTTGCGATTGATCCGGTTCACGTCCACCTCTGGAAGCGCGCCAAAGAAGTTACCCGGCTGCTCATCACCTGGGCCAAGTTTGTCAAGGAAATGGAAGAAGTTTGGCTGCAGACGCACAAAAAAACCGAAACCGAGGAGCGCTGGCTCGAACAGATTCAAAAGATTCAATCGGACATTTGGCAGGCTCTGCGCATCGGAGAGATTCAGAAGATTTACAACAATGCCAAAGAAACGCTGCCTGAGCGAGCGCGAGCTTTGCTCGATCCCTTGGAAGATCTCTCGTCACGAGTGGTGTACAGCCGGAATGATTTGAACCGGTTCCTGAGGCAATGGGATGCGTTGCGTATAAAAATCCAGGAATTCCGGCCGCGCGAAGGCGAAGCGGTGCGCCGGCTCCTGGACGAGATCCATTACATTCAGGCGAGCATACGGTTTGGTGATCGCATTCATGAATGGCAAGACGCGTATGCTCGGTTACGCGAGAATTTGCCCTCCAGACCCCAGTTGAGCTTTATCACCTTCGATGCCATCAACCATCGCATCGTCTACTCTCGCCAGGGACTCGAGCGCATGTGGTCGCAAAGCCTGCGTAACCTGCGCCGTTTCAAGCTGTCGAAGATTCACCCGTGGCGCTGCGCTACGGCGATGGCCAAGGAATTTTCACTGACCACTTCCTTTGCCAGTAGCTTTCTCCAGTTTTCGAAGCAATCAGGCTCTGAATTCGGCCCGGGTTAGTGCAGTAGATCGGGTTGTTTTTCTAGGTCGGAGATCTGCTCGCGAATCATTGCCGCATCGTGCGCATTAGGTGCCAGCCGAAGATACTCCTCAAAGTCGTCACGCGCTTGCCTGAAGCAGCCCATTCGCAGGTAGACGGAGCCGCGGTCGCGGATCTCCTCGGCGCTGGCCGGATCCAGAATGATCAAATGGTCAAATATCGACAGCGCATCGCCAATCGAGTTGTTTCTCAGGTAAATCGCCTTAAGGTTGGCAAGCATCCGTTTCAAAATTTGTTTTTTGCCCGTCGCCTCGAGAAACTGCGGTCTCAGCGCTACTTTCCTGCCGTATAGCTTTTCGAGCATTTGTCCAAGGTCTTCGGTCAGCTTGATCTCGCCGCGATGAAACGGGTCGATAAAAATCGGCTCTTCCCCGTCGCTAGATTTTACGAGGAAGTGCCCGGGAAAACCGATACCCTCAACTTGCACAGAGATTCGCCTTGCGACCTCCATGTACAAGACGGATAGGCTGATCGGAATGCCAATTTTTCGGTCCAGCACTTCACTCAAAAAGCTATTACGCGGATCATAGTAATCGTCGCGGTTTCCCCCGAACCCGTGTTGGCGAAACAATACGTGATTCAATGCGGCCAGCGAATGATAAACATCGCCCGCGGGATCGCGCCGATCGGCAACTTCCCGCGCAAGCTGATCGATGCGCCGCAGATAGGCCGGGATATCGAGATTTGGATTGGCGGTTAGTCCGATGGTCAGCGCCGCATAACCCAGATCGATCGCCTCTTCAGGACGATCCACCGCGGCGCGAAAATCGCGATAAAGATCCTGTCCCAATTGCTTGCCCTTTAACGCGGCTCGGCGATGACATCGACGAGGTAAGGCAGCTTTTTTTCCTTGACGTACTCGACGCCCCGTTCGACGGCGGGACGCAAATCCGCCGGGTTCCGCACCGGGCCCTCAGCGCTGACGCCAAAAGAGCGTGCCATCGTGGCAAAATCAATCGCCGGATCATCGACATGGGTGCCGATCCCGGCATTTTCCACCGGCCGTTTGCGGAATTTGGCAACCTCGATGCCGTGCTCTTCGGAATTATAGTAACTCTGGTTATTGTGCATCACCATCAGCAGCGGAATGCGGTGCTTCGCCGCGGTCCAAAGTGCGCTGGAAGTCATCAACATGTCGCCGTCGGACTGAATCGCGATGGGGAGCTTGCCGCTATCCTTGAGCGCCAGAGACGCGCCGATGGACGCTCCGGGACCGTAGCCCAAACCAGCACCGCCGCTACCGCCAAGGGATTGGTTCGGCTTGGTAAAATCCCATAGCCGGCGCGTCCAGCCATTCGATGTGCCGTTGACCAATACCCAGTCTTCACGCTTTACCGCTTCGCCGATTTCCAACCCCAACCACGCCGTGGAAATTTCCTTTTGCGACCCTTTGGCTTCGGCATCGGCGCGCCACTTCGCGCGCCGGGCCTTGTGTTTTTCGCCTAGCTCTTTGCGGCGCGTTTCAATCGCGGATCCCTTTTTATTATCGTTGCCGAGCAGTTCGCGGCACAAGCGCGCCAATTCTGGCACCGCCACTGCAGTATCCGCGCTCATCGGAATATCGACGGGCTGCAACGCTTGATAATCATTCGCCCAAGAATGGACCAGCATATCATTCATCGAAATGCTGGCGATTTTCACCGACGGTAAAGTCACGTACTCGCAATTGCGTGTCTGCTTGCTCACAGTCGTCAGCGAGCCGAACAAGTCGGGCACATCGAGAGCCAAAATAAAGTCTGCTCGTTGGAGAATTTCACGGGCGCCATCAGTCACGTCCAACGGATGCGTCGACGGGAAGTTGAAACGCCCGCCTTTGTCGACCACGGGTAACGCAAGCAGTTCAGCGAGCTCGATCAATGCCGGCACGGTTTTGGGATTGCGCCCGAGGGTATCGGCAACGATCAACGGAGTCTGCGCATTGACCAGCATTTCGGCCGCGCGCCGCAGCGCTTCAAGGTTCGCCTGCATTGGTGCGGGAGCGGCGTAACGGTTGACATCGGGAATATCGAAGGGAGCGGTGAGCGCGTCTTCCTGAATATCCGCATCGTAATTGATGTAGACGGGGGCGGTCGGCTCAGTCATGGCGATGCGATAGCCGCGGATAAAGGAATCCGGCACATCGGCCAAGGAGTACGGCTGATCGTCCCATTTCGTGTAGTCGCGCACCTGATTGCCTTGAACCAGCGCCGTATGGATCCAATCGATGCGCGGACGTCGCCGCTTGGAATTCATCGGCCCGGTGCCACCGAGCACCATCATCGGCACTCGATCGATGTAGGCGTTGAAAATCGCCATGCTCGCATGCTGCAAACCGACCATATTATGCACGATCGCGATCATCGGCTTGTTTTTCGCCTTGGCGTAGCCGTGCGCCACGGCCACGGAAATTTCTTCATGATGGCAAAAAATCACTTCTGGCTTATAGTTGCCGCCGTAATTGACGATGGAGTCATGGATGCCGCGAAAAGTCGCGCCGGGATTGAACGCAGCGTACTCGATATCGAAGGCTTTCATTAAGTCGACTACGACATCCGAGCCGTATTGAGGCTGTTTTTTTTCCACACGGGACACGGGTTAATCCTCCCTCAATTTCATGTTCTGCAATGCATACCAACAATCCAGATTGATGGCCAGAGCTCGCTTAGGAATTCTGGCTTTCCGGCGAGTTCCGGAGTAATCCCATTTCGTAGAAGCGCTCCAACGTGTCGGAGAGGTCGCCTGCGCGCTCGCCGCCGGCGGACGCCTCGCGGCGCGGTAATGCGGCGATCGCTTCCAGCACTCTTTGCGCCGCCGGTGCCATAAAAGATCTCATCCCGAAATGGTTGAAGGTGCGCTTGAGCTCGTCCATTTCCTCGGCGCGCCGGCCCGCGTGAATGTTCAAACCGACAATGCTGGAAGAAACTTTTTCCAGCAAACCGGGAAAGCTTTCTTCGTACTGCGCGCGAATCTCCTGTAGTAAGCCGAAGCGCTGCGCGCCCATCAAAAGCTCACAGAAAAGTCCCTGCAGTCCTTTTGTCAGTCCGGCGTAAACCACCTTGAACGCAGAGGCCTGGCTCGTGCTCGCGCCGAGAACCTTGACCGGAATATTGAATCTCTCTAGAACCTGCATGCGCTTGGCGTCGGGGCCGGAAACATAGACAATCGTCCCTTTCCCCATTTTTGCCGCAGAGCCGATGATGCAGCCATCGATGAAACTTACCGCTGCGGGCTCCAAGTTCTTGCCGACCTCTTCTGCGGCCATTGGTGAGATCGCGTTTGCGTCGAGGAAGATAAGATCCTTTCGCCGGGCGGTTTTTACTGCTTCGGCGACTTTTTTTGCGACGTCGATTGCCGCCGACGGCACAACAATCGAAACGATCAAGTCAGCTTGGTCGACCAGATCTGTCATCGAATCCAGGGACACGACCCCGGCGTTTTGACCGCGCTTGCGGCTCACCTCGCCACGGTCCTTGTCATAGGTCAAGACTTCCACGCCATGGCCCTTGAGCAGTTTAGCCCAGTGAAAGCCCATCTCGCCGATGCTCATGATACCGATCTTTTCAAAAGCCACTGTTATTCTCCTTGTAACAAATACAGATTGAGCTAAAGGGATTTAACTTCCGTCCAGCAGTGTGCGACTGTTCGATGAGGTCATGGTCGGTTCTTTAAAGCCGCTGGCATGATCAGAATCTTCCCTCCTTTTCGAGTTTTCGCACCACCGTCTCATCAACCCAATCTTCGGCTTTGAGCCGCCGGATTTTTTCATTGCTCATGCCGAGAAGGCGGATGACGTTGCGAATCCCGTCAACACTTG
>Ga0207645_10000346_pt1 | contig 38743 bp, 35 predicted proteins | sample KBSM53metaG_FD_184331 | JGI IMG/M metagenome (GOLD analysis project Ga0207645, IMG submission 184331) | Miscanthus rhizosphere microbial communities from Kellogg Biological Station, Michigan, USA - KBS M5-3 metaG (SPAdes) (version 2) | ecosystem: Host-associated > Plants > Roots > Rhizosphere >...
ATCGCTGGTCATGATACCCTCGATGGTTCCTGCATGAGTACCATTTCAGCGCCGGCCGAGTCAATTCGGGGAGTGAGCAGCTCAAAAAGCATGGGGGTTGGAGGTTGGGGTCCTTCCCCCAATCCCCAACCCCCAGCCCCCAACCTCCAACCCCCACTTCCGAGTTATGGCACCAGCACCGCCGTTTGAATGATCACGGCCTGGGTCTCGGTTTCCCCTGCGACGAGCGTCACATTGACCGGCAGGGTGAGGTTGGTCGTGATGCCGATTCCCGTCGGCGACTGCACGGTCAGCGCGTAGGTCCCCGGCAGCAGGAACCGGAATCTGGCCTCGAACGTCCCGTCGGCGTTCGCGGCCACGGCAAGGCGTTCGTTCTCGATAGCCGTGGGCGACGTTCGGGGCGGTGCACCGACAGGCTGCGGCGCGACGGTGAAATGCCGCGCCAGGGCACGATGCGCTTCGAGCCACGCCCCGCGGCGCAGCGCGGCATACGCGGCCCGCAGATCCCCATCCGCGTCCTTGGGCACATCGAGCGCGGCGGCGAGATGCGCCCGATTCCAGCGCGGCGCTGCGAGGCGTGCGCTCGCCTGGTGGAGCAGCGTGCGCGCGGCCGCCTTTCCGCGCCACGTGATCTCGTTCGCATCCATGCGGGCAAGGCGCGCCGCCAGCCGCTGAATCACCTGAAGCTCCCTGCCACCGCTCGTTCCACCCCTTCGCCGTCGCGGAGCAGCCCATCGTTCTGCTCAGCTTGCGCGCCGATAATCGTCGGCGACGGACCCGCGAGGATGGCTGTGGAGCGTTCGGGCATCGCGCGTTCAGACGAGGTGCAAACGACACGCCGAGCTCGTGCGTGTCTCGCTACGCGACGAACGACGGCCGGATGAGGCTCAAAGCCGCTGCCCGCAGGTCCGGACGTCTGTGAACGCAACTCAGCGGTATCCAGGCACACCGCCCTCGCCTCGCGATTTTGCTGGGAATTTCGAAGGCAGCTGTGTCGAAGTGAGTAAGTTGTGCAATACGGCTGGGTTGCGAGAGACGACGCCACGGCGGTGTGCGATCTCAGAACTCATTTTTACCTAGCATTTCCCGCATTGCTCACGTTGGTCGCCGCCTTGCCCTTGTAGGCGGCGAGACTCGGCTGTCGCTCGGACGCCTGTCTCAATCCCAACAGGTAAATACCGCGGAGGTTTCATGCCGATTCGTGTGTCTGGCCGGAGTGGCCGTCTGTTCTTGCTGCGCGCGCTCGCTGGGTTGGTGTTCTCTGGCGCCGCGTCGATCGCGTCCGCCCAAACCACCGTCACCCTGAACCAGTCGGCGCCGCAAGTGGTGTCGGCGACGGTTCGCGGTGGCAGCTACGCCAACAAGACCGACAACTCCGTGCTGGCCACGCGCGCGGCCGACAACCTCGAATACAACCGCCGCGCGCTCCTGAAGTTCGACACGCAGAACACCATTCCCGCCGGCAGCACCGTCACCTCGGCGCTGTTGACCGTGACGGTCAAGAAGGGGAGCGCTGACGCGAGCCGCAACATCGGCGTCTACCAGGTGACCACGTCGTGGGCCGAAGGCCAGGTCACGTGGAACAAGCGCAAGAGCGACACCTCGTGGAACAGCTCCGGCGGCGACCTCGGGTCGAAGCTGGATACGGCCACCGTGAGCAACGGCGCCGGCACCAAGGTCACCTTCGACGTGACGCCGCTGGTGAAGGAAGCAGTTGCCGGCCACCTGGGGTCGTCGCGCTACACCCGCGTGGCGCTGGTCGATCTCGATGGATCGACGTCGGACTCGTACCGCGAGTACTACCTGCCGAACGATGCGACGGCGGCGAACCGGCCGGTGCTGAAGGTCACCTACGGCGGCACCACGTCGACCTCGACCCCTGCTCCGGCGCCGACCGCGTCCAGCACCACCAGCGGGTCGACGCTGAAAGTGCTCCACTGGAACAGCCATCACAACGGCATCGGCACCGACGGCCGGCGCGATACGGCCCGCTTCATCGCCAAGGCGGCCAGCTTCAGGCCCGACGTGGTGTCGTTCAACGAGGTCGAGACCTACAACCCCGGTGGCCCTTCGGAGATGGCCGCGCTGATGACGAAGTACACGGGGCAGACCTGGCACTACAAGTTCGGGTCGAACTCGGGCACCTCGAGCGGCCAGGGCAACGTCGTGCTGTCGCGGTTCCCGATCATCGCCACCGACGTGCAGACGCTCAGCTACGGCCGCGTGATCGTCAACATCACCGTCTCGGTCAACGGCCGCAACGTCAACGTCGCGTCGACGCATCTCGATCAGCCCTCGTCCAGCTACCGGCTCAAGCAGATCGCCGAGCTGACGGCATGGGGCAAGACCACCGCCGAGCAGCGCGTGATCTGCGGCGACTTCAACGCGCAGCCGACGCTGACCGAATCGGCGACCATGCGCACCAACTACTACGATTCGTGGGGCGAAGGGCAGAAGAGCGGCGTCGCTACCGCGTATCCCGGCAACACCGCCGGCAACACGCGCAACAGCCGCATCGACTACATCTACTACTCGCACGGCGCGACGGCGCTGGTGCTGAAGAGCGTGCAGGTGTTCGACGTCCGCGACTCCAGCGGCGTCCAGCCGTCGGATCACCGGCCGATGATGACCACCTTCACGGTGAAATAATCGTCGTATCGTCGCGGCGCGGACCCGGCGCCGTCGTCAGATACGTGTTCGGGCTGAGCACGATCTGATCGACGATGGCGCCGTCTTCGCGCTGCTGCACTCGCACGGTGTGCGTGCCCGAGGTCGCGAAATACACGTCGACCCCGGGCGCGTCCCACCCGTTGTCGGCCCACCCCCACCCCCGCGGCGCGGGCGCGCTCGCGCCCGCCTGAAGAATCACCTCCGCAGAACTCGCCGTCCCAATCTGCATTGCCGGCGATCCGCTCGAGTCGACCGAGTCGGTGAACTGCAGGTGAATCGAATCGTTCGAGGTGGAGTTGTTCTGCGACCGCAACCGCACCCAGATGTGATAGGCGATGCCGGCGGTCGCGTCGAAGGTCATCTCGAACATGTTCGGCGGCGACGGCAGCGCCGGCGAGATTTTCGCCTGCGCCAGGTCGGAGTTCCAGATCGCCATGCCGGCGGCGGCGGTGGCGTCGCTCAGCATCTGCCAGCGGCCGAACATGTTTTCCGGCGCCACGTTCGCGGTCCACAGCACCACGTTCGGATCGGTCGGGAGTGGCGGCGGTGGCGGCGGGGGCGGCGGCGGCGAGGCCGAGCCGTCGTTCGCCGGCAGGATCAGCGTATCGTTGTCGCGCGGGCCCGGAGGCGTGGACACGTACTGGTCCGGGCTCAGCACGATCTGATCGACGATCGCGCCGTCCTCGCGCTGCTGCACGCGAACCGTCTGCGTGCCGTCGGCAGCGAAGTACACGTTCGGCGAGACGCTCTCCCATCCCGCCTCTGACCAGCCGTAGCCGGTGACCGAGGGATCGGTCGACCCGTTCTGCAGGATCACCTCGGCCGAGCTCGCCGAGCCGCTGCGCCAGGTCGGCGTCCCGAACGAATCGACCGAGCCGTCGAACTGCACGTGCACCGAGTCGTTGCCGAGCGAGTTGCCGTCGGCGCGCAGCCGAACCCACAGGTGATAGGCGGTGTTCGCGTAGGCGACGAAGCTCTGCTCGAAGTAGTTGGCCGGGCTGGCGAGCGCCGGGCTGATCTTCGACTGCCCTCTGTTCGGGTTGAGCAGCGCCGAACCGCCGGCGGCGGCGCCGTCGGCGAGCGGCGCCCAGCTGCCGTGGATGTTCGCGGCCGGCGTGTTCGAGGCCCACAGGACAATCGTCGTCGCCCCGGCCGGAGGTGGCGGCGGCGGCGGCGCGGCGCCACCCGTCGTGAAGCTCCACTCGTCGCCCGTCTTCGTGAGGCCGGCGGCGGTCCTCGAAACAATCTTCCAGTAATACGTGGTGCCGGCGGTCAGCGCCGGCAGGTTGAAGCTCTGCGTCTGGGACGTCGTCTCGCTCGGACCGAGCGCGAGGTTCGAGGCGAAGAGCGGCGGGTTTGGTGCGGTGCCGAAGTAGACATCGTAGGTCTGCGGCCAGAACCCGCCGTACCACGTCAGTCTCTGCCCCGTGGTAGCGACGCCGACGGCGCCGTTGGCGATCGTCCGGTTCGCCGGCTTGTCGGGCGGCAGCGGCACGAACGGCTTCGACTCCTGCGAGCCGACCGGGCTCAGGTTGTTCCACTTCCGCTCGAACTGGTCGGTGAAAAAGTTGAAGATGAACGCCTTCGACGTGAAGTAGTTGTGCTCCTGCTGCGAGTTGGCCGACGGGCTGGTCCAGTTCGAGGAACCGAAGATCGTGAGGTGCTGGCCGTAGAGCAGCACCATCTTTTCGTGGTTGTCACCGGGCCCGAACGCAACCTTCATCGGGACACCGGCCGCGTACATCCGGTCCATGTTGTAGGAGACCCACATCTTGGCCGGGTCGCGGTACTCGCTGATGTCGCCGAGGTAGCGGATCGGCACGCCGCGATTGTGCGCGGCGATCATCGCGTCGCTGTGGCGCACGTCAGTGACGCGATACATGATCACGTCGATCTTCTGCGTTTCCTTGTTGTACAGCTTGACCGCCCGGGTGGCGTAGTCCTGCCCGGGAGGGAAGTTCATGTCGGCGCTGATCGTGTAGAGCGGGTAGGTGCGGACGCGAGAGGTGATGTTGGCGTAGACCGAGTAGTTGGCGGTATCGACCCAGAGATCGTCGAACTTCCTCATGAAGCTCTGGACGATCGCCGGATCGTCCTCGAAGAAGATCGTCTCGCTGACGTAGTTGCGGTACGGGTCGACCGGCACGAAGGCGTTTTCGCTGTAGTTGGCGGAGCCGAACTCGACCACATTCTGGCCGGCGAAGAGCATCATCTTGAAATGCATGATGCCGCCAGCAGACTTCTTGATCATCGGCACGCCGGCGTTCTGCAGCGAGTTGAGCTGCGTCGCGTTCAGCGGATAGGTCGGGTTGGCGCGCGGGTCGATGATGACGCGGACCGGTACGCCGGCGTTCTTGCGGGCGATGAGCTCGGCCGCGTACCGTGAGTCCTCCATGAACCAGAAGCCGACGTCGATGCCGACGTTTTCAGCGCGGATGCGGTCGATCAGCGGTGTTCGGCAGTTCTGGAACGACGAGTCGCACAGGGTCTCGGCGGCGTGGGCGCGCGATGGCGCAAACGCCACGAGGAGGAGGGCGGACGCGGCAATAAGGCGGCGTACGCAACTTCGCAGCTTGAGAGGCACGTGCCGCTGCGCTGCCAGCGAAATGCCAGTCGTAAGGCTGAGAGTAAGACGAGACGCTAGAACGAGTTGCGTCCGCTGTCACGGCGTGTCACAGCAGAGAAGGAACCTGAATTACCGCTTGTCGGTGGCGGGAGAGTAAAAGGTGCCCTTCCGTTCCCGATCGATCTGCCGCGTGCCAACGAAGTAGCCGGTGAAATAGCAGAGCATCATGGCCCGGCGCTTCCGTTCGGTGGGGTTCAGCATCAGCGCCGCCCCGACCCAGCCGATGAGGTCGCGCAGCGCCGACCCGAACATGAACCTCGGCACCCCGAACATCCGCGGCACCGTCGACAGGTCGATGCCGAGATCCGTGACTCGATGCAATCGCTCCAGGCGCGACTTCGACACGCCCTTCCAGTACCACCACCGCCGGAAGTAGTCGTGCGTGAGCCGGCGCGCCGGCACGTGATGCCGCAGCGCCATTTGCGGCACGTAGAGACCGCGCGCGCCCGCCTCGCGCGAGCGGCAGAAGAACTCCGCCTGTTCCTGGCCGAGGAGGGAGTTGCCCTTCCGGCCCAGATCGGGATCGAAGCCGCCGACGCGATCGATCAGTGCGCGCCGCACCGCCATATTGGCGCCGAGCGGCACCCGGCGTCGCTCTTCGAACACGAAGGTCTCGGGGCCGTAGTCGAGAATCGCCAGCGTGCCCCAGAGATCGGCGCGCGTCTGATCGAGCCAGCGCGGGCACGGGCGCTCCCAGATCGGCAGCACCGGGCCGCCGGTGTAATCGATCGACGGATCGGCCAGCATCGGACCGCAGCTGGCTTCGATCCAGTTCTCGTCGACCTGCACATCGTCGTCGGTAAAGGCGACAATCGCCGCGTCGGTCGCGGCCAGTCCGGTGTTCAGCGCGATTGACTTGCCCTGGCGCGGCTCGAACATGTAGCGCAGTGAGACGGGAAAATCGGGTATCCGTGACACCACGACATCTCGCGTGCCGTCGCTGGAATTGTTGTCGACCACCAGAACATCCCACCGCACGAAACCGGAGCGGCAGCGCGCCAGGCTGTCGAGCGTTTGGCCGAGCATCTCTGCGCGGTTGTAGGTGCAAATCAGCACCGTACAATCGAGCGGAATATTCGAGCTGGGCTGTGGCGGCCGGTGGATCGGGAGCACGCGGAAGAGCTCTGCAAACAGCTTGCCCCCGGCTCAGGTCTTATGACCTTCTTGCGCGGAGAACCGGGCGACAAAGCTGGAGCCTCGTTTGCTCCGCTGATGAGAATGCGTCGTTCAAGCTGTGCCGTCGCAATATTGTCCGGCTGGCTGTTCGCGGCGGCGGCCTGCGGCGGAAGTTCGCCTGCGACGCCCTCGGCCACCTCGACCACCGGCTCGGGGCGCGCGCCGGTGCGGCTGAAGGTGATGACCTTCAATATTCAGCACGGCATCGACGGCACCAACCGCTACAACCTCCAGCGTGCGATCGACACGATCGCCCGCGCGCAAGCCGACATCGTCGGCCTGCAGGAGGTGACGCGCAATCACCCGTACTACGCCTGCGACGACCAGCCCGCCAAGCTCGCCGCCGGCTTGCGTGCGGCCACCGGCCAGGCGTGGGAGGTCGCCTACGAGCAGGAATGGTTCACGCTCGATGTCTCGTGTCAAAGCAGCGGCCGCGGCGACGGGCGGGAAACGGAAGGGCTCGCATTTCTGACGCGCCGCGCGATGTCGCCGCCCTCGATGCAGGTGCTTCCCGACAGCCGCATCGGGCTGCAGATCGCCATCCGCGACGCTTACAGCCTGCCGATTGTCGTCACCCACCTGTCATCGGGCGCGGCGAAGCTCTCCGCGCGGACCCAGCAGATCGATCGGCTCGTGGCGTGGGCGCGGGCATTCGGCCAACCGCTGATCCTGATGGGCGACTTCAACGCCGGTCCGCAGGCGCCCGAGTTGACACCCGTCGTCTCCGGCTTCCGCGATGCGTGGGCCGACGCGGCCGCCGCCGGCCGCACGATCGGCGCCGGGCTGACACAGCGGACGACCCGCATCGACTACATCTTCTACATCGATGGCGGGTCGATGGCGCTCGAGTCGGCGGAGTTCGTCGACACCGCGGCGCTCATCGGCGTGATCGCGTCCGACCATCAACCGCTGGCCGCCACCTTCACCATCCGCTGACGTACGGTAGGATAACCGGCACCTATCATGTCGATGATGCTGATGATCGGCGGGGCCGTCGTGTCGGTTGCCGTGGTTGCGGTGGCGCTGCTGTTTCGCCGCGAAGACCGCCACGATCCGGATCTGGGGTCGGTGAGCCGCAGCTGGACGATCGAATACAACGCCAGCCACGGCAAAGACTCGGGCAGCTAACTCACGATTTCGCCAGCGCGCCGATCGGCGCCGGCGGGCGGCGATCCTTCAGCCGCTCCTTCACGATGCCGGCGAACATCCACAACCACAGCTCACGCTCGAAGGCGTTGACCGCATCGCCGCGCAGCCTCGCGGCCAGGGAATCACGGGCCGCAAGCAGCGCGCTGCGGAACATGTAGCGCGGCACGCCCAGGAGATGCCGCACCTGCGAGAAGTCCAGCTGCGACTGCTCGGGTGACTCCATGTCCTTGCCGGTCTGCGCGTAGAGCACCGCCCGGCCGATGCCGCGCCAGTAGAACCAGCGCCGGAAATAGCGCTTCGTCAGCCGATCGCGCGGGATCCAGTGGTGGACGACGATGTCCGGCGCGTAGTAACCGACCACGCCGACCGCATGCGCGCGCAGGAACCATTCGCGCTGCTCCTGTCCCATCAGCGTCCCGGCGGTGCGGCCCATGCGCGGGTTGAACCCGCCGACGCGCTCGATCGCCGCGCGCTTGACCGCCATGTTGACGCCGAGCGGAATCCGCCGCCCGAATCGCATCGGCTCCGGACCGAAATCGAGCAGCGCGATCGCCGCCCACAGCATGCCGTTGGTTTTCGGCAGCCAGCGCGGCGGCGGGGCCTCCCACCACGGGCGGACGGGGCCGCCGACGTAATCGCAGTTGTGGGCGTCGAACGCCGCTTTGGTGCGGGTCAGCCAGTCGGCGGGAATCTGCACGTCATCGTCGGTGAACGCGATGATGTCGGCGTCGGTCGCGGCCATGCCGGTGTTCAGCGCGTTCGACTTCCCCTGACGCGGCTCGAACAGGTACCGCAGCGTGACCGGATAACCGGCGATGCGCGATTCGACCACCGATCGTGTGTCGTCGTTCGAGTTGTTGTCGACGACGAGGACGTCCCATTTCAAGCCCGGCGCCTTGAGGGCGGCGAGGCTGTCGAGCGTCGGGCCGAGGAGGCTCGCCCGGTTATAGGTGCAGATGAGGACCGTGATGTCGAGCGGTGCCGCGGGCTGCGATGACGCGGTAGTGAGGCTCATGATACGCTCCCGGCCGTTTCGACGGCGTGCGAAGGCGCGTGGCAGGCGCGCGGCGCCACCTCGAGCAGGTCGTAGACCATCTCGAGCGCCCGCGCCGTCGCGGTGCCCGGCGAATGGAACATCTCGCGGACGACGGCGCGTCGCTCCGCCGATCGCCGGTCGCGGTGCGCGACCTCGTCGAGGGCGGCCGGCCCGGCGTCGGCGGGGCGCTCGACCACGCGCGCGGCGCCGCGCAGCAGCGCGACCTTCTCGGGGTTGATGCGCGCAACGCGCACCAGGTCCGGCGCGTCGACGACCACCAGCGGCCGATCCAGCAGGTAGAACTCGAAGCCAATAGAGCTGTGGTCGGTCACCATCACATCGCTCGCCGCCAGCAGCGGCGACGAGTCGGCGGCCTCGCTGAACGCGATGCGTCCCGGCTGCCGCATCGCCGCGAAGCGCGCGCGCCAGTCGATGCCGCCGCTGTAGAGGACGTTGGCCGCGTCGAGCGAGCGATCGTGGAGCTTGACGATGACGTTGAAGCCCGCGTCGACCAGGCTCTGCACGATCGCCTCACCCCCGATGTTCAACGAGGAAGCGGTCGACCAGGTGGGTGCATAGATGGCGGTGGGCCGGTTGGCTTCGAGCTGCAGCTGACGGTGCACGTCGCCCGCGTCGTAGCCGCCGTTCACCAGCGCGTCGACCTTGGGGTAGCCGACGAGCACCGCCGCCTCGCGTGAGACGACGCCGGTCTCCAGATACCGCCGCATGCGATCGGCGTTGATGAAGGCGACGCGATCGAAGTAGCCGAAGCCGTGCGGCATGTGTCCCGGCGCGTCGAGGTCGTATTTGCCCGCCATGCCGTGGAAGAAATTCGCCCGGCGGCGGCAGCGCCGCAGCCGGGGCGGATCCCACGCATCCGCCGTCACGCACAAGTCGACGCGGCGCCATTCCATCGCGCTTCGGGGCAGGATGCGCACCGGCGTGCCGGCGGCCGCGGACGCCGCGGCCAGTTCCCCGGCGCGATCCGACGTCCACACCACGTCGATCCGCGGGTCGCGTTCGAGCGCGGCGGCGACGGGCGCCAGAATGCCGATGTTCATCGGCGTGCGCGCGTCGAACACCACGCGGCGGCGTCCACTGAGGCGGGCGATCGTCCGGTCGATGCGAGCGACCTGCCGGCTGGCCCATCTCATGCCGCACCCCGCAGCCGCTGCTTCATCCTGAACGCCGCGATCACGACCGACGGCGCCAGCTCGAGCATGCGGGAGGCGAGCCCGAGCAGCCAGCCGCCGCGCCGCGCGTGCAGCGCCGCGACGTGGCGCGCCGCCGCGCGGCAATCGCCGCGCGCCAGGCTGGCCCGCGCTTCAGCCGCCGAGAGCTCGGTTTCGAATCGCGCCACCTGGCGGTCGAGTATCGCGCGCTCGGGCGAATCGGGCGGCAGCAACGGGCGGGTCTTGGCGAACACGCGCAGGATGCCGCTCAGCATCCGCGTGTCGCTCGAAGACAGGCTGCCGGGGCGGCAGGAGTACCAGCCGAGCGGCTTCGAGTGCCGTGTGAAGGTGAACCCGGCGAGCGCCGCGCGGATCCACATCTCGTATTCCTCGTTGGTGAACAGCGCCGGGTCGAAGCCGCCAATCGCCTCGACCGTCTCGCGGCGGAAGACCGACATGATGAACAGACACGTTTCGTCAGCGAGGATCTCGGCGAGCGGAATCGGCTGACCGTCGCCGCGCACCGGCCGGGCCGGCTCGCCGTCGTGCGCGCCGCCGCGGTTGCGGGCGTTGCCGACGACCACGTCGACGTCGGGCCGGGCGGCGAGCACCGAGAGCTGCTCTTCGAGAAAGGTCGGGTCCCACTCATCGTCGCTGTCGAGGAAGGCGAAGAAGCGCCCCGACGCTGCGCGGAAGCCGGTGTTGCGTGCCGGGCCGGGGCCGGCGTTGGGCTGCTCGAGGACGCGGACGCGCGCGTCGCGCGCCGCATAGCCGCGCGCGATCTCCACCGTCCGGTCCGACGATCCATCGTCGATGACGAGCAGCTCGAGATCGGCTACCGTCTGCCGCAGCACCGACTCGATGGCGGTGTGCAGGTATTGCGCGGCGTTATACGCCGGCATGATCACGGAAACGACCGGCACTATCGATCACCCGTCAGGCAGGATTGGAGCGCGGAGGAGCTGGCCGCGAGACCTTCCCGCCTTTCCGCCTTCGAGCCTTCCAGCCTTCCCGCCTTCGAGCCCTCCAGCCTGCCGCGCGGCTCGAGCCCGATCGCCTCGTAGAGCGCTTCCGCGGAACGGCTCGTTGCGTGGCCGGGCTCGTGAAACAGGTCGGCGGCGACCGCGCGGCGCGCCGGCGATTTCGCCGCCGGGTCCGCGAGCGCACGCTCGACCGCCGCAATCGTGTCGTCGATCGCGGCCGTCGACTCCGAGACGTCGGCGAGCAGCTGCACGTAATCAGGATGGATGTTGGCGAGCTCGACGAGCTCGGGGACGTGGATCCGGACCAGCGGGCGATCGCGCAGCAGGTACTCGAAGCCGGCGGAGCTGTGGTCGGTGATCATCACATCCGACGCGACCAGGTAAGGGCAGATGTCCGCAGACGACGCCAGCACGGCGCTACCCGCCGCGAGGTGCGGCGCCACGGCGGCCGGCCAGTCGATCCCACCGGAGTACTGCGGCCGCAGGTCGCACGACCGATCGTGCAGCTTGACGATGACGTTCACCGGCAGCATGCGCAGGCGGCGCAGGAGCTCGAGGCCCAGCGTGTTCAGCGACGAGGCCGGCGACCAGGTCGGCGCATACAGGACCGTCGGCCGATCCGGCGGCAGCCCGAGCGACGCGAGCACCGTGTCGCGCTCCAGCGAGCCGTCGACGAGCGCGTCGACCTTCGGCATGCCGACCAGGCGGATCGCGGGGCTGTCGGGTTCGAGCGCGCCGGCCGCGATGCAGTTGTTCAGTCGCCGCCGGTTGACGAAGAGCAGGCGATGCCACGGCGACAACGATTCGGTGGGCGCATCGAACCCGTATTTGCCGCCGACGCCGTGGAACATCTGAATCCGGCAGGTCCGGTGCAGCAGCTTCATCCAGGTGAAGTCGGATGTCAGATAGGCGTGGAACTTCTTCAGTGCGGCGGCAGCCGGGCCGATCACGCGGGCGCGCGGGCCGGCATCGCGGAAGATGGAGGCCGCCTTCGACGGCTCCTCGCTGGCGCAGAAGTAGAACCGCACCCGATCGTCGCCGCTCATCGCGCGGTGCACCGGCGCGAACATCGCGTAGTTCACCGCGGTCCTCGCGTCGACCAGGATGCGACGCGTGCCGCCGAACGCCGGGGTCATCATGCCGTCGCCCGGACCAGCCTTGCCGCCCCGGCGCGCCTGGTCACCGGCGCTTCCGCGGTCACCCGCCGGGCGCGCAGGATCTCGCGCCCCGCCACGGCGAGAGCGAACACGTAGTAGAAGGTCCAGTTGAACGCGACCGACGCGAAGAAGGCGCAGATGGTCCAGCCGACCATCGCGGCGATCATCCCTTTCGCGTTGATGTCGAGGATGCGCCGGTCTTCGGCGGAGAGGTTGTACGGCTCCTCAGGCGCTGGGGCCGGCGAACCGCGCACTCCGTCGCGGGCACTTCGCCGATGAGTCATGCGCAGCATCCGGAGCGCCGCGAAGCTCGCGGTATAGGCGCGCATCACCAGGAACGCGAAGATCATCAAGCCGAACAGCCCGAGTTCGGCGGCGACCTGCAACCAGACGTTGTGGGTGACGCGCCATTTCTCGATCATGCCGGGGGCGTTGTAGTTCTGGAACTGGCCGGCGCCGATGCCGGTCACCGGGTTGTCGAGGAACACTTCCGTGCCCTGGTCCATCAGCCGCAGCCGTGCCGCGCGCGATCCGGTCGGGTCTTCCTGCGCGTTGACGATGCTGTCCATGCGATCCCAGAACGACGACGGCAGCACCGGCAGCGCCATCATGCCCGCGATCACCAGGCCGCCGACCAGCGCCGGCTTCACTTTCGCCATGTAGTAGAGGACGACGGCGCTCATGCCGACCAGGCCAAGGAACCCGCTGCGCGACTTGGTGCAGACAATCGCCGCCACCATCGCCCCCGCGATGGCGCACGCCAGGAGCCGCCGCGACGCCTTCCTGTCCTGCAGGATGATGAACATCGTCGGCGCCAGGAACGTCACCAGGTTGAGCGCGAGGTCGTTCGGGTTCTCGAACATGCCGCCGACCGCGCCGCGCACCCGGTTGCCTTCCACCAGGTTGACGCCCTGCATGTAGTCGTAGACGGCGCGCGAGGCGATGTAGCCCGAGGCGATGATCATGATCCAGGTCATCTGCCGGACCCGGCGCGGCGTGGTGATGGTGCTCATCATCAACGCGAAGATCAGGATGATCTTGACGTAGATGTCGCTGAAGACCTTCAGCGAGCCGCCGGGCCAGATCGAGAACGGGATGGTCAACACGATCATCGCGCCCAGGACAATGACCCCGACGACCTCGGCGTTGACGTGGGTGATCGTCTGACCCGACGACAGGCGGCGGACGGCCATCGCCGCCAGGCCGGCGATCGCGGTCAGCTCGGCGAGATGCAGCGCGGCGAGACCGGGGATGGCGTCCTGCGGGCGGAAGAACAGCAGCGTCGTGAACGCCAGCATCCACAGGTAGTCCCAGTCGTAGTGCTCGCGAACCACCGCGAGGTGCTCCTTCGCACGTGCCAGCCTCGAGGCGGTCGCCGGCCGCGCGGGCGCGGGGCGGCCGACTGTCCGCCCGGCGACGACCAGCGTCTCGCCGCGCGATCTTCCGACGTTGAAGGTCAGGCGTTCCATCGCAACCCCTTGTTCATTTCCAGACGCGGCGCCCGCGGGCCGCAGCGAACAGGCCGGCAACGGCGGCGTAGTTCATCATCACGAAAGTGAAGGCGACCTGCGCCGCCTTCGATACCATCCGCATCACGCAATCTCCCGCGCCGCGTGCGGCGCGGCGACCGGCACCGCGGTGGTGCCGCTCGCCCGATCGTCGCGGCGGCGCGCCGCGAGCTCGAGCACCGCGCCGACGCCCGCGAGCACGAAAAAGACCACCTGGCCGATGAGGGCGGCGCCGTAAAAGCTGAGGGGGCCGGACACGGCCGCCAGCACGATGCTGGCGAAGAACAGCGCCAGCAGCGCGTAGGGCACGACCAGGCGCCCGAGCTTGTGCGAGACGTACTGCAGCCACACCGGGTTGCGCCACGGCAGCAGCAGACGCGGCTCGAGCCGCAGAATCTGGTAGTTGCCGGCGAGCGTGCGGATCTTGCGGCGCGCTTCCGCGTCGGCATCGGCGGCGGCGCGATCGAAGGCGCGCGCGCGCTCGTTGAAGACCACGCGCGAGCCCGCCAGCACCACCCGCATCGGCGTCAGCACGTCGTCGAGGATCGTGTCGGCGGGCAGCGGCTGAAACAGCTCCCGGCGGATGGCGTAGATCGCGCCGGTCGCGCCCAGCGTCGAGCCGACCGCGCTCTCGAGCCGGCGCAGCTGCTTCTCGTATTTCCAGTAGAGGCCGACGCCGTCGGCGATCGTCGATCGCAGCGTCCGGCGGCGGTCGTCTTCGCGCCGATCGGCGGCTTCGGCGCGCACGCCGCCGCGGCGCTCGTGCGCGCGTCGATCGCGGCCGGTACGGCGGCACGGCGATTCGGCATCCAGCAGCAGCTCGCCGGTGACGCCGCCGACGGTCGGATCGCCGAACGGCGCGACCAGTTCGCGCAGCGCGTCGGCGGCAAAGACCTGCCGCGCGTCGGCGAAGACGACGATCTCGCCCCTGGCGCGGGCGACGCCGGCGTTCAGCGCCGCCGCCTTGCCGCCCGGCGGCAGGGCGACGACGTCGACGAATCGCCGGTAGCGCGCGAGCACCTCGAGCGTGTCGTCGGTCGATCCGTCGGAGACGACGACGATCTGCCGTTTGTCGGCGGGGTAATCAAGGTCCAGCAGATTGTCGATGCGGGCGCCGAGGCGCTCCGCCTCGTTCCGCGCGGCGACGACAATCGTGACAGTGCGATGCGGACCGCCATTCTCCCAATCAATCCGCAATCCGCAATCCGCAATCCGCAATGTCTTCGGCCGCAGCCTGGCCCATGCGGCAATCAGGGCCGGGTAGCCGGCGTATACATACGCGACGGCGGCGACCGACAACCAGAAGACCAGGGCCATCCGTCTCTCTTACGCCAGCACGTTCTCGTGCGGCGCCGGCGTCTCCAGCTGCATCACCGGCGCCGGCGCCCCGAGCTTGAAGACGTGCGGGTGCCGGCCGGCAATTGCGTTGCGCGTGTCGACGATCAATTTCGCGGAGTTCAGCACCATCTCGTAGTCGACCGTGCGGTGCTCGGTCAGGATCGCGACGCAGTCGGCGGCGGCAATCGCCGCCGGCGTCAGCGGCTCGGTCTGCATGTCGAAGCCGCCGTGCCACGCGCGCGCCGCCAGCGTCGGCACGTACGGATCGGCGTAGCGCACCCGGGCGCCCTTCTTGTGCAGCAGCGCCATGACGTCGAGCGACGGCGACTCGCGCATGTCGTCGATGTCGCGCTTGTAGGCGATGCCCAGAATCAGCACCGTCGATCCGTTGACCGACTTGGCGTGCCGGTTGAGGGCGTCGGTAATCTTGTCGACGACGAAGTGCGGCATGCCGCCGTTGACCTGGCCCGCCAGCTCGATGAAGCGCGGGTCGAAGCCGGTCTGCTTCGCCTTCCACGACAGGTAGAACGGATCGATCGGGATGCAGTGGCCGCCCAGCCCCGGCCCCGGATAGAAGGGCATGAAGCCGAACGGCTTGGTGGCGGCGGCCTTCACCACCTCCCAGACGTCGAGGCCGAGCCGATCGCACATCAGGGCGATCTCGTTGACCAGCCCGATGTTCACCATCCGGAAGGTGTTCTCGAGCAGCTTCACCATCTCGGCCGCCTGCGGCGAGCTGACCGGGACGATCGTCTCGATCGCCGCGCCGTAGAGCATCGAGGCCAGCTCGGTGGACGCGGGGCCGACGCCGCCGACGACCTTGGGCACGTTGTGCGTGTTGAACGTCGGGTTGCCGGGGTCGACGCGTTCCGGCGAGAAGGCGAGGAAGAAGTCGACGCCCGCTTTCAAGCCGGCCGCTTCGAGCATCGGCTGGACCAGCTCCTCGGTCGTGCCCGGATAGGTCGTCGACTCGAGGATGATCAGCATCCCGGGGTGAAGGTGCTTCGCGATCTCGTCGACCGCCGACACGATGTACGACATGTCGGGGTCCTTGGTCTTGCGCAGCGGCGTCGGCACGCAGATGTTGATCGTGTCCAGCTCGGCGACGCACGCGAAGTCGGTGGTCGCGCGCAGCGTGCCGTCGGCCACCAGGCGCGCAACCTCGGCGGTCGGCACGTCCGGGATGTACGACGTGCCCTGGCTCACGGCGTCGACCTTGCGCCGATCGAGATCGATGCCGGTGGTGGCGAAGCCGGCGCGGGCGAATTCCACGGCGAGCGGCAGGCCGACGTAGCCCAAGCCGACGACGCCGACGCGGGCTGTCCGCGACGACAGCTTCTCGCGCAGCGCGTCGAATTGCCGGCCTCCAGGCCGGCCGGGGGCAACCGGGTGGCTCACAGCGAGTCCTCCAACACCGCTTCCGGCGTTCCGAGCAGGGTGTTCTTGAACCGCCGCCAGAATCCCGAGCGTCGCTTGGGTTGATAAACGTCGAAGGAAGGCGAGGCGGCATAGACGCGCGGCCGGGCCGCGGCCTTGGCCGGCACCGCGGCCGGCGGCCACGATGCGGCGGGGGCCGCCGCGACGACCGCGGCCGGCTGCGCCGCCTGCGGCTGAACCGCCGGCTGCTGCCGCGCGTTGTTCAGCAGGCGATACTGGTCGGCGAGGACGCGCCGCTGTTCGGCGAGCTCGCGTTCGCGGCTCGCCATGTCGGCTTCGCGCTGCCGCAGCTCCTGCTCGCGATCGGCCAGCTCTTTCGCCAGCTTCAGATCCTCGGCGGTCGGGCGGCTCGCCGCCGGCGCCATCGGCATCGTGTCGGCGCGCATCGCCGCGGCCTGCATCGTCTCGCGGCCGGCGGCCATCGCCGCCGCCACCGCCGGGTCGGCCGGCACCACCGAGTCGCGGCGGTTCGGGTTCGAGCGCGGCCCGAGCACGCCGGTCGCGTCGAGATCGGTGATCACTTCCTCGATCAACGTCCCGTCGATCTCGCTGCGCTCCTCGCCGTAGCCGAATACCAGCGTCGCGTCGGCGATGACATTGATCAGGCGCGGCACGCCGCCGCTGCGGTCGAAGATCCGATCGGTGACCTGGCGCGGGAACGACAGCGGCGCGCCGGTCGAGGCGAGCGCGAGGCGGTGGTTGATGTAGTGGCTGGTCTCGTCGGCATCGAGCGGCTCGAGGTGATAGCTGACGGTGATGCGCTGCCGCAGCTGTTCGAGTTCGGGACGATCGAGCTTGTCGCGCAGATCCGGCTGGCCGATCAGGATGATCTGCAGCAGCTTCGACTTCTCGGTCTCGAGGTTGGAGAGCATCCGGATTTCCTCGAGCGCCGGCAGCGTCAGGTTCTGCGCTTCGTCGATCACCAGCAGCACGAGCCGGCCGGCGCCGCGCTCGTTGACCAGGAACTCGCCGAACGTCTTCAGCATCGCCGGCTTCGACTTGCCCGCCGGATCCAGCCCGAGGTCGATCATCGCCGACTCGAGCAGCTCGCGCGGATCGAGCAGCGTGTTCATCACCCGCGCCACCGTCGTCTGGCCGTCGAGGCCGCGCAGCATCGTCTGCAGCAGCGTCGTCTTGCCGGAACCGATGGCGCCGGTGATGACCACGAAGCCGGCGTGGCTCTCGATGCCGTAGCGCAGGTAGCTGAGCGCCTCCTTGTGGACGCGGCTCGGATACAGGTAGTCGGGGTCGGGCGTCAGCGCAAACGGACGCTCGCGGAGGCGATAAAAGCGTTCGTACATTGTTCTCTCTCTCCGTTACTCCCCGGATGCCAGCGGCATCGTGTCCGGCCCGGCGGGGAGCCGCACGCCGCGTACGACGATGGTCGCGTCGCGCTGTTCGATGACGGTCGTCGCCGGCGTCCGGCGTCCGCTGGCCGCCCCGGCCGCGTCGTCCGCTTCGATGGCCGGCAGGATGTCGCGCACGGCGCGCTCGTAGTCCTCCGGGAAGTCGATTTCGGTCCACGGGAAGGCGCGGGTGCCCACCGTGAACAGCGGCCGGACGCGCGCGAAGTCGGCAAAGGCGCGAGGGGCCCAGTCGCGAAGGCCGCCGGCGGCGACCCGCTGCTCGAGGATGTCGACCAGCAGCCGCGCGCCGTCGGCGCCGAATTTCACCACGCCGACGTTCTCGCCGTCGGCCTCGTCGGCCGGCAGCGTCTTGGCGATGTCGACCACCCGGCCGCGGCGCACCTTGATCTTCATTTCCTCGTCGCCCATCGGCTGCTCGTCGTCGTCCTGGTAGGCGATGAGGAGCGCGTCTTCGTGGCGTGAGGTCACCAGATCGGCCAGCATCTGCGGGTGGAACAGGACATCGCAATTCATGACGACGAAGCCGTCATATAGCAGAGGTCGTGCCAGCCACAGCGAGTACAAGCTGTTGGTCTGGGCGAAGCGCGCGTTCTCGATGTAGGTGATCCGTTGCCCACACGTCCGCCGGACTGCCTCAGCTTGGCAACCGACGACCATGACGATGTCGTCGATGCCGGCGCGGCGGAACGTCTCGATCTGACGTTCGACGAGCGTCTTGCCGCCGACGCGCAGCAGGCACTTGGGCTTGTCGCCGATCGTGCCGTTGAGGCGCGATCCCTTGCCCGCCGCGAGAATGATTCCCCTCATTTACGTCTCGTCTCCATTCCGGCTCGTGCCGGATGCCATCCAGGTCATGCCGCCGCCGGCACCCCGCGCCGGGATCGCAGAATCTCGGTCGCCTTGGCGACGTAGACCTGCCGCTCATCCCTTTTCACAGCGAATGCCAGGAAGGTGAAGGCATACACGAGCGCCCCGGCGCCGCCGGCCAGCGCCACGCTCACCAGGCGCACCGGCAGCGCATCGCGCAGCGGGATGACGACGCACGCCATCACCAGCACCGGCCAGAGCGTCGGCCACACCGCCGTTCTGAAGGCCTCCATCGTGCCGATGCCGACGCGGCGGCACGCCGCCGGCCAGAGAATCAGCGCCGACGTCACCGCGACCGGGATCAGCGTTCCGTAGGCCTGGCCAATCAGCCCGAAGCGGCGGATCCACAGCAGCGAGAGCGCCACGTTGGCGAGCGCCCCGCCGGCGTTGGCGAAGGCGAGCATGCGATGCTCGCCCGCGCCTTTGAGCAGCGTCGTCGCCGTCGCGTTGCCGACGCGGATGGCGACGACCGCGATCAGGATCTGCGCGACCAGGATGCTCTCGGTGAACCGCGGCCCCACCCACGACAACACCAGCGGCCGCGCCAGCAGGAACAGCGCCGCGGCGAGCGGGATCACCGTGACCAGCGACAAGCGCGTGCCCTGGATGAAGATCGTCCGCAGCCGCTCGGGCTTCTGGCCGGCGTCGCTGTCGACGACCACCGGGAAGATCACCCCGTTGAACTGGTTGGTCAGGCGCTGCAGCATCTCGGCGAGGCGCTGCGGCACGGTCCAGAGCGCCACCGCGGCGGCGCCGAGATAGGCGCCGATGATGATGGCGTCGATCGAGTAATTCAGCTTGTTCGACCAGTCGATGATCGAGACGTAGACGCTGAAGCCGGTCAGCTCGCGCACCCGCGACCAGAGGAACAGCCGCGGCTGGATCGACAGCAGCGGGAACACCTTGTAGGCGTTGAGGCGATAGACGAGATAGGTGGCGATGCGCGCCGCTGTCGTCACCATCACCAGCTGCACCAGCGAGAAGCCGGAGAGCAGCATGACGACGTTGATCACCGCGACGATCAGGCTGCTGCCGACGCCGACGACGTTGTTCAGGTCGTAGCGCTGAAAGCCGTTGATGATGCCGCCGAAGATGCTGAAGGGAAAGCCGAGCGAGACGTAGACGCCGATGATCAGCATCAGCGAGCGCCCGGTGGCGATCTGATCCGGCGTCAGCGTGAAGAAGCGGCCGATGTTGAGCGCGAGCAGGACGAACACGCCGTAAGCGATGACGCCGACGACGCTGAAGATGACGAACAGCGTGCTGGCAATCTCGTTGAGGCCGCGCGCGTCGCGCTTGGCGCGGTAGTGGGCGACGAACCGCACCACCGAGCCGCCGAACCCGAGGTCGAGGACCGAGAAGTAGGTGGTCATCGACGCGGTCAGCATCCACAACCCGTAGGCGGCGGGGCCGAGGTGGTGGACGTTGAAGGGCAGCAGCACCAGGCCGATCAGGGCATCGGTCACGATCGCCATGTACCGGGTGGTGACGTTCTTCGCCACCGTCATCAGCTGACGGTCTTCGCGCCAGATGGCGTCGTGCGGGTCGACGACGCGTCGCGTCACTTGGCGCCCTTTCCGAAGAGAATCACTTTGACCGTGTCGAGCACGATGGTGAGGTCGAACACGATCGACAGGTGCTTGATGTAGTAGAGGTCGTAGCGCAGCTTCTCCATCGCGTCTTCGACGGTCGAGCCGTACTGGTATTTCACCTGCGCCCAGCCGGTGAGGCCCGGCTTCACCGCGTGCCGCTGCAGGTAGAACGGGATCTCGCGCGCCAGCTGCTCGACGAAGAACGGCCGCTCGGGCCGCGGGCCGACGAAGCTCATGTCGCCGCGCATCACGTTCCACAGCTGCGGCAGTTCGTCGAGGCGGGTCTTGCGGATGAAGCGGCCGATGCGGGTGATGCGATCGTCGCGGTCGCGCGCCCAGATCGGCTTGCCCGCCTGTTCGGCGTCGGTGCGCATCGAGCGGAACTTGTAGATCTTGAAGACCCGCCCGTTCTCGCCGACCCGCTCCTGGCTGTAGAGCATCGGCCCGGTGGAATCGAGCTTGATCGCCAGCCCGGTCAGGATCATCAGCGGCGTGGTGATGATCGCCAGGATCATCGACAGCGACAGGTCGAGCATCCGCTTGACGAAGCGGGTCACCCGCGAGGCGCGGAAGCCGTCGGAGAAGATCAGCCAGCTCGGTTTCAGGTCGTCGATCAGGATCTTGCCGGTGAGGCGCTCGTAGGTGGTGGTCGCGTCCTCGACGCGGACGCCCGACATCTTCGCCCGCAGCAGCTGCTCGATCGGCAGCCGGCCGCGTCGGTCGGACAACCCGACGACGATCCGGTCGACGTGGCGCGAGGCGACGATGCGATCGATGTCGAGCGCGTTGCCGAGGATGTCGTGCTGCCGCACGTAGGTCGCTTCCTCGCCCTCGTCGACGAAGCCGACCAGGCGATAGGCGAAGTCCTGCTGCCGGCCGATCTGCTGCGCCAGCGTGCGCGCGGTGTGCCCGGTGCCGACAATCAGCAGGCGCTCCTCGAGGTGCGGGTCGTGGGCGAAATGATTGAAGGCCAGCCGCCAGCTCAGGACCGCCACCACGAACACGCCGAGCGCGGTGACGAAGGTGCCCGGGTCGAGCAGCAGCGACGGGAAGACGATGCAGGCGAAGGCGAGGACGATCGCCGCGGCGCCGGCCGCCTGCAGCAGCCGCACCACCAGTTCACGATTGGAGTGGACGACGGTGAGATCGTAGAGGTCGTTGTAGTAGAAGCACAGCTGGCAGAGCGCGGTGACGACGGCGATCTTCGACAGCATCGCGCCGGTTTCGGCCGCGCCGCTGAAGCCGCCATGGAGGCTGGCCGCCAGCGCCATCGACCCCGAGATCAGGATGATCTCGAAGCCGAATACGGTGAGCCCCCTCACCGACACGTTCCTGTTGAAGACCTGCATCGCGGTAACCTGACGTTGCGGATTGCGGCTTGCGGATTACGGATTCACGAATGCCCCAATAAATCCGCATTCCGCAATCCGCAATCCGCAATGTCGCGCCGCTCTAGTGCCTCGGCCCTTCGTAGCGGTAGTCCTGCTCCATGCCCGATTCGTTGAGGACCACGCCGAGCAGGCGGGAGGAGTCGAAGGCGCGCAGCGCGTTCTCGATCGCGGGCTTCGGCGTGACGCCGGCGCGCACCACCATCAGCGTGCCGTCGACCAGCGGCGCCAGCACCGCGACGTCCGCGAGCGGCAGCACCGGCGGCGTGTCGAGCAGCACGCGGTCGTAGCGCGTCCGCAGCTGATCGAGGAGGCGGCGCATCGCCGTCGATCCCAGCAGCTCCGCCGGGTTGGTCGGCGCGGCGCCGGCGTGAATCACCGTCAGGTTGTGATCCGGCAGGAACCGCATCACGTCCTTCAGCTCCGCGGCGCCGGAGAGGTACTCGGCGAGGCCGGGGCCGGGCGGCAGGCCGAAGAGGTGCTGCAGCGACGGCTTCCGCAGATCCGCCTCGACGATGATCACGCGCCGCTGCAGCTCCTGCGCCATGGTCAGCGCCAGGTTGGCGGCGGTGACCGACTTGCCCTCACCCTTCTGCGGGCTGGTGATCAGCACCGTGCGCAGGTTGCTGGCGCCTTCGGCGTGCGACAGGCGCGTGCGCAGCTGACGATACTGCTCCGCGGCCAGCGACTTCGGCGACAGGCCGGCGACCAGCAGCGGATTCAGCCGGACGCTGTAGCTCTGGATCGTGTCGGCCGCGACGGCGGCGGGCGCCGCCGCCTGCACCGACGGCGCGCCCGGCACGATGTCGCGCACCATCACCGGCTCGGCGGCCGGCATCGGCGGCGTCGGGATGTCGATGGTCAGCGGCACGCTGGCCGCCACCTGGTTGACCGGCACCGGAATCGCGGCCGCCGGCACGCCGACGCGCGTCGTACGGAGGCTGGCGCCGTCGCGCTCGGCCTTCTCGAGAATGTTCTGAATGCGGCTCATCTCAATATCCTCTCGTCGCTATCCCATCACCGGCTCGATGCGCGGGATCTCCGCCAGCACCGGCAGCTCGAATTCGTCACGCAGACCGCGGGCGTCGTGCACCGAGCGGTCGAGGTACTCGCGGCCGAAGGCAAACGCGCCGCCGAGGACCAGGCCCGCGGCAATCGCCATCAGCATCACCCGCATCGGCTTCGGCTTGAACGGCTCGGAGGGAAGCCCCGCCGGCAGCAGCACGGCGAACTGCTCGCCGCCCTGCTTGCGCTGCAGCTCTTCGTTCAACAGCGCGGCCTGGCGCTTCTGCGTCAGGTCGCCGTACGACGAGCGCTCGAGGTCGTACTCGCGCTGCAGCGAGACCATCTGCTGTTCGACCCGGGGCGCCGCTTCGACCCGGCCCTGGTAGTGGGCGATCTGGTTGTTGATCGCCGACTGCTGGCGCTGCGACTCGGTGATCCGCATCTTGGTCGTCTCGCGGTCCTTCAGCAGCTGCCGGTACTCCGGGTTGGCATTGAGGATCGCCATCCGGTCCGAGGCGGGACGCGCCTTCTCGGCCGCGGCGGCCTTCTCGGCGGTCGCGATCTCGTCCTTCAGCCGGATGATTTCCGGGTGCTTGTCGGTGAAGGAGAGCTGGGCGTTGGCGAGCTCGCGGCGCAGCGACAGCACCCGCGACTGGGCGTTTTCGGTCGGCGTGCCGCGGGTGGCGGCAATCGCCTCCTCGGCGCCCTGCTGCATGCTCTCGATCTGGCGCTCGATGATCGACAGCCGATCCTGCTCGCTGCGGGTGTTGGTCGTCGCCGACTCCAGCTGCCGCTGCATCGTCGCCACCATCGCCAGGTTGGAGTTGGTCTGCTCCGGCAGCCGGCCCATGAAGGCTTCCTTCATGTCGCGCAGCCGCTCTTCCAGCCCGTTCAGGCGGCTCTCGCTGGCCCGCAGCTGCGCCTCGATGAACTGCGAGGTGTCGGCGGCGATCACTTCACGCGAGCGGTTGTTCTCCTCGACGAACACCTGCGCCAGGCGGTTGACGATCCGCTGCGCGTCTTCCGGCGATTCGTCGATGAAGCGCACCTGGTAGGAGTCGAGCTGCGCCTTCTGATCGGGCGAGAGCTGCGAGGCCGGCGCGCCGCCGCCGCCGCCGGGGGTGATCGAATCGGGCAGCGACACCGAGATGCCGCCGCGCAGCCGGTTCACCGAGGCGTCAATCGACTGATCCTGATCGAGATGCTCCAGGCGCGCGGTGCGCTCGAGCACCGGGCGGCTGAGCAGCTGCTGCGAGACCGCGCGCATCCGCTCCTGCCGGTCGATCTGCACCGCGCCGACGACATTGCCGGCGACGCGCGGCGCGCTCACCGCGATGGTGGTCGCCGCCTGATAGGTGCGGGGCAGCTTCCAGACCAGCAGCCCGCCGATCAGCAGCGACAGCGCGACCGGGATGATGAACCACCACTTGCGGCGGTTGAAGACCGAAACATAGTCGAGTGGGTCAAAACGAGGTTCGTCCATCACTGCATCCTCACAGGCTTCGAAGTCACGATCTGGAACCCGATGCGATTGCGGGACAGCCGGCCGCCCGCACGCAGGGTGCTCTGCTGCACCAGCGAATAAAACCCTTCGATCCGCACCCAGGGCTGCGGCTCCCAGCCGAGCGCGGTGTGCGTGCGCAGCGAGCGCAACGGCAACTGCTCGACGGTGTTGGTGAGCGGGTCGTTGTCGCGGAACACGAGGGAGTTGTCGAGAGAGAGGCGCCGGCTGCCGAACAGCGGCGTCCGGTAGCCGACGCCGATTTCCTGGTTCTGGATCGTGCCGCCGAAGCCGAACGACGGGATGTAGGAGCGGATGTAGCCGGCGTGGAAGGTGCGGCGCTGGCGCTGCCGCTCGATGCGCAGCCGCCAGGCCGGACCGGTCTTCGCCGCGGTCAGCTGCGTCGCCTGCAGGTGCACCATGCCGGCGGCGCCGGAAAAGGTCCACGACGGCGACACCTCGTAGTCGATCGCCGCCTCGGTGGTGTGGATGTTGAACGCCTCCGGGTCGTCGACCACCGTCGCGCGGCGATAGGTGTAGTCGGCGCCGAGCGCCATCCGGCCGTTCACCTTGTGGCGCCAGCCCTCGATCATCTCGGCGACGCGGCCGCCGCGGAGGAACGCATGCACTTCCTCGGGACGATCGAAGTTGACCACCTGGCGGTTGACTGCGACCGACAGCGAGTTGCGGGCGGTGAGCGCGTAGTCGACGCTGCCGCGCATGTCCGAGGTCTTGGCGCCGGTATGGCGGAAGGGAATGCCGCCGAGCTCGATCAGATCGGTGGTCGGCATCATCGCCATCGACGCGCGGCCGCCCCATTTGAGGCGGGCGGTCTCCTGGCGGCGGATCTCGACCTTGGCCCGCTGATCCCAGCGATTGAGCACCGAGAAGGTGCTGTAGTTCAGGAAGCTGCCGCGGTAGCCGCCCTCGAACATCGTGTGCTTGCCGCCGTAGTGCATGTCGGCGCCGGGCAGGATGGTCGAGATGAAGTCGTCGTTCTGCTGGTCGGCGGAACCGTCGCCGAAGAGCGAGATGTTGTCGTCGTAGGTCTCGGCGAAGCCCATCGTCGGGGTGAACGTCCACCCGCCGCGATACGACGCCTGCGGGCCGCCGGAGCCGAGCTGCTCCTGGGCGGTCACCCCGGCGGTCAGCAACGCGGACAAGACGAGGGTGATGCGCGTGGTTCTAGTCATCGCAGCTCTCAACCGGTGAACGTTCAGCATGGCCATCAGCCGTCAACCCTTCACGGGACGATCACGGTGTCGCCCGAGCGCAGGTAGAACGGCTTGGCGTCGCCGTTGATCACTTCCTTGTAGTTGAAGCGAATCGTCTCGATGCCGTTGTTGCCGTTGCGCGGGCGCAGCACCTTGACGTCCTTGGTGTTGGCGAACTCCTTGAAGCCGCCGGCCATCGCCAGCGCCTGCAGGATCGTGGTCGGCCCGTGCAGCTGCATCGTGCCGGGGTTGGTCACCTCGCCCATCACGTAGACCTGCGAGGCCAGCGCCTCGACGACGATCACCGTGACCGTCGGGTTGGTGACGTACTCCTTCAGCGAGGCGGTGATGGCGTCGCGCAGCTCGATCGGCGTCTTGGTGCTCGCCTCGAGATCGCCGACGAGCGGCAGCGTGATCTTGCCGTCGGGCCGCACCTGCACCGACTGCGACAGCTGGCTGTCCTTGTAGACCTCGATCCGCAGCTTGTCGCCGGGGCCGAGCCGGTAGTCGTCGCCAATCTGGGCGGGCGCGGACGGCGCCGGCTTCTTGTCGTCGGTGGCCGGAGCCGCCGAGAGTGGCGCCAGCGTGCACAGCGCGGCCGTAAGCGAGGCAGCGAGCGCCCGGGTGATGATGGTGTGCTTCATGTTCGTGCTCCCTCAGTTCGAATCGGCGGACGAGCGGATGCCGCCGCGCCAGTTGACAATCGGCCGGGACAGGGCCTGCCGTTTCAAGGAGTCGGCATCGACGGCGTGGGTCGGATAGCAGGCGGCGCCGACGGCGATGCGCAGTGCAGTCGGGAACTCGTAATTCTCGATCCGCGACACCAGACGATCGATGACCCGCGAGGAGTGGTCGAAGTCGGCGTCGAGCAGGACCAGCGCCAGCGTGCCCTTCTCGGTATGACCAATCAGGTCGGTGTCGCGGACTTCGCGGCCGATGATCTGCGCCACTTCCTGCAGCGTCCCGTCGTCGGCGGTGACCATCATGCCTTCCCACTCGCGGCTGGCCTCGACGGTGACCAGGGTCAGGTAGTTCTGGGAGCGCACCGCCCGCTTCAACTCGCTGTCGAGCACGAACTCGAACGCGCCGGGCGTCAGCAGCTTCGACCCTTCTTCGTAGAACGCACTGCTTGTCATGATTTACGAGGCCTTGTCGAGACCGTTTTCCTTGATCTTGTAGAGCAAGGCTTTGTAGCTGATGCCGAGGATTTCGGCGGTCTCTTTCCGGTTCCAGCGCGTCTGCTGGAGCATCTTGAAAATCAGCTCGCGCTCGGCTTCGCGCGCGGCGGTGCGGGAGATGTCCTTGAGCGAGTAGTTCCCGGCTTCCGCCGCGGCGCAGGCGATCTCGGTCGGCGTCAGCGGCCCGGCGTGCGCCGGCGCCGTCGACGAGCCGTTGTGCGAGCCATTGCCGGCGTGCGAGCCGTTCGACCCGGCCGCGAGCGGCGCGTGCGTCCGCGCCGGCGCCGCGGCGGCGACGCCCGCCTGCATCCGGTGCGCGGCCATGGCGATGCCGTGCATCATCTCTTTCCGGATCGGCGCCTCGCTCGCCAGCACCACCGTCCGCTTGACCAGGTTCTCGAGCTCGCGGATGTTGCCCGGCCAGTCGTACTCCATCAGCAGGGTCATCGTCTCCTGCGACAGCTCGGAGTACGGCTTGTTGTATTGCACCGAGTATTTCTTCAGGAAGTAGTCGCAGAGGATCGGGATCTCCTCGCGCCGCTCGCGCAGCGGCGGCAGGTTGATCGAGACGACGTTGAGGCGGAAGAACAGGTCCTCGCGGAACTGGCCCGCCGCCACCGCGTGCTCGAGATCCTTGTTGGTCGCGGCGATGACGCGGACGTCGACCCTGACGTCGTGCTTGCCCCCGAGGCGCGAGAACTCGCCGTCCTGCAGCACCTGGAGCAGCTTGGCCTGCAGCGGAAAGCTCATGTCGCCGATCTCGTCGAGGAACATCGTGCCGTGGTTGGCGAACTCGAACTTGCCCGGTTTGTGCTGAATCGCGCCGGTGAACGCGCCGCGCTCGAAACCGAAGAGTTCAGACTCCAGCAGTTCAGTGGGGAGCGCGGCGCAGTTCACCTTCACGAACGGCTTGTCGCGCCGGAGCGAGGAGGCACAGAGCGCCCGGGCGACAAGCTCTTTCCCGGTTCCACTTTCTCCGCGAATCAGCACGGTGACGTCGGTGTCCGCCACCCGCTCGATCAGATCCTGCACTTCGGCCATCCGCTCCGAGTGGCCGAACAGCATCTTGTATTTCGACTGCGACTGGAGCTGGTCGCGCAGCGTCGCCACTTCGCGGTTCAATTGGTGCTGCCGCAGCGCGTTGGTCAGCGGCACCTCGAGGTCGGTTTCCTCGAAAGGCTTGCTGACGAAATCCGACGCCCCCAGCTTCATCGCCTGCACCACCGTGGTGGTGCGGCCCTGGCCGGAGAGGACGATGATCGGCACTTCGCGGTCGATCTTCTTGAACGCCGCGAGCGCCGCCAGCCCGTCCATCTCGCCAGGCATCACCATGTCGAGAATGACCGCCGCCGGCCGGTCGCTGTGATAACGCTTCACCGCTTCTTCCGCGCTGCTCAGCGTGACCGCTTGATAGCCCCGCTCTGCGAGAAACGATCGCAGAAAGTTGCACATCGTTTGATCGTCGTCGACGACCATTACCTGAGGTTTGCCGTTGAGATTCATGCTCGACACCGTGCTCCTGTTGAGCAATGCAGGTGCCAGAGCGGAAAACTTCTGGCGTGATTGAGGAAAAGCGGAGGTTTAAGGAGGGAAAGCGTCTTCAGCGTGGGAAATACCGAAGACGCACGGAAGCAAACTACCTAACTATTTCCTGCTGATGCCACACTCCTTGATCTTGTTGAGCAACGTTTTATAGCTGACCCCGAGTTGTTCGGCAGCTCGACGGCGATTCCAGTGGACCTGCGTGAGCGTGTCTTCGATCAACGCGCGCTCGGCTTTGAGCGATGCCGACTTCGCGACGTCGGCGAGGCGCGAACCGACCGGCGCCGCGGCCGGTTCCTCGACCGCGACCGCGTCGTCGTCGACGTCGACCAGGTCGTCGGGCTCTTCGGGCGCGCTGACCATCGGGCCCCGCCCCACGCCGACGCCGGCGCCGGCCGAGGCGTACGCGGCCTGCGGCCGTGCGGCGCGCGACATCTCGCGAATCACCAGGTTCTCGTCCTGGAGAATCACGATCCGCTTGATCATGTTCTCGAGCTCGCGGATGTTGCCGGGCCACTCGTAGGACTGGAACAGCTGCGTCAATTCATCCGTGAGCGGGCGCGCCTGGCGGTTGTAGCGGCGCGCGTAGCGGTCCATGAAGAAGCCGGCCAGATGCGTAATCTCGCCGCGCCGCTCGCGCAGCGGCGGCACCGTGACCTCGATCACCTTGAGGCGGTAGTAGAGATCCTCGCGGAACTCGCCGCGCAGCATCATCGCCTCGAGATCGCGGTTGGTGGCGGCGACGATGCGGACGTCGACGTTGATCGACTTGTTGCTGCCAAGCTTGGTGAACTGCGCGTCCTGCAGCACGTGCAGCAGCTTGGCTTGCAGCGCCGCCTTCATCTCGCCGATCTCGTCGAGGAAGATGGTGCCGGTGTCCGCCTGCTCGAACTTGCCGATGCGCGTCGTCGCCGCGCCGGTGAACGCGCCCTTCTCGTGGCCGAACAGCTCGCTTTCGAGCAACTCGGACGGCAGCGCCGCGCAGTTCACTTTGACGAACGGCCGCTCCTTGCGCGGCGAGCGCTGGTGAATCGCGCGCGCCACCAGTTCCTTGCCGACGCCGCTCTCGCCGCGGATCAGTACTGTCACGTCGCTGTCGGACACCTGCTCGATCACCTGCGCGATCGTCTTCATGTCGGGGCTGTCGCCCCAGAAGAGGAAGGCGCGGTCCTGGTCGTCGCTGAGCTGCCGCCGCAGCTCGGTAATTTCCGACACCAGGCGTGTCTTTTCTATCGCGCTCTTGATCGCGGCATCGAGCGCGATCTCGCCGAGCCCTTCCGGGTCGTCGGGCTTGACGACGTAGTCGGCGGCGCCGAGCCGGACCGCTTCGACGATGGTCGAGGCCTGTTCGCGGCCCGAGAGCATGATTGCCTGCATGTCGGGCTTCGCCGCCTTCAGCGCGCGCAGCGTCTCGAGGCCGTTCATGCCCGGCATCATCACGTCGAGCAGGACGATGTCCGGCGGGTCGCCCTGTTTGACCGAGGCCAGCAGTTCATCGCCGCGGGCGTAGGCCCGCGTGTCGTAGCCGCGCAGCGAGAGAAACGTGCGCAGGTAGTTGGCGAACGCGGAATCGTCATCGACGATCGCGACGTAAGGCTTCTTCAACAGGTCACTCCGTAATCGGTAGAGAAATGATGGCGGACCCTCGAGCCAGCGGGTCGTTCGATGGCCGCCCCGGCTCGGGCAGATGACCGTCGCTCGGCATCGGCGCCCAGAGGCGGCCGCCGTGGCCTTCGATCACCCGTCGCGCCAGCGGCAGAGCCAGCCCGACGCCGCCGCGGTCCTCATCGAACGGTCCCGGCTCGCGGTCGTATGCCGCTTGTACGCTCGCCTCTTCGGCCACAATCAGGATCGCGGTGGCCCGGCCGTCGATCCGCTCGATGCGGCGGTCGGCGACAACCGTCGCGTTCGGACCTTTTTCGCGCACGATTGCTCGAAAAACTCCGTTGAATGCCTGGCGGAGCCGTTGCCTATCGCCCGCCATCGAGGCGCCAGCCGTGAGCCCTCGCACCTGCAGAGTAACCTCGCGTTCCCTCGCCTCATGCACAAGCGCGGCCACCTCATCGACGAGTGGAAACGCGTCGAGAAGCTTGCGTTCGAGGCTGGCGCGCCCGTCGTCGAGCTTGCCGACTTCGCTGAGCTCTTCGACGATCGCGGCCAGACGCGCGCACGATTCGGCCGCCGCGTCGATCAGTTTGCGATGGCGCGCGCTCAGCGTCTCGTCCTTGTCGCGCTGCAGCATCCTGAGGTAGCCGCTGACCACGCTCGTCGGGCCGCGAAATTCATGAACGGCAAGCGAAATCAGCTGCGGGTAAGTCCGTTTAGGCGTTTCCACTCTGGATCACCTTCGCGCGGTGGTGCACCGACGAGCTGGCTCGACCGCGCCAGCTACCGATGAGCGTAGCACACGTCGTTTCGCTGATTCGCTTGTCCGAACTTGTGAAAAGTGGTTCCGCCAGCCGCGGCGCGCACGGTGTGGCTGGGGTCTGCACGATCGCCGCAGCCTGTTCTCGCATGGCAGGTTACGGCTGCTTTCGATCTCCTGCCGTGCGCAGCCGTGAGCGTCGAGCACGCCGTGGCACATCGCTTGAAGTGTAGGTGGATGCAGAGTGATGGCCGGCCTGACGTTCTCTGCCGTGCGCCGATTCAGGTCGCAGCGAAAGACGCGGGGAAAGATACGGGAAATGCGCAAACGATATCGAGTCCTGGTTTTTGCGGCGCTGGTGGCCGCCCTTGTCGTGCCCGTCGGGTACGCGCTCTCGATCGACTCGAAGCCGAAGACGACGCACGCACGCTATGAAGTGATGCCCGCGACCGCCGCCAACGTGGTCGCTGCGCCGGTGATGCTGCCCCACATGACGACGGTCGCCGACACGTCCGCCTCAGAGATGGTCCCGATGTTCGACGCCGCCAAGCTCCTCTGCATCGGCACGGTGCTTTTCGGTCTGGCCGCCGCGCTTCGAAAAGCGGTCTGACCACCCTGTCCTGGATCCTGCCGGCGTTGCGGCCGCGGCGTATGTCCGCACTTCCGCGCGCCGCAGGCCAACCGGGTTTCGCAAGACCTTAACCAGCACGAAAGCGTCGCGAGCAGGGGACGTGCGAAAGCACCCCTATGTCGACGCGTTATTGTACCGGCGCATGCCTCCCGCGCTCGAGCCGGTTTCGGTGAGCGTCGTCATCCCGGTGTATCGCGACAGCGAGGCGCTCGCGGCGATGCTCGACGCGGTCGACTGGTCGGGCGCGCAGGTGATCGTCGCTGCCGCGGCAGACGACGCGACGATCGAGACCGTGCGCCGGCGCCGTCCCGATCTGATGTGGACCGAAGCGCCGCGCGGCCGCGCCCGCCAGATGAACGCGGGCGCGGGGCTCGCGCGCGGCGAATGGCTCGTGTTCGTCCACGCCGACTCCCGGCTGCCGCGCGGCTGGCGCACGGCCATCGACGAGGCGGCCCGGCACAGCAACGTTGCGCTCGGTTGCTACCGTTTTGCGCTCGACTCGCCGTCGTGGTTCGCGCGCGCGCTCGAGGCCGGCGTGCGGGTGCGCGTCGCGCTGGCCGGCCTTCCCTACGGCGACCAGGCGCTGTTCCTGCGGCGCTCGCTGTTCGAGGCGGCCGGCGGGTTCGCCGACCTCCCGATCATGGAAGACGTCGATCTGGTCCGGCGGATGCGCCGCGAGGGCAGGCTGTTCCGGTCGACGCTGCCGGTGGTGACGTCGGCGCGGCGGTGGGAGCGCGACGGGTGGGTTCGCCGCACGGCTCTCCACCTGGCGCTGATCGCGCTGTATTTCTGCGGTGTCCCGCCCGAGCGGTTGGTGCGCCTCGACCGCGCGCGTGCCCCGCATCCGGAATCGCCCGGCCCGCGTATGTCCTTATAATGAAAGGGTCTCGCTGAATGCACGGCCCCACCGTAACCGGCGGCGTGCGAGCGGCGTCCAAAGGCTGACCATGCTGATCAAGCCGGCTTCTGACATCCGCAGCTCGGAAATCACCCCGAGAGCGCTCTATCTCAACCGCCGCGAGTTCATCCGCGCGACGACGGGAACGGCGATGGCCGTGGCCGCGGGCGCGATTGGCGGCGAGGCGATGCTGAAGGCGGCGCCGCCGGCGGCGCACGGCCGCAAGCTCGAGAACATCAAGAAAAGCCCGTTCAGCGCCGACGAGAAGCCGAACACCTGGGACCACATCACCACCTACAACAACTATTACGAGTTCGGCACCGACAAGGACTCGCCGGCGATGCTCTCGCGCAGCTTCAAGACCGAACCGTGGTCGGTCGTCGTCGACGGCGAGTGCAACAAGAAGGCGACCTGGAACCTCGAGGACATCCTGAAGGGCCAGACGCTCGAGGATCGGATCTACCGCCACCGCTGCGTCGAGGCGTGGTCGATGGTGATTCCCTGGGTCGGATTCCCGCTCGCCGACTTCATCAAGAAGTGCGAGCCGACCGGCAAGGCGAAGTACGTCGAGTTCACGACCCTCTACGATCCGAAGCAGATGCCCGGCGTCCGCCAGCCGGTGCTGCGCTGGCCGTATGTCGAAGGCCTGCGCCTCGACGAGGCGATGCATCCGCTGACCATCCTGACCGTAGGCCTGTATGGCGAAGTCGTCCCGCCGCAGAACGGCGCGCCGCTTCGGCTCGCCGTGCCGTGGAAGTACGGGTTCAAGCACATCAAGTCGATCGTCAAGATCAAGTTCACCGAGAAGCAGCCGCTCAACACCTGGCAGGAATCCGCCCCCCAGGAGTACGGCTTCTATTCGAACGTCAACCCGACGGTCGACCACCCGCGCTGGAGCCAGGCGACCGAGCGGCGGATCGGCGAGTTCCTGCGGCGCAAGACGCTGATGTTCAACGGTTATGGCGATCAGGTCGCCAGCATGTACGCCGGCATGGATTTGAAAAAGAACTATTGATTCGCGTGAGGATTCCGGATCGGGTCGTTCGCTTTCTTTTCAAGCCGATCGTCTTCGCCGCCAGCCTCGGACCGCTCGCGTGGATCGTCTGGGCGGCGCTGACCGGCAACCTCAGCCCCAACCCGCTCAGCGACATCACCAACGAGACCGGCGTCTGGACGCTGCGCTTTCTCTGCATCACGCTGGCGATCACGCCGCTGCGGATCATCACCGGGTGGAACGCGGCGATCCGGTTCCGCCGGATGACCGGCCTGTTCGCCTTCTTCTACGGCACGCTGCACTTCCTCATCTACGCGATCGCCGACCGCTTCGCCGGCCTCGACTTCACCAACGGGATGTTCACGCTGGCGACGGCGCGCAACCTGGCGGCCTCGGTCGGTGAGGACATCTACAAGCGGCCGTTCATCACCGTTGGCTTCACGGCGTGGTGCACGATGCTGCCGCTGGCGTTCACCTCGACGGCGGGCATGATTCGCCGGCTTGGCGGCCGCCGCTGGAACCTCCTCCATCGCCTCGTCTACCTCACCGCCACCCTCGGCGTCGTGCACTACTACTGGCTGGTGAAAGCAGACGTTCGCCGCCCGGTCACCTACGGCATCGTCGTCGGCGTGCTCCTGGCGGTGCGCGTCGTGCGCGCGTGGCAGCGGAGTGGCACGCCTTCGATGGCGGCGGCGCGGCGCGCGCCGGCGCCCTAGCGCGGTGTGACCGCGACCGGCAAATGCGGCATCGGCGTGATGGCGCGCGCGCCGTCGGCCGGGAAATCACGTCTCGCGCCGCATCTCACAGCTCCGCGCCTCCACGCGCTTCGCGCCGCGCTCGTCGGCGATACCCTCGAAGCGGTGGCGCGGGCGCGGGTGGGGCGGGACGAGGTGGTGGTGTTCGTGACGCCGGCCGGCACCGAAGCCGAGATCGCGTCGCTCATCGGGGAGAAATTGTCGTACGCGCCTCAACCCGATGGCGATCTCGGACAGCGGATGAAAGCCGCGTTCGACGACCTGCTGATCGCGCGGCGCTGCGACGCGGCGCTGCTCGTGGGGTCGGATATTCCGTTTCTCGATCGCGACATCATCGCGGACGCGCGCGAGGCAGTCGGTTCAACCGATGGTGTCGTGCTCGGTCCGGCCGACGATGGCGGGTATTACCTGATCGGGATGTCGCAGATTCATGCCGTGGTATTCGAGGGGATCGAGTGGGGAACGGCGACGGTGCTGACGGAAACGCTGCGGGCGGCGGAACGAGCCGGCATCTCCACGCGGCTAGTCCAGCGCGCGTTTGACGTGGACACGATTGAGGATCTTCGAAGGCTCGAGCGCGAAATCGCGTCCGCGCCGACCGACGTGGCGACGCGGACGCGGCGTTGGTTCTCGCGGGAGTAGATCCAGCCCCTTCAGCCGGCCCCCAGCCCCAAGTCCCCAGCCCCTATTTCGCGGCGTCCTGCGGTTTCAGGATCTGCACGTCCTTCGCGCTGCATCCCGACGGCAGGCGATTCTGCCGCGGCGGCAGGTTGCCGAGATAGCAGTTCGGAATCACGTACATCACCGTCGGCGGCGCGGCGGGCGCCGGCACGACCGCGGGCGGCGGCCGATCGGGGTCGAGCGCGCCGCGATAGGTGACCGTCTCCATCGGCGACACGCGCACGTCGACCGTCAGCGTTCGATACTGCGGCGCCCGGAACTCGAGCCGGTGCGGCCCCGCCTCGAGCTGCAGCACGCGCTGCGCGTCGACGTCGGCGACGGTGCCGACGTAGTACGAATCGACGAACACCTGCGCGGACGCCGGCGTGACCGCCAGCCGGAGCAGCCCGGTTTGCGGCGCCTGCGGCATCGGCGCGCGATCGTTCGGCGTCGTCGAATCCGCGTAGCCGTAGCCGTACGATCCGTAGCCGCCGCCGAAGGGGAAGAAGAGCGGGTTCCTCCGATCCGGGCGGAAACTCGGATGCACGACCGGCGGCAGCCCGCCGGCCGGCAGTGTGATGCCGCCCGCCGGCGGCGGCATCAGCGGCGGAAACGGATACACGATCGGCGGCGGTGTGACGACGGCCGGCCGCGACGGCGGCGCCGGCATCTGCGGTGGAGCGATGTGGCGCGTTCCGCCCGAACGTGATTGCGCGGACGCGCCGGACGGCGCGATGACGACGAGCGCGGTAATGGCGGTAACCAGGGTTCGCATCCTGCGGCGATTATACTCGCGCGGCCGCGGCTCAGCGCAGGGTGATCCGCCCCTCGATCTGCTGTGTGAGGTCGCGCTTCGCCGCGACGAATTTCTCGAGCGCCAGCGAGATCAGCGTTCCCGCTTCGGGGCCGACGAGAATCTGCTGATTGGCGAACATCGTGTAGCCGTCGCCGCCGCGCAAGATGAAGTCGGGAATTGCAACTGTGTAATTGCGCTCCGGCTGGAGTGGCTCGCCGTTGACCTGGACCTCCCGCACGCGGCTGCCGGCGGGCGCTTTCGCGTCGGCGACGAAACGCAGCCCCGATACCTGCGGGAACATGCCGGCTGCCGCAGGCAGGCGACTCACGCCGCTGTCGAGTGCCTGCAGCACCACACGTCCCGGCATCGACAGCTTCACGACCACGTTGTCAAACGGCTGGATTTCAATCAGCGTGCGCCGCGTCAGCGGGCCAACCGGGAAGACGCGGTTGCCCCGGATGCTGCCGGAGTTGACGATCGCCAGCTCGGCCCCCGCCTCGGCGCGAATGGCATCCGCGACCACATTGCCGAGGTTGGTTTCGGCGGTGCGCAGGCGGCTGGTGACGCCATCGAGCGGCACGCGCGCGCTGCCGACGACGCTTTCGAGTTCGGAGCTGAGGCGACTCTCGTATGACTTGATCACCTCCGCGGTTTTCGGGTCGTCGGCAATCGCGCTGGTCATCGGCAGCAGCTCGAAGAAGCGCTCCACCGTGCCGTGGCGCTGCTTGTTGACGTCGATGCGCGCGACGGTCTTCGCGTCGGATCCCGCCTTGCTGATGAGAGTCCGGTTCTCGGTCGCGGTGATCAGGAAGTGTTCGTGGCCACCGATGACGAGATCGATCTCGGGATGCTTTTCCACCAGCTCGCGGTCGGTGGCGAATGCCAGGTGCGTGACCGCCACGATGGCGTCGGCGCCTTCGCGCTTCAGGGCCACCAGCTGCTCGCCGGCGGCGGCGATCGGATCGAGGATGCGCGTGTGCTTCAGCTTGTCGGGCGTGATCTCGTCGGTGTTCAGGCACAGGCCGATGAAGCCGACCTTGAGCGATCCAAACGTCTTGACGAGATACGGCACCGCGCCGCCGATGGGCCGGCCGGTATTGGTGTCGACGACGTTCGATATCACCCAGGTGAAGCGCGACTCGCGCATCCGCTCAATCAGGACGTCGTCGCCAAAGTCGAATTCGTGGTTGCCGAGCGTCGCCAGGTCGAGCCCGGCGGCGTTGAGCGCGGCGACCATCTGTTCGCCCTTGAACACGCTCGATGCCACCGACGGCGAGAGGAAGTCGCCGGCGATGACGAGGAACGGCCTGCGGCCCGCCGCCGCAAGCTGCTGCTTCTGCGTCGCCACGCGCGCGAGCCCGCCGAGCCCGTCGATCGGCACCATCGTGTAGACGTCGTTGAGCTGGAGGAAAGTGACCTGCGCCTGCGCGCGCGGGCCGAGCTCCTGGCTGGCGGGGGATTCGGCCTGTTCCTCGAAGGCGACCGGTGCTGAAGACGACGCCGCGGTGCCGGCGCCGAACGCGTGCCGCAATGCCGGGGCGGCGGTGATGGCGGCCAGGCCGACCGCCGCGGCGATGATGGCGATCCAGCCGCGCTGCCCTGAGCCGGGTCGAAGAGCTAGTCGCGGCCGGCCCACGCGCCCACCTGTGTCAGATCGACGTTGCCGCCGCTCAACACGACGCCGACGCGCGCGCCGCGAATCGACGCGGCGCCTTCAATCGCGGCCGCAGCGCCGAGCGCACCGGTCGGCTCGACCACCAGCTTCAGCCGCTCCCACAGATAGAACATCGTCCGCAGCAGCGCCGGGTCGTCGACCGTCGTCATGTCGCCGGCGTATTGGAGCACGAGCGGGAAGGTGAGCGCGCCGAGCGACGGCGTCCGCGCGCCGTCGGCGACCGTCTTCGGGTTGTGAACCGTCTGCAGCTGCCGCGTTCGAAACGATCGCGTCGCATCGTCGCCGGCCGCAGGCTCCACGCCGATCACTTTGCAGTGAGGCGCCATCGTGTGCGCGGCGAGGGCGGATCCCGAGAGGAGACCGCCGCCGCCGCACGGCACGAAGAGGAAATCGAGCGCGCCCACGTCCTCGAAGAGCTCGCGAGCGGCGGTGCCCTGGCCGGCGATGACGTGCGGGTGATCGTAAGGCGGGACGATCGACAGCCCGCGCTCGCCGGCGAGCCGGCGCCCGATCGCCTCGCGATCCTCGCGGTCGCGATCGTAGAGGACGACCTCGCCGCCGTAGCCTTCGGTGGCGGCGCGCTTCACGGCCGGCGCATCCGACGGCATGACGATGACGCGCGGGATGTCGAGCACCTGCCCGGCGAGCGCGATCGCCTGCGCGTGGTTGCCGGACGAGAAGGTGACGACGCCGCGGCGGCGCTGATCGGGCGAGAGCCGCGACAGCGCGTTGTAGGCGCCGCGGAACTTGAAGGCGCCGGCGCGCTGCAGGTTCTCGCACTTGAAGAACAGCTGCGCGCCGGTGCGCGCGTCGATGCTGCGCGAGGTGACGACCGGCGTGCGGTGCGCGACGCCGCGGATCTGGGCCGCCGCGCTCTCGACGTCGGCGTATGTGGGCAGCGTGATTTCGGTAGGCACCATCTAACGCAACTTTCCATCCAGCTCTTCGTACACCTTGCGAATGGCAATCGGTCCCTGCGATGACGCGAGCGTCCAGCCCGCGTACTCGCCCCAGTTCGCCTGCTTCACGGCTTCGTCGACCGGCACGCCCGCCGTGTGCAGGCGGGTCGCCTCGGTGATGACCGCCGCGAGCGCCTTGTGATACATGCGAATCTCTTCCCGCGACACGACCGGTTGTTCCGTGAAACCGTGGCCCGCGACGTACAGATCGGCCTGCAGCGCCTCGGCCTTGTCGAGCGTCTTCAGCCATTCGGCTGGATACGCCGAGCGCATGGCGGGGAAGACGCGGTTGAGGAAGATCTCGCTGAGGAACAGGATCTTGCGCCGCGGCAGGCTGACGGCGAGGTCGCCGCCGGTATGCGCGCGCCCGAGGAAGAGGATATCGATCGGCTCGCCGCCGAGGGTGAGCGATTTCTTTTCGGCGACGAGCACCGCGCTCGCCGGCGGCTTCCACGAGTTCGGCGACCGATCGAGGATCGCCTTCGACGTCGGGTGCACGATGTAGGTTACGTCGGCCGGGAACGACGCGTTGCCCGCCGTATGGTCGCCATGATCCGACGCGATGACGACGTACTTGATCGGCTGCGTGGTCACCTTGCCGATGGCGTCGACCAGGCCCTTCGTTTCGGGCACGCTGCCTTGCCCGTCGGCGACCAGCACGCCTTCGTCGGTGACGACGAACAGGTTGGTGGTCGTGAACTTTTCAGGACCGGCGTGAAAGTCCTCGTAGGTGTAAACGTTGTCGGCGACCTTGATCGTGCGCGGGAAGTCGGTGAGCCGGAGGCCGCGCTTCACCGGGTCGGCGGTGCGGACAACCGGCGGCGTCTGCGCGGCGGCGGCCGCGGCGAGGGAGAGGGTGAGGGCGAACCCGATCAGGTGCCGCGGCATGTGCACGCGCGCCTTGTTGCGGCGCGAACGGATATGGTAGCATCAGGGTTCCGTTACAGGTGACGCGGGGTGGAGCAGTCCGGTAGCTCGTTGGGCTCATAACCCAAAGGTCGCGGGTTCAAATCCCGCCCCCGCAACCAACCTTTTTTCCCGATAAACATTCGCCGAACTGAATCGCGCGGGAGCGCGCGTGTGCGTGGTCCGAGAACGGCCTCG
>Ga0207645_10000348_pt1 | contig 38649 bp, 38 predicted proteins | sample KBSM53metaG_FD_184331 | JGI IMG/M metagenome (GOLD analysis project Ga0207645, IMG submission 184331) | Miscanthus rhizosphere microbial communities from Kellogg Biological Station, Michigan, USA - KBS M5-3 metaG (SPAdes) (version 2) | ecosystem: Host-associated > Plants > Roots > Rhizosphere >...
GAGAGCGTGTCTGCGGCGATAGCCAGCGGCGCGGCCAGCGCCAGGCACACCAGGATTGCGGATCGCGGCATGCGGGATGCCGTTCGTGTTATGCGCATGGAATCTCCCCCGGAAAAAAAAAGAGATCGGTTCTGTTTGTAGCTTCGGCAGCCTTCCGGCGCCTCTGCTGTTGGTGATCCTTCGGCGCGAAGCGTACCGCGGCCGTTCAGGCGACACAAAACTGCCACATTATGTTAGATGACCGGCGCGGAAAGTCCGACCCAGGACGCGCCCTGGAAGACGCCCTTGGACTCTATTCGACCGGGCAGGCGATGCAGTAGTTGTAGAGACGGCGCGGATCCTTGAGGCGCGCCAGCCGCTGCGAGTACTTGACCAGCGGCGCGAGCGCATCGGGCAGCGTCGGCAAAGAAGCCGCCGGGAGCAACGGCGCCACCGCCCGCGCCACGGCGGCACGCAGCCGCAGTCCCAGCGCCTCGGAGATCCCGATTTCGGTCTCGAGCACCTCGACGTCATAGTCATCGCCGAGCTTAGCGAGCTCTGCTGCAAGCTTGATCGCATCGTCGTAGCCACCGAGGCGGTCGACGAGCCCGTGATGAAGCGCATCTTTCCCCGCCCAGACGCGCCCACGCGCCACGGCGTCGATTGCGTCGACGTTTTTCTTCCGCGCCTGCGCGACCCGCGAGACGAACTGCCGGTACTCGTACTCGAGGCTCTGCTGGACGATCTCGCGCGAAACCTCGCCCAGGCTGCGATCGAGCCGGAAGTCACCGGACAGCACGGTCGTGCCGACGCCGTCCACGTGCACACCCAGCTTCTCGAGCGAGCGCTCGAAGGTGGGGAAGATCGCGAAGATGCCGATCGAGCCGGTGAGGGTCGCGGGGCTCGCGACGATGCGGTCAGCGTCCATCGCAATGTAATAGCCGCCCGAGGCTGCCAGCGTGCTCATCGACGCCACGACGGGCTTGCCCGCCTCGCGCAGCGCGGCGATCTCGCGACGGATGACCTCGCTCGCAAAGACGCTGCCGCCGGGGCTGTCGATGCGCAGAACCACAGCCCGTATGTCTTCGTCTTCACGCGCATCGCGGAGCTGGCGGGCGAGGCTGTCGCCACCGATCGCACCGGGCGGCTGCTCGCCGGGCACGATCTCACCGCTGGCGACGATCACGCCCACCTTGTCGGAGGGCCCGATCGTAAGCGCTTTCTGCGAGCGCAGGTTCGCGAGATACGACCAGTGATCGACACCTATATAGGTCTCGTCGTCGCCGTCCGGGCCCGTGATCTGCACCAGCCGCTCCTCGACTTCGGTGCGACCCTTGAGCGCGGTAACAAGACCGGCATCGAGCGCCATCTTCGCGAGATCGCCGCCAGCGCGCTTGAGTGCGGCCACGCTGTCGTCGGCATAGCTCTGCAGGCGCTCGGGCTCGAACTTGCGGGCGCGGGCGACATCGTCCTTGTAGGTGCTCCAAAGCGCCGTGAGCCAGGCCAGGCTCTCTTCGCGCTCGGCGGGAGACATGTCGTTGCGGCTGAACATCTCGGTCGCGGACTTGTATTCGCCGACACGGAAGACGTTCCAGTCGATCGCGAGCTTGTCGATCGCGTCCTTGACGAAGAGGCCATAGTTCGCGAAGCCGTCGATGAAGGCCACTCCCTGTGGATCGAGATAGATCTCGTCGGCATGCGCGGCAACGTAATACTGGCCCTGTTCGTAGAAATCCGAGAAGGCGATGACGGGCTTGCCGCTCTCGCGGAACGAATCGATGGCGGAAGTCACCTCGCAGAGCTTGGCGACGCCCAAGCCCTCCATGCCGCCGAGATCGAGGTAGAGCGCGGTGATGCGCTCATCGTCGCGCGCCTCGCGGATCGCCTCGACCAGATCGCGCAGCAGCGTCTGGCTGGGCGCCTGGCGCAGGCTGTCGGCGAGCGTGCGCTCGATCGGGTCGCCGGTGAGCTGCTCGACGATCGGACCTTGCGGCGCAATCACCAGGGCCGCGTTGTCTGGAACGAACGGTATCGAATGCGAGAAGGCGACCCAGAGACCGCCGAACAGCGCGAGCAGCAGGACGAGGTGCAGGATCTTCCGCAGGGTGTCGAGGCCACCCCAGAGCCAGCCGAGCAGACGTCCCAGTGCGCTCAACATGCGTGAACGGGTGGCGCCTCGCCCGGCGCCAGACTCCGCCTCAGACCTTCTCTTCGATGCGCGCTGCCTTGCCGGCGCGGTCGCGCAGGTAGTAGAGCTTTGCGCGGCGCACGTTGCCGCGGCGCTTCACGGTGATCGCGCCGAGCGACGGGCTGTAGGTCTGGAACACGCGCTCGACGCCCTCGCCGTGCGAGATCTTGCGCACGGTGAACGAGGAGTTGAGCCCGCGGTTGCGGCGCGCGATCACCACACCCTCGTAGGCCTGGACACGCTCGCGGTCGCCTTCTTTGACTCTTACCTCGACGACGACGGTGTCGCCGGGGCCGAAGTCCGGCACCTCGCGCTTCATGCGCTCAGTCTCGAGCGCGGCAATGATGTTGGTCATGTCTCACCCATCTCGCAGTTACTGTTTCCCCGCCTCAAGCCGCGTCGCATCCTGCTCCGCCGCATATTCCTCGAGCAGCCGCCGCTCCTCGCGCGTCACCTCACGCGCGTCCAGCAGATCCGGGCGCCGTGCGCGCGTTCGCCCAAGCGCCTGCCGTCGCCGCCAGCGCTCGATCTCGGCGTGGTTGCCGCCGAGCAGCACCGGCGGCACCGGCCGTCCTTCCCACACCTCGGGCCGCGTGTAGTGCGGCCAGTCGAGGAGCCCGGTCGTAAACGACTCGTGTTCCGCCGACTCCGCACAACCAAGCGTGCCCGGCAACAATCTTGCCATGGCGTCGATCAGCATCAGCGCCGGCAGCTCACCACCGGAGAGCACCAGGTCGCCCACCGATACCGTCTCGTCGATGCAGCACTCGACGAAACGCTCATCCACGCCCTCGTACCGCCCGGCCACCAGCACAAGACCGGGCAACCGGGCCAGCGCGGCGACCCGCGCCTGGTCGACCGGCCGGCCGTCCGCCGCGAGGTAGACGCGCCACGCGTCGGGCACGCGCAGCACGGCAAGCTCGACCGCCTGCCGCAACGGCTCGGCCTTCATCACCATCCCGGGGCCGCCGCCGTAGGGCCGGTCGTCCACCGTCCGATGAAGATCGGTCGCGAACTGCCGCGGATCGATCGTTTCCACCGTCAACACGTCCCGGGCGACTGCGCGCCCGAGCACGCCGAACGCCAGAGCCTGGGTCACGAGCTCAGGGAACAGCGTGACGACCACGATCCTCACGTCCGCCCCTCTGCTAGTCGTCCCGATGCCAGTCGAGCGTCATCCGACCCGCGTCGAGATCCACCTTGATCAATCGGTCCCGCACCAGCGGCACCAGCCGCTCACGCTCACCGCGGAGCACCAGCACCGGGTGCGCCGGCAGCTCCAGGATCTCCGCCACCTGTCCCAGGGCGTCTCCCTCGAGGTTGACCGCCGCAAGCCCGATCAGATCGGCAAAGTAGTACTCCCCGGGCGCCGTGGGCGGCAAGTCCGCCCGCCGCACCCAGAGCTCGGCACCCCGTAAGCCCACGGCATCCTCGCGGCTCGCGATGCCGTCGACCTGGACAGCGAACTGGCCACGGCCGACCCGCTTCCAGCCCCGGACGGCGACCTCGCCGCCCGCGGCCCCGGCCCGGAGGGCCGGATAGCTCAGAACCTGCTCCGGCGGCTCTGTATAAGACTCGAGCCTGACCCACCCTTGCACCCCAAACGGCGCGCCAAACCGCCCGAGCACCACCACCTGGCCCGGCCCGGGAGCGGACCGTGGCGCTAAGGGCTCGCCGGGCCGGAGGGGGCCCATGACGGCCGTCAAGCCGCGGTCGCGACCCGCGAGCGCTGGCTCTTGATCAGGTGCGCCACCCGCTCGGACGGCTGCGCACCGCGCGCCACCCAGTGGTCGATGCGGCCAAGGTCGAGCCGCAGCTCCTCGCTGGCCCCACGGGCCACGGGGTTATAGAAGCCGACCTGCTCGAGGGCGGTACCGCCCGTGCGTCGGCTGTCGGTTACCACCACGTGGTAGAAGGGTTCCTTCTTTCCGCCACGGCGGGTCAATCGAATCGTCACCATCGTCGCCTGTACCTCTGTTCGGGGTGCCGCTTCGTGCACCCTTCGGGCCTTACCCGGCCAAAAAAGAGCCGCGAATTGTACCCAAAAGGCCCGCCCGGTTGCAGAAAAGTTGGCTGCGAGCCTTTTTCTGGTCACCGCAGGCCGGGGGGCAGGCGGCCGCCCATGGTCCGCATCATGCGGGCGAGCCCCCCCTTCCCCATGCTCTTCATCATCTTCTGCATCTGCAGGAAGTTCTTGAGGAGACGGTTGATGTCGGACACCTGCACCCCGGAGCCGGCGGCGATCCGCCGCTTTCGTGAGCCGTCGATGTTCTTCGGGTAACGCCGCTCGCCCGGGGTCATCGAGCAGATGATCGCGATCTGCCGGCGGACGTCCTTCTCATTGCCCTGCGGGAGTTGGCCAGCCTTGGCCGCGAGTTGCGCCGGCAGCTTGTCGATGAAGGCGCCGATTCCGCCCATGCCCTGTAATTGCGTCAGCTGCGTGCGCAGATCCTCCAGGTCGAAATCCTTGCCGCGTGCCACCTTGCGCGCGAGCTTCTCGGCCTCCTCGCGATCAACCTTGCGGGTCACCTCCTCTACGAGCGACAGCACGTCGCCCATGCCGAGGATCCGCGAGGCCATCCGCTCGGGCTGAAACGGCTCGAGGGCGTCGGTCTTCTCGCCCACGCCCACGAACAGGATCGGCTTGCCAGTTACGGTGCGCACCGAGAGCGCCGCACCGCCCCGCGCGTCGCCGTCGGCCTTGGTGAGCACGACGCCGGTCAGCGGCAGCGCCGCGTCGAAGGCCCGGGCGGCGTTGACCGCGTCCTGACCCGCCATGCTGTCGACCACGAACAGTGTCTCGATCGGTGCTACGGCGCGCGCCAGCTCGCGCACCTCGCTCATCATCTCCACATCGACGTGCAGGCGTCCCGCGGTGTCGACGATCAACACATCGTAGACACCGCGACGCGCCGCATCGAGCGCGGCGCCGGCGATCGCGAGTGGTGTCTGATCGGCGCTGGCCGGCGCCACGTCGATCGCGAGCTGCTCCCCCAGGCGCGCGAGCTGCAGGATCGCCGCGGGCCGGTATACGTCGGTGCTCACGAGCAGCACGCGCTTGCGCTCGCGTTCGCGCAGCCAGAGCGCGAGCTTGGCTGCGGTTGTCGTCTTGCCCGCGCCCTGCAGACCGGCCAGCAGGATCACCGCTGGTGGCTGCACCCGCAGATTGAGGCCGCGGGTACCTTCGCCCATGACGCGCACCAGCTCCTCGTGGATCACGCGCACGAGCGCCTGCCCCGGGGTGAGGCTCTTGAGAACCTCGAGGCCGATGGCGCGGGTCTTCACCGAGTCGATGAACTCACGCACCACCGGCAACGCGACGTCGGCCTCGAGCAGCGCCATCCGTACCTGGCGCAGCGTATCGGCGATGTTATCTTCGGTGAGGCGACCGCGGCCGGTCAGACCGCCGACGACCACTGATAGACGCGACGAGAGCTTGTCGAACACGTGCAACCTCGGCGAGGAATCGGCGCGCCCGATGGCACGCCGCGAAGTGCGTGATTATATGAGCAAGCGGGGGTCTCGCGGCCGCCGCTCACCTGCAAACGCTCGCCCGGTTGTGACATCATCGTCGCGGCCATGCCCTGACCGAGCGCCACTTGCTGTCGTCACTGATCGCCGTCGCCTGCTACCTGATCGGGGCCGCCGTGCTCGGATTGAGCGCCTATCGGGCTGATGCGCATCTGGACCGCGGCGGCCGGCTGGCCGCGGCCGCGATCACGCTGGTCGGGCTCGTATTCCACGCGGCCTCGCTGCTCGTGGCGCAGCGCGAAGCACCGGGTGTCGCGTTGTCGCTCGCTGACACCGCTTCGATCGTTGGTCTCGTCATCGCGGCCGTCTGCGTCTACATGATGCTGCGCTCGCGACCCGCGGGCGCGGTGGCGCTGCTGCTCGTGATCGCGGCGGCGCTCGAGGCCGGCTTCTCGCGGGGAGGACGGCACTTCTCGATCGCGCAGCCCGGATGGGAGCTCACGTTTCACGTCGCGGTCGCGACAGCGGCGTTCGCCATGCTGACGATCGGCGCGGCGCTTGCCGCAGCGCACGCAGTGGTGGATCGCCGGCTTCGCAGCCATCGGCCGCTCGGCGTACTGCGAATTTTCTCGCCGCTCGAATCGCTCGAGTCCGGCTGCTTTCAGGCGATCCTCGCCGGATTCCTGCTGCTCACACTCGCGCTGGTGAGCGGCGCCTTCTTCATCGAGAACCTGTTCGCGCAGCACCTGGTCCACAAGGTGGTCCTGGCGATGATCGCCTGGGCGCTGTTCGGGATGCTGCTGTTTGGCCGCCTGCGGTTCGGCTGGCGCGGACGGCGCGCGCTGCGCTGGGCGTTGTCCGGATACGCACTGCTCGCGCTGGCCTATTTCGGCAGCAAGCTGGTGCTCGAAACGCTGCTCGGCCGGCACTGGGGCTGAAGCCCTTGCTCGACGTACCGATAGCCGGGCTCACGCTTCTCCTCCTCGCGCTGATCGCGCTGTCCGCATTCTTCTCCGGCACCGAAACGGCGCTGATGAGCGTCAACCGTGATCGGCTGCGGCACTTTGCCCGCGAAGGCAGCCGCGGCGCGCGCGCGGCCGAGCGCCTGCTCGAGCGCCCCGATCGCCTGGTCGGTCTGATCCTCATCTGCAACAACCTCATCAACACGGCTGCGGCCTCGATCGTCACCCTGATCTGCGTCGAGATGGGCGGCCTGCTGGGGGTCGCCATCGGCGTCGCACTCTTCACCGTGGTCCTCATCGTCTTCGGCGAGGTCGCACCCAAAACCGTCGGCGCGCTCCATCCGGAACGCCTCGCGCTGCCTGCGGCGCTCGTGTACGAGATGATGCTCAAGGTCCTGCAACCCGTGGTGTGGGCGATCAATCTGCTGGCTGGCAGCGTGCTGCGTCTGCTCGGTGTGTCGCGCGACCGCGAGCGCGCGGCTTCCCTCAGCCATGACGAACTGCGTACCGTCGTGGCCGAATCGAGCACGGTGATTCCGCATCGGCATCAGCGGATGCTGATGAGCATCCTCGACCTCGAGCGGATGAACGTCGAGGACATCATGGTGCCACGCACCGAGATCGCCGGACTCGATCTCACCGATGACTGGGACGACCTGCTTGCGCAGCTGCGCGACAGCCGGCATACCCGGATCCCGGTACACGAAGGCGGGCTCGACCACCTGGTGGGCATCCTGCACATGAAGAAGGTCGCAAGACTGCTGGCACGCGGGGAGCTGAACCGCGAGCAGCTCCGCGCGCTCGCGCGTGGCCGCGAGCCCTACTACGTGCCAGAGGGCACGACGCTGAACGAGCAGCTGCTTCAATTCCAGCAGCAGCGTCGTCGGCTCGCATTCGTCGTGGACGAATACGGCGACGTACTGGGGCTCGTGACGCTCGAGGACCTGCTCGAGGAGATCGTGGGCGAGTTCACGTCCGATACGTCCGCGCTGCACAAGGATGTGCTCCGTGAGCCGGGCGGTACCTTCGTCGTAAACGCCGCGGCGAGCGTGCGCGCGCTCAACCGACGGATGGGCTGGACGTTACCGACGAGCGGGCCCCGGACGCTGAACGGGCTGATCGTCGAATACCTCGAGACGATTCCCGAACCCGGCACCAGCCTGCGTCTCGCAGATTACGCGATTGACATCCTGCAGACCGGCGAGAACGCGGTAAGGACCGTGCGCCTGCACCGCATCGATGAGGAAGCCGCGCGGCCCACTTCAGAACGCGCCGTCTAGCGCCGCCTGGAGGTGCGCCACGCCGGTCACTGCGATACCGTCGATGGAGCGGCGTGGGGCGTTGCCGGCCGGAATAATCGCGCGCGCAAAGCCCTGTTTGGCCGCCTCGCGCAGCCGCTCCTCGCCGAAGGGCACGGGTCGGATCTCCCCCGTGAGCCCGAGCTCGCCGAAAGCAACGAGGTTGGCGGGCAGCGGTCGTCCGCGCAGGCTCGATGCCACCGCGAGCAGGGCCGGCAGATCCGCCGCCGGCTCGTCGATGCGCACGCCGCCCACGACGTTGACGAATACGTCGAGACCGGCGGTCGCGACCCCGCCGTGGCGATGCAGCACCGCGAGCAGCAGCGCGAGGCGGCTCGTGTCGAGCCCGACCGCGACACGACGCGGCGCGACACCCTGCGCGTCGTCGAGCAGCGCCTGCACCTCGACCAGCAGCGGCCGGCTGCCTTCGCGCGCCACCGTCACGATGCTGCCAGGCACTGGCTCCGCCCGCCGTGACAGGAATATCGCCGACGGATTGCGCACCTCCTTGAGCCCCTGTTCGGTCATCGCGAACACGCCGATCTCGTTCGCCGCCCCGAAGCGGTTCTTGACCGCGCGGATTACGCGGTAACGGCTGCCCGGGTCGCTTTCGAAATAGAGCACCGTGTCGACCATGTGCTCGAGGATGCGCGGACCGGCGATCAGGCCCTCCTTGGTAACGTGCCCGATCAGGAACACCGTGGCACCGCCTTCCTTCGCGTGGCGCACCAGACGCGCGGCGGACTCCCGCACCTGGGATGCCGACCCCGTCGACGATTCGCTCGCCTCGGTCTGCACGGTCTGAATCGAATCGACGATCAGCACCTTAGCCGCGGTGGCCGCGGCGGCATCGAGTATTTGCTCGACGCGCGTTTCCGCGAGCAGCCGCAGGCTGGTCGCCGCGAGGCCTAGCCGCCGTGCGCGAAGCGCGATCTGGCGCACCGATTCCTCGCCCGAGGCATATACGACCGCGCGCTCACGCGACAGTGCATCGGCCGCCTGAAGCAGGATGGTTGACTTGCCGATCCCGGGATCGCCGCCAAGCAGAACCGCCGATCCGGCAACCAAGCCACCGCCCAGCACGCGGTCGAATTCACCGATGCCGGTCGCTATGCGGTCGTCGGACTCCGCCGTGATCTCCGTCACCGTTCTGGAAATCGGTGGCGGCGCCTCCGCCATTCGTGCGCCCGGCAGGCGCACCGGCGCCACCGTCGTCTCCAGCGTGTTCCAGGCCTCGCAGGAAGGACATTGGCCCTGCCATTGCGACGTACGCTCACCGCAGGCGGCGCACACGTAGCTCGTTCTGGGCTTGGGCATGGTTCCGATCGCGGGTGGGCTGGCGATGCTAGCACGGCGCTTCCGGGCGGCCCGGATGTGTGACGGCGACGGCAACTCGACCCCAGACCAGCCCATATACTCGCGGGCGACATCATGCGTCCATCGACCGAAGAAACTCTGGTCCTGATGAGCACCGGCGGGCAGCCCGCCGTGGCCATGCCCGCGGGTCCGCCGCCCGCGATGCTCGGCCGCTACCAGATTCTGAACGAGATCGGCAAGGGCGCGATGGGTGTCGTTTACCGGGCCCGCGACCCCATGATCAACCGCGAGGTCGCGTTGAAAGCGATCCCGCTGGCCGACGAGTTCGAGGGGCGTGAGCTGGAGGAAGCGCGCGGCAGGTTCTTCCGCGAAGCCGAGATGGCCGGCCGCCTGAGTCATCCGCACATCGTGACCATCTTCGACGCGGGCGAGCACGACGGCACGGCCTACATCGCGATGGAGCTGCTGCGCGGCCGACACCTCGTTGAGCACACGCAGCCGGAGCGGTTGCTTCCCGTGGCGGTGGCTCTCGACCTCGTCGGGCGTCTGGCGGACGCCCTGCACTTCGCGCACCAGCGCCAGGTCGTGCACCGCGACATCAAGCCGGCCAATGTGATGTACGATCCGTCGGGTGCGGACCTCAAGATCACCGACTTCGGTATCGCGCGGCTCACCGATTCCGCGCGTACGCGCACCGGCGTGGTGCTGGGCACGCCGTCGTTCATGTCGCCGGAGCAGCTCCAGGGCCGCGAGGTCACGGGGCGATCCGATCTGTTCTCGCTGGCGGTCACGCTGTATCAGCTGCTCACCGCGCAGCTGCCCTTCCGCGCCGATTCGATGCCGGAGCTGATGCTCAAGATCGTGCAGGACCCGCACCCGCGTATCCGTGCGATCCGGCCCGACCTGCCCGAGAAGCTCGACGCGTTCTTCGAACGCGCGCTCGGCAAGGATCCCGCGGATCGGTTCGAGAGCGGCGCGGCGTTCGCGGCGGCGCTGCGTCAGATCGGCGGAACGCTCCGGGACTGATGCCGTGCACCTCAAGGGCAAGCTCCGCTGCGTCGGCGCCACCGACACCGGACGCGTCCGCGAACACAACGAGGACACGATCGGCACCGATCCGGACGTCGGCCTGGTGGTGCTCGCCGACGGGATGGGCGGTTACAAGTCAGGAGAGGTTGCGAGCGGCATCGCAGTACGCACGCTGCTCGGGCTCATCAAGGAATCGGTCGAGCTCCAGGATCTGACGGTCACGGACCTGGGAACCGGCCTCAGCCGGCCGGGCATACTGCTGCGCGACGCTATCCACCGCGCAAACAAGATCATCTACCAGACCGCGCGCACGCAGCCGAACTGCGAGGGCATGGGCACGACCGTGGTCGCGGGGCTGTTCTTCGACGACAAGCTCACGATCGCGCATGTCGGGGATTCGCGGATGTACCGGTTGCGGGACAATCGGCTCGAGCAGGTGACCCAGGATCACTCGCTGATGCAGGAGCTCGTGTCGCGCGGGTTCTACACACCCGAGGAGGCCGCGCGAGCCGCCGCCAAGAATTTCGTGACGCGCGCACTGGGCGTGGAGCCCACGGTTGAGGTGGAGATCACAGAAATCCCCGTCGTAAAGGACGATCTGTTCCTGCTTTGCTCCGATGGCCTTTCGGACATGGTGGAAGACGACGATATTCAGTTAACGATCAGTACCTTTGGTGCTAATCTTGAAACGCTTGCCAAGCAGCTCGTGCTGCTGAGCAACGAGAATGGGGGCCGCGATAACATCTCGGTCGTCCTCGCGCGGGTGCTGGAAGGTTTCCCGGCGCGGCGCGGCATGATGGATCGCTTGCTCGGATTGTTCGGTTAACGACAAACGCAGGATCTCGCATGGCCAGGCTTGTTCTCAGTCTCGACGGGCAGGTGCTCGCCGAGTACAACATGAGCAAAGAGCGTTACACGGTCGGTCGTCTGCCGGACAACGACGTCCGGATCGACAACGCGGCGGTCAGCGGTCATCACGCGCTCGTGATCAACATCCTGAACGACTCGTTTCTCGAGGACCTGAACAGCACCAACGGCACCTACGTCAACGGCAAGCTGATCAAGAAGCATGCGCTGCAGCACGGCGACGTGATCACGGTCGGGCACCATGCGCTGCGCTTCGTGGACGGCGAGGCCGAGGAGCCGCAGGACGAATTCGAGAAGACCATGGTGATCGGCCCGCGCGCCGCAGCGCGGCTGCAGATCCCGCCCGCTGCCGCTGCACCGCCGCCGCCACCGGCCCCGGCGCCCTCCGCGTCGCTACCAGGCTACGCGCCGCCGCCCGCACCGAAGAAAGGCAAGTTGCAGGTGCTGAGCGGTCAGTTCGCAGGACGCGAGCTCGAGCTGGTCAAGACGCTGACGACCCTCGGCCGACCAGGCGTTCAGGTGGCGGCGATCACGCGCCGCGCCGACGGGTACTACATCGTGCACGTCGAGAGCGGTCAGGGCGACTTCCCGCAGGTCAACGGCGTGCCGATCGGACCGCAGGCGCGCAAGCTCCACGACAACGACGTGGTGCAGCTCGCCGGCGTGAAGATGGGCTTCTTCGAGAACTGATCAGCGTACTTCGTGCAGCACCCGCTGGCTGACGCCGCAGGTCAGCTCGTAGGGAATGGCGCCCGCGTACCGGGCAACCTCCTCGACCGGCAGGCCATCGCCCCATAGCGTCACGCGATCGCCCGGCCGCACGGTCGGGAGGTCCGTGACGTCCACCGTGAGCATGTCCATCGACACGCGCCCGACCAGCGGCGCGCGTCGGCCGTCGATCAGCACGGGCGCGCCGGTGGCGGTTGCCCGCGGGTAGCCATCGCCGTAACCGACAGCGGCGATGGCGATGCGGCTCGGCCGGCCCGCACGCCACGTGGCGCAGTAACCGACGGATTCTCCCGGCAGCACTGTCTTCACCGCGATCACCTCGGTCTCGAAGCTCATCACTGGCGACAGGCCGAAGTCCGCGCCGGACTCGCCGCGAAACGGCACGACCCCGTACAGCATCAGCCCAGGCCGTGCCCACTCGGAGCGCGCGTCGGGCCAGGCCAGGATGCCGGCGGAGTTCGCGATGCTGCGTTCACCCGGGCACCCGGCCGTCGTGTCCGCGAAGCGCCGCAGCTGCGCGGCCGTCATCGGGTCGCTGCGATCGTCCGCGTTGGCGAGGTGCGTCACGAGCTGCGGCGGCTCAACGATGCCGGGGATCGCACGGAGCCGTGCGTGCGCGGCCCGGAATTCCTCCGGGCGGAAACCCAGGCGGTTCATGCCGGTGTCGAGTTTTAACCAGGCTCGCAGCGGTGTCCTCCCCGCGTCGCCCTCGAGCAGAGCGAGCTGCTCGAAGCTGTGCACCATCAGGTCGAAACCCTGCTGTCGGGCCTGCGCGAGCTGCTCGGGCATGCGCACACCTTCGAGCAGCAGCACGCGCTGGTCGAAGCCTGCGTCGCGCAGCACAAGTCCTTCCTCGAGACGGGCGACCGCAAAGGCATCGCTCGCCGCGAGCGCGCGGGCCACCGGCACCAGGCCGTGCCCGTATGCGTTCGCCTTGATGACCGCGAGGACGCGGCAATCGGGCGCGAGCGCACGGACGCGCGCGAGATTGTGGCGCAGCGCCGCCGAGTTCACGACCGAGCGAACGTGGATCCTGGCCGCGACCGTCACGGCTCGCGGCCGTAAGCGCCGCTCGCGAGGTTCTCGAAACGTGTGTACTTGCCGAGAAAGGTCAGATGCACTTCGCCGGTCGGGCCGTTGCGTTGCTTGGCGATGATGATGTCGGCGATGCCCTTGCGCGGGGTGTCCGGCTCGTAGACTTCCTCGCGGTAAATCAGCATGATCAGGTCGCTGTCCTGCTCGAGGGCGCCTGATTCTCTCAGGTCGGACATTACCGGCTTCTTGTCGGTGCGCTGCTCGACGCCGCGGTTCAGCTGCGAGAGCGCGATGACCGGCACCTGCAGCTCCCTCGCCAGTGCCTTGATGGAGCGCGAGATCTCGGAGATTTCCGTGGCGCGATTCTCCTTCGTGCCCGGTACCTGCATGAGCTGCAGGTAGTCGATGATGATCAGGCCCAGCCCACGCTCGCGCTTCAGCCGGCGGGCACGCGCCCGCACCTCGGTGGGCGTGAGCGCGCCGCTGTCGTCGATGTAGATCGGGGCGCTACGCATCTGCGCGATCGCGCTGTTGATCCGCGCCCAATCCTCGTCGCCGAACATCCCCGTGCGCAGGTGGCTCTGGTCCACCCGTCCGAGCGAGGAGATCATGCGGAACGCGAGCTGCTCGCGCGACATCTCCATGCTGAACACCGCCACGGGGACGTTGTGCGAGATGGCCGCGGACTCGGCGATGTTGAGCGCGAGCGTCGTCTTGCCCATCGATGGCCTGCCCGCGACGATCACGAGGTCCCCGGGCTGCAGCCCGGCCGTCATGCGGTCGAGGTCGTTGTACCCGGTGCTGACACCGGTGAGCTGTCCCTGCGTCTGGTGCAGCAGGTCGAGCCGGTCGATGGTGGCACCCAGTACGTCGCGCAGCGGTACGAACCCGGATCCGCTGCGCTTTCCCTGCTCCGCGATCTCGAACACACGGCGCTCGGCGTCGTCGACGAGCTCGGTCGCGGTCCGACCCTCGTTCTCGTAGGCCGTGGCGGCGATCTCGCCGCTGACGCGGATCAGCTGCCGGAGCACCGAGCGCTCGCGGACGATGTCGGCGTAGGCACGGATGTTGGCGGCGGTCGGCGTATCGCGCGCGAGCCCGGCGAGGTATGCCAGTCCGCCGCTCTCCTCGGCGAGCCCCTTGGCGGCCAGGTGCTCCGCGAGCGTCACGGCGTCGCTCGGCTCGCTGCGCGCAGAGAGCTCGGCGATCGCGCCGAAGATGTGCTGGTGGTCACGCCGATAGAAATCATCGGCACGGAGCCGGTCGGCGATCGCGTCCCAGCTCGCGTTATCGAGCATCAACCCGCCGAGCACCGCCTGCTCGGCTTCGGCGGAATGCGGTGGCACGCGGAGCGCGTCGGTCTCGGGCGCTGCACGAACGCGCCTTCGAAGCGCTGCCGTCCCCGTATCCTGCTCCATGGTCGCGGCCCGCCGGGTCCTATTCCTCGGCGACCACCGTCACGGTGAGATCGACCTCGACATCGCTGTGCAGATGGACCTTGACGTGATGCTCGCCGACCAGCCGGATCGGCCCGCCCGGCAGGCGCACTTCACTGCGCTCGACCTCGATGCCGTCGGCGGACAGCGCCTCGGCGATGTCGGCCGTGCCGATCGACCCGAAGAGCTTGCCTTCACCGCCCACCTTCGCGGTGATCGAAAGGGCGTGACCCTCGAGCCGGGCCGCCCGCGTACGAGCGGAGGCGAGATCGTCGGCCGCCCGCTTCTCGAGGTCGGTGCGCCGCTCCTCGAATTTCGCGACGTTGGCCGCGGTGGCGAGTGCCGCCTTGCCCTGCGGCAACAGGTAATTGCGCCCGAATCCGGGCTTGACCTTTACCCGGTCGCCGATGTTGCCGAGGTTGGCGACTTTCTGCAGGAGGATGACTTCCATCGTTGTTTCCTCAGACTGAAATTGAGTTCCGGCCGCCGGACCGCAGCCAGTTGTCCACGAATCCGACGCCGGCCAGCGCGGGCAGCGCGAACGGCGATACAAACACCAACAACAGGTAAAGCGCCCAGAGCCACGCGGTGTTCGCGCCGCGTTCGTGGCGGATCCGGTGCGCCGCGGCCACACCGACCAGCGCGAAAGCCGAAACCAGCAGGCGTGCCAGGTCGTCCGCAAACGGGTGCTCGATCAGGAACGACGCCACAATTGCTGCCGCGGCGACTGTGCCCAGCGCGCGGCCGAGACGTATCTGGCGGAACTCGGTGCCGAAGCTTCCGGACTCCGCCGAGAGGTGCTGCCACCAGCGCGCGAGGAACACGGCGCACATGCCGAGCAGCAGCGTGAGCACCGTGACCCAGCCCCAGAGCCCGCGCGCCAGGGTATCGAGGAAGACGTCGTCGAGCGACAAGCCGCGTCGCTGCATCTCCTGCGCGAGCTGGCGCACGACCGGCGACCAGAACTGCGTCGGGTCCCCAAGCGCCGCGTGCAGGACGGCAAGCAATCCGATGCCAGCCAGCGTCGCGAGCTGCAGACACAACGACAGCGATCCTGTGCGGCGCAGCACCCAGGCGAGCGCGAGCGGCGGGCCGAGGACCCAGAACGCGTAGATCACGCCAACCGGCACCGAGCGCCCGATGAACCAGATGGCGAGCGCAAGCAGCAGCGAGGCGCCAGCCGCCACCATCGCCCCCTGCCGTGGGCCGCGCGCTAGGGCGAGCAGCGCCGGGACTGCGCCCGGCAGAAAGAAGAAGAAGCCGATGCCGAAAAACGGCAGCAGACCGAGCAGCCCGGTGGCGAACACCGCGCCGCCGGGATTCGTGGCGAGCCAGTTGGCGATCGAGCGGTTCATCGAAGCGGTCCGGGCCGAGAGCGGCGCGGCGCCCGCACGCTCAGTGCTGATCGGTGTACGGCAGCAGCGCGAGAAACCGCGCGCGCTTCACCGCCAGCGCGAGCTGACGCTGGTAGTTCGAGCGTGTGCCCGTGATCCGGCTCGGGACGATCTTGCCCGTCTCGGTGATGTAGCCCTTGAGCGTCGCCAGATCCTTGTAATCGATCTGCTCGATGCCTTCGGCGGTGAACTTGCAGAACTTGCGGCGGCGGAAAAAGCGTGCCATGGATCACCCGTTGAATGTGTCGGTCTCGGTCCGATCGCGACGGGCTTCGCCGCGCGACGCGGTCGCCTCGTCGCCACCATCGCGATCCTGCGCCCCGGATTCGTCTCCGCGCACGCCCTCCTCCTCCTTGGCCATCGGCGAAGGCTCGACTACGGCGCTCGGCACCGCCACGACGAGGTTACGGATCACCGCATCGCTGAAGCGGAACGCACCGGTGAGTTCGTCGAGCGTCTTCTTGTCGCACTCGATATTCATCAGCACGTAATGTGCCTTGTGGACCTTGGCGATCGGATACGCAAGCTGCCGGCGGCCCCAGTCCTCGAGACGATGCACCGCGCCCTGGCCGGCGGCGATCATGCCCCGGTACCGCTCGATCATCGCCGGAACCTGCTCGCTCTGGTCAGGGTGGACCAGAAACACGATCTCGTAATGACGCACCGAAGTGCTCCTTGTGGTTGCAGCCACCCGAAAAGCAAAAAGCCCGGTGTGGCAAGGAGTTACGTTTCCCGTCAGGTCGCACGGACCCGGTGGGGCGGCGAAGAATAGGCGAGCCCTCCGTCCAAGTCAATTTTGACCCCACAGCGCCATCACGCCGAGGTCCTCTCACTCCGAGCCGAACTTCTCTGGCGTACGGCCTCGTAGAGCAGGACGCCGGCGGCGACCGAGACGTTGAGACTCTCGACCGCGCCCGCCATCGGTATCGCGACCAGCCGGTCGCAGCATTCGCGGGTCAGCCGGCGTAACCCCTCGCCTTCGGAGCCCAGCACGAGTGCCGTGGGCCCGGCGAGATCGGCCTCGTAGAGCGACACCGGCGCCTGATCATCGGTACCGATGACCCAGATCCCGAGCTCCTTGAGCGCGCGCAGCGTCCGGGCGAGATTGATGACCGCGATAAACGGCACCGTCTCCGCAGCGCCGGCGGCCACCTTGCGCACGACGGGTGTCAGCCCTGCGGCCCGATCGCGCGGCGCGATGACCGCGCACACACCCGCGGCATCGGCGCTCCGCAGACATGCGCCCAGGTTGTGCGGATCCTGCACGCCGTCGAGCACGAGCAGCAGCGGCGAACCCGACGCGGCGGCGATCGCCTCCTCGAGGCGCGTCTCCGGATCGCTGGCGCGCCGTGAGCCGTCGGGCATCAGCACGGCAACCGCGCCCTGGTGGCGGCCACCGTCCGCAAGCACGGCAAGCTCGGCCTCCTCCACCGTCGCGACGGGGACACCGGCCGCTTCCGCGAGCGCACGCAGCTCGCCGAGACGGCGATCGTCGCGACGCCCGAGCAACAGCAGCCTCTGCAACCGCCGCGGGCTGCGGATCAAAAGCACCCGCACCGCGTGGATGCCGTAGGTAACCGGCTCGATCGCCGGTCGCGTCATCCGCGCCTCCTCCGCCCGGTCCATGGCCGCCTCGTGCGTTGCGTCGGCTCGGCGGCGCCCGCCAGCTCGAAATCGATTCGCCGGTCATCGAGGGAGACGTTGCTCACGCGTACGCGCAGCCGGTCGCCGAGCCGGAAGGTTCTTCCAGAGCTGCGACCGATCATCCGGTACCCGGACGAATCGCGCGCGAAGTAATCCTGCCCGAGCGCGGAAACGTGCAGGAGGCCGTCGACCTGCAGACCCTCGAGTTGCACGAAGAGGCCGAAGTCGACCACGCCGGACACGATGCCGTCGAACTCGCGGCCGATGTGCTCCTGCATGTAGAAGCATTTGAGCCAGGACACCGCGCTACGCGTCGCCTCGTCGGCACGCCGCTCGCGAAATGAGCAATCCTGTCCGAGCGCGGCGAACGGGCCGTGCCAGGTGAGCAGGTCGGCGGACTCTCCCGCGCGCAGCACCTGGCGGATCCCCCTGTGCACCACGAGATCCGGATAGCGCCGGATCGGCGAGGTGAAATGCGCATAGTGGTCGAGCGCCAGCCCGAAATGACCGATATTGCCGGGCTGGTAAACGGCCTGCGGCATGGTGCGAATCACCGCGGTGCTGATCAGGGTCGCATCCGGTCGGTCGCCGATCTGCTGCAGCAGCTCGCGGAGGTGCTCGGGCCGCACGTCCGCGGCCGGCGGCAACCAGAGACCGAACTCGCGCAGAAACTGTCGCAGCGTCTCGAGACGGTCGAGCTCGGGCAGGCCGTGCACCCGGTACAGCGTCGGCATCCGATGACGATCGAGGAAGCGTGCCGCCGCGACGTTGGCGGCGATCATGCATTCCTCGATTAGCCGATGCGCGTCGTTGCGCGGCTGCTCGACGATTGCGGCGATCCGCCCGTCGGAATCGAACTTGAGCTTGAGTTCAGGTGTATCGAGCTCGAGCGCACCGCGACCGGAGCGCGCCATCGTGAGCGCGCGGTAGACGCCGTGCAGCGCGAGCAGGCGCTCGCGCAGCGGCTGTAGCCGGGCGGTCGGCCGGGCGTCGCGCCGCTCAAGAAATTCCCCAACCTCGCCGTAGGTGAGCCTCGCCGCCGAGCGCATCACGCCCTCGAAGAAGCGGGTCCGACTCAGCACGCCCTTGTCGCTCACCCGCAGTTCGCAGCACATGCAAAGGCGCTCCTCGCCCGGTACGAGCGAGCAGAGGCCGTTCGACAGCGCCTCCGGCAGCATCGGCAGCACGCGGTTCGGGAAATACACCGAGGTGCCGCGATTACGCGCCTCCGCGTCGAGCGGAGTTCCCGGCCGGACGTAGTGACCGACATCCGCGATCGCGACGATCAGGCGGTAGCCGCCCTTGACGGGCTCGCAGTAGACCGCATCGTCGAAGTCACGTGCGTCCTCACCGTCGATCGTGACGAGCGCGAGCTCGCGCAGATCGGTGCGCCCTGCGATGGCATCCTGCGGGATCTGCGCGCCGTACCTGGCCGCTTCGGCGAGCACCGGCTCCGGGAACTCGAACGGCAAGCCGTGCGAGTGAATCGCGATGTCGGTTTCCATTCCCGGTGCGCCGTGGTCTCCCAACACGCGGCTCACCTCGCCCACGGGTTGCGTGTTGCGACCCGGCTGGCCGGTGAGCTCGACGATGACGACCTGGCCGGACCGCGCCCCGCTAAGTCCCCCGGATGGCACCAATACTCGATGTGTCATGCGCGGGTTGTCCGGCACGAGATATGCGACGCCGGCCTCGACGTGCAGCCGGCCGACGACTTCGCGGGTGCGTCGTTCGAGCACCTCGACGATCGATCCCTGTGGCCTGCCTCGATATCCGGACCCTTCCACACGCACGGCTACGCGATCGCCATGCATCACCTCGCGCATCTGCTGGGCGGCGAGAAACACGGGCGGTGCGCCGTCGTCCGGCAGCAGCAAGCCGTCGCCGTTGCGGTTCGCACTGACTGTTCCGACGACGAGCCCAGGCAGCTGTTCTCGCAGGCAGAACTGCCCGCGCCGGTTGACTACCACTTCACCCGCGCGCACCAGCGTGTCGAGCAGCTCCTCCGCTTGCGCAGCGCTCGCCGGGCCGAGCGCTGACTTCAACTCTTCGAGACGCAGCGGGCGTCCCGCGCCGCGCAGCACGGTGAGCACCGCATTGGGACGCGGCAACCGCGGACGCGGCGGGCCAGCGCGACGTGGAGCGGCGTCCCGGCGACGGCGTTGTTCTCTGTGTTTTTTCATGTGCTTCCAGGCGGCATTTTCTGCCGCGAGTATTCGTTGACAGTGCCGGGGGCCGCCAGTAAATTGCGCCGCCTCCGACGCGGCCGGCGCCGCGACTCACCCGTGCCCAGGTGGCGGAATTGGTAGACGCACTAGTTTCAGGTACTAGCGGGTAACACCGTGGAGGTTCGAGTCCTCTCCTGGGCACCAGCAGCCTTTTCAAAGCTATTCTAGCTTAAACAATAAGTTACCGTCGATTTTTATACACCGGCTTAGGCACTTTTCGCGCGATCCCGCCGCGTGGCTCCTAGCAGTCCGAGGATTCCCGACCGATGCTGACGTTGACCGGGAAAGTGTTCGTGGTGGCCGGTGGCGGCAGCGGCATCGGCGAAGCCACGGCGCAGACGCTCGCTCGTCACGGCGCGCGGGTCGTAGTTGGTGATCATCGGCCCGGACCGGCGCACGCGGTCGCCAGACGGATTACCGCATCCGGCTGCGAGGCCAGTGCACAGGCGTTCGATATCACTGACGAGACCTCGGTCCGCGCACTGATCGCAAGCGCCGTCGATCGCTACGGCGCTCTCGACGGCATACACATCAACGCGGCCGATCTCGACGCGGTAATGCACGACAGCGACGCGGTCGACGTCCCGCTCGAGATTTACGATCGCACGCTCGCGGTCAATCTACGTGGCCACCTGCTCTGCACACGCCATGCGGTGCCGGCGCTGCTCGCGCGCGGCGGCGGCGCGATCGTCTACACGAGCTCCGGCGCGGCGTTCATGGGCGAGTCGTCGCGGGTAGCCTATGCGATAGCCAAGAGCGGGCTGCATGCGCTCCTGCGCCACGTCGCTTCGCGCTGGGGGAAACAGGGCATCCGGGCGAACGCGGTCGCACCCGGGCTCGTGATGACCGATACCGTACGCCGGGCGATGAGCGAGGACGCCTGTGCGCAGGTCCTGGCGATCACGCGCAGTCCGCGGCTGGGCACACCAGAGGACATCGCGGCGGCAGTGGCTTTCCTGCTTTCCGACGAGGGCGAGTGGATCAATGGCCAGGTGATTTCCGTCGATGGTGGTGTGACCCTGCGCTGACGACGCTTGCGCGGCGCGCGTCATCCGGCACCGCAATCGCGGGCCCGGATGTCACACATCGGTTAGCAACACGACCTTGCCGAACTGCGCGCCTTGTTCCAGCCACTGGTGCGCCTCGGCGGCTCGCTCCAGCGGAAACGTACGATCGATGACCGGTCGCATGCGGGCGGTCTCGAGCCATGGCCAGACATGCGTCTCGACCGCATGCGCCAGCCGCGCCTTCTCGTCTGCGTCGCGGGCGCGCAAGGTCGACGCGGTGAGCGTCAGGCGCTTGATCATCAGGAGCCGCAGGTCGACTTGCACCTCGTGACCGCTCATGGTCGCGATCACGACGAGGCGCCCGTCCGGTCTGAGGAGCTCGACGTTGGCGGCGAAGAGAGTTGCCCCGACCATGTCGAGCACCACGTCGGCACCACCGGCAGACTTCACCTCGGCCGCCCAATCCGGGCTGGTCGTATCGAGAGCGAGATCAGCGCCCATGCTGCGCGCCTGCACGGTCTTCGCTTCGCCCCGCGCCGTCGCGATCACCCGGGCGCCGGCGGCCTTCGCCATCTGGATCGCGGTCACGCCGATACCGCTGTTTGCACCGTGTACGAGCAGTGTCTCGCCGGTGCGCAGGGCACCACGTTCGAAGACGTTGCTCCAGACGGTGAACACCGTTTCCGGCAACGCCGCGGACTGAACGAAGTCGAGACCCGCCGGCAGCGGCAGTGCATGGCGGCCATCGACGGCCGCAAACTCGGCATACCCGCCGCCCGGCAGCAGCGCAGTGAGCCTGTCACCGATCTTCCACCGCGCGGTATCCGCACCGACCGCGACGACCTCGCCCGCGACTTCGAGACCGAGTATCTCGGGTGCCCCCGGTGGCGGCGGATAGCGTCCCTCGCGCTGGACGATGTCGGGGCGATTGACGCCCGCCGCGCGGACCCGGATCAGTATCTGGCCGGCTCGCGGCACCGGTGTCGCGACCTGCTCGACACGCAGCGCCGTCGCGGGTCCCTTCCCTCCCTCGATCGTCACAGCCCGCATGATTGTGCCCCTGCAAACCTGGCTCGGAACCAGAGCCGACTCAGTCGAAGGGATGTCGGAGAACGATGGTCTCGGCGCGATCGGCACCGGTGGAGACGATATCGATCGGCACGCCCGCCAGCTCCTCCATGCGCGCCAGGTAACGTCGGGCATTCTCGGGGAGGCGCGCAAACTCGGTGATTCCAGCCGTCGGCTCGCTCCATCCGGGCAGCGCCTCGTAGACCGGCACCACTTCCGCGTAACGATGCGGCAACAGCGGCGGGTTCTCGCGGATCTCGCCGTCGATGCGGTAACCGGTGCAGATGCGGATCGTGTCGAGACCGTCCAGCACGTCCAGCTTGGTGACGCCGAGGCTCGAGATGCTGTTGTGCAGCACTGCGCGACGCAGCGCGACAGCGTCGAACCAGCCGCAGCGCCGGGGCCGACCCGTGACCGCGCCGAACTCGTGCCCGACGCGCGAGAGATGCTCGCCCATCTCGTCGAAGAGCTCGGTGGGGAACGGACCCGCGCCGACGCGCGTCGTGTACGCCTTCACGATGCCGAGAACGGCGTGGATGTCGCGGGGGCCGAGGCCGGTGCCGACCGCGGCGGCGCCCGCAGTCGTGTTCGACGAGGTGACGAAGGGATAGGTTCCGACGTCGACGTCGAGCAGCGCGCCCTGAGCCCCTTCGAAGAGCAGGTTGCCGCCGGCCTGCATATGCGCGCGCAACCGCTCGCTCACGTCCTCGACCAGCGGCAGCACGCGCTCGGCTTGGGCAAGACAGTCCTCGAGCGTGCGCTGGAACTCGACCGGCTCCACGCTGAAATACCGCTGCAGGACGAAGTTGTGAAAATCGAGCATCTCGCCGAGTCGGGCTGCGAGGCGATCGCGCTGGAACAGATCGGCGACGCGCACCGCGCGCCGCGCGACCTTGTCCTCGTAGGCCGGACCGATACCGCGGCCGGTCGTGCCGATCGCATTGGCGCCGCTTGCGCGCTCGCGCGCGCGGTCGAGCGCGACGTGCGACGGCAGGATCAGCGCGCAGTTGGGGCTCACCCGCAGCCGCTCGTAGACCGGCACGCCCTTCTGCACCAGCGCATCCGCCTCCCGGAAGAGCGCTTCAAGCGAGAGCACCACACCGTTGCCGATCAGGCACTGAACGCCTGGATGCAGAATGCCGGACGGTATCAGCGACAGGACCGTCCGCGCGCCGTCGATCACCAGCGTATGTCCGGCGTTGTGTCCCCCCTGGAAGCGGATGACCGCGACGACGCGCTCCGTCAGGAGGTCGACGATCTTGCCCTTGCCCTCGTCGCCCCACTGCGCGCCGATGACGACCAGGTTCCTGGACATGGCAGGTGCTCCGGATTCCGTCAGCCGGACCCGCGTACTACGTACAGGAGGGCGGCGCCCGCAATCATGCTCGCGAACCCCACGGCGCGCAGGGTGCGGTCATCGAGCCTCGCAACCTGAAGCAAGGCCTGCTTCAGCGCGCCCGGGTTAAGGAACGGCATCAGGCCCTCGATGATCAGATACAGCGCGCACGCCGCCCACAGGTCGTTCCATTCCAGCATCGCTACGGCCCCCGACCGCGCGGATCAGGGTCCCGCGTCCTTGAGATACTTGAAGAACTCGCCTTGAGGCGTGATCACCAGGATGTCGCCCTGCTTGCCGAGCGAGCGGCGGTACGCCTGCAGACCGCGATAGAACGAGTAGAACTCGGGATTGCGGCCATAGGCGCGCGCATAGATGTCGGCCGCGGCCGCATCGCCCTCGCCGCGGACGATCTCCGCGGTCCGGTAGGCCCCGGCCAGGATTTCGGTACGCTGGCGCTCGGCTTCCGCGCGCGTCTGCTCGGATACCGCCGAACCCTCGGCGCGGAGCTGCGCAGCCTGGCGCGCAAAGTCCTGACGCATGCGGTTGAAGACCGATTCGCTCACTTCCTCGGGCAGGTCGATACTCTTGACCCGCACGTCGATCAGGATGATGCCGAGCTCGCTGACGTTGCTTCCCGCGATCTTGACCACCTCGCCAAGGAACTCGCTGCGATCGGCCGCCACGACCTGCTGGATCGTGCGGCGCGCGATGACTCCCTTGATTCCGTCCTTGACGATCTCGCCGAGTCGGCGGTTGGCGACCTCCTCGGTTCCGCCGGCGGTGGAGATGTAATAGCGCGACACGTCGGCGATGCGCCACTTCACGAAGAAGTTGATCCGCAGGATCTTCCCTTCGCTGGTCAGGAACTGTTCGGCGGGATAGTCCTCGGTGAGGATCCGCCGGTCGAACTTGCGGACGTTGTTTATGAACGGCACCAGAAAATGCAGGCCGGGCTGGTAGTCGGCGCGCACGATCTCGCCGAAGCGGAACTTGACCGCGAGATCCGTCTCACGCACCGTGAAGGCCGCCATCGACAGCAGGAGCACGAGCGCGCCGAGCGCGAACACGGCCAGATAGCTTCTGTTGCCCATCAGCGGCTGCCTCGCTCGCGACGCGCTTCGATGGAGACATCCGGCGTCGTCTCCTGGGTCTCGCGGACCGCGGGGCCCGTTGACTGTCGTTGCTCGTCGAGCGTCAGGCTAGGCACGCGGCGCTCGGTGAGCTTGTCGAGCGGCAGATAGAGCATGTTGCCCGTGCCCTCGGTGTCGACCAGCACCTTGTTGGTGCTCCCAAGCACATCCTCGATGGTCTCGTAGTACAGCCGCTGCCGGGTCACACCCGGCGCCCGCTCATAGGCGGCAAGCAACTTCGAGAATCGCTCCGCCTCGCCCTCCGCGTCCGCGACGATCCGCGCCTTGTAGGCCTGCGATTCCTCGAGCTGCCGGGCTGCGGAGCCCTTGGCCTTGGGGAGGATGTCGTTCGAGTACGCCTGCGCCTCGAGCGCGAGCCGCTCTTTGTCCTCGCGGGCCTTGATCGCGTCGCGCTGCGAGGTCTGTACCTGCTCGGGGACGCTCACCCCGACCAGGCTGACCGAGGTGACCTCGATGCCGGTTTTGTAGATGTCGAGCGTGCGCTGTACGAGCTCCTTGGTCCGCGCGGTGATCTCCTGCCGGCCTTCCTCGAGCACGAAGTCGAGGCGGCTGCGCCCGATGATCTCGCGGATCGCACTCTCGCTCACTTCGCCGAGCGTATCCTCCGGATCACGTACGTTGAACGAAAAGTCGATGGGCTCGGCGCGCCGGTACTGCACGGCAATGTTGAGATCGACGAGGTTCTCATCCTGCGTGAGCATCCGCGTCTGATCGTTGAACGTCTCAATCGACCCGATGTTGACGATGCGCCGCGCCTCGACCGGCCAGGGGATGTGCATTCCGATGCCGGGCTGAGTCGTGCGGACATACCGCCCGAACCGCGTGATCACGGCGCGCTCCGCCGCGTCGACCTGGTAGACGCCGGTCGCTCCCCAGATCACGAGCAGGGCAGCAGCGATGGTGCCGATCCCGAAGCCACGGGCGCGACCGCCGCTCGAGCTGCCGCTGCCGTCGCCGTTGCCGCCTCGGCCGCCGCCAAAAATTCCCGCAAGCCTGCGCTGCAGGCGGCGCAGCGCCTCGTCGAGATCCGCGGCGCCCCGCTCCGGTCTATTGCCCCAGGGGTTGCGATTCTTGCCCGGCTCGTTCCACGCCATGGGTCTGACTGCTCCGAATGGCCGATTGATAGGTGAAGATGCCAAACCGGCCGAACCAGAACGGCCGCTTCGGGACGTCAGGCGTTGCCGACGTTGCTGATACGTGTCGATTGTAGGAAGGCCGATTCGGCCAGACAAGGCATCGCCACCGGCGGATCGAGGCCCTCCTCGCGACATATGCGTTCGATATCGGGTCGGCGCATCCAGACGTCGAGCTCGAAACCACCGTCTGTTTCCACGCGTTCGGCGAGCACCGCGCCGGCCTCGTGGAAACGCGCGCGAGCGCGTCCGCCGCGTGCGGGGACGCGTACTCTCAGGCGCGCGAGGTCGCGACCGAAGTGACCCTGGAGCGCCTCGCGCAGCAACCCGACACCCGCGCCGGTCTGCGCCGAGAGCCACACCCGATCCGCGCGTCCGTCGGCGGAAAACTCGATGCGCGGCGCCTCGCCCGTGCGGTCGATCTTGTTGTAGATCGCGATCTGGGGCAGGTCCCCGGCGCCGATCGAATCGAGCACGTGGTCGACCTGCGCGATGCGTTCGGCGCGTTCCGGATCCGCAGCATCGATGACGTGCAGCAGCAGATCTGCGTCGCGCGCTTCCTGGAGGGTCGAACGGAAGGCGGCCACGAGCTCGTGCGGCAGGTCCCGGACGAAACCGACCGTGTCAGCGAGCGCGATGTCGAGGCCGGCCGCCACCCCAAGACGGCGCACCGTTGGGTCGAGCGTCGCAAAGAGCTGGTCGGCGGCAAACGCCTCCGCCGCGGTGAGCCGATTGAACAGTGTTGACTTCCCGGCATTGGTGTAGCCCACCAGCGCGACCGTCGGCACGGCCCGGCGCTGCCGGTCGCGCCGCGTGGTGTCGCGCTGCACGAGCACCCGGTCGAGGCGGTCATTGAGCGTCTTGATGCGGCGCCCGACCAGCCGCCGGTCCGTCTCCAGCTGAGTTTCACCCGGACCCCGCAGACCGATGCCGCCCTTCTGGCGCTCGAGGTGAGTCCAGCCGCGGACCAGGCGCGTCGACAGGTGCTGGAGCTGCGCGAGCTCCACCTGCAGCTTGCCCTCGAAGCTGCGCGCGCGCTGCGCGAAGATGTCCAGGATCAGGCCGCTGCGATCGAGCACGCGGCACTTGAGTTCCTGCTCCAGGTTGCGTTCCTGGCTGGGCGAGAGCTCGTGGTCCACCAGCACGAGGTCGGCCCCTGTCGCCGCGACGCGTTCGCGCAGCTCGCTCACTTTGCCGCTGCCAAGGAGGTAACGCGGATCCGCGCTCTTGCGCGTCACGACGAGCCGCTCGAGCACCTCGGCGCCGGCCGACTGCGCAAGCGCGGTGAATTCCTCAACGCGATCGGGATCGGGTGTACGGCCGAGCCCGATGCAGACGAGGATGGCGTGTTCGCCGCTGCGCAGTCTGTCGATCAAGTAGTCCTTAGTGCTGCTCGCGGCGGGTCAGGCCGGTGGAGCCTCCTCGGCCGCGTCGTCGTCCGACGTCGGCAGGCGGACGTTGCGCGCCGGCACCACCGTCGATATCGCGTGCTTGTAGACCATCTGGCTCACGCTGTTGCGGAGCAGGACCACGAATTGGTCGAAGGAGTCGATCTGACCCTGAAGCTTGATTCCGTTCACCAGGTATATCGAGACTGGTACCCGTTCCTTGCGCAGTGCATTGAGGAAGGGGTCCTGCAGGGACTGGCCCTTGGCCATGATCGCTTCTCCTTTGTCTTTTTTAGCGGCGCGTCGTTCCTGCAGCGCAGCCTTCCTTAGAAACGGCTGGGACAGCCATCGCATTGACGGGGCAAGAACCACTGAATCTTAGCACAGGGTTTCCGTCCAACTCCGGGCGGCCGCGTCGCAAAGTACCGACTTGATGGGTGCAAGTTGCTGATCTTCAAGTCCGACCATCCAGGGGATCGCAGGTTCCGACCGCAGCCAGGTGAGCTGTCGCTTCGCAAGGTTCCGAGTGGCCCGCTTCGCGGCCGCAACGGCCTCCGTCATCGTCATCCGGCCTTCGAGGTAAGCCCAGAGCTGCCGATATCCAACTGAGCGCAGGCTTGGAAGCTCGGGCGTCAGGTCTCCACGGCGGTGCAGTATGCGCACCTCCTCGACGAGACCTGCCGCCAGCATCGCGTCGAAGCGACGATCGAGCCGCTGGTAGAGCTCATCGCGGGTAAAAGGCATGAGGGCGTGCGCCGAAAGACGCAGGCTGGTGGCTGTTACGCGCCGCTGCCGGTCGCTGATCGTCTCGCCGGTCAGTTCGAATACCTCCAGCGCCCGCTGGATGCGCTGCCCGTCGGCAGGCTGGATACGCGCGGCGGCCGCTGGATCGACGCGGGCAAGCTCCGCATGCAGCGCCGGCCAGCCGTCGCCGCGCGCACGCGCGTCGAGTCGAGCTCTCAGCGCGGAATCGGCTGGCGGAAGGGTCGCGAGCCCACGCATGAGCGCACGGAAATAGAGCATGGTCCCCCCGACCAGCAGCGGGATCCGGCAGCGGCGGCGGATCGCCGGGATCAGTTCGAGGGTATCGTCGAGAAACCTTCCGGCGGAATACGTCTCTGCCGGGTCGCAGACGTCGATCAGGTGATGTGGGGTGAGGGCGCGCTCGGCAGCAGTCGGCTTGGCGGTGCCTATGTCGAGACCGCGATAGACCAGCGCCGAGTCGACGCTCACGATCTCCAGCGGAAACTCCTGTGCGAGGGTGAGCGCCAGCTCCGACTTCCCCGTGCCGGTGGGTCCCATGATCAGGACCGCATCGGCCGGCGCGCTATCGGGCACAGTCATCGACCCCTGAGAAACAACCGGTCGAGCTGGTCCATCCCGAGGAAGGACCAGGTGGGCCGGCCATGCACGCACTGGTCGCTGCGCAAGCTCGTCTCCATCTCCCGCAACAGCGCGTTCATCTCGGGCACGCTCAGTCGGCGGTTGGCGCGCACGGCCTGGTGGCAGGCCATCGTTCCGAGCGTGCGCTCGAGGATGCGTTCGCCGCCCGCCCCGCCCTCCTCGCCGAGGCCGGCAAGGAGGTCCCGGACCAGGGCGGCTGGCTCCGCGGAAGAAAGCAGCGCCGGCAGCGCCCGGACCACGAGCTGCGTCGGTCCGGCGCGTGTGAGGTCCACACCGAGCCGGCCGAACACTGCGAAATGTGTTTCGGCCAGATCGACGTCGGCGGTGTTCGCGGCAACCGTGACGGGAATCAGCAGCGGTTGGCTTGCCACGCGATCCATCTGCAGCGCGGACTTGAGCCGCTCGTACACCGTGCGTTCGTGCGCGGCGTGCATGTCGACCAGCACCAGTCCGTCGCGGGCCTGCGCGAGGATGTAGACACCGTGGAGCTGCGCGATCGCGTACCCGAGCGGATGGTCGGCGGCGTCGTTCGCCGCGGCACTCTCGATCGACGGCAGCGGGTCGCGGGACTCGGACCCGTATTCCACCGGTTCACGCACCTGCGCGGGTCGAGACCCGTACAGATCCAGTGCCGACCAGCCAGTCTGCACCGGCGGCGTCCCACCGGCCACCCGCAGACGCGCCGCGGGGATCGACGCCACCGCCTCGGTCGAGGCACGGGTCTGCGCAAGTGCGCGCTCCAGCGTCCGGAACAGGAAGTCGTGGATCAGACCCGGTTCCCGAAACCGGACCTCGAGCTTCTGCGGGTGAGCGTTTACGTCCACACGCGACGGGTCGATCTCGAGATACAGCACGTATGCGGGCTGGCGCCCGTGAAAGAGCACGTCGCGATAGGCGAGGCGCACCGCGCTTGCGACCAGCTTGTCGCGCAGCGGCCGGCCGTTCAGGAAGAAATGCTGCTGATCGGACTGGCCGCGCGCGTACGTGGGAAGCCCGAACCAGCCCGAGAGCCGCATACCCGCGCCATCGTGGTCGAGCCGCATCGCCTGCGTGATGAAGTCCTCGCCGAGTACCGCGGCGACACGCGCATCGCGCTCGCGATCCGAAACCGCAGCCGGGTGATCCGCAAGCAGGCGTTTGCCGCCGCTGAACCGGAATGCAACGTCGAAGCGAGCGAGCGCAGCGCGCTCGACGAGCCGCTGCACCTGTGCGAGCTCGGTGCGCTCGGCGCGCAGGAACTTACGGCGCGCGGGTACGTTGAAGAAGAGCTCGCGCACCTCGACCGTCGTGCCCTGGAGGTGGGACGCTGGCGCGGGACCCGCGAGCACTCCGTCCGCCGCTGTTACGGCGTAGCCGGCCTCCGCGCCAGCCGGACGGGAGATGAGCCGGACACGCGACACCGAGGCGATCGAGGGCAGCGCTTCGCCGCGGAACCCGAGCGTGCGCACCGACTCCAAGTCCTCGATACGCGCAAGCTTGCTGGTCGCGTGATGCGCAAGCGCGAGCTCGAGCTCATCGCGTGCGATCCCGGCGCCGTCGTCGCGCACGCGGCAAAGCGCGACGCCTCCAGCCTCGACTTCGACCTCGATGCGGCGCGCGTCGGCATCCAGGCTGTTCTCGACCAGCTCCTTCACCACCGACGCCGGCCGTTCGACGACCTCGCCGGCCGCGATCTGGTGAATGAGTTGTTCGGGCAGGACCCGGATGGGCATGCGACGGCCCTGGCGGTGGGGGCCGCGAGGATAGCAAAGCCCGGTCGGACTAGCGTCCCGCGAGCGTACGGGGTTCGGCGCGCTGCGCCGCGACCAGCGCCGCAACGCGCGTGCCCGGCGGCGGTCGCGAGTAGAAGTAGCTTCGAACCCCGGCGTGGATCGCCTCGGCGATCTTGAGCTGATGAACAGGATCCTTCAGCCGCCGCTCGTCCGCCACGTTGGAGATGAACGCGGTCTCGACGAGTACCGAGGGGATATCCGGCGACTTGAGCACGACGAATCCGGCGTGCTGTACGCGCGGGCGATGCACGGACGTGACGCCGCGCAGGGAACCCAGTATCGAATCGGCGGCATCGACGCTGTTGCTGACGCTCTCCTTCTGCGTGACGTCGAGCAGGACCGAGGCCAGCACGTCGTTCTTGTCGTCGAGCGACACGCCGCCCATCAGGTCGGCGGCATTCTCGCGTTCCGCGAGCCACCGCGCCGCCTCGTCGCTGGCGCCGCGCAGCGACAGGACATAGACGGACGAGCCACCCACGTTGCGGTCGCGCACCGAGTCGGCATGGATCGAGATGAACATGTCCGCCTTGTAATCGCGTGCTTTCACGACGCGACCGCGCAGGCTGACGAAGCGATCGTCGCCGCGCACCATCACCGCCCGCATGCCGTCCTCGCGATCGATCGCCGCCGCCAGCCGGCGGGCGATCGCGAGCGTCACCTGCTTTTCATAGGTGCCCTTGCGGCCGATGGCGCCAGGGTCCTTGCCGCCGTGGCCCGCATCGACCGCGATCACGAGGTCGCGACCGCGACCGGTGGCCACCGACTTCACGCTCATCGGCTCCGCAGGCGGCATGACAGTTGGCGGCGGCGGCGAGGTCGCCGCCATCACCGGCGGCGGAGCCGAGGCCGTGGGGGCGCCGGCCGCGGCCGGGAGTTCCACCACCAGTCGGTGTCCGGCCGTGCCGTCCGGCCCGACGACGAAGCTCCGAGGCCGCTGCAGCACGGCCAGGTCGAGCACGAACCGCAGGCCGTGGCGAGGCTGCTTGCCGCTGCGCACACGCGTCACGGAACCCTGGCCCGCTGGCAACCGACTGTTGTCGGCGATGCTCGCGTTGGCGAGATCGACGACGACGCGGTAGGGATTGTTGAGCGTGAAAACGTCGTATTTGACGGGGGAAGACAGATCGAGCACCAGTCGGGTTCCCTCGGGACCGGACCAGAGCCGCACGTCCTCGACACGCGCAGGCGCCGCGCCCGCACCGGCGCAGACGCAGAGCATCAGGAGACCCGGTAGGATCGAGTGCCTCGGAAGGCGCCGCAGCAGCATGCGACGTAATCTACTCTCTTGATCGGTCATATTTCAAATGAAATTATGGAGATACGGTCAGGATGTAATGCGCTATCGAGCAAGGGCCTCAACGACCGACGCGCCGCGCGGCGTACCCGGGATCGCACTCATGCGCCGCGCCTCGGCGTCTCGCGCGTAGTCGAGCCTTATCACCAGATCAAACACGCCGAGCCTGCCCGCGGCCCGCGAGGGCCATTCGACCAACAACAGGGCATCGTCGGTCACGAGCTCGCGCAAGCCTAGATCGTCGATCTCGTCCGCGCTCGTGATCCGGTAGAGATCGCAGTGATGGATCGCGCGGTCTGCGAGGCGATAGGGCTCGATAAACGTATAGGTCGGACTGCGCACCGCGCCATCGTGACCGAGCGCGTGCAGCAGTCCCGCAATGAGCGTCGTCTTGCCGGCACCCAGCTCGCCCTCGAGACCGACGAGCCAGGGCCGCCGATCCGGGACGGCGATCAGCGCACGACCGAGCTCGGCGCCCGCCGCCTGCGTCGCCCCGGGCGATTGAAGCTCGCGCATCACTCCTCACTGTCGCCGATTGACGCTGCCGCGCAGCTCGCCAATCACGTCGCTGGCAAGCAGGCCTCGCTCACCGGGACGCGCCGCGCGATCACCCGCCTCGGCATGCACGTACACCGCCGCGGCCGCTGCGAGCGGCAGATCCCGGCATTGCGCGGCGATGCCGGCGATGATGCCGGTCAGCACGTCTCCCATGCCGGCCACCGCCATGCCGGGATTGCCGAGATCGCAGATCGCGGGCGTCGTCGACTGCGACAGCACGATCGAGCCCGCGCCCTTCAGAACCACCGTGCCCCCATAGCGCCGCTGCAGTTCGCGCGCGGCGATGAGCCGGTCCGCCTGCACCTGCGTTGCATCGATGCCGAGCAAGCGCCCCGCTTCGCCCGGGTGAGGCGTCAGAATCCAGTCGTCGCGCCTCAAGGTCCGCTGCGCGAGCAGGTTGAGTGCATCCGCATCGACGACGAGCGGCCTATCTGCCGATAGCGCCGCGTCGAACATCGCGGTCCCCCACTCGCCGCTTCCCAGGCCGGGTCCGATCGCGACGATGTTGCAGCGCTCGAGCAGTGGAACGAGATCGCGCACCGTGTCTATCGTCGCCGTCATGAGCTCGGGCGGAGCGGCCATCGCCGCCACGCTCGCCGGATGTGTGGCGATGCTGACGAGGCCGGCACCCGAGCGGAGCGCGGCGACACCGGCAAGGCGCGCCGCGCCCGCCATCCCCGGCGTCCCACCGATCACCAGCACGTGACCGTGCCGTCCCTTGTGCGCGGTACGTGCCCGCGCAGGCAGTGCCTCACGCACGATGTCCGGTCCGATGAGGGCCGCCTCGGCGGACACGTCCGAAAACGCCTGCGGCGGAACGCCGAGATCGTCGAAGCGCCGCAGCCCGGCGTGGTCGGGACCCGCGCCCAGGTAACAGCCAAGCTTGCGCCCGATGAAACTCACCGTGGCATCGGCGCGTATCGCGACGCCATGTGGATGACCGGTGTCGGCGTCGAGGCCGGAGGGCAGATCGACCGCGAGCAGCGCTCGGCCGGAGCCATTCGCAGCCGCGATCGCGCGGGCGTATGCGCCGGCCACGGGCCGGGCGATGCCTATGCCGAAGATCGCATCGACGATCACCTCGTCGTCGATCGCGTCCCCGTCGAACATCCTCGTGCGCCCGCCGGCAGCGTGGAACTCCTCGCAGGCGCGCCGCGCGTCGCCCGTGAGATCACCGGGTGGCGCGACGGCGAGCACCTGGGCCGCGACGCCGCGCGCACGCGCGACGCGTGCGCAGACGTAGCCGTCGCCGCCGTTCTTGCCCGGCCCGGCCAGCACCGCGATCGAGCGCGCCGCGGGCCAGAGCGCGCGGATCGCGTCGGCCAGCGCGTGACCGGCGCGCGTCATCAGCTCGTATCCCGGGATGCCGCACACCTCGATTGCGCGCCGATCGAGTTCGCGCACCTGAGCGGCCGTATAAATCGCGCCCGGTGGCGTGTTCATCGGCTCATTATAATTGCGGCCCGCACCGAACCCGCAGTCCGCCATGAACGCGACATCTGAGCCTGACTTCGCGGCGCTCGCGCGCAAGGTGAAGGTCTGGGGCCAGGAACTGGGCTTTCAGAAGGTCGGGATCGCCGGCGTCGACCTCGAGCGCGATTCCGAGCTGCTTGACGCCTGGCTGGCCGCCGGACGTCATGGCGAGATGGGTTACATGGCGCGACACGGCAGCAAGCGCGCCCGGCCCGCGGAGCTCGTGCCTGGCACGCTGCGCGTCGTGAGCGCACGCATGGACTACCTCCCGGAGGCGCTGGCGCCTCGCGCGGCGCTGGACGATCCAACGCTCGCCTACGTGTCGCGGTATGCGCTCGGCCGGGACTACCACCGTGTACTGCGCTCGCGTCTGGCGCGACTCGCCGGGAAGCTCGCGGCTGCCGCCGGGTCCGCCGGTTATCGCGCCTTCACCGACAGCGCCCCCGTGCTCGAGAAGGCGCTCGCGCGCGACGCCGGGCTGGGCTGGATCGGCAAGCACACCAACCTGCTCGACCGCAACGCCGGATCCTGGTTCTTCCTCGGCGAGGTCTTTACCGACCTCCCGCTGCCGGTCGACGCTCCGGTGAGCGCTCACTGCGGCAGCTGCACCGCCTGCATCGACGTGTGTCCGACGCGCGCAATCGTCGCGCCGTGGCAGCTCGACGCACGGCGCTGCATCTCCTATCTCACGATCGAGCTGGACGGAGTCATTCCCGAGGAATTCCGGGCGGCGATCGGCAACCGGATCTACGGCTGTGACGACTGCCAGCTCGTGTGTCCCTGGAACCGCTATGCAAAACAGAGCGCGGAGCCAGACTTCCGCGCGCGTCACGGGCTCGATCGCGCGAGTCTGCTCGAACTGTTCGGCTGGAGCGAACCGGAGTTTCTCGAGCGGACCGCGGGCAGCGCGATCCGGCGCATCGGCTATCAGCGCTGGCAGCGCAACATCGCCCTCGCGCTCGGCAACGCGCCGCCCACACCCGAAACGATCGCAGCGCTCGAGGCACGGAAGGTGGGCGCTGCTCCAGATCTGCGCGAGCACATCGACTGGTCGCTGGCGCGCCTCAGGGCCGCCTGACCGCCAGTTTCAGAACGGGCCCGGTGCCCGGCACTGCACGTTGTCGATGAGCCGTGCACGGCGCAATCGCGCGGCCGCGAGCACCACCACGGCGACGTCCCGTCCCTGCGGTCGATCGAGCGTTGCCGCGGTGCGCACCTCGAAATAATCTGGCCGGAAGCCGGCAGCGCGCAGCGACTCGAAGCCCTCGGTTTCGATCGACGCGACGTCGGTCTCGCCCCCCATCAGCCGGCGCCGCGCGTAATCGAGCGCCCGATAGAGCCGCGGCGCGATCGCGCGTTCGCCCTCGTCGAGGAATAGGTTACGCGAGGAGAGCGCGAGGCCGTCCTCCGCACGCACCGTGGGTGCCCCGACGATCCGCACGGGCAGACAGAGGTCCTCGACGGCGCGGCGGATGATGGTGAGCTGCTGGTAGTCCTTCTCGCCGAAGATCGCGACGTCGGGCTGTACGAGATTGAGGAGCTTGACGACCACAGTCGCCACGCCGCGGAAATGCCCCGGGCGGAATGCGCCGCATAGGATGTCGGAGAGCCCCGGGACATCGACCACCGTGCTGGTGGCAACGCCGCGCGGATACATCTCCTCGACCACGGGCAGGAGCAGCGCATCCACGCCCTGCGCGGCGAGCAGCACGGCATCCTCGTCCGGCGTGCGCGGGTACGCGGCGTAGTCCTCGGTCGGACCGAACTGCAGCGGATTGACAAACACGCTCGCCACCACCCGGCGCCCGTGGTGGTGCGCGGCGTCGATCAGGCTCGCATGACCCGCATGCAGGTTGCCCATGGTCGGCACGAAAGCAACGGTCTCGCCTGCCATCCGCCAACCCTGCACCAGCGCACGCAGATCCGCGATGCGATTCAGCGTCCGCATCGGGCCGGAATCCGCGGCGGCGTGCGGGTTCAGAAGCAATGTTCCGCCGCCGGGTAGGTACGCTTCTTGACGGCTTCGACGTAACTGCCGATCGCGGCAAGCGGGTTGTCGTGACCCGCCATGAAGTTCTTGACGAAGCGCGGCTTGCGGCCTGGCGTGATGTCGAGCACGTCGTACAGCACCAGTATCTGCCCGTCTGTATCCGGACCCGCCCCGATTCCGATCACCGGGACATCGAGCTCGGCCGTGATCTCCGCTCCGAGCGCGCTCGGTATGCACTCGAGAAGCACTACGTCGGCACCCGCCTGCTGCAGCGCGAGCGCGTCGCGCTTCATCTGCTCGGCGACGGCCTGCTCGCGTCCCTGCACACGGAAGCCGCCGGTCTTGTGCACCGACTGCGGCTTAAGTCCCAGATGCGCGCATACCGCGATGTCGTGGCTCGCCAGAAACTCGACGATCTCGACCTGGCCGGCGCCGCCCTCGAGCTTGACCATCTTCGCCCCGCCCTCCTGCATGAGCCGCACGGCGTTCTGCAGCGCCTGCTCACGCGAGGTATAGGTCATGAACGGCATGTCGCCGATCAGGAAGGGACGGAAGAGCCCCTTTGCGACGGCACGCGAGTGGTAAATGACGTGATCGAGGGTCACCGGCACGGTCGTGTCGTGACCCTGGATCACCATGCCGAGCGAATCACCGACCAGGACCACGTCGGCGCCCGCCGCGTCGGTCAACGCCGCGTAGCTCGCGTCATAACAGGTGATCGCCGCGATCTTCTCGCCGTCGGCCTTCATCTTGCCGAGCGTAGCGATGCTGACTGGCGGCCGCGACGAGTCCCGTTGCTGTAGTTGGGTATACATCGGTGCCCTGCGCCTGGCGGCAGGCAAGAATGACCGAGCGGACCGCAAACATCAACGCTGCGCGGCGGGTGCACCCCGGGGATCGCCGCCCTCCGGACCGCTTAGAACAGGCTCTTGAGCGGGTTGAAGTAGTGACGACCCTTGCGGTGGCGCTGCACCTCGGCGAGGAGCCCCTTGTAGTCGGCGTCGCTGCCTACGAGGTCGATCTCCGCCGCATTGACGATCAGGACCGGGGCCGTCTCGTACTCCAGGAAGAAGCGGGAGTAGGCCTCGCCCAGCCGTTCGAGATAACGCCGCTCGATGCCCTGCTCGTAAGCGATGCCGCGACGCGCGATCCGAGCGAGCAGCACATCGACCGGCGCCTGCAGATAGACGACGAGATCGGGCTGGGGAGCGTCGAGCGCCAGCCGCGAGTACACCTGCTCGTAGAGCGCGAACTCCGCTTCATCGAGCGTGAGCCGGGCGAACAGCCGGTCCTTCTCGAGCAGGTAATCCGCGACCCGCGTGCGCTCGAACAGGTCCTGCTGACGCAGATCCTGGAGCTGGCGCGAGCGCTGGAACAGGAAATAGAGCTGGGTCTGGAAGGCCGCGGCGCGCGGGTTCCGGTAAAAGCGCTCGAGAAACGGGTTGTGCTCGCCCTGCTCGAGGACGAGCTCGCTGCCGAAGCTTTCCGCCAGCCGCCGCGCGAGACTGGTCTTGCCGACGCCAATCGGACCTTCGACCACGATATATCGGTGGGGTGAAACCGGCGTCTCGACATGCTTTGACCGGCGCGGGCTCATACCGGCAGCACCGCGATCTGCGATGCGTCGATCGCCGCGAGAAGGTCGCGCACCAGGCCCAGCCCCGGCACCCGCAGCTCCGGTGCGATGTCCGCGAGCGGCCGGAGCACGAAGGCGCGCTCAGCGAGACCAGGATGGGGAATGGAGAGCCCGGGCTCGTCGATGCGCGCCGTTCCGTACACCAGCAGATCGAGATCTATGCGTCTCGGACCCCAGCGTTCGGCCGGTCGGACGCGGCCCAGACGCGTTTCCGTCGCCTGCAGCGCTGCGAGCAGTTCCCGGGGCGGGAGCCGCGTCAGGAGTCCCGCCGCCGCGTTGACGAAATCCGGCTGCGCGATCGGACCAAGGGGTTTCGTACGGTATCGCTGCGATCGCAGCACAAGGCGGGTGTCGGTCACCTGCGCGAGTGCCTCGTATGCGCGCGCAATCTGCGCCGGCGGCTCATCGAGGTTGCTGCCGAGTCCGACGTACGCCGGTAGCCAGCGCTGCGTGCTCACGAGCGGGCGGCGCTCACGCCGCGGGCTGGCGGCGGTGCCGCGAACGGCGGCGGCGTCTGCCGGGCACCGGCTCGCCGGGCTGCTGCTCGACCTCGGCGATCCGCGCATCAGCGGGCATTTCCTGAATGCGCGTCCACCATTCGGCGAGGGCCGGATCAATCTCGCCGGCCGCGGCACGCAGACACAGAAAATCGTATGCGCCGCGGAACCGCGGATGCTCGAGCAGCCGCAGCGCCCGGCGGCCCGCGCGACGTTCGAAGCGCGACTGCAGCGCGACCAGTTCGCGCATCGGCAGCGAGAAGCGCTTCGGGATTGCGAGCCGCCGCACCTGTCGTGCGAGCACCGCGTCGCACGCCGCCAGCGCGACGTGCGGGTCGGATGGCAGCGGACCGGCCGCGGCGCCCGCTTCGCGCAGGATCGCTGGCCAGAGCAGCACCGCGAACAGAAAGCTCGGCGTCACGGTGCGGTCGGCGTTTATCCGCTCGTCGGTGCCCTCGACGCCGAGTCGCAGCAGGCGCGCTCCGGGCGACTGCGGTTGCTCGCGCAGTGCCACGTCGACGTCGGGCATCAGGTGTTCGAGCAGGTCGAGCCGGAACAGCAACTCGAAGGACGGCATCCCGCGACCAGCCAGCAGGAGCTTCATGGTCTCGTCGAACAGGCGCGCCGGCGGCACGCTGTCGAGCATGTACGAGAGCCGGTAGATCGGCGCTTCGCTGTCCGGGTGCACAGTGAAGGCGAGTTTCCCGGCAAAGCGGGCGGCGCGGAGCATGCGCACCGGGTCCTCGCGATAGCGTGTCTCGGGATCGCCGATCATCCGCAGGACACGGTTGCGCGCATCGGGCACGCCGCCGACGTAGTCCCAGATCGAGTAGTCCTGAATGTTGTAGTACAGCGCATTGGCGGTGAAGTCGCGCCGCCATACGTCTTCCTCGATCGTTCCGTACAGGTTGTCGCGCAGGATCCGGCCGTGCTCGTCGAGCACCCGGTGCCCGGCCTCGTCCACCCCATGGTCCTCGTCGATCTCGGTGTGCGCCGCGCGAAAAGTCGCGACCTCGACGATCTCCTGGCCGAAGCGCACGTGAGCGAGATGAAAGCGGCGTCCGATCAGCCTGGAGTTGCGGAACAGCCGCCGGACCTGTTCCGGGCGCGCGTCCGTCGCGACATCGAAGTCCTTGGGCGTCAGCCCGAGCAGCAGATCACGCACCGCCCCGCCGACCAGGAAACCCTGGTGTCCGGCATCCTTGAGCCGGTAGAGCACCTTGAGCGCGTACGGCGAGATATTGGCGCGCGAGATCGGATGCTCGGCTCGCGGGACGATCACGGGCTCGGCATGTCCGGCAGGTTTCGGACGGTCGTCTGGGCTCAAGGTGTTTTCGCTTCGCTGGACCAGGGCAAACGGCT
>Ga0207645_10000352_pt1 | contig 38310 bp, 27 predicted proteins | sample KBSM53metaG_FD_184331 | JGI IMG/M metagenome (GOLD analysis project Ga0207645, IMG submission 184331) | Miscanthus rhizosphere microbial communities from Kellogg Biological Station, Michigan, USA - KBS M5-3 metaG (SPAdes) (version 2) | ecosystem: Host-associated > Plants > Roots > Rhizosphere >...
TGCTGCAACTCACGACTGCCGGGCAATGCTGCATTTCCCCCTGAACAGATCAGCAAATCGTTATCTCCATCCTTATCGCAGTCAAAGAACAATGCAGCTCCGTCTACAAACCCATTATATTGTTTGAATGCAGGTACATCTTTCTCTGTAAAGTTGCCTGTTGCATCCTGCACGTATAATTGTCCGGGTTTCGACACAGTGCCTCCTATATAAATATCTTCAATCCCATCCCCATTTACATCTGCTGCGGCAGCGGGCGGACCTTCGTGTGAAAGCATCTGCGGTATTCCTCTTTCCGTATAAAAATCGGTAAAGTCATCATCGAAATGCTTTGAAAAACCGGTAGGTTTTTCAGTAAACATTGTTTTGGGGTTATATAATTCCTGCTGATCAATGGGTTTCCCGTTATTTTTTTCCGTAAAAAATAAATACTTGTTGATTTCCGGGCCGATCACCGTTAATCCCGTACGATCAGGCCAGGTAATTTTCATTGAATCAACTGATTTCGCCTGTCCAATACCGATAGATTGACGATAATCAACCGAAGATTGAAAGCCCCTGCTCGGCATTATCTCCCTGGTGAGTATTTGATTACCTGCATAAACAGCTATACGTGCACCCACAGCAAATGTATTGTTAACCGTACCTTTCAAAGAGATGCCGATAAAATTATTCTTCGTTTGTTCCCGGCTGTTATTCCGGAAAAGAAATGCCGGCTCATTTACATTATTTATAACCAGGTCCAGGTCTCCGTCATTATCAAAATCCGCGTAAGCGGCACCGTTTGAGAAAGAGTTTTCTGCAAATCCCCAATTGGCACCTTCATCAGAAAATTTAAAGTTTCCCAAATTATGAAACATTTTATTGGGTACAGCAATAGAAGGTATCCTGCCAATAAGATCGTCCATATCTTTTCTGCCGGTCCGAAGCATCTTCTCCTTTACCTCATTGGCGTCGAATACCAGGAAGTCCTGGTTGGTTAAATCGCGATAAATTCCATTGCAGACATAAAGATCATTCAACCCGTCATTATCTGCATCAAACATCAGGGCACCCCAGCTCCATTCTGAAGCGTTAACGCCGCTGTAATTCGCTATGTCTTTAAAATGCCCGGTGCCGTCGTTCAATTGCAACGTGTTTTGCAAAAACTGATTAAAAAAACCATTACGTTCCCGGAGACGGTAATGATCGATGTCATCAAAGCTCAAAGTGGTCTTCAGCCGGTAATCATCTGCCGGTAACATATCAGTCGTAAATATTTCCGGGTACCCGTCATTGTTTATGTCGCCAAGATCTGCTCCCATAGATGCATAACTGTTATGCTGCATTCGCTGTTCCAGTTCATCTTTAAAGGTGCCATTTTTTTGATTGATATATAAATAATCCCGTTCAAAAAAATCATTGGATACGAATACATCGGGATAATTATCTCCGTTTACATCACCAACGGTTACCCCGAGACCAAAGCTCATCAATGTACCGTGAATTCCTGCCTGCTTACTAACTTCTGTAAAGTGACCATTGTCATTTCTATACAGATGATCACCTCCTCCTTTCAAATAATCTTCTACTTTCCACTGGCTGGCGGGAAGATCCCTTTGGTCCGGGTATCCTAAACTATTTACCGGTACAGGGCTATTATCAATAATAAAGCAATCCAGGTCGCCATCCAGGTCATAATCAAAGAAGCTGGCGTGCGTGGTATAACCTGAATCAGCCAGTCCATATTTTGCTGCGCTTTCTGTAAATGTTAAGTCATGGTTATTTATGTAGAGTTGATTGCTGCGAAGCGCCGCATTGTGCATATTGCCTGCATTGCAAACAAAAATATCCAACCAGCCATCACCGTTAACATCAGCCATTACTACACCTGTGCTGAATTGGAGTTTATCTTTAAACCCGGCTCTTTCGGAAATGTCTACGAATTGCCAATTTCCTTTATTCAAAAAAAGCTTGTTACTGCCCTGGTTAGCCGTGAAGAAAATATCTGCCAGCCCATCATTATTTATGTCTCCTGCCCCTACACCACCCCCATTGTAGAAATTCCGGTAATTAAGAATGTTTATCGAATCATTATCCTGAACCTTGTTCATGAAATTTATTCCTGAATTTTTTATCAGCTGAAACAACGGGTGAGTCTTTTTCTCATGGCAGGAAGAAAGAAAACATAGCCAGGAAAATATTAATGGCAATAAGTATCGTTTCTTTATGTATATAGTTACACCTGTCCGGGTCATTGAATGCTATTGTTTATTCTGGTTTTCTGCAGTGCTTAAATGCGCATGGTCACACGGTAGCAAGACGCACATGCATCGAACCGGGACTATCAATCATACTTTTGTTCCTTTTCACGATAAACACAATTTATAAATCAATAATTCATTTTTTATTTTTCTCAAACAAAAGAGGACGTTCGTCGTTTTGAAGAAAAAGAAAATAGCGTTTCTTCTGATCATCTATGATAGCAATATCTCGTACTTCGCCTCTCAACTGTAAACCGGTTATTGAAGCTTCCTGCCAGGCAAATCCACCTTTACCATCGTTGATCAATACATCGCCAAAGCTGGCATCCAGTCTTTCAAATTGCGGCAGAAATCCAAACTGGTTGCCACCCATAACAAGATCAATTGCACCGTCGTCATTTAAGTCAACGGATTGTATGGCATTGATGCAGGATAACTGGCACATCGCCGGTAGCTCCTGTATGTTGAAACTACCATCGCCATTATTAATTGCGATGCAAGATGCGGGATAGTTAACTTGTTTTATTGTGCATTTAGCCAGTTCTTCCTTTGAAAACAGGTCCTGGATCGATTTCCCGGAATATTCTTCATTTTTCAGGTTGCCCTTTTTAATCAACGGTAATTGTTCTTCCATTTCACGCTTTAACAATACAGGCATATCTTTTCCATTGATCGTTGACGTTATTATTTTTTCGATGCTTCCATTCCCGTCAAAATCATTTACCCACAGTTTCAACGGTTTATTCAGCGCAGGCTGGAGGTAAAAGTTCTGACCCATATTGCCGAAGATTAAGTCTGTTTTCCCATCCCTGTTGACATCTGCCGCAACTACCGTTTGCCACCAACCGAAATACTGGTTAAGGTTACTCTTGATTTCTTCAAAACGGCCAGCTTTATAAGAAAAAATGTGTGGACACATCCATTCGCCTGCAATAATCAACTCCTTTTGAGCGTCGCCTGTTACATCTGCCCACACAGCGCCGCATACCATCCCAATGTTGGTTGCTGCCGGAATTTTCTCCTTTGTTACATCCTTGAAATTCCCTTTACCGTCATTCATAAATAAAAAACTTGGCGGATCTAACCCATATATTTCCGGGAAACTCCGGCCTCCTATAAAAAGATCTTCATAACCATCTCCATTAAAATCATCAGCAATCGCCACCGACACATTCATACCCGTATTCGGAAATGAAGCAGACGAAAGTGTAAAATTGCCCTTCCCATCATTTTTAAACAATCTCAATTGAAGTTCGCGACTGTTAAATACAGCGCTATTGCCACCCGGGCACACAAGCAGATCAAGGTCTTTGTCATTGTCGCAGTCAAACAGCAATACAGCAACATCCTCAAAATCGGTAAATGACCGGAACGCAGGTTGATCTTTCTTTTCAAACACCCCTTCAGATTTTTGCAAATAGAGTTGACCCGGATGCCCCGGTGTTCCACCGATAAAAATATCCGGAAGCCCATCGCCATCAACATCACCTGTGGCAGCTTTTGGACCTTCCCTCGATAACATCCTGATTATATTTCGTTCAGTATAAAAATCGATAAAATCATTTTCGATATGCTTGTCGAATACAGCATTAACCGGCCTAAATATCGTTTCTGTTTTTGGTTGTGATAAAGTCAAGACAGGGCCCCCGGTCGCTTCCCGAATGGTATGCACTTCGTTTATCGCAGGCTTTTCAATTTTTGCAGTCGTTCTATCCGGCCATGTTATTATCACTGAGTCAATGCCCTTTATCGCGCCGAGGCCAATAATGTTTTTATAGTCCACAGAAGATTGAAAACCGCGACTGGGCACAAGTTCCCGGGTAAGCGTTTCATTTGCAGCAAACAATTGTATTTTGCTGCCCACAGCAAATGGGTTTGGTCCAGATGTCGTCAGTGTGAATCCTATATAATTATTCCCGCTTATTTCTCTTGAATTATTCTTATAAATAAAGCAGGGTTGATTTTCGTTATTGACAACCAGGTCCAGGTCGCCATCGTTATCCAAATCCCCATATGCCGCACCGTTAGAAAAGCCGGGTTGAGATAAACCCCAGTCATCGCCGGCATCTGTGAATTTTAAATTATGATCATTGTGGTATGCTTTATTGGGCAAAGGGGTGCGGGGAATTCTTTTTAATAGCTCATCGATTTCTTTTTTTTTGCCTTCCAGCACCATGCGTTGATAGGTCTCATCAGCAAAGAAATTCATAAAATCGAGATTTGTAACATCACGATTCACCCCATTGCAGACATAGATATCATTCCAGCCATCATTATCCATATCAAATAACAGGGCACCCCAACTCCAATCGGTTGCTGCTACGCCGCTATATCGCGCAATATCTTTGAACAGGCCGTTTTTATTATTTAGTTGCAGGGTATTTATTGGATACTGATAATAAAAACCAGCTTTAATTTTTGCGTTAAACAAGTCTACATTATCGAAAGCGCCCATGGTTTTGAGGCGATGATCATCCAATGGAAACATATCGGTTGTAAATAAATCAGGGTATCCGTCATTGTTGATATCAGCGATATCTGTGCCCATCGATGAGAAGCTTACATGCTGCAGCCGGTCTTCGAGCTCATCTTTGAATGTGCCATTTTTCTGGTTGATATACATATAATCCCGCTCATACGAATCATTTGAAATATAAACATCGGGATAACCATCATTATTTAAATCACCAACGGATACGCCCAGGCCAAAACTGATGAGTGAGCCATGAATACCTGCCTCGCGTGTTACTTCCACATATTTCCCGTTATCATTACGATACAAATGATCGCCGCCACCTTTCAAAAAATCAGCAACGGGCCATTCTTTCTCCGATAAGTCCCGCCGGTTGGAAAATTGTAATTGATTGACGGGGATAGGACTATTATTGATCATAAAACAATCAAGATCTCCGTCCATATCATAATCGAAAAAGGAGACCTGGGTGGTATAGGCTGAAATATCCAATCCATATTTTGCGGCAGATTCAGTAAATGTGGAATTGTGATTATTAATGTAAAGTTTGTTTTTCCTGTTACCGGTTTCCATATGACCGGACGTACAAACGTAAATATCCAGCCAACCGTCGCCATTAACATCAGCGAATGTTACCCCGGTGTTCCATTTATCATCGTGAATAATGCCCGCTTTTTCTGAAATGTCTTCAAATTTAAAATTCCCTTTGTTTAGATATAATTTATTGGCTCCCGCATTTGATGTAAAAAATATATCAGCCAGGCCATCATTGTTAATATCGCCGATAGCTACGCCCCCGCCATTGTAAAAGTTTCGAAAGAGAAAACTATTTTCTTTTTTGCCGTCAACAACTTGGTTATTAAAGTCAATACCGGTGTCAGGAACCAATTCAAATAACTCTTTTTTCCGGCCAATTTTATTACAGGATATTAAGAGACACAACAGAACAGCGCTAATCCAGGATTGATAATACTTCATTTGTGTAAATTTCCTGTATCCTTAAAAAAAGAAAGATCATTGAAACAATGACCTTTCTCAAATTTATCATAAAGAAAATTGTCTGCTATACTTAATATCCCTCGTTTTGTTTAAGATTGGGATTTGCCGACAATGCCTGGTTCGGAATCGGGAACAGGAGCGTTTTAGCATCAGCATCAGCTGGCTTATATTGCCACGGTTTTAAATACATTCCAAAACGGATCAAATCTGTTCTGCGAATGTTTTCCCACCATAATTCGCGACCTCTTTCGGCTAATAACGTTCCGGGGTCTGATACATTTGATGTATTCACCAGTACAATGCTGGCCATCGGTTGAGCTTTTCTGGCCGTTCTCAGACCATTTACAAGTAAAAGGGCGCCGGCATTATCGGGCGCTGCTTTTCTCATCATGGCTTCAGCCACCATCAACACTACATCAGAATAGCGCATTAATTGTAACCAGTTGCCACCCGCAAACTGACCCGTGAATGATGTGGTTCCGCTTGAAAAATCAGGAACATATTTTACACCGCGTATACCTTTTACTTCAAGGTCTGCGCCTATTTCTTTCAGATCATCTGAAATCGTTGGGTTAAATATCAATGGGTTTCCTTTACGATCTTTCTGTGCCGCACCGTTTTGATCATACATCTGACCGATCAGGAATCCCGGGCGGATTCCACTTTTATCTGTAGAACCAATATAATAACGACCACCCAACCGGCCATCAACAATCGTGTCCGCGTTATTTATGGAACCAATGGTATTGTATTTGGAAACACCAGTTACCGGGGTTACTGCGCCAAAACTGTTATAGAAATCGGCAACAGTTGAATACCCGTTCCAACCTGCATTTGGAGCAGCCGCGTTATAGGAATTATAATGCAGCGTCATCATCCATTGAATCGAAATACCACCATAAGGATTGGTTGTTGGTCCTGTTCCTACCGTATAGGGGAAAGCGAAAATTGACTCGGTTGAAGCTTTGTTATTCGCATTGAAATTGTCAAAATAGTTGGCCGTATAACTATACCTGCCGCTGTTAATTATAGCGTTCCCCAGGGTTATCACCTGGTTCATATCTGCATCATCAAAGGTAGGAGTGGCTCTGTTGGCGAAAGCTCCCTTATTCAATAGCACTTTCATGAGGAGCGTGTTACCGGCATCCTGTGTAGCATTCGCGGGGCCACCGGTCGCCGGAAGGTCAGGTATTGCTGCGGTCAATTCGCTTATGATGAAGTCTGCGGCTTCTGCACCTGTTTTCACGTCCGGAGCATTTAGCAAGTTTTCTCCCGGATTACGAATGGGGTATTGACCAAACATGTCCAGCAAATAATATAAACTGAATGCCCTGAGAAATCTTGCCTGTGCTGCCTGGGCCGCTGTTGGACTGAAACCAAGCACATTTGTAGCATCAAAATTCAGTTTATTCAGATTATTAAACACATTGAGGATATGAGAGCGGTCCGCATTCCAGGTATGCTGGTGCATCGTGCGCCAGTCACCGTTATCATCCCAGTCGCCTGCCCTTGTAGGTACTACTGCAGCATCGGAGGAATTTTCCTGCAGATCCTGGATCTGGTCCTGTGCGGTAAACGGAGCAGCCAGATCATTATATGCAGCCTGCAGCAATAACTGCACACCGTTTGCACCCAGGGCCGCAGCTGTTTGTTGATTTGTCAGTGTACTATTCAGTTTTTCATCCAGCTTTGTACAACTCGCAAGGATGATCCCGATAGAGAGTACTGAAAATTTTATAATACTATACTTTCTCATAATATCTTAATTTATATAGTTTTTTATAAGGAGAAGTTAATACCAAAAACGATAGTCCTGGCCGTAGGATATGGAACGTATTCCATAGACCTTGATGGATAACCGCCCTGGCTTTTATCTATATTGACTTCGGGATCAAATCCTGTAAATTTCGTAATTACAAACAAGTTATTTCCTGTAACGAAGACACTGCCTCCCTTTATATAACTGCCTAATTTTCCTACCCTGTAGCGTATTGTGGCATTCCTCAACTTGAAGAAATTTCCGCTTTCTAAAAATCTATCGGATGCAGCTGCTGAACTGGATGATTTTTCTCCTGAATTATTAGCGTCAACATCGGTGTTTAAACCTTTCCCAATATTAGATATGTTTGTAACACCGGCAGCAGTGTTGTTAAATATCAGGTAACCGCTGGCACCGCCTCCGTTAAGAACCAGATCGAAATCGCGATAGCGTACAGTTGCGCTTACGCCATAAAAATTATGAGCGTTGGGATCTCCTGAAAAGACAGGATCATCGGTAGTAGTCTGATTGCCATTTGCATCAAAACCTGTAAAATGTTTCAAATAATATACAGACAATGGCTGATTGTTGGCAATTGCCTGGGCTGTAACGCCACTCAGACCAGCACCGCTAACCTCGCCTGTAAGAATCAGCGACTGGTTAAAGTCTGTAAGTTTATTGGTATTATGTGCGAAGTTGACGCTCAGGTCCAACCCGAAATCTTTTTTGTTAAGCACAGTTGCTCCAAGGGAAATTTCAAACCCTTTGTTGATCAGGTGCGCCGGCAGGTTTTGCCAGGTATTTGTAGCCGGTGCAGGTTGAATGGCCAATGACTGATAAAGAAGATTCGTTGTATTCTTTTTGTACCAGTCAAATGCACCATATATTCTTCCTTTCAGCAATTCAAAATCCAATCCAATATTTGCAGACCGTGTTTCTTCCCATTTTACATTCGGGTTAGATACATTGACCTGGCCAGCTGTATTGTACGATGTAAAAGAAAATTGTTCCTGTGAGGCACCTGCAGGAAATTCCTGGTTACCTGTTATACCCCATGATCCGCGGATGGCGAGGTTAGAAAAAATGAAGTTGTTTTTCAGGAAACTTTCATTGCTTAACACCCATTTGCCGGCAAACGATGGAAACACACCATACTTATTGTTCGAGCCGAATTTGCTGGAACCATCGCGTCTGACCGTAGCTGTTATGATGTACCGGTTTGAATAGTTAAGAATGGCCCTGCCAAACAATGATTGCAATTCAGTTGTGGGATCTTTGCTGGATGTGACCACCGTTGAACTCGCATCCTGCATCATGTCGGTATATTCAACCCCAATCATATTTTTTTGTGACAGGTTGGTATTAAATCCCGAACCCTGTATGAAATTGCCAGAGAAGTCAGTTTTCCAATATTCATATCCGGCCAATGCTGTTAAATGCAATTTGGGGACGAGATCCACATCGTAATTCAACGTGTGCGTAAACGTTTGAGAGTTCAATAGTGAATTGCTGGTTATGCCGACACCGGTGCCGGTAATACCTGTATATCCATACAGCCAACCAGGGTAATTCGTATTTCGTGAACCCGAACTATGATTGATCGCATATAAAAATTTATATTCAAGGCCCTTAATAATTTTCACGCTTGCAGAGATATTTCCCAACAACGTTGTTGTTAGTGCCTTGTCTTTAATTGCGGATATGAACGCAAGAGGGTTGCCCGAACCGCTGGATGGAAACAGGTAATAGCCGCCGGCGTTTGTGAAAGGCTGTGTAGGATTCCATTGTAATGCTGCGCTCATTAGATTACCCTGTGAACCTGCCGAGTTGGAAATTGCGCCAAAGTCGTGAGCTATATTACCTGCAATCAAGCCAAAATCAAGAGTTATCCTTTTATTGACCAGGTAAGTGGTTCCGGAAAAAGTACCGATATATTTATCCAATCCGGTTCCTTTTACAAAACCCTGGCTGCTGTTTGCCAAAAAAGATGCTCTGAAACGACCATTCTCATTACCACCGCTCAATGCCAGGGAATAATTTTGGGAAATCTTATTTGACGTTATTTCCTTTAATGCATCAACCGATTTACCGCCATCATTGGCCACTGAATTATTGGCGCCGTTTTCGTCGATCATACCAATATTGGGCGGGCCTGCAAGTTTTGACGAAGCGGCAACATATTCTCCGGGACTTAAAACATCAAACTTTTTCATGTAGCCTGCAAAAACTCCCCACGATACATTGGCGTCAATTTTTACGGGTCCTGATGTTCCTTTCTTCGTCGTAATCATTACAACACCGTTGGCGCCGCGTGAACCAAATATCGCTGCGGAAGAAGCATCTTTGAGCACTTCAATCCGGTCAATGTCAGCAGGATTAATATAAAGTAATGGGTTGGATGTTGGTGTTGCACCAAAACCAGGTATGGAAGCACCGGGCTCTGCGCTTCTGCCATCGAGGGGAACGCCGTCAATAACATACAATGGATTATTATTGGCACGGATAGATGTATTACCGCGGACCTGTACAGATGTTCCTGCACCAGGCTCACCGCTGTTGGTTGTAACCAATACACCCGCTATTTTACTCTGCAACAATTGATCAGGCGCATTGATCGCTCCCTGGTTAAAGTTCTTGGATGCAATAGTAGAAACAGCACCGGTGAGATCTTTCTTTCGTGCGGTACCATAGCCAATAACTACAACCTCATTCAAATTTGAATTCGTTGCCACCAGCGGAACATCAACGGTACTTTTTCCCTGGATATCGACATCCAGGTTTGTATAGCCGACTGATGTTACCGTCAGGGTCTGTGCATTTTCCGGAACCGAAATAGAAAAGGTCCCATCGCCTTTTGTTGTTGTTCCTTTGGTCGACCCCTTTACAACAACAGAAGCACCAACTACTGCGCTTGAGTCTTTTGAGTCGGTAACTTTACCGGTTATAGTTTTGTTTTGTGCCCATAACAGCTGTGAAGTCAGCAGCAGGGAAGGAAGAACAAGCTTCCTCAGCAGGTTTTTGCATGACATAAGCAATCTTTGTTTTTTGAGGTGAGCCCTTCTTACACGAAATCAGAGATAATTAATGTGTAAAAAGAACACAATTATAGAGAAAATTTAGTCGTTAAAAAAAAAATATTTTTAAAAACTATCATTCAATCTGTTATTTATCAGTCATTTACCGACTGATTCCCGTTTTAATAATGTTCTGAATTATAAAGAAATACAAGCAGCGGAATAAATTATATGACATACAATATTTATTTTAAGCTGCTCACATCTTTAAATAAAGAACTTCTTTACCTGGACCCCTCGTAACGTTATACCCCCCACTTCTCACTAAAGGCATACTGCCACCTGCTACCCTTGTTACGCCTCAACATAAAAATCATTAACGATAATACTATAACCGGCAACAGTGAAAAATAAAACGCCGATTTGCCACCGTATGATTGAAAAATATAACCTGTAACTACTGAACCGGTAATACCACCGATTGATGAAAAAATCACGATTAGCCCGGCCATCAACGCATGCTTTTCTTTTGGTAAAGAAGAGAGCATCACCGAATTTATTACCGGGTAAATAGGAGCCATAAAAAATCCTATCATTGGAAAAACATATGCAACAGCAGGAATAATTGACCCATCATCCGTCTGACCGGTGAACGGCAGCGTGGCCGCAACCAGCAGGACTATCGCAATCAAACAAATTATCAGCGCCTTAAACCAACTTATTTTCCTGATAACAAACCCGGTCACAAATCTTCCCGCAGCAATTGAAAGTGCCAGCAGGCCGGTCATCATCACACTAACGTCTGACGACAGTTGCAGTTGCTTATTATTAAATGTAGGCAGCCAGCACATAATGCTTTGCTCGATCAACGTATAGAGGAAAATGCTGGACATAAATGACATAATCAATGGCACCGTGGCAATCTTCAGCATGGAACGAAACTCATTTTTCAAAGCGGATGTTGACTCCTGCCTGACCATCGATTCATCCAGAGGAGAAAATAACAAAATGAAAAAGGCTGCTGCTGAAAAAACGCCGAGAATATAATATACATCAAACCAACTGTCGGAAGCCTGGTCCGCATCGTTAATATACCGGCTGAAAATTAAATAACCGCACAATATTCCCACCATGAAGAATGATTCAATAAAATTCATGATGCAGATATGTTCTTTTTCATTTCTTGCGATAAGACCTACTGTACCAAAAATGGAAATTTTCAGCAAGGCGAAACTACAGCCTGCCAATGCAAACAGGATCTTAATCGCCAAAAACGTTTTCATCAACGGGACAGCAAAACAAGCTACCGTCATAATCACTATAGCAACAAGCATTGAATTTTTATAACCGATACGGGTAATAAAAGAGGCTATAAAAAAAGAAACAACGCCAAGACCTGCATCTTTCAATACCTCAAGAACGGCTGCCGAAGAAGCTAAAACACCGAAATAAAGCTGCGCCTGCAAAATGACCGTCCCCACACTATTCAAAAGAATAGCAAAAAGAAAGAAGTTGACAAAAATGGATAATGTGATTTTTGAGTTAGTCATGGCATCAACGCCCTGTCCAGTCCGTATTGCAAATTTTGTTTCCAAACCGGGTGCAGTCGTTTAGATTTTATTTACGAAACGAATTTCTCTTTTCCGACAATAATAAACTTCATCTGCATTAACATTTTATTTATCTGTATTACGATTTAGTTCTAAATTCATACCTGAAATTATTAATACAATGAAAGCTGAGTACGAGATTATCCATCCGGATGCCGGCAGCTCGTTCCGGATATTAAATGACAGGGTAAGGGCGGAACAATATAAATGGGAGTATCATTATCACCCGGAATACGAGATAGTTTGCGTATTGGAAGGAAGCGGCACCAGGCATGTAGGCACTCATATCAGCAATTACAAAGAGGGCGACCTTGTATTTATGGGCCCTAACCTGCCGCATGCAGGATTTGGTCTCAACTCACACGGCATTCATGAAGAAATCGTAATACAGATAAAGGAAGACGTTTTTCTCCAATCTATCACCACACGGCCCGAAATGATTGCGATTAACGGGTTGCTGGAACGGAGTAAACACGGCATCTGCTTTTTAAATGCAACAAAAGAAGCTGTTACAAAAAAACTGACCAAGTTTATCAAACTGCCGCCGTTTGAAAAATATCTCGAATTCTTATCCATCCTGCAAATCATGGCTACATCTGCAGAATTTAACCTCCTCAATAATAATCCGGCCATTTCATCGTCGTTGGTTAAAAAAAATATACGCGTACAGAATATTTTCAATTATGTGGAGCAACACTATTCAGAAGAAATTGATATCCGCAAAGTCGCTTCTATTGCAAATTTATCGTTGCCATCGTTTTGCAATTACTTTAAAAAGATGATGAATAGTACGTTTACAGATTTCGTCAATCAATATCGTATACGCAAAGCCTGTTTACTATTGAAACAGGAGAAAACGATTTCAGAAGCATGTTTTGAAACCGGTTTTAATAACGTGCCTTATTTCAATAAAGTGTTTAAAACAGTGATGAACAAAACGCCTTCCGAATATAAAAAAGAAGAATTGGAAGGACTGTTTGCCGATTGATCATTTAACACCTTTCTCTGCATTCCACGAACCCTGTTGCTTGCGTATATAAATGATCTGACCCGTGTGATAGGCGTTGTGCGTTCCGATATGTGCTATCGCATTATACCAGCCGCTTAATTTCTTTTCATCGGCAGCTTCAATCGCTTTTTCCCACGCTGTTAAAACGCTGTCAACTTTTTTCACTGCAGCCGCCCAGGTTATTTTGTCGAGATTGGAAAATGTTTCATCATTATTTCCGCTGAAAGGCGGTTCCGGTAAACCCTTGAACTTTGCAAGCTGTTGCATGTTCCAGAAGGTTAAATGATTTGCCAGCTGTGCAATAGAATGATTGCCGCTGCTGTCTTTCCACATCGCTTGTTCGGGGGTCAGATCTTCTAACGCGATATTCACCGGCACAAACCAATCTTTCACATTGTGCGTTGTTTTTAATTGTTCCAGCAAAATACTTTTCAATGTGGGTGCAGGCTTGTTTTGTGCATGGCACACTGTGCAGGTGAAAAACAGCACAGGCAGGATGATACGTTTCATATAAAAGTTTTAGTCAGAAAAATTATCAGTTACTCATTACCGGCAGTTCTATATAAGTGGCATTTGTCGCATTACAATAAATACTATGCTGCGCTTTTATAAAATCGGTTTCTTTGGCTTCGAAAATATTCGGTACATACTTTTGCGGGTTGCGATCTATTACCGGGAACCAGGTACTTTGTACCTGCACCATAATATGATGGCCCTTTTTAAATACATGATTTATTTCATGAAGATCGATTACAAATTCTTCGGGCTTATTGGGCACCAAAGGTGAAGGATTGCTGAAGCTCTTTCGAAAACGGCCGCGAAATACTTCCATAGCAACAGGCAATTGGTATTGGCTCATTAAATAATTTTTGGGATCAAAATCAGGATACACGTCAATCAGCTTTACAATCCAGTCTGCATCAGTACCGGTAGTACTTGCAAAAAGATGAGCGATTATTTTTCCTGTCACCGTAAGATCTTCCGTCAATGAATCCATAACAAAGCTTACAACATCCGGTCTTGTATATACGAAACGCTGATCTTCCACATGCCAGGGACGCCAACGGCTGCCATTACCATACGTAGCTTCGATCGGCTGAATACGATACGGAACCGGCCTGGCAGGATCACTTGTATAAGTAACCACACCGTTAGGAGAAACAGGCTTTTTAAACGATGCCGTTCTATCGTCACCCACATACAGTTTTTTTATTGTTGCTTCCTGTGGCGGCCATTTACTGTACGTTTTCCATTGATTACTGCCAGTTTGAAAACAATATGCTTCTTCAAATTTTCCATCGCCGATTCCCTTTAGCCAGTAATCAAACCATTTCTTTTGCAATGCCTGGAACCATACTGCTGTTGCACTTTCAAAGGAAATTTTGCCAAGACTATCTGCTTTTGCCCTTGCCCATTGACCGTGGTTCCATGGGCCCAATACAATATGGTTACGATTGAAACTATCTTTCTTTTCAAGATGATTATACATTAATTGCGGGCCATTTATATCTTCCTGGTCATAATATCCTCCAACATGCAATTCGGGTATCTGCGGATATTTTACATAAGTCAATGGCGAATTCTGCTTCCAGAATTCATCATAGTTGGGATGTTTTACAAAATTGTTCCAGGTTGGTATTTTGTTATGAAAATACTTTTCATTTACATTTTTCAATGAGCCGAGCTTAAGATACCAGTCATATAAATCAAATTGCGGAAACGGGAATTCACTGTCTGTTGTTTTATCAAATTCCACTTCATACGAATATTCCATGCCATAGCTCAACCGGAAAGCGCCGTTATGATGAAAATCATCTCCCAAAAACAAATCACCCATACAAGCCTGCTCCGATGATGCTTTCAAAGCAGGATGCGGATCAACCGAACCAACTAATGTTAACCATCCGGGATAAGAAATACCCAGTAAGCCCACGTTGCCGGTATTGTTCGCAACATTTTTTACCAGCCAATCAATTGCGTCATAGGTGTCTGTACTTTCATCAACTGCTCCTTTTTGCACAGCATGAATAAGCGGCTGATGGATCTGCATCGTTCCTTCGCTTTTATACTTGCCACGTATATCCTGCACAACAAAAATGTATCCTTCCTTTGCCATATTGCCGAAATAAGGGATCACCGAAAAGTCCATCGTACCACCTTCTTCCACCGGCAAATCGGCACCATAAGGTGTTCGCTGCATCAGGACAGGAAGTGGTTTTGTTGCGCCGACAGGTGTCATAATTACGGTAAATAATTTAACCCCATCCCGCATCGGGATCATTGCAGTTGTTTTTTTATACAATGTAAAACTGTCCTGTTGAGAATTGGCGATAGTAAAACACAACAGTAAAAAGACGAAACAGGCTGAATTTTTTTTCATGTGCATGATTATTCTTAAGCGGAAACGATAAAGTTAATGAGTTTGCCAGCACGGCCGGCTTGCAAATATGTTCAAACGGTCTTATTTTTCTGCGTGTGCACAATAAATGCATCCTTTTTTCATTAGTAAACTATATCCCTGGATGAACGTTAAACTGTATTTTTTTATGAACCGTTACAAACGCATTTTACTTGTATTCACTTTGATGGCGGCATTTGTGACCGGTTATACACAAACAGCTACATCAAAACCACCCAGGAAAAATGCAACAGCACTTGTAAAAGCGCACCGGGGTACTGTTGTAACGGACCTGCACGATAAAGTCAGCAAAAAAGCACAAGTGCGTTACACTTCTTTTCCCCGTATCGGCTCAGAAGTAATAGCAGTACCGGCAGGTGCCATTGCGATCAATGACAGCACGACAAATTATTATTACAAAGCCGGCATTTACTATATACAGAATAAAAGCGGTTATATGGTAACGTTGCCCGGACCTGGTTTGCGACTAAAAGGATTGCCTATTGGTTACCGCATCATACCGGTGGGCGAAAAAAATTATTATTATTATTTCGGTACATTTTACCGCCAGGTAGAAAATTCTGATAATTACGAAGTAGTAACGCCTCCCGAAACCGCTGTCGTTGATGGTTTGCCTGACGGCTATTCCATAAGAAAAATTGACAGCACCGAGTATTATTATCTCAATGGCACTTACTATGCAGAAATAGATGCTCCAAACCTGGAAGGTAAGATCGGTTATGAAGTTGTAGTGATCATTGAAGCTTACTAACGGTTACCCACAGCCTGGTTCTCAAACCTGACCACGTATTCAGAAATATATTCACTGCTGTCCCCATGCATATCTTTGTAAAACAATCTGGCCTCCCCTCCTAATTTCAGGCAGGTATTCTTGTTTGCCACGTCTGCTGATGAATTCAGCGGCTGGAGCGATGGATACCATATGATGTGACCCGGTTTATCAACCACCAGGCGCGGTGTTGACCATTGTTGCGAACGGTCTTTATCGCCAAGATTTTTATTTGTATTAAAGGAAATGTAAATGCTGCTTCCCTTCCATGACGCCGCTTCCGATTTTGCCATAAGCATGACCCAACAATTTAAATATGTATTCCAGCTAACTGACGGTCCCCAATAAAATTTAGACAGCGGTGAAGAAGCTGGCCCTCCTCCATCGGATTTTGCAATTTGAAGAGACTTGATAGGCTCACCTACATTGTTCCATGATGCATCGAAACCTTTGCCGTTCCATCGTTTTGCTTTGCCGGTTGGATTATCGAGATCAGCAAGACGTATTCTTGCCACGCTTATGCATTGACCCGACCATTCTGTATCTGCATTATAAGCGCCCGCCTGGTAAACACCGGGATAACCGTACTCGCCATAAAAAAGATACAACCAGTCGCCACTCACAACTGCCGACGGATCACCAACACCGCCGGCAAAAGTAACGGACGTGTTATGCGGCTTCAGTATCATCCGCGCCTGCTTGTCTTCAATAAAAAGCCCTTTATTTAGCCAGCTCCGGCCGCCGTCAGTCGATTTCATGATGCCTATCCGGCAAACAGCTGCGGGTGTTTGAGCGCCGGTCAAACCTTGCGGCCAATCTTTATTTATATAACCTTCACCGCTTATTGAATCATAAGGTAATGTTTCGGGGTAGTTTTCATTATGATAAACAGCAAATAACGTTTTACCTGTAACATCTTTTTTATCCTGGTAAATAGTTTCAAACCATACTGCTCCATGCAAACCTGCTGTGCCGGGTTTTGCATTGGCCGGCATGACCGGTTCTTTAAATTCGCTCCTGTTTCGTTTGAAAGCTTCATCAGCATTGCTGCCATCAGCATACTTTAGATCGTGCGCATATCCCCACAACGGATCTTCGCCGTATTTACCCGGAAATATTCTGAATGTGTCGCCTACCCAGGCCTCGGCCATATTGCAATCAACAAATGAATTAAACCGGAATTTCTCCGAACGAACCAGCGAAAATTTCTTTTCCGTTTTTTTTGTAACCGGGTCTCTGCTATTAACCGAAAAAGAAAACAGGATCAACAGGCAACAACCGTTCATAAAAATCAAAGCATATTTATTGTACCCGTTCATATTACGTTTTAGAAACAAGTTATGCCCTTATTTTATGGTTGACAAAGCTTCTTTTAATGCTGTGAAATTTACCTGTGTGCCCGCGTTGGCGGTTTCCTCAGCATACGCAATTGATCCATTTTTATCAACAACTACAACGCCACGCCTGGCAACACCTCTTATCCCGCAAATAAAATTGCAGTGATACATGTCGTATTCATGAATTGTGATCTTATTAAAGTCCGAAAGCAGTTCGAAATTGATCTTATTTTTTTCTTTGAATTCTTTGAGTGAAAAAGGCATATCCACTGAAATACCCAATACCACTGCACCAAGCTCATTGTAGTAACCCGACTCGTCGCGGTTGCTGCACATCTGTGCTGTACATGTGCCGGTAAAAGCTGCAGGAAAAAAATTGATAACGACTATTTTCCCGGTATAGTCACTTAACGAAACCTGTTTTCTTTCTGTATTGAATAAAGTAAAGGGAGGAGCCTTTGTACCAACAGCTATTGCCATAGTTATTTGCTTTTATTAAAAAATACTGTTTCTAACAAGAAACAAAAATAAAGGTTGCCTTTTGTAAAGGCTGAACGCAATAGTTTAAAAAATTACCATACATTGATCTTTCATCCTTACCTACTTAAATAATTTTTATCTTTAAAAATTTCAATCTGTCACTATTAATCATGTTTTATGAAAAGAATTTTTGCAGGATCTGTATTCATGTGGCTGTTAAGTTATTTGTTTGCATGCAATACGCCGGCCAACCCGGTTAAAACAAAGGAATTCATAAATAAATCGAATATTGATTCTTCGATAAAACCCGGCGACAATTTCTTTTTGTTTGTAAATGGAAAATGGCTGAAAAGCGCCGTGATCCCTCCATCGGAAAGCAGTGTGGGAGCCGGCCTGGAATTATTTGACCGCACAAAAGCAAACCTGCATCATATCCTGGATAGTTTGTCTAAAGAAAAATTTAGTGCTGGCAGTATAGAACAAAAAACCGGTGATTTTTATGCATCGGGTATGGACAGTGCTTCAATTGAAAAATCAGGATATGATCCCGTAAAACCTTACCTGCAAAAAATAGCCGCCATAAAAAATGCAGGTGACGTTTTGCAATTTGTAGAGGGACAGCAGACGAACAATAACAACCTGTTGTTTTCGATGAGCGTGGGCGCAGATGAAAAGAACAGTGCTTATAATATCGCCATATTTACGCAGGGAGGGCTCGGACTGCCGGATAGAGATTACTATTTTAAGCAAGATGCACAAACAGGAGCAGTTGTAAAAGCATATCAAACTTATGTTCAAAAGATCTTCCAGCTTACAGGAGATGACTCTGTAACGGCGCAAAAAAAGGCGATGACAGTGTACAATTTAGAAAAACAAATGGCTGCCAGCCATAAAACTAATGTGGAGTTGCGCGATCCGCAAAGCAACTATCACAAAAAGGCTGTCGCTGAACTGGACAAACAAATGCCGGTATTTGCATGGAAGACGACACTTGGAGCGATGGGCATCAAGACCGATACGATAAACATATCACAGCCTGCATTTTATGAAAAACTCGATGATTTGCTCAAAACTGCCCCGATAGAATCATGGAAATCTTACCTGCAGTTTCATACCGTTGATGAATATGCGAACTCGTTAAGCAGTCCCTTTGTCAATGCAAAGTTTGATTATAATGGCAAAGCGATAAATGATCAGAAGGAGATGAAACCGCGTTGGGACAGAATGATAAGGGCTACTGACGGTTTGCTTGGCGATGCGCTGGGGCAGGTGTATGTGAAAAAATATTTTACAGAAGACGCAAAAAAAAGAATACTTGAACTGGTGAACAATTTGCAAAAAGCATTTGAGGCAAGGATCAACAAACTGGATTGGATGAGCGACTCTACGAAGACAAAAGCAAAGGAAAAATTATACACGTTTATCAAAAAGATAGGTTACCCCGATAAATGGAGAGACTACAGCAAAGTAAGTATCGACAGAAATAAATATTTTGAAAACATTGTTGCCTGTGATAAAAATGAATACCAATACCAGCTGAGTAAAGTAGGCAAACCGGTAGATAAAACAGAATGGGGATTGACGGCACCGACAATCAATGCATATTACAATCCTACTTTTAATGAAATTGTTTTTCCGGCAGGTATTCTCCAGTTTCCCTTCTTTGATCCGGAAGCCGACGATGCCATCAACTATGGCGGTATCGGTATGGTAATCGGGCATGAAATCACACACGGCTTTGATGACCAGGGCTCGCAATACGATAAAGACGGAAATCTCAAAAACTGGTGGACAAAGGAAGACAGTGCCCGGTTTCAAGCCAGGACGAAGCAGGTCGTTAAACTGTACAATGGGTTTACTGTTCTTGATACTGTACATGTTAATGGAGAATTAACTACCGGCGAGAACATTGCAGATATCGGCGGTCTCAATATAGCCTATGATGCGTTTAAATTAACGAAGGAAGGACAGGATACCACAAAGATTGATGGGTTTACACCGGATCAGCGTTTCTTTTTATCGCTTGGGCAAATAACTCGTGAAAAGTACCAGGATAAATTTGCGTTATACCTGATCAATGTTGATCCTCATTCGCCGAATATGTATCGGGTGAACGGTCCCGTTATGAATTGCGATGCCTTTTATAAAGCCTTTGCTATACAGCCCGGCGATAAAATGTATGTTGCTGACAGTGCCAGGATAAAAATCTGGTAACTGAATGGACACACCTGTCAATTTAACTTCCTGGCCAGCACAATTGCATTTTTGAAATGTTTCTTCCTGCCTTGCAGGTTAAATATTTCCGTGTACATAATATACGTGCCTACCGGAAGTTTTGCATTTTTATCATTGAGACCATCCCATGTCCAGTAGCCGCTTAACGCCATCGTGCCATTGTTGACCAATACGCGTACCGGTCTTCCCGCTGCATCGAAAATGGTTATCGTGGCAAGATAACCGGGCTCGCTTACTTTATATTGTATAGTAGCAATGTCATCATGACCATCATTGTCCGGCGAAAATATTTTTGGACTTATCTCAATTGTTGCATCTGCAGTTTGCGTTTGCCTGAACTGTGAATTGACATAGGTTGGAGTGCCATACCCTGCAGTTGACGCTGCAGAGTGCCAGTTTGCGGCTTCCGTTGACGAACGATCCGGATCAATCCGTTCCAAAGAAATGCCTTCCTCATTTTCTATTAATTTAAAATGCCAGTCTTTATTGTATTTCACTTCGTCTATTACATCGCCCTGCACGTTTGTTATTATCACATCTCCTTTATCATCGGGTAAAGAAGGTAACGATGAAACTGCCAACACATTTTTTGGGTTCTTAACAAGATAGTTCAATGAAAGATTATCTGCATTTTCAGTGATCACAAAATACTCATCTTGAAAAATGTAGTTTGGTGCAGCACTGAAAAGTTTTGCGGAGCTGATAACGCCATCACTGTTCCGGTTAGCAATATAGATCCGGGAAGCGTCGAATACTTTGCCGCTTTTATTATATACTTCCACATAATCATACGCACCGGACCTTGGGTTAAAAAGAATTTCATTGATCACCAGGTCACCGGCGACTGGCTCAGCCGGCAGAGCAATTCTTACCGTGTTATCTGCACCGATTCCAATTCCCCGGCAATCCGTAAGGTTGTTCACACGGATAGTATAACCCGTATTTTCCGAAAGAGGAGAAATTAGTTTCAGTTCAACTTTATTAAACAGTGGTGAAACGGGAATCGCAGTTACAACCGAATTTCCGCCATCAATGCTGTAACCGGCAACAGAAGACGCACTTAAACTATCGACGGGTTCATCAAAAACAAGATGTAGGGTTTGGTTATCTATCACAAAAGCATTTTGCAGTTTCGGTGCACCGATATCCGCATTCATTGCATCAACAGAATTTTTCTTACCGGGTGATCCTCCTTTTGGATCTATACTTGCATTCCAGTTGTTAGTACCGGAACATGGACTTTTCGGATCTATCATTTCAAGTGTCCATCCACCGTCCCGCTTTATTTCATTTGCATACCATGATGAAGAATATTCAACAGCATGAATGATCATTCCGGAAGATGATTTCAGAAATATGGTTTCCCCATCATTATCCAATGAAGGAAAGCTTGTGACGGAAATAGTTCTGCCAAACGCGGATAGCGCCGCTGCTGCGCTTCCCGTACATATTGTTACAAAGCTATCGGGCTGTAAAATAAAATTCGGCATTGCACCGCTTTGTCCTGATCCATCACCAATGCGCCAACCCTGCAGGTTGATCGGAACGCCGGAAACATTTTTCAATTCAATCCATTCGTTATTCGGCAGGCCGATTTGCGGAGCCGGATCGGCCATGATTTCATCAATAACAACATCATAACGATTTTGTGCAGCAAGATTAATTGATAGTAAAATAAATACTAATGAGTTGAGTAGCTTCATGTTAACAAGATATAGTATGAACTTCAACAAAGTACTTGCTATAAATTATTGCGGCCATTATTTTGTTTATGTTCATATAGCCATTATTTTTGCGCAGCATATATGACAAATAAGAAGCATACAACACGTAAGATGAAACATTCCTGATGGAAGGTTTGCAGTGTTTAGTATGTAACAATATAAAAGCTTAGCAGGCCTTCCAAAACGGAAGGCTTTTTAATTGTATGACGGTCTCCGTCGGACAATTAAAAATTTAAAACAATAAACTTTAAAAAAAATGAAAGTCGCAGTTGTCGGCGCAACAGGATTGGTTGGCACCAAAATGTTACAGGTATTGGCAGAAAGAAATTTCCCGGTTACTGAATTAATACCGGTGGCATCTGAAAGATCAGTTGGAAAGGAAGTAGAATATAAGGGAAGGAAGTTCAAGGTGGTTGGAATGAAAGATGCAATTGCTGCCAAACCCGCTGTGGCTATATTTTCTGCAGGTGGCGGCACTTCATTGGAATGGGCGCCGAAGTTTGCAGAAGCAGGCATCACCGTTATAGATAATTCTTCTGCATGGAGAATGGATCCATCAAAGCCCTTAATAGTCCCGGAGATAAATGCAGATGTATTAACAAAGGATGACAAGATCATTGCTAATCCCAATTGCTCTACGATTCAAATGGTCGTGGCATTGAACCCGCTGCATAAAAAATATAACATCAAAAGAATTGTTGTCAGCACTTATCAAAGTGTAACAGGTACGGGCGTAAAAGCTGTATCGCAATTGATGAATGAAAGAAACGGGGTAGTTGGTGAAAGAGCCTATAAATACCCGATAGACCTCAACGTTATACCACAGATCGATGTGTTTCTTGAAAATGGTTATACCAAAGAAGAAATGAAAATGGTCAATGAGACCAAAAAAATTATGCGGGACAATTCGATACGTGTTACCTCTACTACAGTCCGTATTCCCGTTGTAGGCGGACATAGTGAAGCGGTCAATGTTGAGTTCAGCAAAGATTTTGATTTAATAGAAGTAAAAAATATTCTGCAGCAATCACCCGGTGTCGTTGTCGTTGATGATATCGCCAACCAGCGTTACCCGATGCCGATGGACGCTCATGAAAAGGATGATGTGTTTGTCGGTCGTTTACGCCGCGACGAAAGTCACCCGAACACATTAAACATGTGGATTGTGAGCGATAACCTGCGCAAAGGCGCCGCAACAAATGCTGTGCAGATTGCAGAATATCTTTTGCAAAAGGGATTGTTGTAATTAATACCTGTTGATATGGACATTGAGTCCTTACGAACATATTGCCTGAAGAAAAAGGGCGTAGAAGAAGATTTTCCTTTTGGCGAAACCACCTTGGTATTTAAAGTAAAAGGGAAAATGTTTCTTCTCACCTCGTTAAATGAAGATGTTCTTTCGTTCAATGCAAAATGCGATCCTGAAAAGGCAATTGAGCTGCGCGAACGATATGATGCCGTTCAGCCGGGTTACCATATGAACAAGAAGCACTGGAACACCGTAACGGTTGATGGCAGGCTGTCACAAAAGTTAGTTTTGGAAATGATTGATGATTCTTATGATTTAGTCGTTCAATCGTTGCCTAAAAAGGAGAAGGATGAATTAAAGAAGAAACAAAAATAGTTCCCGCAAAGGCACAAAGATTAATACGAACATACTTTGTGATCTTCGCGTCTTCGTGGGAAATTGCTCTTTGACTAAAAATTAAATGGAATAGAACACGGATAACGCTGATATAACGGGTAAGCACATATATCCGTATTAAATCAGTCCTATCCGTGTCATCCACGTTTTATTCTTTCCATCAATAACGCCAGCTGGTCAAATCAACTCCCTGTGGCGCCCTGCTCTTCACTTCTTCCGCCCATTTTGTAATAAACATTTGATGGTAACGCAGGCGGCTGATATAATTCGGCTGTGAATGATCGCCGTTCCAGCAATGTTCAGCCCGATCGCCGTAATCGACTTCGCAACTGCAGGCGGGGTTCTTTAATTTTTTCAACACTTCTTCTGCACTGTATACGGCGTCATTGAGGTAATAATTATCCATATCGCCAACATACAAATGGATTTTTCCTTTCAGCTTATCACCGATCTTTGCCCAATCGCGTTGAATAATATACGTAAGATCAAAGTGTTCCTTCCAGTAATTGGCAACATCTTTATCAATTTCACCTGTGTACTTGTCCCATATTCTCGCAGGATAGCCATCTTTACCTACGGGAGAAAAAACAGCCTCCCATATATCCCATTGTTCACCGCTTCTTGTTTTATCACCCATTGCCAGTTCCATGTGGTTTAAATCTTTAAGCGTGGTGCTTACATGACCAAGATAATCACGCATACCGGGCCGCGGTGTTTTCTTGAACGGGCTTTTCAGAAAATAGGCATTCTCATCTTTATAAATATTGACTACCGTATAGTTGGTAAAATCTATCGGGTCGGGACATGCAGCATAGCAACCATTGTATTCATCGGGATAAAAGGTTTGGGCTGCCAGCACTTCCCAACCACCCGTAGAGCCGCCGTACATAAATCTCGCCCATCCCTTACCGATACCGCGGAAACGTTTTTCAATTTCCGGTATTAATTCGTAGGTAATTGCATCACCATAGGGACCGATATTAGCAGAGTTCACTGCATAAGAATCATCATAAAATTGATTCGCATGCTGAATCTCAATGGCAATTACTCTTGGAAAATTTGGACCGGTCCATAGTTTGTAAAAATTATAATTTTCTTGCTGAACTATTTTGTTGTACCCTGTAATATGAAATCGGTCGCTTGTGTCGGGCTTCAGGTTTTCATCAGCCGGTTCTGTTCTCCAGTCGCCAAAGTCGGACGGAAAATGTCCATGAAAAATTGCGAGCGGATATTTTACAGCAGGATGTGTATCCCAACCTTCCGGTAACAATATATGTGCACCAAGATAAACAGGCCGTCCCCAAAATTCAGTCAATAACTTACTCTGAATTTTTATGTGCTTGATATATTTATTGTCTTCTGGTTCCTTTATGGGCGGAATAACTTTTGTCAATACAATCGGGTTAATATTTTTTGTACGCGGATTGAAATTTATTTTAACCGGTACTGAATACAAATTACCCGGTGCAATATTCCAATGTTGTCCCTCACCGCGTTCCATCGGTAATTTTAAAACATGCCCGTCTTTCCGGTGAAATGTTTCATATACGTGAAGTAAAGCTTGTACATAATATTCACCTGCCGGCACATCTTTTAAACTTTCGATTGGATAACCGAAAGCTGTTGCTGTAACCGTCTTTGCTGTACCGGGTTTCCAGTCATCAACATTTACACCAAACATCAGTTGCGTGTTCGGTCCTCCGTTAACCTGGAATCGAGGTTCTGGTTTATCGTTATTGGAAAGCAATAAAAATAACCTTCCATCCAGCGGTTTTTTTCCCAGTGAGTCGGGTAAGGTAATTGAAAATACCTGCGAATGACAGATAGCTGCCGGTAAAATAAAAAGCAGCAGAAAGATTTTTCTCATGTGTGATGTGTTTAGTCTATTGAATGATTGATAAACGCAAGCATCGGTTGCAACGCTTCGAAAGCGGTTGTGATCTTCTTTACAATTTCTTTTGAATTCAAATCCGCATCAGGAACTTTTGCTATCGCCACAAAACTTTTCAATTTGAGGTATTCCGCTGCGGGATTATCTGCTTCATACCCTTTGGGTACACGGCTCAATGTATATTCTGCATCCCGTGACACATCATTATAAACTGATTTGAATTTTTTCGAACCAATGATCTTCTTAAACTCTGCGAGATTGTAATCTATTTCCTGCCGCACTTTATTCAATTCATTTGGCATCGGCATCCATAGCCCGCCACCAACAAAGCTCTGTCCCGGTTCGCAATGAAAATAATAACCACCGTACAGCGATTTTTTTCCGCCGCGGTTTATATACGCACCCATATTTGTTTTGTAGGGCGTTTTATCTTTTGAGAATCGTATATCGCGGTTGATACGGAATAAACAATCTTTTGCTTTCAGGTGACTGATTGTTTTATCTGTTTTCCCATGCCTGTCAATCACCGCCTGGATCATTTGCTCAAAATCTTTCTTTGCTGCTTCGTATTCTTTACGATGTGCATCAAACCAGGGTTTATTATTATTCTTTTTTAAATCTTTCAGGAATTTCAATGTTGAAGGCTGGATCACGATAAAAATTTTTACGATCAAAGAATGCCGATAAATTTAAAGCTATTCTTTTTCCCGGAAAATTTTTCTTCCGGTGAAAGAATAGCTTTAATGCGAGTGACATGGTCTGACCGGGACCGCAGGAAACTTTCTATTTCCTTATTGTAATTCTTTTATCCAGTCTGACACCAACGGTTTTACTACGTCGTTTACTTCTTTTCCCGCGCGATATACCTTTTTCCAATCTGCAGGTTTGTATTCGTATGCTGCGTTGACAAATTTCTTTTTGCCATTCACGTCTTTCAATGTGGCAGAAAAATCTACCGTACCAACAATATCGAGATACTGCTGCAATCTTCTTTTAACAAAAACATTCGCATTTGCCGGGTATTCTCCTTCCCATTTCTTCACCTGTTCATTATAATATTTCCAATCATTTTCAACAGACATTTTTTCACCCTGCGCCATCATTTCAATCATTTCACTATCGGGATCTCTATAATCCTTCAAGGTGTTTTTCTGTGTTTCCAATAATGGTTCCATTACTTTCTTTACTTCCGGTGTGAACGAAGGCATATTCTTTTCAACGTCTTTAATGGATTTTTCCAGCTCCGCTATTTTTTCTTTGCGGATCTCCTCTTTAGTCTTAGCCGTTTTTCTCGAAGGTTCCATTGGTTTTGTTCCCTGGCGGCTTTTTTCGTATTCCTTTTTGAATTCATCGGAATTAATGTACTGTTTGGTGTAAGTAAGAAGATCTTTTGCAACAGCAGCTTTTTCACCAGCAACTATATTTTTCGCTGTTTTGGCACCGTAAGAATATAAATAACCTTGTAAAAAACTTTGTTTAATTGATTCGATCCCTTTTTCCTGCGATAATCCTAATTGGTTCCAGACATCGTTTGTATATCTTTTTACCGAAAAGGAAAAAAGAAGAATAACCGTGGCTACAGGTATGACAAACAGCCAACCTTTGGCGATACGAATGTTTAATGATTTCTTATTCATAAATAGAGGTTTAATGGTTTATAGTTTTTTATCAGCGGGTTTTTGTTGCAAATAAGTTGATAATTTATCAGGCGATACATGTTCCGGTACAACATTGTGTACCGGCTTTGTTGATTTGAGATACGCGAATATGGCAGAGATATCTTCGTCTTTCACGTTCACATAATTCTCCCAGGGCATCGGCGGTAAAATCATCCGGTTACCATCCAGGCCTTTAAATTTTCCTTCTTTGAAAACTTTTCTGAATTGTGCCTCAGACCAGTTGCCGATGCCTGTAGCATCAGAAGTAAGATTAGCTGCAAAGGAACTTCCCCAGGGGCCGATCATCGCTGTACCGGTTAAACCCATCAACGCCCAACTCTTCATTGTCACCGTATCAAACCCGGAAACAGGAATAAAATCAGGATGCCCGGATAACATTCTGTCCATATCTCTTTCAGGTCCTTTGGGGCCCATCTTTATGGGCGTATGACAATCATTACAACCCATAATCGTTACAAGATATTCGCCTCTTTTAATAAGACTGTCTTTGGTAATTGGCTTTACAGGCGGTATAAACAGCGGGCCTGTGTATGAAACTATCAGTAATGCGACAGCGATAGAAGCTGCAGCAATGATTAAATACTTTATCATGGTATTTGGTTTAATGTTTTTTAAAAAAATTTAAGATGCTATCATAACGCCTTCGGTGAGGCCTTCGAGTATGCTGCGAAAGCGGGCACGTTCCAGCTCTCTTTCTGCTATATCGATTAATGAACGGAACACCGGCGCCGGGGCACTTCTTTCCACGCCGCGAAGCCAAATGCTTATCTCGGTATCAGTTAAAGCCTTCATCATCCATTGCGAAGCAAAATTTGCTTCGTGCGGGGGAATGCTGCTGACAATTTTCCTGTTCGTATCCAGCAATTCTTCATCACTGTAATATCTCCAGAGAATACTGTTTAATACGGTTTCTTCTTTGTGCATGTGCTGAAGGTTAAAGATCATGAACTCGATAAATGACCGTGTGAGTAACAGGCCCAATTGATGTTTTGCACCTGAATCAACTGCCTGGTCAAGCGCCATAATGGAACCGCGCAATTTCTGACCCAGCGCGTGATCGGTTATATGTTCCTGTTCGAATGCAGCAACGACGGCAGGTTCATATTCTTCTATCAAGGGCAGCACCTGTGTGTCTTCATGGTGGGCATGATTGTCGAACATATCCATCACTTCTTTGACACGCTTTGCTGCCGCTTCATATTGCTCTGCATCATCAAATTCCGTTCTGCCAAGCATGGCAGCTGTATCATAAAGCAGGACACGTAGTCCTTTGTGTATCTGGTTAAAAATGTTATAACGTGACATACAATTCAATTTTTAGTGGTTAATTATTTAACCAAATTTCATTTGCGAAAAATGAGAAAACAATCGATTGATGTATGAAATGATTAATGCCACGTATGAAATGAGAAGTATGGTGTAAAGATTTAAAATTCGGGCAAATGATAAACACTCACTGATGGAATAGCTATTGGTATTGTAAACAAAAAAGGATGCATCCTGGCGATACATCCTTTGGCAACATGTAAAACAAAAACTCAGCTATTTTTCAAAGCAACCGGGTAGGCTTTATATGCCTCACTACTTGCGGGTATGCCTTGCAGTGAATTTTTTTCCTGAGCTGCATTGTTCGAATGATATTTTCTGCCCATCGACATACCGAGAAAGAACGGCAATACACTCAGCATGAGCAGTACGTCCAGTGTAAATAATAATCTTTTCATACTATAAGGTTTAAATGGTTTAATAATCTGCTGTAAAGTTGCACCGAAATCCTTTCTACGAAAAGTGCTCTGTTGATGAACTGCCGGAAAAAGGATATGGACTGAACGAAAATGCCCCTCCGGTTGATGGAGAGGCATTCTGTTAAGTAAAGCGAATGTCAATAAATCTTCTGTTGTGATTTTTTACCAACAATAAATGGTTTAGAAGTCATTCCTAATGTTTCGCGGGTGTATTTTGTAAACAAACTGACAGGATCGTAACGGTTAAATTCTCCCGAAAGCTTTGCTACACTGTTCCGGTATAGTTTATCATGTACTACTTTCTCAACTGCTTTACGTATCTGTGCAGGTGCCGGTGTTTCCGTCTTCAGATTTATACCCAGTTTAAAATAACCAACTCTTGCATTGATTTCGTTTTTCCCCTCATGTACACCGGCCGTCACCATCGGCAATTTATTTTCAATGCTGAGCATCACACCGCCATAGCCGCCATTTGTAACATATACATCAGCAAATGGCATTACGTCTGCAAAAGGAATAAAATCTTCTATGATCAGGTTTTTTTGGGGAAACTTTTGTTTAAGCAGTGCAGTACCATTGCCACCTGTAGTAGCGACAACAAGCGTATCGGAATCTTTAAACGCTTCCAGTGTTGGTACAAGAATTTTATTGATATCCTTTTCTACTGTGCCCTGCGTTACCAATACCACCTTTGCATATTCATTTAACCTGGGGTCATACCAAGGATCCCTGCTTTTATTTTCTGTATAGGGCAACAGTGCACCAATGAACCGTATGTTCCTGCTCAAATCACTTCTGAAATATTCAAACGAAGGCGTTCCGCTTTGCAACAATAAATCCGTTTTTCTAACTGCCAGGTCAAAGATGCTTTCACCTCCGTGATCTATATTGTATTTATCAAGCAACCCGTGCATCACTTTGTTTGGTCCACGGAAAATAAAACGATTGGTTATGCCCCGCAGTAAAGCCTGTTTTATTTTCCCAAAGACACTATAAGATGGTTCCATACCTAAACCGACCGGCGGCAGATCCTTTGAATTTTCAGTAAGTGGTAATACGCCAATACCGATGACCGGTATTTTCATCAGTTCTTTTACAAATACGATCCCGGTAAACGCAACATCGGCCACCATCAGGTCAAAATTGAATTCGCTGTAAATATTCACGATGTCTTCATAATATTCGGAGCCTCTTAAAATAAATGCGTGAATGATATCGAATTTAAGCTTGCTGATTTGCGTTTTTTGTTTCACCCGTTCCGGGAAAGCTTTGTCAAAATCGTTATTACTTACGTCTACTGCTTTTTTGAAAGGATAATGCTGTATCTGTAACTTTTTTAGTTTCCCCGTGTAGGTTGCAGATGTGTACCATCTTACATCACAGCCCATCTCTTTAAGATGAACTGCCAGGCCGGTCAATGGATTGAAATGACCATCGGCGGGAAAGTTGGCGAAAAGTATTTTTTTTCCTGCAAGCGAATTGTTTGTCATAATGATCAGGTTTGATAAGGTTTATAATAATTTGCGGGTTTCGGCCGCGGTCATACGAAGTTTTGTTTTTTGCCGGCCGTTTCAATGAGGGAGTAGAATGAATTGCAGATTTTGCGGGATGGAACGCTGATTGTTATGCTGATTGCCGGATTACTTAAAGATTGCGTTGATTATTCTTATAGGTATACGCGATCTTAACGTCAGGATTTATTAATGATTTGGAGAAATGAATATTTGATGTACAATGTGCTAAACGCACGAGGGAGAATTTTACATCCAAACAAGATTGAAAAATATAGCAACTCTTTAAAAATGCGAAACTTTTCAGATTTGTTATAAATTATGAGAAAGCGACAAGGTTCGTCGCCGCCGGAGTTTATGATAACACTTAATCTCTACTATTTACCCAACCAATTTTTAAAATCAGTTACTTTCTCCCGGCTAACTAATGCTTCTTTATCAACAGCCGGCCGCAGTTGAAGAATGAGCCGATTGCCAAAATAATCGTCAATCTTATCGATACTTGCAGCAGATACATAGAAGGAACGGCTGATGCGGAAATATTTTTCAGGGTCAAGCATATCTTCCAGTTCATCCATTGTATAGTCTACAACAAACTTTCGGTTGTCGATGGTTTTAAAAAAGTTCAACCGTCCATCGCTGAAGAAATAACCGATATCATCAATTTCGATGCTTACTAATTTCTGGGCATGTTTCACCAAAAAGCGTTTACGATATTCTTTAGGTTGCAATTTTTGCTGCAGCTCTTTTAATATGCTATCCAGGTTTACACCTCCCGCACTTTCCTGTGCATTATAGTTCTTCTTCATCTGCCGGAACTTATTCAATGCGGCAGCCAGCTCATCCTTCTGTACCGGTTTCAGTAAGTAGTCAATACTATTTACTTTGAATGCCTTTAATGCATACTCATCATAGGATGTGGTAAAAATGACAGGACTTTTTATTTCTGCAAGGTTAAATATTTCGAAGCTTTGCCCATCGGCCAGTTCAATATCCATCAGGATAAGATCGGGTGATGGATTCTGCTGAAGCCACTCTACTGTTCCTTTTATACTATCAGCAATGCCAACAACGTCCGCTTCCTGGTCTACAGCTGTAAGTGTCTTTTGCAGTTTCTTTACTGCCAGGTCCTCATCTTCTACTATAAGAATTTTCATGTGTTTCTGTTTTATAGATAAATAAAGTTACAATAGCGCATTTTCATTTACACAGTGTGTGTTAATTACGTTTTGTATCGTTCCAGATCAGCGGTAGTACCACCATAAAATTTTTCTCTCCTTCCACTACCTGGAAACCTTTTTGTTTCATGAGCGCATATTTCGATCGTATATTATTAATGCCAATGTTCGTGGACTTTTCTTTTTGTTGTTTTTTCTGCAAATTATTGTTGACAACCATTTTATTTCCCGCCGCCGTAAAAATTTCCACCATTAACGGTTGTTGTTTTGAAACGATATTATGTTTCACTGCATTTTCTACCAGCAACTGTAAGCTTAATGACGGTAACAGGTATGGATAATAGCGTTTGTCAATTTCAATGTTCATATTCAATCCGTCGCCATACCTTGTCTTCAGCAACTGGTAATAGGAATTGATAAATTTCACTTCATTTTCAACCGTGCTGATGCCATCTTCGTTATTTCTCAACAGGTACCGGTACACTTTGCTTAATTCATCTAAAAAAACTTCGGCCTGGTTTCTGTCTATCTCGATAAGCGATGAAAGCGTATTGAAGCAATTGAACAGGAAGTGAGGATTCACCTGGTTTTTCAAATTTTCAAATTCCTGCTCTGTACCCATCTTTTCGATCATTTCCTTCTCTGCAAGACTTTCCTTGTACTTATTAATTATATAAATCGCCTCCCAAAGGCCGATAAAAACAAGGTTGACCGATACACCGAGAATCAAACCCCATTTGATGTCCGCGATATTTATAGAATAGTCGAGAATATGCAGCCGGTCGTACAGGAAAAAAATCAGCAGGATGGACGGCGACATTACAAATAAATACACGAGCGATTTTGTAACGATTCGTTTACTGCTCTCCGATAGTGACGGAAATTTTTTTTCTGCAAACCGGTTATAAATTACGTTCAGGTACCACGACGCTATTCCTATCGCATAAAGAAGCGGGAATGAAATGAACCAAATCCGGGAATCGGCGTATACCTTTTGCCCGTACATAATCGAATTCAGCGCCAGCGCGATGAACGGCATCGGCACGAAAAAAGAGTACACCTCCACTTTCGTTGGCTTTACCCACCTCATACCGGTACCTCCTGTGCTGATATAAGTGGCAAAATAACTTTCCTCGCTTCGGCCGTTTCCACAATCTCTACTTTTTTCTGGTTGAGCAGCTGGTATTTGTTTACCAGGTTATCCAGGCCCTCTTCGTACTCTGAAGAATCCTTTGTCTGTTTCAACTGTTGATTGTTTTCAATCACCAGTTCATCGTTTCCTGCGCTCCGGATGACGGCTAATAAAGGGTTTGTTTTACTGAATGCATTCCGGTAAATAATATTCTCGAGTATTACCTGTAAACTTAATGGCGGCAGCTTTTTCTCTTTATCTTTTTCATCTATTTCTACATTTATCTGCAAAGCGCTGCCAAAGCGGGTTTGATTCAGGAACAGGTAAGATTGAATGAATTTCATTTCATCTGCCAGGGGAACCAGCTGTTCATTCTCGCCTTTCAAAAGATAGCGATACACTTTAGTCATTTCGTCAAGAAATTTTTCGGCTTCATCACTATCCTCGCTGATCAGGCTTGAAAGCGAATTAAAGCAATTAAACAAAAAATGAGGATTGATCTGCCGCTTCAATACCAGCAACCGGCTTTTCTGATATGTATTCTGCAACCGGCTCGTTTCCGTTACAGAAGCTTTCCATTTTTCCCAGCCCACCATCGCTTCATTGATAAATGTTATAACAGTGCTGCACAGGCAGCCAAATCCCGTTACCCACCACTCGTTTGACCGCATCGGTGTGCAAACGATAAAAGATACATTTTCATAAAAAAGATAAATCCCCTGGATCATCAGCAGGTTCATCAGGTAAAACACCGGGAGCATAGCCGTTATGCGGCTGAAAAATTCGCCATCGCCCGGAAATCGCTTTTTTATAAGTACCGCCACGATTCCAAATAAAAAATAGATAAAAGCAAAATATAGCGTGGATGCACCGAACGTAGTTAAAAAACCTGTCAAAGAACTAAAAATACAGTGACCAAAGATCAGCCAGTTGATAAAAAACACATAAGGACCCATGAACCATACAAAAACAATCGGCTCCTTACTGCTGTACCGGGTGATCTGCATAAATACAAGTTAACATAAATAAACGTTCGAAAAGGTTTGCCGACGGCCAGTTGGTTTTTTATCGGATGAGTTGTAAAAATCGCTGTACGAATTGTAACAAAAAGCCGCTGCCCTACTGGCGCAGCGGCTGCCATAACCAATCTGCCATCTATTGCGTCTTCGATGCGTTTGTGCCGGTAATCAGTTTTTATAAAAAGGTTTAATGGCTGTTTCGATTACAGCACAAAAATGAAGAGAATAGAATGGAAGAACAATGCCGGTATGTATGAACCGGGCAAAACGCCGCATGAACAGGGGTTGCCCGTTAATAACGTTGATGAATAATTGTTGAAAGGAAACCTGTAAAGTAGATAGATTACCTGATTCTTGCCCAGTTTTCACCGCTCTTAATGCGGTACATGGTCATTTCACTTACTCTGTACTTATCGGCTATCTGTTTGATGGTTAGTTTGCGTTTCTTATCGTTCAGGGTGTTCTTTATCTGTTTTACCTGCGATGCAGTAAGTTTCAATCCAACGGTTTTGTTTGCCTGCTTTTTCTTGTAGGCCATCTTCGCCGGGCTATCCTGCTGGTGATTGATCATTTCTTCCAGCGTAGCCCATTTCAGGTTTTTAAAACTATTATCAAGTTTGTTGTGATTTTTATGAATCACATATTTATGCGTCGCTCCCGATCGTTTTACAAACAACCTGGCAATTTCCCGATGTATATAGAGTGTTCCTTTGTTACCAGGCCGGTGCAAATTCAATGTCCGGTAACCGGTAGTCAAAGAACCACTCAGTAATTTACCGTCTTCAAGGATTTTATCCTTGTAACTGGCTATGCGGCCCGAAGAGGAGAGCGCATACTTATTTCTTAATTTTTTCCAGCCTGGAAACTGCAATGGTTTCCAAGTTTCGCCGGGGATTTTCTTAATCATGTTGGATGTTTTTAAAGTGGGGTTGGATGCAGTTTATTATTAGGAGGTGGACAAGCATACTTCTAAGTTAACTAATTTTTCTTTCAAATAGCCTAATCATTTTTTATTTATCATCGATAAAAACTGTGACTCGGATATAATTTTTACTGTATTTATCTTTTTTGCCTTTTCCAATTTACTGCCAGCATCTTCACCGACGACAAGATAATTCAATTTACTGCTTACACCGCTCACTATTTTCCCTCCGTTCTGTTCCACCATTTCTTCGGCATCGCCTCGTTTCAATGTGGGCAGCGTGCCGGTAAACAAAAACGTCAATCCTTCGAGGTTACCACCTGTCGCCAGTTCCTTCTTATCATTGTTCAATCGGATACCCAGTTTTTCCAGTTGCTTAAGCATATCAATATTATCTGCATTACTGAAAAAATGATGTATGCTGCCTGCAACTTTTGGACCCACATCTTCCAAATCTTCCAATTGCTCCAATGAAAACTTGCTAAATTCCAGAAGATGACTAACGGCATGGGCTAATGTTTTTGCAGTCGTTTCGCCAACAAACCGGATACCTAATCCGAATATCAAACGATGGAGTGGCTGTGTTTTTGAATTAATGATGGCCTGTTGCAAATTGTCAATCGATTTCTTTCCAAAACCTTCCATCCCACCGATTTTATCAAAATCCAGTGTATAGATGCCCGGAATATCTTTCAATAGCTTTAACTCATAGAACTTTCTCACGTTGGCTTCCCCAAAACCACGTATATCCATCGCATCCTTACTTACAAAATGAATTATCCGTTCTACTACCTGTGCCGGGCACTCTATATTTATACAGCGCCACACCGCCTCGCCTTCTTCCTTAAAAAGCTTACTGTCACATATAGGGCAAGCCTGGGGGAACTTAATTTTCTTTTCGGTGCCGGTTCTTGCATCGGCCAGCGATTTTACAATATAGGGAATCACATCACCAGCCCTTTCTACCAGCACACTATCGCCGATCTTCAGATCTTTTTCTTTTATGACATCCTCATTGAATAACGAGATAGAGCTCACCGTTACTCCGCCTATGGCTACCGGCTGTATCTTGGCAACCGGGGTAATAGAACCGGTTCTACCTACCTGGAACTCCACATTCAGCAATTTACTGGTGGCTTGCCTGGCCTTAAACTTATAGGCAATCGCCCATCGCGGATGATGGGTGGTCATTCCCATTTTTTCCTGCAGCTCCACTTTATTGGTTTTGATCACCATCCCGTCTATTTCATAAGGAAGATTGTCGCGTTTTATTTCAAATTCATTGCAATAGTCAATCACCTTGTCTATTGATGAAAAGACCTTCATTTCTTTTTTAGGACTGCGGAAACCAAGTTCCCAAAGCAATTCGAGTGACCCCGAATGTGTTTGTAAGATTTCGGGAACTTTTTTGCCGGGTAACAATGTATAATCGCTGATATTATATACAAACGCTTCCAGGTTTCTTCTTCTCGCTTCGGACGGATCTTTTATGCGTAATGTTCCCGATGCTGCATTACGCGGATTGGCCAATGGCGGCAGGCCTTCCTCTACCAACTGCTGGTTATATTTCGCAAAATTGGTTTTATTGATCAATACCTCACCGCGGATCTCGATCTGCTGCAAACCATACCTGGAAAAAGCAGCTGACAATGGTATGGTTCGTATCTGTTTTATATTGGTCGTTATTTCATCACCCTCAACGCCGTTGCCCCGGGTAGCGCCACGAACAAGAAAATCATTTTCATAGATCAACGAAATACTTCCGCCATCAAACTTGGGTTCCGCGCAATACTCTATTTTATTTACGCCGGACAACTCTCTTGCCCTCCGGTCAAAGGCCACAAGATCCTCTTCGTTGTAGGAGTTATCCAACGACAACATCGGTACGAGATGCTGTACCGTAGGAAAGTTTTTTGTGAGGTCTTTAGCGACCCGCTGCGTGGGTGAATCGGCGGTAATTAATGATTTGTTTTCCGCTTCTATTTTTTCAAGCGCCTTGTAAATTTGATCATACTCATAATCAGAAACAAGCGGATCGTTCAATATATAATACCTGTATTCATGAAAACGGAGAACATCGCGGAGTTTTTCCACCTCCTTTGCAGAAATCCCTTTATCCAGTTGCTTCAGAAAATGACCGGTGCTGGCCTGGAGCTTTTGAGTAGCTTCTTTCGAATACATGTAAACTAAAATTAGTAACGTAAAGTTAGGATGTCTTTTATTGAAAACGAACTATATAACTATCATAACGGGCTGATACAAACAACAATCTGAATCAATGGAAAGTCGCGTGCAACGTTATGTATTTTTAAACGACTAAACAACCGTTTGCAGGGAATTATCCGGACCGGGTAAGGAAATAAAAAATAATTTACGTTTTACCCTACATTTGTTGCCCTGCGCTACTATAAACCTTAATAATGGATAAACTTCAACATCTTAAAACTGCGGAGAGCGAAAAGATAAGTCATATCGATTATTTCAATATCGCTATCTCCGTGGATTGTGTCATATTCGGATATGATAAAAAAGAACTTAAGGTTTTATTGATAAAATCTGACCTTGAAGAATTTTCCGGTTTATGGTCACTGTTAGGCGACCTGGTACGGCCAAATGAGGACCTCGAAGCAGCATCTTACAGGATTTTAAAAGAACGGACAGGACTTGATGACGTTTACCTCGAGCAGGTATATACGTTTGGCTCATTGAACCGCCATCCCTCAGGCAGGGTAATTACCGTTGCTTATTATTCATTGGTTGATATCAACCATCACCAGTTGAAATTAACACATAACGAACTTCACTGGCACAAACTGGGTGATTTAAAACACCTGGCCTTCGACCATAAAACTATTTTGAATACCTGTCTTCAACGTATACGCGAACAGGTGCTGGAAAAACCCATCATCTTTAATTTGCTGCCGGAAAAGTTTTCGTTGCGTGAGCTGCAGGAATTGTACCAGGCAATTCTCGACATAAACTTAGACAGGAGAAATTTTCGTAAAAGAATTTCCTTAAAAGATTGGCTGATTGACCTGGACGAAATGGAAACCAACGTACCGCATCGCCCGGGTAAATTATATAAGGCAAAATCACAACTCCGAAAAAAGCAGGCGAAGAAAAAGGTGTTTGCCAACCTTTGATTGCGTCTTTTATCGGATGAGTCAGCACAGCATCCTGTTATAAACCCGGTGTTATAAAAGTAAATCCGGGCCGCCGGCCTGGCATCATAATCAGTTTCGACAGCAATAGCAAATAAAGAGACGTAGTCTCAATAGTATTTTGTAATCCGAATCAGGGGGGAGGTTTCAACCCGTTGCAAAGAAAACTGAACGGAATTTACTAAAGCGGCCTTACCATAATATCTTTAAAATACACCTTGCTTTTTGGATCGTGACCCTGCAAAGCAAAAGTGCCGCTGGATATAACACGCCCGGAATGATTGGCGGGAATCTTTACATTATCCGGTTCAGTATAATCTACCACCTGCTTGTCATTAATCTTCACAATAACATGC
>Ga0207645_10000356_pt1 | contig 37874 bp, 23 predicted proteins | sample KBSM53metaG_FD_184331 | JGI IMG/M metagenome (GOLD analysis project Ga0207645, IMG submission 184331) | Miscanthus rhizosphere microbial communities from Kellogg Biological Station, Michigan, USA - KBS M5-3 metaG (SPAdes) (version 2) | ecosystem: Host-associated > Plants > Roots > Rhizosphere >...
CTTTTTCTATCCACTTTTGCTGTTTGCGGAATCTGCGCGTCCATCACTGCTTCCCTTGCCGCATCAGTGCCTGCTACGCTGGCCAGCACGTTATCTTTTGGTGAACCTTCAGGTATTTTTGCAAAATCAACTGGTAAAGAATTTGAAGCCACATAATTCCAGTCGCTGCCGCGCAATGAAGACGACTTATACCAGCGTCCTGAAATCAACACATAATAGTCTCCTGAATTTTTATCCTGGAAAATATCGTTTTGCGAATTGCTTACATAAGACAAGGATGTACCGTCAATATTTGCAAACTGCGGCTGTCCGCTTGACTGTATCAGTTCCGCAGGCGTAGTACTTACAATGATATCCGACACTACATTATCCCTCGCAGCCTCGCTGGAATCGACATAACCGGCATTGCTGTCGCGTGAATTGTTTGCAGCAGTTTCAACCTGTTTCAGGTTTTGCGGTATCTTTTCTGTATAGTTATACGGCCCGGTAGCAGCATCTGCTTTGTACCAATGTTTGCCGCCATACAGGTAAAAATTACCATCATTGTTTTTTACAATTGTAAAAGGTGTATTGGTTACTACATCAAGATTCCAGTCTTTGTTAGTCGTTGTTTTCGGCGTGCCATCGATCATCACAAGAATGGAGGGCTGCGATGCGTAAAATATTTTTGGTGCTTTTGTATTCAGGTCTTTTGATAACTTCTTTTGATCCTGGTTCAGTTCAAGAGAACTAAGCACCTGGTCAAGTGAAATGTTATTTACGGCGTCAGGAATTTGTGCTTCCAGGGCCGATTTCAGATCACTGATCATGTCGGTATCCTGCTCGCCCGGGAATTTTATATTCGGCACTTTTACCGATTGTATGTTGATTCTCCGGCTATCCTTATCGGTTTCAACAGTAGCGATTGACCAGAATGTACCAAATACAGGATCTGTTTTTCCCTGCTCCAAAACAGAAATAGCGGATCGGTATTTCAAAATATTGTTTTGAAAAGATTCAGGTTGCGGTTCATAAATTTTTATTACGGTTCCATCGCTTCCTGAAAGTGTAACGGGCCACTGGTCCTGAGCAGCCATGGATATGCCACACACAAAAAATGTGCTGCATAAAAGGAAAAGCATACGGAAAACTTTCATATAAAAATGATTAAATGTGTTTAAAGATTGTATAAACTATTCATTTGCTTTGTTGACGCTAAAACTATTTACTTCAATAATTTAAGACGCTATTATGGATCGTATGTTTATCAACGAAATGTTAAGGATTTAATATTGACAAGCTTCAGATCCTTAAACAGGATTTGCGCAACGGGAAAGTAAGTTTATCAGGTAACAATATACTAAATTACAAAGGGTGCTGCAATTCTTTCCCGCTGTAGAAAAGTTAATTTGAGGTATATAACCAACGTATAAATACTAAAAAACGGCTTCTTTATTTTGAAGCCGTTCTTTTTCTATCAAAATGCCTTTTTCCCCGAATCATCTTTGATTGTAGCGTTTTCGGGATATAATACAACTTTCACATAGTCATTCAGCGTTAAAAATTTCTGCGCAGCTTTCTGCACTCCTTCGGGTGTTATTTCACCTACCTTTTGTTCATAGTCAAGAATATTTTCAGGATTATCCTGGTTTATCCATGCACTCGAAAGGTTATTCAACCAAAAATCATTGCTCTGGATATTCGTTTGGTATTGTTTTCTCCAGGTTTCTTTCACTTTATCCAGATCTTTTTGTTCCACTTTTGTTTGCACATCTTTTATCAACCCGATAAGTGCTGTAGTTAACTTATCAACATTTTCCGGTCCGCATGGAACGCGGGCAGAAATGGAATAGTGAACATAAGGTCTCCGTTCGATAGTGCCGTTCATTCCAGCTCCGTATACACCACTCATTTCCTCTCTCAATTTTTCAATGATCTTAATGTTCAGTACTTCAACCAATGCCTGGAGGTTCATGCGTTCTTCTCTTGAATATTGTGCATCGCCTTCGAATATCAATGAAATAAAACTTTGCGGTTCCTTACCCTTCTTCACGTTCACATCAACAGGGCCTTTTACCAATCTTACACCATTATCTTTATATGTATTTTCTTTCTGACTTGAAGGTAATGAACCAAGATATTTTTCAAGCAAAGGTTTTGCTTTTGCCGGATCAATATTTCCCACAAACGTGAAGTGCATGCCATAAGCATTACCAAAAATGTTTTTGTAAGCCGCCAACGACTTGTCAAGATTTAGTTTGGAAAAAGTTTCGGCCCTGGGTATTCCATCCGCCCAGGGATTGTTATTGTAGGCCACTTTTATCAATGTATCCTGGTACCATGCACGCGGATTTTGAAAAAGAAATTGAAACTGCCCTTTTTGTTTATTTACAAAAGAATTAAATAGTACTTCGTCTTTCCTGGGTTGTGTAAAATATAGATAAACCAACTGGAGAAATGTTTCAAAGTCCTTTACACTGCTGCTTCCTTCAATACCTTCTTCACTCTGGTTAATGTATGGTGTGACGTCAACTGATTTGCCCGACAAAAATTTTTCAAGTTCGGTAGGGGAAAGATCTTTTACGCCCATTTCTTTTGCAATCAAGGCGGCGTATTGCGTATTGTCTTTATCGGCAAGGTCCACTTTACCATAGCCGCCATATCGCCACGCATCCATTAATACCTGGTCGTTTTTGTAGGTAGTAGGTTTGATGGATATGGTTACGCCATTGCTTAACGTATAATTCGTTGTTCCCAATTTTGTATTGGTATTTTCTTCTGTTACCTTACCCGCGGCAGGCTCCTGCTCAAGCAACGAAGCCGCAATCGCTTTTTCCTCATAAGCCGTTACCGGTTTTTTTATAGCGGCTACAACTTCATTCAATAATGTTTTATTATCCGGTAAACTTTGTTTCTGCGTGGCAGGCGCTGTTACAAGTGTAAAAGCATTATTTGGCGCAGGCATTTTTTTAGCAAGTGCATTTAATTCGGCCAGTGTGACGCCCGGTAATACTTGTTTTATAAATTTATAACGGTTAGCCACACCCGGTATCGCATTGCCATCGAGGAAATTATTGACGTACTCTTCAACAATATTCCCCGATTCGGATTTATCTCTTTCATTATACTCCTGCTCCGTTTCATTGAGGAGGGCCGCTTTCGCCCTGTCTAATTCCGATTGCAGAAATCCAAATTGCCTGGCCCTTTCTGTTTCACTTACCAATGCATTGATGGCGTCTTCCACTTTTCCCTGGCCGACCACTGCACCTGAAGTAAAAGCCTTATACCCCCTGAGGAACTCATTAAATCCTGTTCCTCCATATACAAAAGGAGGTTTTTCCTGCCGGGTCAATTCATTTAAGCGTTGATTGATCAGCGAGGAGAATAATCCCTGCACGATTGTTTCACGATAATCAGCCCAGGTTTTTGCTTTTTTAGCTGGCTGAACAAAATTGAATATTTGCAGTATTGTATTGGTTGCCTCATCGTCGGTAATCACCAATGCGTCCGGTTTTGTCCAGTTTTGAATCGGCGTTATAGCCGGCCGATTACGCGGTGCAGCAGGATTTTTGAATTTACCAAAATGCGCGATGATCTTTTTTTCAGCTACAGCAGGATCTATATCGCCTACTACTATAACAGCCATGAGATTTGGCCTGTACCAATCTTTATAAAATTTCCTAAGGACTTCGGGCTTGAACGTTTTTAGAATAGAATCTTTGCCAATAGGCAGGCGACCTGCGTATTTTGAGTTTTTAAACAGGTGGGGAAAATATTGACGTCGCATTCTTTCGCCGGAGCCTTTGCTCAATCGCGATTCTTCAAGCACCACGCCTCTTTCTTTTTCTATTTCAGTTGGTTCAAATAAATTATTACCGGCCCAGTCTTCCAATACCGTAAATCCTTTCTCCACGATATCTGCATTGTCGCTGGGTATAGGAAGTATGTATACCGTTTCATCAAATCCGGTATAAGCATTCAGGTCGGCGCCAAACTTTACACCGACTTTTTGTAAATAATCCACTAATTGATTTTCGCGGAAATTTTTTGTTCCATTAAAATTCATGTGCTCCATAAAATGAGCGAGTCCCTGTTGCTCATTATCCTCAAGAATGGAACCGGCATTGACCGCAAGCCGCAGCTCCACTTTTTTTTCCGGTTTCACATTTTTGCGGATATAATAAGTAAGACCATTGGCGAGCTTACCTATCTTAACGGAAGGATCTACCGGTAAAGGCTGATTGAGATTGATTTGTGCAAACGAATAAACAGCGCTGAAACAGGCAACGAATAAGGCCGCACAGAAGCATAAATTTTTTTTCATGGTTTAATGATTATATCAGACGATAAATATTTTCAAACATACATTTTTATACAAAGTTTATTTCACCAGTGGTCACATATTTTAAATTCATAAGTGTTTGCAGTGGCTGGTGTATCAATCAGGAAACAATTCAATGCGGAAGGTGCTGCGAATTTATTTCTTTTCCCCAAAAGAGCCATTGATATATTGATTTGTGAGTTGAGGAAAGGGATAACTCCCGAGTTTTTCCTTAGCTACGGCAATATAGTTTTCCGCAACATCCGGCCTGGCGGATAAATGTATATAAATGAACTGACCATTAATTAATTGATGAGAGAGCAATTGTTTTAAAGCAGGAGAAACATGAACAACGGTAAACTTTTTATCTTTCAGCCATTTTCTTTTTAAAGCTATTTTAATTATTGATTGTTCATTTTCATGTTTTTCTGTCTCGATAAGCCAAAACTCAAATAAGTGCTGCCAGATATCTTTTGCCAGGCGTTCGCGGATAAAAATTTCATTTTTATATTCAAGCACGAGATAATTAAACCATCTTTTTTTAACGGCAGTTTTTTTCAGCTTTACCGGTAATTCATTGATCTTATCGTTCTGAAAAGCAACACATGTTTTTTTAAAAATGCATTCGTCGCAAAGAGGTGCCACCGGCTTACAGATAACAGCTCCAAAATCCATAATCGCCTGGTTGTAGATGCCAGGTTGTTTTTTGTCGAGTAATCTATTGGCAAAGTCAGTAAAAATTTTTTTCCCTTCAGTGGAATCGATTGCTTTTGAAATACCAAAAACCCTTGCGATTACACGGAAAACATTGCCGTCGACGACGGCATAAGGGAGGTTAAATGCAAACGAAGAAATGGCTGCTGCTGTGTATGCCCCGATACCTTTAAGCCTGATTATGTCTTCATACGTGCCCGGAAAATTTCCATTTTTTTCTTTTGCAATATACCTTGCCGTTATAAGCAAATTTTTGCAGCGACTGTAATAGCCTAAACCCTCCCAAAGCTTATAGACCCTGCTGTCTTCCGCATTTGCGAGTTGTTGAATGGCGGGAAATGCAGCTATAAATTTCTGATAATAGTTTAATCCCTGTTCCACCCGGGTCTGTTGCAAAATGATCTCGCTTAACCAGATCTTATAAGGATCTTTTTCACCCTTCCAGGGCATTTCCCGCTTGTTGCTTTCCTTGTTCCATTCCAAAAGCCTTTTTGCAAACCCCTCCTCCCTATTTTTCACTGTTTTTTCCTTCATATACCGCTTTGATGCATTATATTTTTATTATATATGTAATCGTCAGAGCCTATTTTTTACATTTTTTAAAAAAAATCAATATATCATATTGACAATCACTTATTTTTGTTTTATATTGGGTGTCAAAACCAACAAAAAGTCTATAACAATGCGAAAAGCCGATCTTGTTAACCAGATTTCTGAAAAAACCGGCATCCCAAAAGTGGATGTACTTGTTACGCTTGAAACCATGTTTAAAGAAGTAAAAGATTCTTTAGCGAATGGTGAAAATATTTATATCCGCGGATTTGGCAGCTTTATAACCAAGAAAAGAGCGGCCAAAATAGGAAGAAATATCAAGAAGAACATTGCTGTTCACATTCCTGAGCACTACATCCCTGCTTTCAAGCCTGCAAAAGAATTTGTTGCCGAAGTAAAAAAACTTGTAGCGCCGAAACCAGACCAGGGCCCCGGTGAAGATTCGGATTAATCAGCTGCATTATAAGTTTAATTTTCATAAGCGCTCTATTTAATGCCGATGAGATTAACTTCGCACCGAAATTTTTTGAAGAGTGAAGAAACCACAATGGATCACAGCTGGCGTCGGTGCTGCTCTTGTTATCATCCTTTATTTTTTTGGCAGAATTGTTCCTGATAAAAAGCCAATGCCTGTGTCGGAAGGAACGATGCAGGGAGAGGCTATTTCTATCGATACTATACTGTTGCACGCTAAAGAACGCGTTAGTCCCGACCAGGCCGTAAGACTAACTGCGTTGGAAAATGCAGTGACAAGAGGAGATGTAAATGATCAAAAAATCAAGATATATCATCAGCTGGCGCACTTCTGGGGTGATACGGCAAGAATTTTTGAACCGTATGCATGGTATGAGGCGGAGTCAGCAAGATTGGAAAATTCAGAAAAAACCCTCACCTTTGCTGCCCACTTATTTTTAGACAACCTGCGGAGTGAAGAAAATCCTTCGTTAAAAAGATGGAAAGCGCTACAGGCTAAAGATTTGTTTGAAAGGTCTTTGAAGTTAAATCCGGGAAATGATTCGTCAACCGTTGGGTTGGGTGCCTGCTATATTTTTGGCAACATCGCTGAAAACCCAATGGAAGGAATTTTGAAAGTGAGATCGGTGGCCGAAAAAGACAGCACTAACGTATATGCCCAGAGTGTATTGGGATATGGTTCGCTTTTATCAGGGCAATACGACAGAGCCATAAACCGTTTTCAGGCGGTGGCACGTTTGCAACCTGAAAATCTCGAGGCGATTATTGCGCTTGCAGATTTGTATGAACGAAAAGCCGATAAGGCGACCGCTGCGAGTTGGTATGACAAGGCAATACCGTTGATAAAAAACCCGGAATTAAAGACAGAAGTAAAAAAAAGAATTGAAGAATTAAGGAAATAAATAGTTCGTGATGTTTATCACGGAGTATTTAAACAGATTATATAAACAAGTTTAAAAAATTATTTTAGTATGCCTTGTGGTAAAAAGAGGAAGCGTCATAAGATCGCGACGCATAAGAGAAAAAAGAGACTGAGAAAAAATCGTCATAAGAAAAGGAATAAGTAGTTCTTTTTCGGGATGAATTTTGTCCTGCCTGACCTGCGGGACAATTTCAGCTCATCGGGTTGTTTGCTGTACAGTTTTGCGCCTTCCAATTTGCTCCAGAATATATCCTACGGTTTACTTCAGCAGTTCAGTACAGACACCGGCAAGTAAGCCAGCATAAGGATGTTACATTCATTTAAGTCATTGTGATGTGAACAAAGAACTTATTATCAACGCTGCTCCGCAGGGCGTGGAAATTGCCCTGATGGAAGACAGGAAATTAGTGGAGCTGCATAGCGAAAAAAGCGATGCCCGTTTTGCGGTAGGCGATTTATATCTTGGAAAAGTAAAAAAACTAATACCGGGATTAAATGCTGCTTTTATTGACGTAGGCTTTGAAAAAGATGCATTCCTTCATTATACCGACCTGAGCCCTTATGCACGATCGCTTCTGAAATTTACCAATATGTGCATGAATGATAAAAGTGAGGGAGGGATTGACTTTGGTAAATTCGAAATAGAACCGGAAATAATCAAGACCGGTAAAATAAATGAAGTATTAGGCGGCAAACCCAATATTCTTGTACAAATATTAAAAGAACCCATTGCAGCGAAAGGACCCAGATTAAGTTGTGAAATATCTCTTCCCGGTCGTTTTGTTGTATTGACCCCGTTCAATGATATTGTTGCCGTATCGAGGAAAATACATTCATCGGAGGAAAGAAAGCGGTTACAGAAAATCGTTGAAGCTATAAAGGCAAAAAACTTTGGTGTTATTGTACGCACGGCTGCAGAAGGAAAAAATACCGCAGAACTTCACGAAGATCTTTCTGCGCTTGTGAATACATGGAAAATAATCCAGCACAACCTCAAAGGCGCAACGCCACCAGCAAAAATTTTAAGCGAACAAACAAAAACGACCAGCATTCTCCGCGATCTGCTTAATGCAGATTTTAATAAAATCGTTGTAAATGACCGGAATATTTTCAACGATGCGAAAACATATATACAACGGATTGCACCGGAAAAAGCAGATATTGTTTCTTTCTATCAAAACGGCTCACCAATTTTTGATGCATTTGGTATCACCAAACAGGTAAAAGCATCTTTTGGAAAAACGGTTAACCTGAACAGTGGTGCTTACCTGATTATCGAGCATACAGAAGCACTGCATGTAATTGATGTCAACAGCGGTTATAAAAGTGTAAGCAATAACCAGGAACAAAATGCACTCGAAACAAATCTTGAAGCAGCTGATGAAATAGCAAGACAATTGCGGCTACGCGATCTCGGTGGTATTATCGTTGCTGACTTTATCGACATGAAGCTTCCTGAAAATAAGCGGAAGCTTGTAGAGAAGATGGAAGAGTTTATGGCACCCGATCGTGCAAAACATGCCGTACTTCCTATTTCCAAATTCGGTCTCATGCAAATTACAAGGCAGCGCATGAAGCCGGAAGTAAATATCAATACACAGGAATTATGTCCGAGCTGCAACGGAACCGGTAAAATTTCATCCACATTGATTCTCGAAGATGAAATTGAAAAGAACCTGAATTATCTTATCACACATAAGCACAGTAATCTTACATTGGCTGTTCACCCCATCGTTTACGCTTACCTGACTAAAGGATGGCTATGGTCTAAAAAAATGAATTGGACAAGAAAGTTCAGGCAGAGAATAAATGTCACTGCCAATTCTGCGTATCATTTAACAGAGTTTCATTTTTTTGATAGGCACGAAGAAGAAATAAAGTTATAGTTCCGTTTACCTTTGTGCAATGAATCCTGAAACCGGAAAGTATATCATTGCTTTTGGGATATTGATCGTTATAGCCGGAATCATCATCTATTTTTTTCACGACAAACTACACTGGATCGGCCGATTGCCCGGTGATATAAGAATTGAAAAAGAAAACTTCCGTTTTTACTTCCCGATTACTACAATGATCATTTTTAGTTTGCTGATTACATTGATCATACGCATCATCAGAAAGTTTTAATTTGAAGCAGATTAAATCAGTATTTTATTTTATATTGGTTCTTTAACCACCAACTATGTCTGCAACATCATCTCAACGTTTCCTGGCATTGGACATCTTTCGCGGCATGACGATTTGCTTTATGATCATTGTGAATACACCGGGTAACGGCGCAACATCATATCCACCATTGAATCATGCGCACTGGCATGGCTTTACGCCAACTGATCTTGTGTTTCCTTCGTTCATGTTTGCCGTTGGTAATGCAATGAGTTTTGTGATGCGGAAGTGGGCCACACTTTCACAGGGACAGGTAATCGGTAAAATTTTAAAAAGGACATTGCTTATTTTTCTTTTGGGTTACCTGATGTACTGGTTTCCTTTTGTGCATTGGAATCAGCAGCACGAACTGGCAGCTAACGAATTTGGTCGTACAAGAGTGATGGGTGTGTTGCAACGCATTGCGATAGCTTATGGGTTGGCATCACTATTGATTTACTATCTCAAGCCGAGAACTGTTTTCATTTTATCTATACTCTTTCTTTTTATTTACTGGATCATTCTATTATTGTTTGCAGGAGGCAGTGATCCCTATGATATGGCGACCAATGCAGGATCCAGATTAGATCTGTTTATAATTGGCCCCAATCACATGTATCATGGAGAAGGAGTTGCATTTGAACCGGAAGGTTTATTAAGCACCTTGCCTTCCATTGCAAATGTCACGTTTGGCTTTATGGCGGGTAAGTGGATACAGGAAAAGGGAAAGGGCTATGAAGGTTTAGCCAAACTTTTATTGGCCGGTACATTATCAGTGTTGATTGCATTAAGCTGGGATTGGTTTTTCCCTATCAATAAAAAATTATGGACAGGCAGTTTTGTGTTTCTTACAGTTGGTGTTGATTGTATCATTATTGCCGGCCTGATTTATATTACCGATTTTTTACAAAAACGAAAATGGGGTTACTTCTTCGAAGTGTTTGGAAAAAATCCATTGTTTATTTACCTGCTTTCTGAATTAGGGGTGACGTTACTTTATTTTTTCCCGGTTGGTGAAAAGCATCAGCCGCTTTATGTATGGATTTTCCAGAATATTTATAAACACGCAGGCATGTATTTCGGGTCTTTTCTTTTTGCAGTAAGTGTGATGCTCGTGTGCTGGCTTGTTGGGTACATATTGGATAAGAGGAAGATTTACGTGAGAGTTTAAAAAAATGGCAAGAGACTTAATTAACCGGGTTTAGTTTCAAAATATCTACTGCGAACTTATTGCAGCCTTCCTCCACACTTTTATAATCTTTGGATCTGATAGAAGATCCTATCACGTGGTTTTCTGCATTCGGAATCGCCATTTCAGTTTTTTTGTCTGCCGGCGTGCCCAGCCCGCGAAACATTTTTTGCATAGCAGAAACTTTTACCACATCGTCCTGGTGCTTTTCATCTTTATAATAGTATAAAAGCAATACAGGTTGTTTTACTTTTTCATAGGTAGAAGGTTTCATTGTTGTTTCCACCAATTCTTCCAGTTCCACTGCTCCTTCCATTCTATATTTACTGTACCAGTATTGTTTGTATAAAGAGGATGTGTCTGACGAAGTATTGTACTCACCTTTAACCATATGCGCTACCTGCAGTCCCCAGGGATTGTTTAATACCCAGGCATTCGGGTCGTTGATTTCTATATTGGGGGATAGAAGAATTAATCCCGCAATATCGGGGTATTCTCCAGCCAGTTTCAGCCCAAGAGTGCCCCCGGTAGAGGTTGCCATCAAAATAATCTTTTTCCCGATTTTTGTTCCGATCTCATAAGCTTCCTTTGCAGAGTTCCACGCCTTATCTGCTGTGTAAGCTGCTAAAGGTTCTGTTGTATCAATACCATGTTCCGCGAGCCGCGATATATAGAGATTGCAACCGAATTTTTTTGCAAAATCAACATGAACAGGATCGCCTTCTTTACCGCTTGCAGAAAAGCCATGCAGGTACACAACAGAATATTCTGTTTTCTCTTTTGAAGAATCGTTGAACCAAACAAGCCGCGCTTCATTATCCGGTTTTAACTTATGCTGACTTTCTTTTGATTTGATATACTCTTCCAATTGCTGAGCACTGTCGGGTATTACCGGAAGATCTTTTGCATACTGAGGATGAGCAGGTTTTGGTCCCATCCAATATATCAGGATGAGCACAAGCAGAATTACACCGGTGATTTTGGCTATACGCATTCTTTTGCCCGTTTTTTGGAAACGAAGATTAGTCCGCAAAATTTAGAATTAAAATTGACAATTCTAAATTCTGACAACGTTATCAATGAATTAAACTTGGATGATCATTTGCCTTACCGCTTATTAAAACGTACCTTTGCGCCTTGATTTGCCCGCTTGCTGAATGATGGCGGGCATTTCATTGATTATTAACCGATTAAAATTTATATCGGCTTTTTGAAGAAGAATTAAACTATGGATATTAGAAACATTGCGATCATTGCCCACGTTGACCATGGAAAGACGACCCTGGTGGACAAGATACTGCATACTACAAAAGTGTTCAGAGAAAATCAGCAAACGGGTGAATTGATCATGGATAGTAATGACCTGGAACGTGAAAGAGGTATTACCATTTTCAGTAAAAATGCAGCGGTAGTGTACAACGATGTCAAGATTAATGTAATTGACACGCCGGGCCACGCCGACTTTGGCGGTGAAGTAGAACGGGTATTAAAAATGGCTGATGGTGTTTGCCTGCTTGTGGATGCTTTTGAAGGTCCAATGCCTCAAACACGTTTTGTATTGCAAAAAGCATTGCAGTTAAACCTGAAGCCTATCGTAATTATTAATAAAGTAGACAAACCGAATTGCCGTCCGGATGAAGTGCATGATGCAATATTTGAACTTTTCTTTAACCTGGATGCAACGGAAGAACAATTGAATTTTCCGACGTTTTATGGTTCAGGTAAAAATGGCTGGTTCAATGACTCGTTAGAGCAGATTGATAACATTAACCCTTTACTCGATGGTATTATAAAATACGTGCCGCCACCAAAGGTAAATGACGGTCCCGTACAAATGCAGATCACATCGCTTGATTATTCATCCTTTCTTGGCCGTATTGCAGTAGGAAAAGTGAGCCGGGGCGTATTGAAGGAAAACCAGCAGGTAGCATTGATGCAGGCTGATGGTACGATAAGAAAAACAAGGGTGAGAGAATTATATGTGTTTGAGGGAATGGGTAAAAAGAAAGTAACAGAAGTTATAGCCGGAGATTTATGCGCCGTAGTAGGTATTGAAGATTTTAATATCGGTGATACTATTGCCGATGCTGAAAACCCGGAAGCATTGCCTGTTATAAGTGTTGATGAGCCAACGATGAATATGTTATTCTCGGTAAACAATTCACCTTTCTTCGGTAAAGATGGAAAGTTTGTTACCTCAAGACATTTGCGCGACCGGTTGATGAAAGAAACAGAAAAAAATCTCGCCTTAAGAGTAGAAGATAGTGACGAAGGCGACAGCCTGATGGTATATGGCCGTGGTATTTTGCACCTTGGTATTCTTATTGAGACAATGCGTCGTGAGGGATACGAATTAACTGTCGGTCAGCCGCAGGTAATTGTAAAAGAAATAAATGGGAAAAAGTGTGAACCATATGAGACATTGGTAGTAGATGTGCCGCAGGAATTTGCAAGCAAAGTAATTGACCTTGTAAGCCGGCGCAAAGGTGAAATGCTGATAATGGAAACCAAAGGCGAAATGCAGCATCTCGAATTTGACATTCCATCGAGAGGATTGATCGGACTTCGTACACAAATGCTTACCGCTACAACCGGTGAGGCAGTAATGGCACATCGCTTCAGTGAATATAAACCATGGAAAGGCCCGATACCGGGAAGAAATAATGGTGTGCTGCTTTCAAAAAATACGGATAAAACAACAGGCTACTCTATAGATAAACTGCAGGACAGGGGCACCTTTTTCGTTGATCCCGGCGAGGATGTTTATGCCGGGCAGATAATCGCAGAGAATATAAAGCCCGGGGACCTGGTGGTAAATGCTACAGAACCTAAAAAACTGACAAACCACCGTGCCAGCGGAAGTGATGATGCAACACGCATTGCACCGAAAACACTGATGACCCTGGAAGAATGTATGGAATATATTCAGCAGGACGAGTGTATAGAAGTAACTCCCAATTTTATTCGCATGCGAAAAGTGATACTGGATGAAAATGAGCGGCTGAAACAAAGCAAGAGAATGAGTGCAGAAGCTGTTTAATTCTTTAAAGATAATAAGGCGGAAAGCATCGGCTTTGCCGGTGCTTTTTTATTTTATTCGGGGCCAATTTGTAATTTTGTAGTTCAAACAAGGAATATGAAAAAGTGGATGCTGAGTTTATTTTTAGTGATAACCTGTTCACTACTGGCGGGAAATTCCTTTGGTCAATGCTCCATTTGCACCCGCACGGCACAACAGCTTGGCGAAAAACCCGCTAAAAGCCTGAATGCCGGTATACTTTATCTTGCTTTTGCACCTTTTGCCATTGGCGGCTACATTTATTACCGCTGGCGTAAGAGCGATGCTGCCTGATCCACTCAAAAATAGCTCCGTTTACTCATTATAACTGCCGTTTGCTCAGGCGATTTGATACGGGTTTCCGAAAAACTTACATTTATATAAGTTAAATCGATCGTTCTGCTTACACGTTACCATAGAAGGTGTCTCTGCATCGCTATCTGCTTTTTTTTATTAATAAAAGCAGGGGCACAGACAGTGTCTTTTAATCACCTCAATACATCAAATGGCTTGTCAGACAACAACGTTCGTTGTATGGCAGTCGATCACAACGGATTTTTATGGATCGGAACTGTAGACGGACTTAACCGTTATGATGGATATGGTATTACGACTTATACCCGCGAAAAAGAACCGGCTTTAGCTTCAGACTATATCTCAGATATTTATTGCGATGATCAGCGGCATCGTTTATGGATTGCAAATTTTAGCGGTGCCTCCTGGCTCGATGATAACCGCAGGTTTCACAAAGTAATTTTAAATGATACGATAAACTCTTTCGAGTGCGCAGGTGTGCTGGAAACAAAAAAGACAGGAGTAATACTTGTCACGGATCATGGCCAATATCACCTGGATACATTGACAGGAAAGTGGAATTTGCTCAGCTGGATTCCTAAGGAGTTACGGTATGAAAAAATTCTTGACGCCAGGAAGTTCAGTAATAATAAGGCAATGTTCACTACAGATAGTACGGTGATCATACTTGACTATGCAGCACATAAGATTGTATGGAAGCGATCTTTCTTTGCGCCGGTCAGCGCCTGCAAAATAGATGATGATAACATTGCCGTAGGTATTCAGACAGGGCACGTGCAACTGATCAATATCAGTACAAACAGTTTGACAAAAGAATATTATTTAACTCATGAACTGGATGGAAAAGCAGCTAATACAAACCTGACAGATGTACAAAGAACAGGAAAGGGAGCGTTGATTGTCTCTACCGGTTATGCCGGATTGATCATGATTGATACAGCGGGCACCATTACCCGCTATACACATAACGCTCTTGATCCCGCGTCTCTTTCTGCAAATAATATTTTTAAGGCGATGACTTTTATGAATGGCGATTTGTTCATTGCTACAAGTACGTCCGGTGTAAACTATGGAAACATTTACAATAAACAGGCAGGATATACGTCCGTTTTCAGAAGTGCTTCGGGGGGACTGTTCGATAATTTTATAGATGATATAGTTGAGGATAAAAAAGGGTATATGTGGATTGGTGCGTATGACCGGTTAATAAGGTGGGATAGAAAAAATGATCAATCAAAATTCTTTTACTTCTATCGTGAAAATAACATACAGGGAATAAGAAATCTTGAAATACGTACACTTTGTTTTGACAAAAAAGATCGTTTGTGGATTGGCACGCAGGGACACGGGCTTGCAGTCTTTGATGAAAAAACAGAAAAATTTACAAAGATCCCGAATGACACGTCAAAAGGGATGGCCCCACTATCTAATTTTATTCATGATTTATTTTATGGCACAGATGGATCAGTATGGGCTTGCTCCAATACCGGCTTTTATACAATCAATCCAGCCACATTAGCGATAACAACGTTTAATAACCACCCTGTATTAAAAGAAATTGCCGATAAGAAGACGGTAGCAATTTATGAAGATCATCTTGGAAGGATCTGGTTTGGTGTGCAGAACGATGGCGTGTACCGTTATGAAAAAGATAAGAATAAATTGATACGGTTTACGGAGCAAGACGGTTTGGTGTTTAATACCTGTTATGGATTTAAGGAAGATCATAGGGGAAACATGTATATGTCCTCGAAAATTGGGTTCAGTATCATTTCGGCTGACGATTCGATCACGTCATATACAAGAAGGCAGGGATTGCGTTATGACAGGTGCCAGGGTTTTTTAGAAGATAATGCAGGAAATATCTGGATAGCAAATGATAAATGCCTGATAAAGTTTAATCCGCAGAGAAGAACTATGGAATTTTTTGACGGCAATGCGGGGATAAGTGTATACGGGTTCCGCTATGATTGCTGTTTTAAGACAAGTGATGGCGAATTGTATTGGGGAGGACAAAAGGGTATTAATTACTTCTATCCTGACCAATTAATAAATAATCCTGCGCAGTTAAGTGTAAGTATTTACCAGGCGGGATTTCATGATTCACTGGAGTGTTTTATAAAGAATTGTAACATCCGTCTCCCGTATAATAAGAACGATATTCAATTTTATTTTACGGCTATTAACCTTCGCGGATCGAGAAATATATTATACCAATACATGCTTGAAGGTTATGATAAGGAATGGCAAATGGGTACGGATATACGACAGGCAAGATATGCTTCACTGCAACCCGGCAATTATTCATTCAAGGTAAAAGCAACGATTGACCGGGTGAATTGGGTAAGTTCCGTAAATGAAGTAAACGTAACTATCGCTACGCCGATCTGGAAGCGCTGGTGGTATATTGGTGCCAACCTTAGCCTTGTGGCCGGTATTATTTTCTGGATTATATCGAGACGAAATAAAAAGATAAGAGAACAACGCGAGGAGATAGAGACAGAACAGGCGATTAACTATTTCGCCACGAGTATGTACGAACAACAAACCGTTGAGTCCATTTTGTGGGATGTGGCCCGTAATTGTATTGGCCGGTTAAAGTTTGAAGACTGCGTTATTTATTTAGTGGATGAAGAAAAAAATACATTGGTACAAAAAGCAGCGCATGGCCCCAAAAGCCCGCGATCAATGGAAATAGATAAACCCATCGAGATATCCGTTGGAACCGGCATCGTGGGAAGTGTTGCGAGAACGGGAAAAGCGGAACTTATAAAAGATACTACACAGGATGCCCGGTACATTGTCGATGATGAAAGAAGGTATTCGGAAATTTCGGTACCGATCATTTCCGGCGGTAAGGTTTTGGGGGTAATAGACTGCGAACACTCAAAAAAAGGGTTCTTTACTAAAAAACACTTGTCCATTCTTACAACAATTGCGTCCTTGTGTGCAAATAAGATTACCAGGGCAAAAGCGGAGGAAGAAAAACAAAAGGCACAATTGATATTAATGGACACACAACGAAAAATGACGGAAATTGAAATGCAGGCATTGCGTGCCCAGATGAACCCTCATTTTATTTTCAATTGTCTTAACTCTATCAACCGCTATATTGTTAAAAGTGACCAGGTAACGGCTTCCTTGTATCTTACCCGTTTTGCAAAGCTTATCCGCCTGATTCTTGATAATTCAAATTCGCGAACCGTTATCCTTACCAATGAACTCGAAGCATTGAAACTGTATATTGAAATGGAAGCACTGCGTTTTGATAAGAAGTTCAATTATTCGATCAATATAGATAAAGGAATAAGCACGGATAATATAGAAGTACCACCACTTATTATCCAACCATACGTTGAAAACGCTATCTGGCATGGTTTGCTTCATAAAGAAAGCGATGGCAGACTTGACATTTATATCAGTATGATTGATGACAATATGCTGCAATGTGTAATCGAGGATAATGGCGTCGGTAGAATAAAATCGCAGGAGCTGAAAAGTAAGTCTGCCACATCCAAGAAATCGCTTGGAACAAAACTGACCGAGAACAGATTAAACCTGTTAAATAAAAGCGCAGCTATAAATGCCAGTGTGGATATACTTGATCTCTATAACGGAAATGGTAATGCGAGAGGCACGCGTATCATTCTTAAAATTCCTGTATAATAACAATACGTTTAAACTAATTAAAAACTCTTAACCATGATACGATGCATATTAATTGATGATGAAAGCAACAGCCTGGAAATGATGGAATGGCTTTTGAAAACATATTGCCCGCAGGTGAAGATAGAAGCTATGTGCAATTCTGCTGCAAACGGTATTGAAGCAATCAATAAGTATAAGCCTGATGTTATTTTTCTGGATATTGAAATGCCACATATGAATGGGTTCGATATGCTCGAACAATTTGATAAGCTTTCTTTTGATATTGTTTTTTGCACCGCCTACGATCAGTTCGCCATAAAAGCATTTCGTTATAGTGCATTGAATTATTTGTTGAAACCGGTAGACCCGGAAGATCTGAAAGATACAATACGCAGGCTGGAGCAAAGAAAAGCTGCTCCGTCCCGCGATCAGATAGATTTATTATTGCAGAATATGCGGCAGGCCGTAAGACCTCCGGTGCAACGCATTGCTCTTACTGCAAACGACGGAATGATCTTTGTTTCTACCGAGGAAATACTTTATTGCCAGGCTGAAAGCAATTATACATACGTTGTATTAAAAGGTGGTAAAAAAATTCTGGTGTCAAAAGTGCTGAAGGATATCGATGAAACGCTTTCCGGCAATGATTTTTTCCGCATTCATAATTCTTATCTCATCAACTTAAATCATATCGCCAAATTTGTAAGGGGAGAAGGTGGTTATGTTATCATGGATGATGGTGCCAATATTGGTATATCCAGGAGCAGAAGACAGGAATTCATGGAACAATTCTCTAAGTTTTAGTGTCAATTAAACATAGCAATGATTAACCCGGTTATTGAGCCGGGTTTTTTATTTATATAAATTTTGACCGTAACATGCCATATACAATTATACGATTTACACAACCGCATTTGAATACACTCAATAATTCTGCAGTCTGCTCACTACTCTTTTTAATGAAGCTGTATGTGATATAGCTTTATGTCATCAATTAAAACAACAACCATTAAACCTTTAACAAATGAAACTATTTAAAACTTTTGCTCTTGCATTAATGCTCGGCACAGCCTTCGTGGCTTGTAAAAAAGATTCAGACTCAACTCCGGCCCCAACACCTGCACCAACCGGTATAGAAGGAAAATACACAGGACAATATGGATTTGAAGATGAAGGACTCACGGATCCTTTTATCATCAATATCAAAGCGGGTGGTGTATTCCAGGAAATTGGTGTTCACTCAGGAGCGCCTACAGGCCAGGGTACATGGCAATTAAACGGTAATAAGCTTACTGCAAATTACAAGATGCTGTTTTCGCCGTACAATGAATATTCTGTTTCGCTTACGTATGATGCGGCAACAAAAAAACTGAAAGGCACCTGGGGATTTGATAAGAGCACAACAGACGGCGGTCCTGTAGACGTAAAGAAATAATAAGCAGAGCGGATAATTTACCAGATGATGACTAAGCGGTTCGATCGAACCGCTTTTTTATTTTAATCGGGATTTGTTCATTTACTGAATAATGATCTTTTTTACCTGGTTGTTTATTTTGAGAAAATAGATGCCATTGGCTAACCCGGGTAAATTCAATTGAAAACTGTACCGGTTGGTTAAAATATGTTTTGTAAAAATTATTTTTCCTTCGGAAGAAAGAAATGTTATATCTGCTTCAGCCGGTAATTCTCCCTGTATTGTTATATAATCTTTAGCAGGGTTAGGATATAGTTTAATTTTTTCCGATGCCGGTTTGATATTTATTTTTTGCAAAGAAGAATAAGAAATTGAATTATCGGGTTCAATAATTTTCAAACGATAAAAGCTAATACCTTCTGACGGATTAGCATCGGTAAATGTATACAGTTGCGTTGAAGAGGAAGAGTAAACCGTTCCGATAGGTCTCCAGCTTTGTAAAGAAGAGCTTTGTTCGATAATAAATTTATCGTCCGTTTCAGGGTCAATTATTTTCCATTGCAGCAATACTTTCTGCTGGGCAGATAGTATTGCTTTAAAATAAAGAAAACTGATCGGTAATGGAGCGGCCACACAAACTGTCGAAGGAGTTACCGAAGTGGCGTACATGTAATTCGAAATTGTTTGACCCGCATTACCTGCTGCAGAGGGTACTACAGCTGCACAAGCGGGATCACGCCTGATTTCGGAGCCTGCTGTACCACCTGCTACACTTATAGTTGCTGCGGGCAAAGCACTATTGAAATAAAGTGCACCGCCACTGCCACCTCCACCCGCACCATAACATCGCCGGATATTTCCTCCATCATCGGAAGTGCCGCCATTGCCGCCTTTGGCTTCAATAGTTAATGTGCCTGAATAATTGACAACATTCGCGATAATTGTTCCGGCACCGCCACCACCGCCGGCACCATCAGAAGCTGAATTACCTCCTGCGTTACCATTGACAGAAATCTTTGTATTGTTTGCAATAAGATTCTTTGTACGGATAAAAATTATTCCGCCACCCTTTCCGCCACTGCTGATTGAACCGTTATTCGAATGGCCTGCGCCACCCCCTCCACCAAGGAAAATCTTTTTTCCGCTCCAGCTACTTAAAGGTTTACCACCAATGCCTTTCAAATTCGTCGTGCAACCTGTACTGCTTGAGTTGCCACCGCCATCTCCTCCTTTTGAAAGGTTTGCTCCACCACCGCCACCATTATTATGATTATTGCCACCGCCACCGCCATTTGCAGGAGCGCCGCGACCGCCGGTAAGATTTGTATTTGTTATTTCATAAACCGATTCACCTTTGAATGCGCCATTTTGTGGAGCAGCTGTGTTTGCATTGTAAGCATAGGCAGTAGGCGCACCAAAATTTGAACAGGTTGAATTACTAGCTATATAGGCACCACCGATAAAACCAGTGGCATCTGCAGATACAGGTGCATTGAGTGTTAGGTTTTCATCTACGCTTAATGCGATTACACCGCCGGTGCCTGTTGCATTATCCCAGGTCTTTGCCGTTAAAGCTCCTGTAACAACTGCAGAATAATAAGTTGGCACGCCAACTAATTGTACTTTTCCGGCAACTGTATAATTATTCAACAGGTTAAAAAATAAAAAGACAGAATCATCTCTTATCCCGCAGATTGTACTCAATTCATAATTGCCGGCATTGTTTAATGAAGTTGTATCGCCAAATGTACTATTGGTATTGGTTTGTACTGCAGCCCCTTTCATTTGAATAATCATCACCGTTTCCGATACACTGAGACCAACGGTGCTGCTTACACGTACACATGCCTTTGCAGGAATTATTTCAACAATGCTATGATACGTGTTAATGATGCCACTGATGTTGGTACTTTGTGTCTTTGCCGGTATGCAATGAAATAACGATACACAAAGCATAACTGTAAACAGTTTTGCTTTTGCAAAAAGCAGTTTGAGTAATAAACAGTTTTTTCTCACCAGTAATTAACTGTTAGCTGTTACAATAAAAAGTTAGCTGGAATTTTTACAGAATATCCGGAAGACTCAGAGGGTATTGCGAAGTAATTGATTTCTAAAATACTCATTAAAACCCATCTTTTCAAGCGTGGAATCTACTCTTCGTTGCAAAATCATAGCTGGTTGATTTGCATACTAATAACGATCAACAAACCGGTACAGGTTAAAGGAATTGGTCTTTATTTCAGCTTCTATAGCTGTTTTTACCTGCTCTTTGGTAATATCTTTCATCCGTTTACTAACGATAAGCTGCCAGGCTTTTTCCGCCAGTAGCCAGTTCTTTTTTTCTTTGGTATGTTTTTTTTGCAGTTCATGAATTATGCTCTGGTACAACTCATGAATGCCTTGTTTTTGCGAAGCTATAGTTTTAATAACGGGCACTTCGTTATAGTGTGTTCTGAATGCGGGAGCCAGCATCATCCGGAGATTTTTTACAAATAAATCTGCATCGGGCCGGTCACTTTTATTAACAGTAAATATATCGGCTATTTCCATCAGGCCCGCTTTCATTGTTTGCACTTCATCACCGGCTTCGGGCACGAGTACAACAACAGTTATATCGGCAAGCCCTGCAATTTCAATTTCGCTTTGTCCAACACCAACTGTTTCCACAATAATAAAATCGAACGATGCGGTTTTCATGAGATCGGTTATCTCGATGATCTTCGGATGAAGTCCGCCCATCGATCCTCTTGTAGCAAGGGAACGGATAAAGACATTGGGATGTGTATACCATTCACTCATCCTGATACGATCGCCAAGTATAGAGCCCATGTTGAATGGCGAAGAAGGATCCACGCAAAGTATGCCGATCTTTTTATTTTGCTTTATGAACTCACCTGTCAATGCATCGGTCAATGTGCTTTTACCTGCGCCGGGTGGACCGGTTATGCCAATAATTTTTGCAGCGGCATTAACAGGAAGCTGCTGCAGCAGTTCAATATAGTTATCGTGTTCATTTTCTATCAATGAAATGCAACGGGACAATGATTTTATATCCCCTTGTTGAATTTTGAATAATAATTCCTGCCACATAAATATTTGCAAGTGTACTGAAAGTTACACACTGATTGAAGAATAAATCATTTGTATTTCGGGAATGATTTCACACAACCAAATGTGACTATTATTCGATCTTTATCGTTCATAAAATATTCATCTTTTCGTTATTTTGTAGCATGACGAATTTCATACCTATATTCCCTTTGGGCATTGTGGTGTACCCGGGAGAAAATCTGAATCTGCATATTTTCGAACCGAGGTATAAGCAACTGATCAGTGAGTGTCATACTTCGGGTAAGGAGTTTGGTATACCCACGGTAATTGAAGATCGCGTGCAGGACTACGGATCGCTGGTAACTGTGACTGAGATTTCGAAAGTTCATGAAAATGGTGAGATGGATATTAAAACGAAAGGTTCGAGAGTATTCCGCATTTTAGAGATTATCAGGGAAGTACCGGATAAACTATACAGCGGCGCTATTGTAAATTATCCTGACAATTATGAAGAAGGAAATGCCGAAGTGATGCGAAGAGTGATAAACAGCATTCGGGAGCTGCATAAGATGCTGCATGTAAGTAAAGATTTCAAAAAACCGGACGAAGATCTGAAAAGCTATGATGTGGCACATCATGTTGGCTTTTCACTAAAGGAAGAATATGAGCTGCTTGGATTAATGGATGAAAGACAGCGGCTGGAATATCTTAAACGTCACCTTACGAAAGTGATTCCACTGGTAGCGGAGATGGAACAATTAAAGGAAAAGGTAAAGCTCAACGGACATTTCAAAAATCTTTCTTCGTTCAATTTCGAGCCATGATTCGTTAGAACCACCGCTGCATGTTTATAAGCAAAATTGAATGAGCCGGTTATCTCCGGAATATCTTCATAATTTACCCGGAAAGATTTTACTTTAGCTTCCTAACTAATACATATGGCCGCAACCACGCTTTGCCTGGATTTTGGTAATACAAGATTAAAGGCAGCAATTTTCAACGGTGATAAAATCGAAACTGTTGTAACCTTAACCAACGATGCTGTTGAAAGTATTGAACAACTTGTATCTGCTTATAACCCCGGCAAATCCATTCTCTCTTCTGTTATTAATCACAATCCCGAAATTGAAAATCTATTGGCCGCAAAAACAAAGTTTCATTTACTGAATCATCTTTCAAAGCTGGCATTTTCCACACCGGTCGGCAAGCCTGAAACAATTGGTGCAGATAGATTAGCATTGTGTGCTGCTGCAGTTCATTTTTACCCGGCAAAACATAATCTTGTGATAGGTCTTGGTACCTGTATCACGTACAATTTTGTCAATAAATTTCACGAGTTTCTCGGCGGCGGTATTTCTCCCGGTCTTGAAATGCGCCTTAAATCCGTAAACTATTATACGGCGAAACTTCCCCTTGTAAAAGCAGATAGTAATGTGCCGCTTATAGGGTATGACACGGCAACTAATATACTAAGCGGGGTAATACTCGGAATTGTCTATGAACTGAATGGTTTTATAGACGAATACGCCTCTAAATTCGATAACTTTAACGTGCTTTTAACCGGGGGTGATATTACCTATTTGGCCTCCCATTTTAAAAATAAGATATTTGCCGACCCTGATTTAATCTTTAAAGGCTTATATGCTATCAGCGAAACCAATAACTGAGAAGATAGAGGAACTGAGAACGACTAAGACGACATTCAACTTTCTGCTTTCCGGTTTTTTTTTCTTATTGCTTCACAATTCGGCAACTGCGCAGGACAATTCTCCCTATTCCCGTTATGGTATAGGCACTCTTTCTCCGCCAACCAATATCCTGAACCGCGGTATGGGAAGTATCGCGGCAGGTTATAATGATCCATTTACGGTAAATTTCACCAACCCGGCCTCCTATTCCGGTTTTAAAATGTACCTCGAACAGAAATCGAAGAAAGCTACTTCGGGTCGGGTGATCCTGGATGCAGGGGTAAATTTTGGAAGCCGTAGTCTGCGTGAAGGTAACAGTGCGGAGAAATTCAGCACGGGGGATGCTTACTTTTCTTATATCCAGGTGGGTATTCCTTTAAAAAATAATTGGGGAATGTCTTTTGGGATCAGGCCAATTTCAAGAATTTACTATAAACTGAATGAACGATCATTGATCCGTGATGCAGCCACGAATGAACCTATTGATAGCGGTTTAACAGAATATAAAGGCGATGGCGGATTGTTTTTGCCAAATATAGGTACCGGTTTTGCTATAAAGAATTTTAGTGTAGGTGTAAACGTTGGATATGTATTCGGCCGGAAAGATTTTTCATCCAAACTGTTTCTGTTTAATGATTCTGTCGAATATAAAAGTGGCAATTACGAAACAAAAGCTTCATTCGGCAGCTTGTTTTATTCTGCGGGACTACAATATAAATTCAGCCTGAATAAAACGACTTCACTTACGCTTGGTGCCTTTGGAAACCTGCAGCAAACCATAAAAGGCAGGCAGGATGTAATTCGCGAAACGTTTATACGAAGTGAAACCGGCGATATTACGGTGGATAGCGTTTCTGTACAAAAGGATATTAAAGGAGATATTGTGTACCCGGCGCAGATTGGCGTTGGCTTTACGGTAGAAAGACCGGCCACAACCAAAGCAGCAGGCTGGTTGTTCGGTTTGGATTTTGTGCAGACAAAGTGGAATAATTATCGTTTCAACGATGAGAAGGATGACGTGAAAGACAACTGGGAACTTCGGTTAGGGGGACAGTTCAGGCCTGTACCTGCAAAGAATTACTTCAGCAATGTGTCCTATCGCATCGGGTTGTTTACAGGCCCTGACTATGTAAATGTGGGTAATAAAACGCTCAATCAATATGGCATCACCCTTGGTGCGGGGTTGCCGTTGGCAAATTACAGCCGGTTATCGGGCCAGTTTACAACAATTAACATTGCCTTAGAGTACATCAAAAGAGGTAATAACAGTAATATTGTGAAGGAAAATCTTTTTCGGGTATCGGTAGGATTGAATCTTAGCGATCTTTGGTTTGGAAAAAGAAAATATGCAGAGTAGAAAAAATAAAACATCTTCCTTTTTTAAATTAATGGCAGCTTTATGTACAGGCTGCTTTTTTATTGCGGGTTGTGAAAATGATCAGAAACTGATTGATGCGCTTACAACAGATAAAGTGCTGGTAGAGGAAGCAAAAAATGTGGAAGCATATCTTAGCCAGGAAAGTTTTGTAAAAGCAAGACTGCGATCGCCTTTGATGCTCCGGTATGAAAATTTAAAAGACACAACCTATTCGGAATTTCCAAATACGCTGCATGTTGATTTTTTTGACAGCACTGCTAAAATACAAAGCTGGCTGGATGCCAAATACGGTAAATATTTTGAATCGCAGAATAAGGTCTATTTAAGAGACAGTGTTGTTGCGATTAATATAAATGGAGATACGTTGAAAACTCCTGAATTGTGGTGGGATCAGCAGAAAGAAAAATTTTATACAGATAAGTATGCAGAGTTACATACAAAAGATAAACAGATTCTTGGCGGAAAAGGTCTCGAAGCTACCCAGGACTTTAGAGATATTGTTTTTAAAGAGACAACAGGCACTGTAAAAACATCTGAGAACGGACTTCTTCAATAATTTTTGTAAACAGACTTTATACAAATAAAAATCCCGGAGTTATCCGGGACTTTTAAATACCTTATCAGGGACATGCTTAACCGACAGTTGGTTTCTTAAAGGCTACGGATCTTACTAACTCAACCCTTTAAGGCGGTTTTTTCAGGATATGGATTGCAAGAACGGGACATTCAGGTTTTTCACAGGGTAATTAGTTAACAAGGGCTCTATTGATTTTACAGGATTTGGATTTGGATAAGGGGCTTTTCGGATACCGGATTAATTAAGTGACCTTGTTAATTAACTGCTATCTCAAAAATAGGCTTCACGTGTCTTTAAGAACAGAGCATATTTTGGCGATTATTTTGATGAAGAAAATACGGGTATACTCGTATAACTACGGAGTGTTGTACTAAACCCAACCGGTTCTTTGCGTTAACTTCATTTAAAATTAGACACAACATGTTGTTTACTAATAAAACTGTTTTTATAACAGGTGCCAGCCGCGGAATTGGTAAGGCCATTGCATTGCGTCTTGCAAAAGAAGGAGCAAATATTGTCATTGCGGCTAAGTCAACAGAAGAAAACCCGAAGTTGGGTGGTACTATATTTTCCGCCGCAGAAGAAATTGAAAAAGCAGGTGGACTAGCGTTGCCGGTGCAATGTGATATACGATATGAAGATCAGATAACAAACGCAGTTGAGCAGGGAGTAAAAAAATTCGGAGGGATAGATGTGGTCGTAAATAATGCATCTGCAATTTCACTCACGTCAACTGAAAAAACTGAATCGAAACGATTTGATCTTGTACATAACATCAATGTGCGCGGAACTTTTTTTGTTACAAAGGCGTGCATTCCTTATCTCAAAGTCTCATCTAATGCTCATATACTTACTTTATCTCCGCCGATCAGTATGGACATGAAATGGTTTATGAATCATATTTCCTATACCATTTCAAAATATAACATGAGCATGATGGCAATGGGATGGGCCGCAGAATTAAAAAAATACAATATCGCATCAAATGCCTTGTGGCCAAAAACAACAATTGACACAGCAGCGGTAAGAAATTTATTGGGAGGAGATGCATTGGCTAAAATGAGCCGTACACCGGAAATATTAGCTGACGCAGCGTATTATATCGTGAAGAAAGCATCAGCCATTTGTACCGGTAATTGTTTTATAGATGAAGAAGTATTGAAGGCTGAGAATATCATGGATCTTGAAAAATATTCCGTAGTGCCCGGTGCAGCATTATATAAAGATCTGTTTGTTGATTGAAAAAAAATCCCGCTTTATTGAGCGGGATTCTTTTTAATAGGCAGAGGATGTTTATTGTTTTTGCAAAATCAGTTTATAAGGATCACCCGAGATATTTATATTCAGTGTTATGTAACCGGTGCAGGAGAACACATAACCTGCTACACCACCGTCACCGGCACCAACTGCCGTATAGTCTGCACTGTAATGACCAAAGACGACTTCAGGAACGGTAGCTGTACCACTTGCCGGGTCTATGTCTACAATCAACGGATTCACCACGGTACCATAAGCAACATTCGGCCATACCTGGCTAAGATCAATCTGGTTGGCACCGGGACCGTCGGTAACCTGTACTAAATCGTCGGGAACCCAATCTTGCCAATCATCCCTGATAACTTTATACGTTCCCGCCATTGAACCTGTGAAAGGACATACGATATAAGCGGTGAATGAAAAGGCTGCATTATAATATGGACCCGTTACCAGACCGCCGCCGCCATTGTCTCCGGTAGTATTTACATCAAAACTATACCCCTCTTTTGTAAACGTTCTTGTATAGAAAGTATAGGCAGCTCCCGGCTGCAAATCGGTAGGTGCTACACCAAGAGCCGAAGCCAATTCTGTACCGGAAACAGTTAATTGAGTAGCTGCCCCTGTATACGGAACCGACTTTACCAGATGCCATTCGGCAGTATCGTATGATGCATTTTCAGTAGCGAAAACTTCAATGCGATCCACTTCCTGTCCGTTTGGATACTGGCTCACCTCTATGCCGACTGTTGACGTGGCCACCTGTGAGTAGTCAAGGTTGAGGTTGATATTTTTATCTAACGTGATATATGTACCAAGGCCCAGATGGCTTCGGTCTGACAGAGGATTGATGTCCCCTCCCTTTTTCTTACAGGCATTAACAGCAATCAGCGTACTGATCACCGTTAGTATATATAGTAGTTTCTTCATGATTGCTGTTTAAATTATTTAACAAAATTGTCGGGGTTATTATCCCAAAACACTTTATCTGCTGCATTGCCCGGATTTTTCTGGGCGGGTGCATTAGAGTTCCTGTTTACAAATACAGAAGGGTAAAAGAAGGAACGCATAAAGAATCCAGGCTCCGGAACAGCAGCCGGCGGTTGCATGTTATCCGGTTTGCCGGTACGCCTGTAATTGTTATAGGGCTCAACGCCATTGCCCCATGCAGCTAAATAATATTCAGTCATGATTATGTTCATTCTTGCGTCATCACTGGCTGCCGCATCGTAGTTGGCAAGTACGAGAGCGATGTAGTTATCAATCTGCGTAGCCGTTGGAACTTTATCTTCCGGTATTGTATAACCGAGTTTCGCAGGGAAACCCAGTACCTTGCCGATAGATGTTGTAACACCGGCCTGCAACAGCGCTCTTGCCGGTCCGGCTACTGCGCTGCCCAATGCAATTGCTGCTTCTGCCTTTAAGAAAGATGTATAAGAAGACAACCATATCGGATCGATGCCAGCTCCTTTTGCACCCAAACTGGCTGTTATAGCATCTGCTTCATCTGCATCAAATGCGCCTCCTGCAGGGTATACTCCATAAGTAGAGCGGAAAGAACCATCGGGGGGCCCGCCGCTTGCATCACCATGATCTCTGCCGAGATATCCTTTGCCGATTACACAAAACGGCGTTTCATCAGGTACACTTGGATACCATGCGGGAGGTGAATTTGTAGCCAGGTATGACCGTGCGAAACAGGGACAGGTAGAACTGTTTGCCCAGTTATAATTGAGCGAGGCCCTGTAAAAATAATAGCGCAATCTCGGGTCACCATTAAAGTTCACGTTGCCACCATATTTTTGAGATGCGACCATCCACATATAATAATTACTCAGGTAACCAGGACCACCGGCATCAACATAGTTGGCTCCATATTGCGGATGCCTGCTATCCGGTGCACTGATCGAAGTACCATATTGAAAAACGAAATCCTGTGACGGTTCGTTTATCAGGTTATCTTCCGTAAGCAATTCTTCAATTTTTGCTTTGGCACCTGCATCTACCAGCCGTGTTTGCATATAAAATTTCAACTTCAGCGTTTTCACAAGTGTCACCCACGCATCAGCATCACCGTTATAGAATAAATCAACGGCGGGACCAGCAGCCGCGTCGGATTGTTGAAAGTCAAGAATAGCACTGTCCAGTAGTGATTGGACACCGGCGTAAACATTTGCACCTGGGTCGACGTTGGGATTTGTATTTGCATTGCCCTGGGCAGCTGCACTAAAAGGCACATCGCCAAAATCATCAACCAGCGTACCGAGTGTGAATGCAAGTAAAGTACGTGCAATACCGGATTGAACATATTTTTTTTGCGCCTGTGCCAATGGAATCAATGCATCTGCATTTGCTATAACCCCGGTGTACGCACTTGTCCATTCATCATCAAAACTTGCCGGCGTGTATCCGTTACGATAGAAAGGCCCTACCCAATATTGCTGACGGGTTAATTGTGCGCCAAGATCGGAAGCTCTGGTCCAAAAGGCGCGGAAGCTGGTTTGCACCTGGTTAAGATACAAATCAACATCAGCCGTTGTAGGACTCGGGCTGTTTGGATTGTTCAGATAACCATTAAACTCTTTTTTGCAGGCAGTGAAAGCCGTCAAAAAAGCAATGGTTAAAATGACATAGATTTTCTTATAGTTCATAATAAATTTCTTTAAAGGTTTAGAATGTCACTCTTATGCTTGCTCCCATACGGCGTGCAGAAGGACCGGTTAAAAATTCAAGACCTCTTCCATTACCTACACCAAGACCGGAAGCTTCAGGATCGAAATGAATGTATTTCGGGAAATTAGGCGCATAGTACCAAAGATTTGTACCTGATACAGAAATCGATAATGATCCTATCGGCAATTTGCTGATCAGCTTTGCAGGTATGCTATATGATAAGGAAGCTTCTCTTAAACGGATACAGGTTTGATCAAACACAGCGCCTTCATCCGGCGCACCATTTGTTATACTATTATTGTAATAAGCACCTGTAGCAGAAAGCTGTACTTTATTAGGCTGGCCATCTTCTCCAACGCCGGGTAATATCACCGCTGCAGCGCGATCAAATTCTGTATCTTTTGTAACACCTCTGCCGAGCAGTGCTCCCGCGGTACCCGAGAACATAGTACCGCCATGCGTGTAATCCCACTGCATTCTGAAACTAAACCCTTTGTATCCCAGTGTGCTGATACCCGTTAGTTTGTATTTCGGATTGGGATCAGCAATAATGGCGATATCATTTGCTGCTATATAGTTACCGTCACTACCCACTACACGTTCACCTGTTTTTGGATCTTTCTGATATGCACTTGCCATAACCACACCCAGCGGCTGGCCATTAATTGCAAACGTGCCTTCATTGGAATAACCAGCGATATTTACCTGTTTCTGATCGGCGGGTAAACCGGAAACCTTACTCCTGTTCATTGAAAATAACCCGTCCAATTGCCATCTCCATTCTTTGTTTGAGATCGGTGTAATGCCGAGAGCGATTTCGATACCTTTGTTGGTTACTTTACCTGCATTTATCTGCTGACTTAAATAACCGCTTGCAGGATCAAGGAACCTGTTTAAAATTTGATCATTAGCTACTCTTTGGTATACGGTAAAGTCAAGTGATATTTTATTTCTAAACAGCTTTGCTTCCAAACCGGCCTCTGTTTCTCTCAAAAGCTCCGGTTTTAAATCCGGGTTGGGTAATTGTGAGGCAATAGCATTCACATTTACAGAAGTTCCGGAATTTGTAAGGAACACCCTTGTAGATGTAAACAAATAGGGTCTTGTTGAATAAGGAGGCGGGAAGTTGGCACTCGTGGAATAACCCACTCTGAATTTAAGAAAATTAAGAAACTCATTATTCTTTAAGCCTTCAAATGCAGATGTCGGGATAAACGATAAACTAACACTTGGATAAAATATACTTCTGTTATCTTCTTCCACCGTTGATGACCAGCTATTGCGGCCGCCAATCGTTAAATAGGTAAAGTCGCGATATCCCAATTGTCCCTGTGCAAATACACCTGTTTCAAGGCGATTTTGAATATAGTTCAAACGGGTAATACCATTTTCACTATAGGGTGAATGGGAAACGAAGTTGTCATGATTGAAAATACCATATACCAGCTGTTCTGTGCTCGTCATACCTGTTTGCGAATATTCATATTTTCTTCTGCTGGCTCCTGCGTCTACATTCAGTGAAAAATCTTTACCGATGTTATGATTATAATTCAGGAAGAGCGTATGATCCCAGATAGTATTGTTGCCGTTGGAACTGCGAAAAATTCCTTTGGGTGTTGAAATTCCTCCCTTGTTTTGAGAATATGATTCAAACTCAGTATAACTATCGTAACCGACGCGATATGCAAGGTTAAATCCTTTACTGAATTCATATTTGGCCTGCATCTGTCCAAAAACCCTTTTTACATTATCCTGCGTAAAGGAATTATATAGCGTCCAGCGCGGATTCTGAATATCGTTTCCATTTCTGTAATACACCGATGAATGATCCAATGGACTTTCGTAAGGAAGATTCATCAGGTCAATCGCTGTTGGTGTATACATTACGTTGCCAAATACAGATGTATTAACTGCGTTGTTTCCGTAGCTGTTACTTGTTGGCGGCGATTTTACATTTGTAGAAACATAGTTAATAGTACCGCTGACAGTAATTTTATTGGTCAACTTTGCAGTACCACCCATTCCGATTGCATTTTTTATCAAGCCATTTCCCGGGAGATAACCCTGGTCATCCGTATAACTATAATTCACGTTGTAATTAACAGTAGGTGTAGAACCGGCAACATTAATTGATGTATTGCTCATTATGCCTGTTCTGAAAAAATTATGAACACTATTATAATACTTATACGGATAAAGTGCGCCTTTGTATTCCGGAAAAGCCGTATTTAACCAGTCCTTATCATAAGGATGCGCCACCTCTGCAGGAGGATTTGTAAACTTTGCTCCCCAGTTACTAAAGAACAACAAGCCCAGGCTCAGGTCAAATCCACCACCGTAGCTTTGATTATAATCAGGAAGAACGGCTTTTGTAGCAAAAACAGATTGTGATACGGTTACTTCATTTTTGCTTCTTGTTTTTTGCGTAGAGCCATTTTTTGTGGTAATCAAAATCACACCGTTTCTGCCTTCCTCACCGTAAAGTGTAGTCGCACTTAATCCTTTCAGAATACTTATGTTTTCAATATTATTTGGATCCAGGTCCAGGAAACGGCTGGATGTCTGGTGTCCATAGGTAAAATCAGATTGGGAATTTGTGCTTGCATCAAACGGTACGCCATCCACTATGAAAAGTGGTTGCGACGATCCCGTTATTGTGCTGATGCCGCGGATCGTGATGTTTGTACCACTACCGCTAAGACCGCTTGTATTCAGGATATTCAATCCCGGCGCCTTTCCGTTCAGCACACGGGCGATATCGCCTTCGGGCCTTAGCTCCAATGATTCTTTACCTACTGTTGCTACAGCGTAACCGAGAGCTTTTTTCTCCCGTTTAATACCCAGCGCAGTAACAACCACTTCACTCAACGATTGATCCAACAATTTGAGTGAAACAGTGACGGTGGATAAACCACCAATAGGAACTTCTTTGGTTTCAAAACCGACGCCGCTGACGACTAATACCGCGTTAGCAGGAGCGCTGATCTTAAATGAACCATCTGTTCCCGCAGTGGTTCCCGTTTTTGCATTCTTGATTTTGATTGAAGCTCCCGGTACCGGGATTCCGTTTGGGTCTGTGACCTGTCCGGATACATTGTTTTGTGCCAGAGACTGCCGGGCAAGCAATAGTGATATGCCCAGCAAGAGCAGTGTCAATTTTCTCATGAGTTTTGGTTTTATGTGAATGGCCAGCTTACCGTACATATAAATTTAACCTTATATGCAAACACGCACAAATTTTTTTTAACGCAGCTGCATTTTTGACGAAAATCAAATATTGTAATCGTCTAAAAAACCAGAACATCAGGACAAAAAGCCGGAATATAACGCAGATGCACAAATGTTTTTTGCATGCACATTTTCACCAAATATAAAAGGCCACCCCTTTCGGAGCAGCCCTTGTTTGGTCATGAGAAAATTGCTGTGTTAGGTAGACTTAATAGTTTGGATTTTTAACAGGTGCACTATCTTCTGATGGTGCATTCTTATCAGTTTCATCCGCAGGCACGTCCCAATAATCCATATAATTGTAATTGATATAAGCATTTGTATAAAGCGTACTTTGATATATCAAATTACATCCCCACCTGCCTCCTCCTTTTGAAGCACCATATGTCCAGCCCCATCTTCTTAAATCATAAAATGAAAGTCCTCTGAATGCCAATGCAGCTAAACGTTCCTGGCACAATACCGTTAAAGCCTGGGATAAGTTTAAACCTGTTCCGGTGACTGCGGGAAGTGCTGCACCCTGATATGCCCGTACTTCGTCAATCAATGCTAAACCCTGTTCAATTTGACCGGTCTGTATATACGCTTCTGCAAGCATCAAAGCGTTCTCTTCATAGGTTGGCCCGATGTAAATTTCAATGCCGCCTGGCGCCTTAGAACCCAGAATTGGAATTCCGGATAAACCCGCATCTACCCCATCAACCAGGCTATAGCGTGTAGAATTAGTGCTTGCATCCCCGGTGAAAATGCCGTCAGCATCCGTAAAGTTTGCCAATCTTGCGTCGCCTGCCTGGAATTGCTGAACAATTCTTTCGCTTACCTTGTATGTAGAGTTATGGTTGCTCTGTGCACACAAAGATGCTACGCTGCCGGATGTCGCAGTAAAGAAAGAATTTGTGGTTGTTGATCTTCCGGTAAAAACATAATCATCTTTCTGAACTCCCGCAGTACAATAAGTGATTATAGAATTCCAATCGGTGGCTGAAATAGCCGGAATACTGGCACCAGTGATGGTTGCTGCAGGATTGCCATTTACAAATGGAGCTAATTTGTTAAACAGTATATTTCTTGCCAACATTGTATTGATGGTTTTGATCCATTGCGCGGACGATAAAGCAAAACCTAAACCTACCTGGCACTGCTGCGGTATCAATTTCGAAATGATGTCATCATACTCGCCCCCATTAATTCCTTGCAGTGCACCTAAAGCATTGTTTAGTTGCTTATTGGATTCTGCAATGATATCATCATGAGAAACGAACTTATTGTTAATGACATTTGGTTCATCCTCGATCAGGCCGGCATAATATAATGTGCCGATTTGCGCATAGGCGTATCCTTTCCACCAATAGCACCATGCCTGAACCGTCGATACTTTACCTGCACTCAAGTCTGTTACATTTGGAAGCTGCAGCAAAACCGAATTCATTACATTAATCATCGAATACATGTTGAGCCATTCATAGTACAAGGGATTGTTTGCCGCCGCTGTTGATGCTGCATTATTGTAATTCCTGATAATAGTGACCTGAGGGCTGGGATTGACGACAACAGTACCAGGCGCCCCTACTGGATCCGGTGTAAAACTATCCGGAACGCCCATAGTAGTGGTTTGGTTATTAGAACCAGCACCACCCCCTACAACATCACCCATCAATTCATGATAGCCCCAGGGTAAAGAGAAGTAACTGTTTCCTAACCATACATCGCCATAATTGAAACCGTTCCAGTAAACACCTCCTGAAGCATAAGCGGTTACACCAGCTTCATTCGTCACGTTACCGGCAAGGGTAGGTGCGTTGGGATTAATCTGGTTTAATTCCTTTTTGCATGAGCTTGCTACCACTATCGCGATAAAAAACGTCAAATAGTGAAGACTATAAACACGTTTTTTTATTATTTGAAGATTTATTCTTTTCATGATCTGTACAATTTAAATTAAGGTTAGAAACTAACATTCAAAGTTGCCTGATAAGCTTTCAGATTGGGTATCGTGCTATGGTCGACACCCCTATCGAATGCCGAGTTAGAAGCACCTGAACTGATTTCAGGATCAAGTCCGGGATATTTGGTGAAAGTCAACAGGTTTCTTCCGCTCAGCACCAATTGGCATTTTTTAAGCCAGGCTTTATTCACAACTTTTGAAAAATCAAAACCAATTGAAACGTTTCTCAACCTCCAGAAAGAAGCGTCATGGTAGAACATGCTCTTGGTAAGGTTATTACCTACACCACGGGCTGTACTTCCTAATCCGTAATAAGCACTGGCATAATAAGCTGTCCATGCCGCTGTTTCTCCATTGATCGTTACAGGTTTGTCCCAGTCACCGCTGATTCCTTCCCTGTACATCCACTCATCAGTTTGATTGTACAAATGAGATCCACTGATCCAATCGAACTGGAATCCAAAGGTTATCATTCCTTTGTAGGTAACGCTATTGATAAATGAAGAAGTGAGTTTTGGATTGGGGTCGCCCAAAACAGTGGGTTCATCAGATATATACAACCATTTGGTTGTATTATTTACCACGTAGCCGGTACTGGCAATAGAATAATTGCCTTGCTCTGCCACAGGTATAAATGGAGTTTTACCATCTGCCCTCAATTCATTCACACTGGTCAGCATTTTGTAGCCATAAATCTGGCCAATCTTGGTTCCTTCCTTCAATATTTCGCTTGATGAACCCGCACCAGAAGTTAATGGAATTTCGCCACCAACTATGGAATTGATCATTGAAGTCTGGTGACCGAAATTAGCCGTAAAATCCCAGCTCCAGTTTCTGTTTTGAAAAACAGGAATATTCAGGGACAACTGCCATCCTTTGGAAGATAATGCAATAACGTTGTCTACAATATTGGCTGAACCGGTAGACATCGGCAACACTCTTGGAAAAATGGCATTATCCGTATGTCTTTTCCAATAGGTGAACGAGAAATTAAAATTCTTTAACCAATTGCCATTACTTGCTTTCAATGTAAAATCAGTGCCGTATTCAGTTTCCGCAGAAACCTCCACACCTAATGCAGGATTATTCGCTACTGTTGGATTGGCATAAACTGACTGTGCGCCTGTTGGTTGCGAATTCAACACACTTTGTCTTTGATAAGCTCCTGGCTGAATACCCGCTTTACCGTATGAAGCTCTTAATTTAAAATATGGTAATACATTGCTCAAGCCTTGCCAAAAATTAAACCCTGGAAGGGTGATATAACCGTTTACATGAGGGAAAGTAAAAGGCGTATGACCCTGACCGAAAGTAGAGGCATAATCTGTTCTGAAACCGCCTGAAACACCACCCCAGTTACCAATATCAAACTTTTGGTCAACCAGGTAACCGTAGGTTACATACGTTTCATTATATTGGTTAATTAATGACTGTGATTGGGTTGATGGCATAAGGAATGGAGGACTTAATGGCAGTGAATAACCATAAAAGGCCAATTCTTTATAAGTATTCTTCCTGTAATCATAACCGGCAAGTGTGGTAGATTGAATAGGCAACTTCAAATGAAAATCCTTTTCAAAATCCAGTTTCAATACAGCCGATGTGAATATGTTTTGCTTAGTTTGGTTGTATTGGTAGTTATTTATTTCACCGGTATTGTCAGTACCGTTATTCCAGGATGCCCATGACTCGTATTCATTAGAGTTGGCATTCTGGCTTTGGTTAAAGAATGTCCATATGTCATTTTCGTTCTTATAAGTGATCCCATAACGACCGGTCAATGTAACGAATCTGTTGAGATTGTAATTAGCTTCAAAGCTTTGAATGACGTCATACCTGCTGCCATCTCCTTTATTGTAGTGCGCCCAATAGAAAGGGTTATAAGCATTGGCAGCGACATTAATATTAGAAATAAAATAGCCATTAGCTGGTACACCACCTTCAATAGTGTCTTCCAGGCTATAGAATGACGGGGTATTCAGGAAACCATAAACGGTGGTTACGTTCGCGTTGCTGGTACCATATCCAAATCCTGGTGTTGAGTTAGTTCCAGCTCCTCCGGGTGCCCCTAATCCCGGGTGCAATGTATTTTTTGTGTAAGCTAAACTTGTGATGGAGCGAAGTGTAAAGCCCTTAAATAATTCCATTCCTATGTTAGAGGTAAGATTGGTTCTGTCAATATAACCATTGTCCTTCAGCAAAGGAGAATTTGTTCTGTTATTGGAAATAGAAACATTATAATCTACTTTATCGCCACCTCCACTGATAGATAAGTTATTATTGTAAGAAGGAGCGCTCTGGAATACCTGTTTGAAGTGATCGTTATATCTGAAGTTACCTTTGTATGTCTGGTCGGCTTTATTTAAAGGGTCTAATATTCCATAGCGGGAATTACTGGCGCCTTCACCTGGCACCGGGTTTGGGTTATTTTCCGCGCCTGAACGGTATGCAGGATTTCCTAAAACACCGCCGGTAACCGGGTCTATTCTTAATTCCTCTCCTGCGGTAAAACCGCCACCATCATCATAGGCGATAATATTTCCGGCAGAATTGGTTAAATAGGGGTGCAACGTGGCGTTCTTGAAATCACCAGAATTAATAAAAGAACTGGAACCATAGCTCGTAGAAAAATTGATACTCATTTTCCCTTTCGTTCCTTTTTTACTGAATATCTGGATAACGCCGTTGGCGCCTTGTGCGCCATATAATGAGGAAGAAGCAGCGCCTTGTACTACTTCTACCCTTGCCACCTGGCTAAGGTCTAACGTGTTTAAGTTTGCAAAAGGTATTTCCACTCCATCCATCAAAATCATTGGCCTTGTTCCACCCTGTACAGAGTTAATACCTCTTAATACAATATTTACCTGATCGCCAGGGTTACCGGATATCGTTGAAATTTGGGCGCCGGGAATTTTACCGACCAACGCCTGGTCCAATGAAGCCATCGGCACCGGGGGTAATTTGTCCGCGGTAACCGATTCAACAGAAATACCCAATTTTCTTTTGCTTGTAGCCGTGCCGGTACCTGTTACAACCACTTCGCCTATTGCTCTTGTGTCGAGGCCAAGTTTAACAGCTACCGTAGTTGTTCCTTTTGTAGCTACTTCTTGCGTTTCAAATCCTACAGCGCTTATTAGTAATACTGCATTTGATGCTGCATTAATACTAAAGGTACCATCTGCGCCTGCTGTTGTTCCTGCTCTTGAATTTTTGATTTTGATTGTGGCCCCGGGAATCGGAAGACCATTTGCATCTGTCACCGTACCAGTAACGGTGTTTTGTGCTAGCGCTTGCTGGGCAAATAGCATAATAATGCCCAGCAAGAGCATTGTCAATTTTCTCATGTGTG
>Ga0207645_10000357_pt1 | contig 37837 bp, 28 predicted proteins | sample KBSM53metaG_FD_184331 | JGI IMG/M metagenome (GOLD analysis project Ga0207645, IMG submission 184331) | Miscanthus rhizosphere microbial communities from Kellogg Biological Station, Michigan, USA - KBS M5-3 metaG (SPAdes) (version 2) | ecosystem: Host-associated > Plants > Roots > Rhizosphere >...
CAGAAATTTTTTCCTCCAATTCTTTATGAATATCCTGTGTACCACAGATGAAGCGAACACTGCTCATGCCATAACCTCTTTTATTAACGGCGGCATGTGCTGCTTCAATCACTTTAGGATGAGAAGAGAGTCCCAGGTAATTGTTCGCGCAAAAGTTGATTACCGTTTTGCCATTTACAGTTATTTCCGCCCCCTGCGGACTTTCAATAATCCGCTCCGTTTTGTATAATCCCGCGGTTTTTATTTCTGCCAATTCAGAAGCAATGCGTTTTACCAGGTTTTCGTTCATTTTCTTATGGTTTTAGTAAATGGTTACTTATTTGAATTTCCCGGCAAATATACAGGCAGAAAAAAACTACCATTTACGAACCCGGACAGACAGTTCACACATTATTTACACCTTCGGTAACATTTCCGGTTATACCTTCGTCACAGAAATAAATCAACTGGTATGAAAAAGAATCTTGTAAACGGAACAGGTCTTGTTTTGTTGGTTTGTCTTATCGCTGCCGGTGTTGTATTTTCTTCCGCAAAAAAGAAAGCAACTTCTTCTGAATCAAAGCCCTGCAAAGAATCGATGCAGGAATGCTGCCAAAAAGAAAAGGAAACCGATAATGGCGGCGGAATCGACTTTGAAAATCTTTCCGGAAAATTTTTCTCATCGATTGCTTATTAATTGATTACAAATAATTTCCGATCCGCATATTTTTTTCAATTCTGTAACTTCACAGGTGCTTTAAACGTATAATAAGCAGAAACTGGATTATTAATCTGAATTATCATTGCCTTCGGGCTCCGGCTGTTTATGACTGAAAGGGAATATAACGAATGTGTGAATACCTACGCGGACAATGTTTATCGCTTTATCGTGAAAAATCTGAAGCACGAGGAAGATGCGAGGGATGTGGTACAAACCGCATTTGAAAAAATGTGGCGCAACAGGGACGAAGTAGATGCGGCAAAATGCAAATCGTATCTGTTTACGGTAGCTTACCACCAGATGATCGATCATATCCGAAAAAACAAGCGGATACATCTGAAAGAAGAGTTTGGCGATGAAGTGAGAATACAGGACCGCCCGGCACACAACATGAAGAAAATACTGGAAGAAGCGCTGAGCCGATTGAGTGAAACGCAGCGTTCCCTGGTTTTATTGAAAGATTATGAAGGGTATAGTTATGAAGAAATCGGTAAAATAACAGGACTCAATGAAAGCCAGGTAAAAGTTTACCTGCATCGTGCCCGTGTGCAATTGAAAACTTACCTGGTGAAACCTGAAAATGTGATGTAACTCAACCCGCCCCTCTTGCAATGAGAAGGGTGCAAATGAAAAGAACATGAAAATAGATCGTCATAATTACGAAGAATTCTTTTTGCTCTATGTAGATAATGAACTTACAGAAGAGCAAAGGAAATCTGTAGATCAGTTCATACAGCAAAATCCTGATCTCGCTATTGAGCTGGAAATTCTTCAGCAAACCACATTGACAGCAGATGAGTCAGTCGTGTTTGATGGCAAAGAAACGCTGTTCAAAAAAGAGACTGAATCGGTTATCAATCTTAACAATTATGAAGAGTATCTTATTTCTTATATAGATAATGAACTGAGCGATTCGGAAAGAATTGAGTTTTTCAAATTTGCGAATGCGCATCCGCAGGTAAAAGAAGAACTGGCTGTTTACCAGCAAACAAAACTGCAGCCTGAAGAAGAAATCGTATTTGAAAACAAACAGGTTTTATACAGAAAAGAAGAAAAAGTAAAAGTAATTACCATGCAGTGGTGGAAGATTGCAATAGCTGCTGCAGTGATACTGGCCGCCGGTATTACTACAATTAAAGTAATTAACAATGATAAGCCAACTATTGAACCATTAGTGGCTACTGCAACTGATAAAACCAATAAGAATAAAAATGTTGAAAAAGCAAATGCGGATACAAACAAAGAGAAAGATACACAGGTAAAAGAAGAACAAACTGCACAGGATAATAATAATATCGCTTCAGCGAATGATCAGAAGAAAAAAGAAAAAATCAATTCTGTTCAAAGAACAAACGAAGAAAAAATTCAAAAGAAATCAGTTGAACAGGAAATAAAGAAGAGTGATGAATCAATTGCTGTAAATACAACTGATCAGAAGAAAGATGAGTTAAACAATGATGTTACTGTTAATGATAAACCACTTGATGCTATAAAAAAATCAGTTGAACCTGTAAAAACAAATGATGTTGCCGTTAATACTTCATTACCCAAAGAAAATATTAACAGCAAACCTGTAACACCAGCTACAGATGAACCGTTAGATGTTAAAGAAATAACGCAGGATAATACAAATAACAATCCTGATTATGCCAGCTACGATGAAGGAAAAAATAAAAAGCTCCGCGGGTTTTTCCGGAAAGCCTCAAGAGTTTTTGAAAGAAGAACCAATATCAGCGCTGCAGATGAAGAAGAAAAACAAGACAAAGTGCTGATTGGTGCACTGGCAGTAAAACTGAAATAACAATTACAATTAAAAAAGAATTATAATCATGAAAAGGATATTTACACTGTGCATTGTATTATGCACTGTATTGACCGGCTTTGCTCAAACGGATACGACAGTCAAACCATCCGATACCATCAAAGTAGGTTCAATGATCATCATCCGCAAACCGGGCAGCAACCGCGATGAAACTTCAAAAGATAAACACATCATTATTTCCAACGGCAACAGGCACTATAAACCATCAAATATCAGTACCAACTGGGTAATACTGGATATTGGCTTTGCAAATTATAATGATAAAACAAACTATGCATCAGCAGTATCTTCAGGATTTGTAAGCACCGATATTGGCAAAGACCAGATGAAATTAAGAGCCATTAAGTCCGTAAATGTCAACATCTGGTTGTTCATGCAACGGATGAATCTAATCCAGCACGTAGTGAATTTAAAATACGGATTGGGACTTGAACTGAACAATTACCGCTATGATAATGAGGCCATCCGCTTTCACAAGGATCCAACACACATAGATATTGATCAGACTCTTGTTGATGCGAATGTTAAGAAAAATAAATTTGCTGCCGATTACATAACTGTTCCTTTGATGTTAAACTTCAACTTTACGCCGCATCATGGCCGTGGATTTGGTTTCAGTGCCGGTGTAAGTGCAGGTTATCTATACAGCGCCCGCCAGAAAATAAAAATCGGTAACGACAGAAGTAAATTGCATGATGACTTCGACCTGGAACGCTGGAAACTCTCTTACGTTGGCGAATTGAATCTTGGCCCCGTAAGACTATACGGAAGTTATGCGGTTAAGAGCATGTGGAGCAAAGGTCTTGATCAAACACCGTATACCGTAGGTTTACGATTCAGTAACTGGTAAAAAATTTTGTGGAAAAATAGATTTCACTCAAAGAATTGATAGTAAAGCAAAACCCGGCGGAAATTCCGCCGGGTTTTTTCTTTGCATAGTTTTTGTTAGCATAGTAAAATTGCAAACGCATCGTTAAAGACAAATTGAGCAAAAATAAAATCAAATACAATTGCGTTTTGAAGCTGACGGTCTATGGATATAGCTATGAAATTAACAGTATTTATTTCTTCAATTCTTCTTGGCAGCAGCGTTTCTTTCAATTATGCGCCTGAAAGTAAAGCTCATTTATTCAGTCCTGTTGTAAAAAATCATGAACGGATAAAAGGCGCCGGTCCTGAAGGAACGATTTATATTATTATTGACAAAAGCGACTACGAGTTGCAGGTATATGATGATAAAGGCTGGTACGCTACTTACCCGGTTGTATTTGGAAGTAGTTCGCTGGATGACAAAGAAATGGAAGGCGATCGTAAAACACCCGAAGGAACATTTAAAGTTGTTTCGAAAAAAACTCATCCTAAGTGGGACCGCTTTATAATGCTGGATTATCCCAACAAAGAGAGTTATGAAAAATTTAACCAGCGAAAACAAAGCGGGCAGATTCCACGCGGTGCATCAATTGGTGGCGGAGTCGGCATTCACGGTACATGGCCTCATGAAGATTACCAGGTGGATAAATTTAAAAACTGGACGAATGGCTGTGTTTCTTTGAAAAACGAAGATGTGGAAGATCTATACGATTATGTTCCTGTTGGTACAAAAGTTATCATAAGAAAGTAAACTCTTCAGCCATTTTATTTATTACGGATGAACTGAATCCGGGTTGCTGAGAAAATTTCCAACTTCTTCTTTCCACTTTACAGGATCAAAGCCTAAAAAAGATTGATGGGCCGCATTTTCATAAATAACAAACCGTTTTTTACTTCCGGGTATGTTGTTATAAAATTTTTCTTCCTGTTCTTTTAAGATATACACATCGTTCGTCCCCCATTGCAATAATACGGGACAGTTGATTTTTTTCACGTATTCTGCCGGCCGGTGACTGAAACCATTATATCCCTGTTCGATGCCAACCCACAGCGTCACCAAAAATCCGAACGGCTCTCCGGGAAAACCAAGCGCCCTTGATCTTCCTTCAAGGTGATTTTGGAGTGACGCAAATGGCATTTCGAGTATGACTCCCGAAGGTTTTATGTTGTAATCGTTAATAGCTTTTGTAATGACCGCTGCCCCCAGAGAGCTACCCCATAAAAAAATATTTTTCTCTCCTTTTTGCTTTACAAAATCCCACGCAAGCTTTAAGTCTTCGCTTTCTCTGGATCCCAGTGTAGTTGTATTGCCATCACTTCCCCCGTGTCCGCGAAAATCAAACATAAGGACATTGTAACCTAAGAATAAAAACTCTTCAGCTTCGCGAAGAACATAACTCTTGTTCACGGTGAGCTGATGAAGCAGAATTACCGTTCCTTTGGCGGAGTCTGAATGACTGTACCAGCAATCAATATTTATCCCGTCACTGGTCTTTAGTTTAAAGGAATCATAAGGAAAATCCGGCTTTCTGCCAATTACATTCCGCGGATATTTAAAACCGGCGAATAATTTCCAGGTTTTTACAAAAATATTCCTGGATGAAGGCTTTACGATTCGTAATTCAGGACCAGTATAAAAGTGCGTTTGTTTCCATGCGTGCAGGGCGGCGCTGATATTCATAAGAACTAACTGGAAGAGCAATACCCATAATATCCATTTCAGAACGCTGCGGAATTTGCCTGGCCTGGCTGATTTTGGCATAAGTTATTTTCTGGTAACTCCCGCCTGTAGTTTACTACCGAAGCCGGGTAGCGTAATTTTTCTTCAAAGAAAATTGAATTTTTCCTGGTTTTAAAACGATCAGGTATAGTTTTTGTGATTTTTTTCCGACCGAAAAACAAATTAATTGCGAAAAACCTCTTTAAGGCAGCTGAAATCCGAGCTGCTTTATTTTTTGTACTAACTCACAAGTCACACTTTTCCATTTTTAATTTCATCAACCACGCCGGGATCAAGCAAAGTAGTAGTATCTCCAAGATTTGAAATTTCTCCTTCTGCAATTTTTCTCAGTATGCGGCGCATGATCTTTCCGCTTCTCGTTTTTGGTAGTCCGTTTACAAATTGAATTTTATCCGGCTTTGCAATAGGACCGATTATCCTACTAACGGTTGTAAGTATGTCTTTTCGTGTATGATCATCATCAAGATGTTTTCCGCTAAAAATAACATACGCATAAATGCCCTGACCCTTTATGTCGTGCGGATAGCCCACTACTGCACTTTCTACTACACCTGCATGCATATTAATGGCATTTTCAACCTCAGCTGTTCCAATCCGGTGACCACTTACGTTCAGTACATCATCTACACGGCCGGTTATTCGATAAAAGCCGTTATCATCCTTCAAGGCACCATCACCTGAAAAATAAAGGTTTTCGTAAGTAGCAAAATAATTTGTCCGGCAACGTTCATGATCGCCATACGTCGTTCTTATTATCGACGGCCATGGCGCCTTAATGCAAAGATTTCCTTTGTACAATCCATGCTCATCTTTTTCCGTCACTTCCTTCCCTGCTTCATCTACCAGTACGGGTTGTACGCCGGGCATAGGCAACGTAGCCCAGGATGCTTTTGCCGGTGTTATTCCGGCGAAATTAGAAATCAACACCCCGCCTGTTTCCGTTTGCCACCAGGTATCTACAACGGGACATTTCTTTTTACCAATATTTTCATCATACCAATGCCAGGCTTCCTCATTAATCGGTTCACCAACGGTGCCGAGCACACGCAGCGAGGAAAGATCCTTTCCTTTTAACGGGTCAAGCCCGAAACCCATTAAGCTTCTTATTGCAGTGGGTGCTGTATAAATGATATTGACCTTATGCTTGTCTACTATTTCCCAAAATCTACCGGCATCCGGCCAGGTGGGAATTCCTTCAAACATTAATGAAGTGGCCCCTGCACTCAACGGACCATATACAATATAACTGTGACCGGTAATCCAGCCGATATCAGCTGTACAGAAATGCACCTCACCCGGCTTATATTGAAATACGTTTATAAATGTGTAATTCGTCCACAGCATATAACCCGCACAACTGTGCACCACTCCTTTAGGTTTGCCCGTACTGCCGGAAGTGTATAGGATAAACAATGGGTCTTCCGCATCCGTTTCTTCTGCCGGAAATGATACGACCCCGTCTTTTTCTACCTGCGTCTCCGCATGTTCCATTTCATCTTCCCACCAGAGGTCCCTGCCTTTGATCATAGATACAGGCACTCTTGTCCTTGTATAAACAAATACCTTTTTTACTACCTTATTACCAATCAGTGCATCATCGATCACGCTCTTCAACGGGATCTCTTTTGCACCGCGATACCCGCCATCACAGGTGATGATATACTCGGCCTTTGCATCTTCCAGCCTGTCTGCAATACTTTGCGCAGAAAAACCACCGAATATTACGCTGTGAATAGCACCGATGCGGGCACAACCCAATACGGCGTAAGCAAGTTCCGGCACCATGCCCATGTAAATACAAACCCTGTCGCCTTTTTTTACGCCATTATTCTTTAACATCTGGGCCACCTGGCAAACCCGTTTGTGCAGGCGGTTATAGGTCACTACTCTTACCCGCTCATCCGGGCTATTGGGTTCCCAGATAATGGCCGGTTTATCACCCAATGTCGCCAGGTGACGATCAATACAATTCTCTGTAATATTCAGCTTTGCACCCTTGAACCATTCTATTTTTGGTTCTTTAAAATTCCACTCAAGTACTTTATCCCATTTCTTCCGCCATTGAAAATTCTCCGCCACATCGCCCCAGAATTTCTCCGGGTCTTCTATACTCTTTTTATATACTTCTTTATATTGATCGTAGGATTTCAGCTGATAGGGCCAAGACATCGTGGTATTTTTTAAAAGATGATAAAAAATTGAGCGCGTAAATTTAAAAGTTATCCCGCAAAAATATCTTTAGTATATTAGTTTCTCTAACGTTTGTTTCATTCTGATATATGAGCGTCATTTCAACCCAGGGCATTCGCAAAGTTATCCTTGCATCATCCGTCGGCACATTAATAGAATGGTATGACTTTTACATTTTCGGAAGTCTTGCCACTGTTATCGCCAGCCAGTTTTTTCCGAAAACCAACCCCACTGCGGCATTGCTTTCCACATTGGCAACATTCGCTGCAGGTTTTATCGTGCGTCCGTTCGGGGCATTGGTATTTGGCCGGCTTGGCGACCTGATTGGAAGAAAGTACACCTTTCTGCTGACACTCATTATTATGGGTGGCTCCACATTTGCCATCGGTCTTGTGCCGGGTTATGACAAGGTGGGATTCGCCGCACCAATCATCGTTTTGTTGCTTCGCCTGTTGCAAGGCCTTGCTCTTGGCGGTGAATATGGTGGCGCAGCGACGTATGTGGCTGAACATTCTCCCGCAAACAGGAGGGGCTATTTTACCTCCTGGATACAAACCACCGCAACATTGGGTTTGTTTCTGTCGCTCGGTGTGATATTGATTACCCGGCATAGTCTTGATGCTGACAGAACATTATCGATTGCCAAATTCAACGATTGGGGTTGGCGTATTCCTTTCCTTGTTTCTATCCTTCTTGTGGGTATATCGGTATATATCCGTTTAAAGATGAAAGAATCGCCGCTCTTCACCAAAATAAAATCGGAAGGAAAAATATCGAAGAACCCGCTGAAAGAAAGTTTCGTGCATAAACCAAACCTGAAGATGGTGTTACTGGCTTTGTTTGGTGCTACCATGGGTCAGGGCGTTGTCTGGTATACCGGTCAGTTCTATGCGCAATCATTTATCGAAAACACCTGCAAAGTAGATTTTGAGCAATCAAGAACAATCCTGATCTGGGCCATTTTATTTGCTACGCCATTCTTTGTGGTCTTCGGCGGATGGAGCGATAAAGTCGGCAGAAAATGGATCATGCTTGCCGGTATGCTGCTCGCCGTTATCAGTTATCGCCCGCTGTTTGGAAAACTGATTTCTATCAGTGATACAAAAAATAAAACTGAATTAACTGACAAAAAAGAAATAAAGACCACACGCAAAGTTTTGAGCAACGGAAATGACACGTTGCGATCCGTAGCTGTTAAAACTTACTACGATGATGGCATGGCAGTAACGGAAACTAAAACGGATACGATATATGCACAAGGAAATAAATCAATAAAGCCTGATATAAAAATTTCCAAAAACCTTGGTACCGGCGACTATTGGAAAATGATTCTGATTGTTTTTGCCATGATCCTGTACGTTACAATGGTATACGGACCGATTGCTGCGTTTTTAGTAGAGCTGTTCCCTACAAGAATCCGGTATACATCCATGTCTTTGCCTTATCATATCGGGAACGGCGTATTTGGTGGGTTAACACCATTCATTGCGACACTGCTCACAACTATTTATACAAATGACAAACTGGTTGGTTTGTTTTACCCGATTATCGTCGCAACCATATGCCTGGTAATCGGATTATTGTATGTGAACAACAGGATTGACCCGGATGTGAACGATTAGTTTTTAAAATAAAATATTGTATGAATGCGATAAAAAAATTTGCCGGCATACTTTGGATTCTTGCAGGGCCACTTGCTATTTATTATCTCGTAAAAACGGGAGCCGCTGAGATAGCAAAAAAACCTGTTATAGATACTAAAATTCAATGGGGCATATTTATCATAATATTTATTCCGATTGCAATCGGTCTGATGATCTTTGGCTATTATGCATTACAAGGGGAATATGATTCTCTGCCTGAAAGCTCCAAAGAAATTTAGTTAAAATTCTACCTGGTTTTTTTCATATCTGTGTAAATTTTTGATGAATGACTTTCATTTCCCATAGTTAAAGGTTACTTTTGCCGACAATGAGGAAAAAGGAATCATCAGTATCAATGAAACTAAAGGTATCCAGCGCACTTATGCTGGTTGCGTTGTTTTGGTTGACGATGAGTATTTCCGTTGTATATAATGCCCAGCAGCATATAGCAAAAGAAAAAATCGCTTTATCGCATAATCATTTCTTAAATGACGATGAATCCTCAAGCAACCCGCTCTCCAATACCACCGAGGAAAAATGCACGAATAGTTTCAATACCTTATCGGAAGAATATCTTCATCACCATCATGAAGATGATTTTAATTGTTCCGGCAAAAATATAAGTGATTACCATCACGGTCACGAAGACACGTATATTGCTTTTCACGGAGAAATGCTTTGTCCTCCGCCCAACGCTTAACTTCTCTCCTTACTTTTCTTACATCTGTTTATTGTTTTATAACGATTGTTTGCCTGCAGCGAACCGGAATTGATTTATTGTTCATCGTTAAAAAAATTATTATGACTCAAAGTCCAAAACCGAGAGACTATATCAAAGGTTTACCGAATGATATTATGTCATCACTGGTAGTATTTTTGGTAGCACTGCCCCTATGCCTTGGAATAGCATTAGCTTCCAATGCGCCTTTATTCAGCGGACTTATTGCCGGTATTACCGGTGGTATTGTCGTTGGCCTCGCCAGCAAATCACATTTAAGTGTAAGCGGACCGGCAGCGGGCCTCACAGCAATCGTTGCTGCGGCCGTTATCTCTTTACAATCCTGGGAAACATTTCTTGTTGCGGTTGTCATTTGCGGTGTTCTTCAATTATTATTAGGATTTCTGAAAGCCGGTATCATTGGAGATTATGTGCCTAACAGCGTGATCAAAGGGATGCTGGCAGCAATAGGTTTAATACTTATCCTGAAACAGTTTCCCCATCTTGTAGGTTATGATGCCAATTTTGAAGGTGACGAAGCTTTCAACCAGGCCAACGAAGAAAATACGTTCAGCGGTTTATTCCGGGCATTTAATCACATTACGCCTGTAGCAGCTCTGATTGGTATTGCGTGTCTTGTGTTTCATTTTACTTGGGAAAAGTTTGTGTCGCATAAAAAAGGATTTCTGAAATTACTACCTGCGCCATTAATCATTGTGTTAGTCGGTATAGCCATTAACTATTATTTTGTTCAAAGCAATTCCGCATATGCGTTGGGGAAAGACCATCTTGTAACGCTGCCCATAGCATCTTCAGCGAATGAATTCTTTTCGTTTTTTACAACTCCTGACTGGAGCAAACTGTTCAACGCAGATGTGTTAAAAGTCGGCGTAACATTGGCACTGGTGGCCAGCCTGGAAAGTTTATTGAGCATTGAAGCGGTAGACGACCTTGATCCTTACCAGCGTGTAACACCGACAAACCGTGAGTTGAAAGCCCAGGGATTAGGCAATATAGTTTCCGGGCTTATTGGTGGCTTGCCGGTAACCAGCGTTATCGTCCGTTCTTCTGCCAATGTGAATGCCGGAGCCAAAACAAAAATGTCTACTATTTATCATGGTATTCTTTTGCTTTTGTGCGTAGCATTTATTCCCGTTTTGCTGGGCATGATACCCAATGCGGCCCTTGCAGCTATACTTATTTATACCGGTTACAAACTGGCAAAGCCTTCTTTGTTTAAAGCGTTTTATAAAAAAGGCTGGGACCAGTTTCTTCCCTTTATCATTACAATTGTAGCGATTTTATTAACCGACTTATTGAAAGGCGTCATCATCGGCATCGGTGTCGGTTTATTCTTTGTGCTGCGAAGCAATTTCAAAACAGCTGTGTTTGTAGTCAATGATCATAACCGTTACCTATTCCGTTTGCGGAAAGATGTTTCGTTTATGAATAAAGCGATCATTAAACAAAAACTCGAAAAAGTACCGGCAGATTCTTACGTTATGATTGATACGGTAAGAGCCGATTTTATTGACAAAGATGTAGTGGAAACCATTGAAGATTTTATGCTGCATGCCCCGCTGAAGAACATCCGGGTAGAATTGAAACGCAGCAATTTCAAAGAACAGGGATTTTCCAAAGAAATTACAAAAAAGAAAAGACCGGAGCTGATACGTACCCACGACAAAGAGGTGGTGGAGGTTAGTGAAGAAAAATAGTTGTGCAAAGCAGAAAGATATCGTGAAACGGTAAATGTTAAAGACGATGTTCTTTTTCAAGGCGATCTCGCGTCTCACGATTGAAAAATTAATGGAGCACCTGTAAAAACAAAACTCATATTTTTATACAATTAAAAAAGAAGTAAATGCATTCATACGAGAAATTATTATTGGAGAATAAAGCGTGGGCCGCGGAAAAGATGCAAGACGATCCGGAATTCTTTACCCGCCTTTCTCTGCTGCAGACACCTGAATTTTTATGGATCGGCTGCAGCGACAGCCGGGTGCCTGCAAATGAAATAACCGGTACACAACCGGGTGAAATTTTTGTGCATAGAAATGTTGCTAATCTTGTTATCAATACAGATGTAAATGTTTTGAGCGTGTTGGATTATGCCGTCAATCATTTAAAAGTGAAGCATGTAATTGTGTGTGGTCATTATGGATGTGGCGGTATAAAAGCATCTACTACGAACCAGGATTTTAAACCTGTTCTGAATATGTGGCTGCGTAATATCAAAGATGTGTACCGTCTTCACCGTGAAGAGCTTGATGGCATAAACGATGAAGGAAAGCGGGTGGATCGCCTCACGGAATTAAATGTTTTGGAACAGGTCTTTAATCTTGCCAAAACATCTATTATACAAAGAGCATGGAAGCAGGAGCAACGTCCCGATCTGCACGGATGGGTATATGGCTTAAAAGATGGTTTGATAAAACCGGTCTTTGAAATGAAAGCCGGGACACATATAGATTCTTTATACGAATATGATGACTTATAACGGTGCGGTTTGCTGATGTAATAATTTGCCGCCAATGAATTTTTCTTTCGCCCGTTTTTGATCCGCGAAATATCGATTTAATCAGTTTCCCGCGAAGACGCGAAGCAATACAAAAAAATATTGCGTAATCTTTTTGGAGATCTTTGTAAACTTCGTGTCTTTGCGGGACCTATAAAAATCCGCAGATTATCACATCAGCAAATTAAATTTGCAGCATGTCTATAGAAGTCAGCAATCTTCTTAAAGTATACGGAGAACAAAAAGCGGTTAATAATATTTCCTTTAAAATAAATAAAGGCGAGATCGTTGGATTTCTTGGGCCAAATGGCGCCGGTAAAAGCACAACGATGAAAATATTGACCGGCTACCTGCAACAAACGGCCGGGACTGCCTTTGTTTGCGGCATAAATGTTTCAAATCAGCCGCTGGAAACAAAAAAGAAGATAGGATACCTGCCTGAAGCAAATGCATTGTATTTCGACATGTATGTAAAGGAATACTTATCGTTTGTAGCCGAGGTACATAAAGTTGCCAATCAAAAACAGGAAGTAAAAAAGGTAATTGATCTCGTTGGCCTTACCGTTGAGAGTAAAAAGAAGATCGGCCAGTTATCAAAGGGGTACAAACAGCGTGTCGGTTTAGCCGCAGCGTTGATTCATGACCCTGAAGTACTGATATTAGATGAACCCACCAGCGGTCTCGATCCTAACCAGATCATTGAGATCAGGGATGTAATAAAAAAGCAGGGACAACATAAAACGGTTCTTTTTTCTTCACACATACTGCAGGAAGTAGAAGCGATCTGCGATCGTGTAATTATTATTAATAAAGGAGAATTGGTAGCCGACGATAAACTGAGCAGTCTGCAACAGGGTAACAGGAATAATCACAGTGTATTGGTGCAATTCAAAGAATCCATTGACAGAAGTTTACTCGAAAACTTAATTGATGTTTCTGACATAATGGAACTGCAAACTTCAAACCCGATAGTTACTGGGTACAAACTGCAAACGTCCAATCCCGAATCGGTAAGAAAACAAATTTTGCAACTGGCATTGCAGCATAATCTCAATATTGTTTCTTTGCAAAGCGAAAGTCAGAGCCTGGAAGATGTTTTCAGAACGCTGACGCAAAAAGCTGAATAGCGATAAAATGAATCCCGATCGCTATCGGGACGACGCAACGAATGGTAATAAAATTCCCGACGCTTGCCCCATAATAATTTACGTCAAACAAAAAACTAAAAACCAATCATGAGTTACATTTCCGAAATTTTCGCCAGGCAGATTTTAGATAGCCGCGGTAATCCTACTGTTGAAGTAGATGTTATTACAGATGAAGGTGCGCTGGGCCGCGCTGCTGTTCCCAGTGGAGCAAGTACCGGTATTCACGAAGCGGTTGAGCTTCGCGATGATGACAAGAAAAAATATCTCGGTAAAGGTGTGTTGAAAGCGGTGAAAAATGTAAATGACATCATTGCTCCAAAGCTTCTTGGTTATGACGTGGCTGATCAGACGGGTGTGGACCAGCTGATGATTGACCTTGATGGTACTCCAAATAAAGGCAAGCTTGGCGCAAACGCTTTACTTGCCGTGAGCATGGCTGTTGCAAAAGCGGCTGCTGAAGAAGCGGCACTTCCGCTTTATCGTTATGTAGGTGGTACGAATGCGAAAACGTTACCCATACCGATGATGAACATATTGAACGGCGGCGCCCATGCAGATAATAAAATAGATTTCCAGGAATTTATGGTGATGCCGGTTGGCGCTTCTACATTCAGTGAAGGTCTACGCTGGGGTGTTGAAATTTTTCATGCATTAAAATCAGTACTGAAGAAAAAAGGATTTAGTACGAATGTGGGCGATGAAGGCGGATTTGCACCGAATATTCAAAGCAATGAAGAAGCGATTGAAACAGTAATGACTGCGATTGATGCCGCGGGTTATAAAGCCGGATCGCAAATTATGATTGCCATGGATGCGGCAAACAGTGAACTGTGGGATGGTAAGAAAAAGAAATATGTATTTCATAAAAGCAGTGGTAAGGAAATGAGCAGCGATCAGCTCGTGAAGTTTTGGGAAAAGTGGGTGAAAGAATATCCGATCGCCTCTATAGAAGATGGAATGGCAGAAGATGATTGGGATGGATGGAAAAACTTATCCAAAACACTTAACAGTAAATGCCAGCTGGTGGGCGATGATCTTTTTGTAACCAATGTAACGAGATTGCAACAGGGCATTGACAAAGGAATCGCCAATGGACTACTTGTAAAAGTAAACCAGATAGGAACCATCACTGAAACCATCAATGCAGTGACATTGGCCCAGCATAATGGTTATAATACTATCATGAGTCACCGGAGTGGTGAAACAGAAGATACAACTATCGCCGACCTTGCCGTTGCATTGAATTGCGGACAAATAAAGACAGGTTCTGCAAGCCGTACAGACAGAATTGCGAAGTACAATCAGCTTATTCGTATAGAAGAGCAGCTTGGTGCATCGGCTGTCTATCCAAAAGGAAAAATAAAATTTGGTAAATAAGGTTGCGTTTGCAGTTGGCAGTTTAAAAAATCGGTAATTTTAGCTGCCAACTGCATCCTTGTAAAACATAACGTAACGCTTTATGAAATTGCTGACCCACATTCCTGCCTTTCTAAAAAACAAATATTTTATCGCTACATCGGCATTCCTGGCCTGGATTATTTTTTTCGACCGCAATGATTTGCTTACCCAACTGCAAAGGCGACATGAATTGAGTGGTTTACAATCAGTTAAGGAAGATTTTACAAAGAAAATTGCGTTGGAGAGAAAAGAATTAACACAGTTGCAAACTAACCCCGCCATTCTTGAAAAATATGCCCGTGAGAAGTACTATATGAAGCGGGATAATGAGGACCTTTTTATTATAGCGCCTGAAAGTAAAAAGGCTGGAAATTGATCTTGCTTTATACAATAATGATATTTAACTTACGTTTTTATTAAGGACAAAGGACACCTTCCCCACCGAAAGGACAGTTAATTTTTTTTAAGGACATTAATGGTTTGCCCATGCAAAGTTTTACACCTGAGGATATTTTATTGTACCTATACAAAGAAACCTCTCCAGAAATGACAAGAGCTATTGAAGAGGCCCTGAATAAAGATTGGGCGCTCCGTGAGAAGATGAACGTTCTGCAGACTTCTATGGAAAGACTTGAAACGATAACAGAGTCTCCGCGTACAGAAGTTGTATTGAATATTCTGAACTACGCACGTAAAAAAGCGAAAAAGCAGGAAGCATAAGGATAATCTTCATTGCTTATTGCGAAATGACCGGCATTCTGCCTGCTTGTTTGCGCGTCGCTGTCAGCATCAGTTTATAACTGGTGTTTTTTTATTTTTATACCTAACCAACAAGAGTGTTTCAATATTTAACTTCACGCAGTTGAATGAAATACATGCTTATAAAATGACCCGGAAAGAACGTTACAAATTTGTTATTGACTATTTTGAGCATCACGCTCCGAATGCAGAAACGGAATTGATTTATGATAGTCCATATGAACTGCTTGTTGCTGTTATTCTTTCAGCCCAGTGCACAGATAAACGGGTGAATATGACGACACCGGCTATTTTTGAAAAATACCCGGACATCGAATCATTAAGTCACACAACTTTTGATGAATTATTCCCTTTTATAAAAAGCATTTCTTATCCAAACAACAAAACGAAACACCTGATCGGGATGGCTAAAATGGTGATGGAAGAATTTAACGGCCAGATACCGATGACCGTGGAGGAGCTTATACAATTACCCGGTGTAGGAAGAAAGACGGCCAACGTGATCACTTCGGTTATTGACCAGCAGCCCAATATGGCCGTAGATACGCACGTGTTCAGGGTAAGCAAACGTCTCGGGCTTGTTCCGGAAACTGCCTCCACCCCGCTGGCGGTAGAAAAACAACTCTTAAAAGATATCCCCGTTGAACTGGTACATAAAGCGCATCATTGGCTTATTCTTCACGGCCGGTATATCTGCGTTGCCCGGGGGCCCAAATGCGAGCAATGCGGGTTAAGGCCGGTATGCAGGTACTACGAGAAGCTGATGACTACCGTCAGAGCCTGATAAAGATATGATATTGAAACAGCTGTCTTAACCTGGCCCCATGCAGCTTGCCATTTTGTTTATGCAGCTTACCGGCGCGAAAGTGCAGTTTACCTAAGTCGGCTTCCTTCTTTTGAACCAACTGATATAATTTTACGTAATAATATCATGACAAACGGAAAACATGAAGTAATTGTGAGTTTTAACCGTCTGTTAACCTGAAAGAAAAGAATAAGGAGGATATGTAATGACAAATTTTACACAGCAATATGACGAATCTGCTTTTAACAGTCGCTTTTCATTAAAACCACTGATAGCGACGCTGAAAAGGACGGTGGCTGAAGGAAAGCCCGGCGCACAACGATTATACGGCGAACTGCTCACGCAAATAGAGGCTATTCCCGAGCTGCTGGAACCACAGGAAGATACTGTATTGATAAATGAACATCGTGAACTGATTGAGACGTTACTGGCAACCGTATTTCCACCGGCCAATTCCGACCACGATAACCTGTACGCCGTTTCATTTCCTTTCAAATTCAAAGTTGTTTATTCATCTAACCTGTTTCAGTATCTTTTTCTGAAGCCGGGTACCGACCAGGTGAGTATTCCTGAAAATGATTTAGGCCGTGATCTGAGTAAGGAGAAATTTTTATTCGCATACTATATCATCCTGAAAAAATATTTTAATTACGATGCCCCGGAAACATCGCACACAGTATACCCGTTCATGGATCCGGCTACCGGCTTTACAAAATATCTTGAGCTGTGTATCGATGCACGTTTTATAGATGTACATGTCATCGGTGAATTACCTCCAATGCCGGATAACCTGGTTTGCAAAAGAACCAACCGCATTCTGCCTGTTGAAGAGTTGAAAAAAATTCTTCCGCTCGATAAATTTATGTTTGAAGGAATGGCGGTCGTTAAGGTACAGGATGTAACGGCGGAGGAAACGATTTCGAGAATTAAAAATGATCTACTCGATATCAGCAGCTTTTCGGATATGACATTGTATAAAAAAATGCACGGACATATTCAAAGCCTGTTGGGTGTGAAAGATGTGGAAATCGGTATCACTCCTTTATTTAAACTTAACGATCATTATTTATTCTCTAAAGATCATAACAGCAACAGCCTGCTGCATAAACATTGTGATAAGGCCATCGATGCAGATAAGATTAGCCAGGCTTATATCAAAGCCTTTGGCGATACACCCCACCCGGTTGTATTTGAAGATCTTTCTGAGAAAGACCTGGAAGAGTTCCCTCATCTGAAAGTATATTATAATCAAGGGGTACGCAGTCTTATTCTTTCCCCACTGAAAAAAGATGATGATTTACTGGGCATATTGGAAATAGTGTCTGAGACTCCCGGTAAATTCAAACACACCCATATAAATAAGATCAGCCAGGGCATACCTTACTTTGCGCTGACGCTGGAGAAAGGACTTGAAAATTTACGTAACAAGATTACAAATGTTATCAAAGAACAATTTACAGCGGTGCAGCCTGCGGTAGAATGGAAATTTAATGAAGCGGCGCTTAATTACATAATGAACAGGAAGATGAATGAAAAAGCGAAGATGGAGCGCATTGTGTTTGATCATGTATTCCCTGTATTTGGCGCTATTGATATACGCAATTCATCAACGGAAAGAGCGCATTCTATTCAGCTTGACCTGATAGAACAACTGCAAATGGCCCGCGACATTATAAAGAAGGCCCATAAGGAAATGCAGTTTCCATTGTTCCAGGAAATTGAGTTTAAAATTGACAAATACATTTCTTCTGTATCCGACACTTTGATATCAGAAGACGAAATACAGATCCGCGATTTTCTTTCCGGGCAAGTCACGTCTATTTTTAATCATATTAAATCAACGGTTTCCGCGCTTGCGCCTGTAATTGATAGTTATTACTCCACGCTGGATCCTCAAAGCGGGATGATCTATCATCATCGTAAAGAGTATGAAGAAAGTATAGGTAAGATCAACGATGCGGTAGCGGCTTTTATCGATAAAGAACAATCTGCAGCACAGAAAGTATTCCCGCATTATTTTGAACGTTATGTAACCGATGGCGTTGAGTTCAATATATATATCGGGCAATCCATAGCTCCGCGCAGAAAGTTTGATGAAATATACCTGCGCAATATGAAGATCTGGCAACTGACGGTGTTGGCACGTGCAGCAAAAATTACACATGCCATGGAAGCTGAAATGTCAAATCCTTTAAAAACAACGCAGCTGATCCTGGCACACAGCATTCCATTATCGATCAGTTTCCGTACTGCTGAGCGCAAGTTTGATGTGGATGGAGCTTACAATATCCGGTACGAGATCGTAAAGAAAAGAATCGATAAAGTAAGGATCAAAGACACCAACGAACGGCTTACACAACCCGGTAAGATTGCGATTGTTTATTCGCAGGCAAAGGAAGCGAGTGAATACCTGGAATACATTGAGTTTTTACAAAATCAAAAGATCCTCAAACCCGGTATTGAAAAATATGATCTCGAAGAGCTGCAGGGTGTGAGCGGTTTGAAAGCATTACGTGTTGAAGTAAATTTTGATGAAGCAACAAGAGCAGAATCAAAACTCGAATTGTCTGATACAACAACAGAAAAACTGTTGGGTAAATAAACAGAACAGATCGAAACTTTATTTCTGTACAATAGACAAGCATAAGCAGCCGCTTATGCTTTTTTTATTGGAGTATGTTACACGTTGACGTACACATTTTATTTAACCACTCTTTTTCTTTGTTTCAAACGGCTTCTGTGCTTTGCATCTTCTTCCGGCAAAAACATAAAATACAGAATAACTAAAAATGTAGCGACAGCGGTAACAACGAAGGTGATGCCCGCGCCAAATTGAAACCAGATTATCCCGGCCAGTGTGCTGGCCAGCATAATACAAATACTCTGGAAGCCTGCATATGTTCCTATCGCAGTAGCCACATCTTTTTTATCAACGATATTACTGATCCATGCTTTTGAAATTCCTTCGGTAGCGCCGGCATAAAGTCCGTATAATAAAAACAACCCGGCGATTACATACACATTGCTGTTTAAACCCATAAACCAATAGACAATAGCAAAAACAGAAAGCCCGAATAGCAGCATCTTTTTCAGGCCAATCTTATCTGCTATTATACCCAGCGGAAAAGATGTTAAGGCGAATACGAGATTATATGCAATATACAGCCCGATTACTGTCTGATCGTTCAGGCGGGATTGTTTTGCTTTCAGCAAAAGAAAAACATCCGAGCTGTTAAATAATGTAAAGAACAACAACCCGATCACGACTTTTTTATAGAGAGCGGGACTGGTTTTCCAGTATTTTATGAAAGCAAAAAAAGATACCGGTGCTTTATCAGTTGCAGTTGTTTTGTGTTTGTCTTTTAAAAAAAATGAAATAAGAACTGCAATCAATCCAGGAATAAAGGCGATGTAAAAGAGCGTTATATATTTTCCGGGGTAAAAATAAAGGTAGAGCAATGCCAATGAAGGGCCTATGACTGCACCCACGGTATCCATTGATCGATGGAAGCCAAAGACCTTGCCTTTTGTTTCGCGTGTCGCTTCTTCCGAAAGCATGGCATCTCTTGCGCCGGTTCTCACCCCTTTTCCCAAACGGTCTATCGTTCTGCAAAAGAAAATCCAGAGTGGATACGTCAAAAATGCCATCATTGGTTTTGTAATCATGCTTAAGGCGTAACCAATCTGAACAAATGGTGCACGCTTACCGGAAGTATCGGAAAGCTTACCAAAGTAGCCTTTGGTAAGACCGGCTGTTGCTTCTGCCACACCTTCAAGAAAACCGATAAGTACGATTGAAAACCCGATTGTCTTTAAATAAATCGGCATCACCGGGTAAAGCATTTCACTTGCTGCGTCCGTAAACAAACTAATCAGCGAAAGAATCCAAACCGTCCTTGTTAAGTATTTCAATGGATCTATTTTACGCCCGCAACCCGCCAGACCGTCTAAAAGTACGGAACTCTTTATATAGTATAATGCAGTGTGGAAATGATATGAAATACAGAGATTAAGATGACGAGGAAAATATTGTAAATTATCAGGGCAAGTTTACAGTGCATTTATTTATTTTTTCCGCTTCAATCTTACTTCTGTATATAACTCAAAGTCTTTACCAGGTTCTGCAATTTCAAATCTCTCTATAAATTCATCCTGGCTTATGAGTGTATAGGATTCTCTTGCTTTGAATCCAGGTGGAATATTTTCAATTACTTCTGAAATAAATACTATTAACTTTTTATCTGCAGAAATGCTATCCAGCCTATATTGATTCACAAAACCTTCCGTGTGAAATTGCCGGAGTTTAAAAATTTTATTTATTCCATCATAACTTATATACCCAATATCGCGGTGAATTTCTCCCTTATTTTTATTTTTTCCGGATGGAGGATAAACCGATTTGTTATGCACCTCGATAAATTTTTCATCCAATGTCCATTGATACGATCGCTCATATTTACCGGCTCCGGGTTCTCCCTTTCCTTCTCCTGTCCAGGATCCAATAAAAAAATCTAAAGGAAGCCAGGTGCTGTCCCTTTTTGATAATTGCGCATTGACAACTATTGGAAATAATAAAAGAAGATAAATTATGTGTCTCATATGGTTAATTGGATAATCCAGGGACTGAACTCTAAAAAAATCAGGTAAATGTAATCAGAAGGATTTTGTCAACGGAAAAATATTGAATTGAATCTGATTATCAAAACCGGAAGCGTATAAAACAAATGCAACCAGTAGTTGGTTGCATTTGATTCATTATTTAAAAAAGAATCTCTTTTTTATAAAAATATCTTTTACTCGTCTTTCTTTACATTAATCAATGCCCTTCTGTTCAGGCTGCGTCCATCCGGATTATCGCGTCCGTTAATCTTTTCCATTTCAACGGGGCAGCAGGCGCCAAATGATTCAAAGCTGATACGGCTGCTATCAATACCTTTCGCAAGAAGATAGTCCGCACAGGCTTTTGCACGACGGTCTGACAGTTTTTTATTGTACGCTTCACTGCCTAACCCGTCCGTATAACCGGAAATCTGGATGGTTGCCGCAGGAAACCCGGTTAGTACCGTATAAATAGAATCCAGTCTGCTGACGGCAGCTGGTTTCAGAATGCTTTTATCAAAATCAAAATAAACAGTTACGACGTTCTCTGCTTTGATAACTAATTTCTTTTCTACTTTATCAATACACAGATCTGTGTTTATCAATTTATCAACCAGTAAATCAGATTCATCCGTGTCTTTTACCTTTAAAGCAGATACTGTGTCTTTGTAAGTATCCCTGCTGATCGTTAATGTCAGATCCCGGTCGCTGTCTTTGATTCCTTCAAAACTATATTTACCCTCTGCATCGGTTGTATCTTCCTTTATATTGCCGGTAGCATCTTTCAATGTTATTATCGCATTCGCCACCGGATTGTTTTCTTTACAATCGCGTACTATACCTCTCAGCAATTTCTTTTTTGGCGCCTTTGAAATTGTATATGACTCCAGGCAGCAACCTGTTCCCCTGTCTGAACTGAAAATAGCATCTGTTAAAAGAGTTTTCTTTTCATCCGCAAAAAAGTAGAGATCATCTCTTGATGAATTAACCGGGTATCCCAAATTTTGTGGTTCACTCCAGGACGCTTCACTTCCTTTACTTGAAAATAAATCGTATCCACCGAGACCTTGCCGTCCATTTGACGAAAATACAAGTGTTGAACTGCTGTTGTGGTAAAAAGGTGATTGCTCATCAGCACTTGTATTTATTGCTGCACCTGCATTCACCGGTTTATCAGTTGTGCCATCATCTTTTAAACGGGCATACCAGATATCAAAGTTACCCGCGCCACCAGGACGATCTGAAGCAAAGAATATGTAATTCCCATCTGTTGAACAGAAAGGTTGTTTGCTGTTATAACCGTTAACGTTTAACGAGGGAAGTAACTTTGGCTCACTCCAGCCTGTTCCTTGTTTCACCGAATAATAAATTGCAGAAACCGTTTTGCCATTTACTTTTTTCCATTGCGATAAATAAAGGTATTTACCATCTTTACTTACGCTCGCTGCGCCCTGGTTGTCTTTAACTGATTCACCGGGTAACTCAACAGGTGTCAGGTTGGCAAGACTACCATTATTTAGACTGGCATAAAATAAATGACTATGATAAGGATTAACTCCTTTTGTTCGGGTTGAGTCCGGTTCGGTACTGCTTATCAAAAACTGGCTGCCGCTAACCTGTGTCACTGCGAATGCACCTTTCTCATTGCTGTTGGGTATGTTTAATTTCCGGAGGCTCACCAAAACAGAATCGGGACGCACCAGTTCTTTGCGGATGTATTTCAACGTTTGCAATTCAGCTTGTGCATTTGTTCTGTACGGGCTATTGGCGCCCGCAGAAACAATCACTTTATTCAGGTTTTCTTCCGCTTCTGCATAATCACCAAGACTGCGTTTACATACAGCATACCAATATAAGGCTTCAATACGACGGGCATCATCTTTATCTATACTTTCTTTGTATGTTGCAGCGGCCTCTACCCAATAATTTGCAAGACGGTAACTTTCTGCCTGTTTGAACAATACATCATTGCGGCTCACATTTTTGCTTCCACCACCTTTTCTCTTTCTTTTTACATTCAACGGAAAATCGCTTCCCGATTTCTGCGCATTCGATGGATTCAAATATTGCTTATACAAATTTGCAGCGGTATAGTAATCACCTGCGGCAAAATATTGATCTGCTAACTGAAGCGGACCAGCATTTTTTTGACTAAATACCGGTATCGTACAACCGCAAATGAATACCACGGTTAAAATCCGGGTTATCATTTTGCTTTTTGAGTATAATAAGCTATTCATAATCGTTTAATGGGGTGTAGATTCTTTAATTAGAGTCTTGCACAGCGAATGAAATCGAAAATGCTTCGCGTACCTTTTCGTTTAACATAGGAAAGACTGATCTCCGTACTATTCACATTATGTGTCATCGCTCCCAACCGGGATGTGTTTGCATCATAGCTTATCCCGATGATAAAATTTTTCCAGTCAATACCGACAAACGGGGCAATAGCATCTTTTAAACGATAATAGCCGCCGATCATAAAATCTGTTTCTTCGTTCACATTTAACTGAGCGTAAATACCCACCATTGTTTCAGATGCCGTTCCCTGTCGCATATACAATGCATGCGGAATGACACTGGTACGCTCAGATACGTTGAAACTCATTCCTGCATGGATCGTATACCGCAACGGAATAATGTTCAACTCTGTACTTTCCTGTGACACAATGGGATCTTTCGGCCTGTTAATATGGAAGAGTGAAAAACCGGCAAACAGGTTACTTTTTTTATCCGGTGTAGCATCATAATATAAAGCTCCCGCGCCAACATCGAATGTGGTGGCCGATGATCTTGCAAAACTTTCTGATGTTATGTTATTAGAATTGTAACCGGTAATTGGGTTCCATTGATCACCCCATTGAAACTTCGATTGGTTCACGCGGCGGTTAAGTATACCGGGTTGCACCGCTAATACAAGATGATGATTTAAGTCTTTTCCGAATTTAACGCCGGTATAAGCAATAGATACAGAACTTGTTAAATAATTGAAACCAGCGTCTCCTGCAGATTGATTCAGTATGTTCACACCTAACGCAATATTCTTGTTTGTACGTGTATCAAAGGACAATCCGACCGTGCGATAAGGGTTGCTGATATTTCCCCATTGTGTACGGAAGATGGCCGATACCCGGTATTCACCGTCACTGCTGCCTGCAAGCGCCGGGTTCACATACATCGGGAAAGTATAATTTTGGGTAAAGTGCGGATCTGTCTGGGCCACCGATCTGATCGACAGGATCATACTCACACAAGCCAATAGCAAAAAGAGCACTTTATTCAGGTTGTTTTTCATTGTACTGGAGTTAGTATCATTACTAATAATATTATTGTATTTAAATGCAAACCCTCTATTCTAAATTTTCTAACGCACAAGGGTAATCGAACCTTTCTTATTCACGGTTTTACCGTTTGACAATACCGCTTTTAATACATATACATACACACCTACCGGCTGAGCTGTTCCTTTGAACCGGCCATCCCATCCCTGCGATTTCGTAGTGATAATTGCCATTTCCTGGCCCCATTGGTTGAAAATCCGCATTTCGAGTTTATCAATATAATTGCCAAACGCGTAAAGAATATCATTCTTCCCGTCACCATTAGGCGAAAACACATTTGGAACAAATACATCTTTATTTAAAGGCAATACAGTAATCACATAGGTTTGTGGTGTACCAAGGCAACCATTTACATAAGGTGTTGCAGTAATGGTTCCGGTTACCGGGTCATTGGTCATATTCACTGCTGTGAACGAAGGAACGTTACCGCTGCCCGTTGCAGCCAATCCAATAGCAGGATTCGAGTTTGTCCATTGAACCAATCCGCCGTTCGTTGTAATAAAATTAAACCCGGGTATAGTTGCACCATCGTATACCGTTGTATCTGTTCTGACGGTTACTGATGGAATCGGGTTTACTTCATACGTCAACGTGGTAGGTACGGCGCATTGACCTGCAGTTGGAGTAAATGTATATGTTCCGTTTACCTGGTTATCGACAGACGACGGGCTCCATGTTCCTGTTATCCCTTCAATTGACGCAGGTGGTAAAACCGGTGCTACCGACCCGATACAAACAGATTGAAATGTTCCGAATGAAAACGCCGGGGTAATAATCGGGTTTACTGTTACCGTATATACATAAGGTATTACACATGGTGTAGATGAAGTAAATGTATAGGTACCACTTGCCTGGTTATTCACTACGGCAGGGTTCCATGTTCCCGATATACCGTTATCGGAAGTTATTGGTAATGCAGGCACAGACCCTCCGGCACAAATCGATAAACTGGTGCCAAAACTAAATACAGGAGTAAGATTTGGATTGATTGTTACAGAAAATGTCGTTGGATTGGCACATTGACCTGCAGCCGGTGTAAATGTATAAGTACCTGAATTTTGATTATCCACCGCGGTTGGACTCCATGTTCCCACTACAGCATTTGTTGATGTTGGTGGTAAAGCCGGAACTGCTCCGCCGGCACATATGGCCGCGCTCGTTCCGAAACTGAACGTTGGAGTAATAATTGGATTTACTCTGACCGTAAACGTCGCATTATTTGCACACTGACCGACACTGGGAATAAACGTATATGTGCCCGTATTCTGATTGTCAACTACTGACGGGTTCCAGGTTCCGCTTATTCCGTCTGTTGATGTGTTTGGTAAAACCGGTACAACACCTCCTACACAAATGCTCAGGCTTGTTCCAAAAGGAAATGATGGAGTTGGCTTAGGCGTTACCGTTATAGCAACCGTTACAGGTACAGCACACTGACCAGCCGTTGGCGTGAACGTATAGCTGCCTGAATTCTGGTTATCGGCAACTGCAGGGTTCCATGTTCCTGCAATACCATTGTTCGAAGTTGTTGATAAAATGGGAGCCGGCGATCCAGCACATATAGATAAGCTTGTGGCAAAACTGAATGTGGGCGTAATGTTTGGATTAACAGTTTGTGTAAACGTTGTTGGGGTAGCGCATTGCCCCGCGGTCGGTGTAAATGTATACGTTCCCGAATTCTGATTATCCACGGTTGTCGGGCTCCACGTACCGGCAATTCCGTTACCAGAGGTTGTTGGCAACGTAGGTACAACACCTCCCGCACAGATCGTGGAACTGGTTCCAAAACTAAATGTGGGTGTGATATTCGGATTAACTGTTACGGTAAACGTGGTTGGGTTTGCACATTGACCAACATTTGGCGTAAAATTATACGTACCTGAATTTTGATTATCCACTACGCCCGGACTCCAGGTACCTGAAATGCCGTTCGTAGATGTATTGGGTAATGTTGGCACAATACCGCTTCCGCATATTACCAAAGATGTTCCGAAAGTAAACGTCGGTGTTACTTTTGGATTTACTGTGACCGATATAGTTGTGTTTACGCCGCATTGACCCCCGTTCGGTGTAAACGTGTACGTTCCGGAGGTTTGATTATTTATAACGGCTGGGCTCCATGTTCCTGTTATTCCATTATTGGATGTAGGTGGTAAAACCGGCGCAGGTGTTCCAGCGCAAAACGGAGGAATAGAGTTGAAAGTCGGTACGTATATGGGGTTTGATAAGATAACACCCTGGTTGAGATTGGTGATAGTACCCCCAAGGTCTAATACTATATTTGAGTAAAGACCGGCGTCAAGACCGGTAATAAGAATCTGGCCGCTGCCATTGGCTGTGAACGGCAAAGGGCCTACCGGGGCGCCATCATCGGTATAACTGATCTGGTAGGAACCACTGGCTGTCAAGCCGCTGATCTGAATTGTTCCGTCTGATCCGTTGCAGGTAGTCGGATTTGTGCTGAGCAGAGACTGGGCCTGTGAGCAGTTACAAAGAAGCGCTATAAAAATAGCCGCAATAAAACTGATAACGTTCGGTTTTTTCATAGAATAGCAGTTAGAATTTACACCCGGTATATCCCCGAGGTGAAACTATTCCATGCAAGAACATATTTTACGATAAAAAATTGCATGAATCCACGGGAATTTACTAACACCAAGGGTTTTAGGGCTTCTTTTTGACATTTTTATTGAATCAAATCATCTGAAATGCAACTTATTTTTATTTGAAGGTTAATACTTACCTTATTATCGCGAAGCAATAAACCGGATTTGACATGGGAATATTGACTACAGAAATAAAAGAATTTATAAAAAAAACGAGACTCGGCTTTGTTGCCACCGTTTGCCCGGATGGTACGCCAAACCTGTCACCCAAGGGCACGACAACCGCCTGGGATGATGATCACCTGGTATTTGCCGATATTCATTCACCCGGAACGGTTAATAATCTATTGACAAACCCCGCCGTTGAAGTGAACATCGTAGACATTTTCTTGCGGAAGGGTTACCGGTTCAAAGGAGTTGGCCAGGTTCTTTCCGATGGACCGTTGTTCCAGGATATAGCTTCTTTTTACAAAAATGCAGGATCGAGGTATCCCATAAATAATATCGTATTGATAAAAGTCGGCCAGGTTATCCCGGTTACCTCTCCCATTTATGACACGGGCGCGACAGAAGAAGAAGTGATAAAAAGATGGAAAGATTACTGGAACACTATTTATTAAAATTGCTTTGTTGAATATGTTCCAGTTGCCAACATAGAAAGATAAGAGGCAACCGGGGAATTATTTAATGATTCAAATAATTTTACGGAATGAAACCGGGCAAACTATTAGCATTAATAAATAGTTTTTGTATCATATTATCTACTGCTGCTTTTTCTCAAACCCGGGTAATTGATGCACATGTCTATCATCTCCGCAATTCCGATAATATAGAATGGAAAGATGTAAATGGAATTCCGCAGAAAAAATTGCTTTTACATTTTTCAGCAACGCAAATTTCAAGCGACCAGGTATTGGCGTTATACCAGCAAGATGTAAAGCAAAAATGGACTGTTCAGCTAAATGATACGATATTGGGCAACCTTCAGCAGGATGAAAACAGTATGCTTACTTATTTTTCTATTCCCGCTGCTGCATTGAAAAATGGGAAAAACGAATTGCTCATTCAACAGGCAGATACAACAGCCGATGATATCCGCATTGGGGAAATTAAATTAATCCCGAAATCGGTGAACGAATTACTGAATGAGGCCACGATAGAAATTTCTGTAACAGATCGCAGTTCAAAAAAATTAATTCCGGCACGCCTTACCCTTGTGGATCGTAAACATGCACTACAGCCAATTGCAACTCGAAACGATACGCTGCTTGCAATCCGAACCGGCGTTATTTATACGGGTTCGGGTAAAGCTTTATTTAATATACCTGAGGGAACTTATATTCTTTATGCAAACCACGGCTTTCAATATGGCGCGGATTCTGTGAAATTGATTGTTAAGCGAGGAGATAAAATAAAGAGAACAATTTCCATTGAAAAAGAAGTTCCGCTCGAAGGATGGATATCCAGCGATACGCATATTCACACACTCACTTATTCGGGCCATGGCGATGCGTCTATGCGGGAGAGAATCATTACACTGGCGGGAGAAGGAATTGAATTTCCCATTATAACAGAACACAACCGCTGCATAAATATTGATTCGTTATCCAAAGCATTAAACCTTCGCCAATATTTTACGCCTGTTGCCGGTAATGAGTATACAACTGCTGTAGGTCATTTTAATATTTTCCCTTTGAAAGCAGATTCAATTGTTCCCGATTATCATGTGAATGATTGGAATGCTGTTGTACATAATCTGGCTGCCGGCAATAGCAAACACGCAATTATTTTAAACCATGCGCAGGATATACATAATGGTTTTCGTCCGTTTGACCCGGTTCGACATGTGTCAGTTTCAGGTATGGAGCTGGATGGCTGGCCATTTCCAGCAAATAGTATGGAAGTGGTTAATTCCGGTGCACAGCGGTTTGATATCATGCAGTTATACAACGATTGGTTTGGTATGATGAACCGCGGAAACTTTTTAACGCCTGTTGGTTCAAGCGACTCGCATGATGTAAGCCGCTATATCGTTGGCCAGGCACGAACTTATATACGATATAACGGAAAAGACCCCGCGAATATCGATATACCCAACGCAACCAACCATTTTCTTGATGGCGAAGTGATGGTAAGTTTTGGGTTGATTACGGAAATGAACATTGATGGTAAATATGGACCAGGTAGTCTGGTACCAGCCGCAAAACAGGTCCGGGCATCAGTGAAAGTGATGGGACCGATGTGGGCTATAGCCGACAGTATATTTCTTTTTGCAAATGGACAAAAAATCCGCAGTGAAAAAATAGATAGTAAACCTGTTAAGGGTGTAAAATGGCAAAAGACCTGGACCATACCTGTTACAAACCAGGACGTATTTCTTGTTGCTATTGCAACAGGGCCCGATCCTGCAAAACCATTCTGGCCAATTGCAAAGCCCTATCAACCTACTTCAACGGAATGGACCGCACGAATAATTGGTTCATCAGGCGCCATATGGATTGACGGAGATGGTGATGGAAAAAGAACCAGCGCTCATGATTATGCCGTCAACCTTTTAACCAATTTTGACAATGATTTTCCGTCCTTATTAAATCAATTGGCTGCTTATGATGAGGCTGTATCTGTACAGGCTGCGTCATTATTGTATGAGCAACATCGTTTACCTGGTTCAGCCGATATGGAAAGTATATTGAGAAATTCAAAACCTGCTGTCAAACGTGGATTCATGTTGTTTCTTGATGAACTAAATAAAAGCAAGCCGGCCCGCTGATGTTTTACTTTGATTTATTTTGCCCCTGGATATATTTTGCAACAGTTCCCATCGGCGCAATCCATATACCGTTCACAGGATTTTGTACGTACTCAGCAAGTTGTTTTAACATGGTAAGCCGGGTAGTTTGCGGTCCTTCATCGCCCATTTCATGACCTGCCAGTACTAACCATGTTCCGTTCTTCACTGCATCATTAATCAAAGGCAAAATCTCATCAAAGTTTTTCCCGTCCATTTCTATTCCAGTCAACTGAGCGAAGTTGCAATAACCAGGATCATTGGCAGCTTCGTCCATCCATCCCCTGCCCAACAAAAACATTTTTGATACGAGTGGAACATAACTTTTAGTATTTAATCCCTTTCCAACAAATTTTTGCCCGCATGGATAAGCGAAAACAGAAGGCGTTACACTTAAAAGTTCCTGCACACGTTTATTACACTCTTCCAATTCACTCTTCATCATCTTCAGCGTATAATCTTCCAGTGCGTGACTTCGTGACCAGGAGAAATTGCCGGTACATGGATGATTCAGCGAATGATTGCCGATCTCATGACCATTGGCTACCGCTTTTTTCCAACCGTTCAATTGCTTTTCTACAGCGGAGGGAACAACAAAAAATGTCGCTTTTACTCCAAATTGATCGAGTAGATCTGTGCCTCTCAGTACCTGGCTTTCACGGGCATCATCAAAACTTAAACTGATGGCTGCTTTTTTTCCTTCGGGCCATTTGAAAACGGAAGTATCGTATTGGGCACTTGCGAAATTGGCAAAACCGACAACGATGCCAATCATCAAATACGACAATGGAAATGCTATCGTTTTTCTGTTCTGTTTAATTTTTATCATTGAAGCCAGGAATACATTTTCATCAAAACATCCACCCAAACATAATCAATGGCAAGCCTCCTTCTTTTGAAGCTGCATACGATGCACTGATCACCACTTTCTTCATCGGCGCTATCCAGATACCTGCTCCATACCCGTTATGCCATGCCGATGACGGATCATTTTTGACCCATACCTTACCAACATCATAAAAACCAAGCAAACCGATAGAGCCTGGAAAAAGATAAGTTCTGAAATCGGCAAGCTTTATTCTTAATTCTGCATTATTATATAACATAGACGTACCGGCGAAACGGTATTTGCGATACCCGCGCAGGTTTTCTATGCCATTTAAATATTGCGCCTGGAAAAATTCATAATCACCGAAATTAATACCCGCACCAAAACGCTCAGCAATTACAAAATTGGTATTGCCCGGAAAACTGATATAAATTGAAAAGTCAGAGTTCAGCTGACTAAAATTTTTTGAAACATCGCCCAATCCGCCATATGATTTAAAGGTGGTCTGCCAGTTTACGCCCCGGGTCGGGATAATTTTATTATTGCGGTTATCAATATTGAGCCCAACCTGTCCACCCAGCCAGGATTTATTTTGATACAATGTAGATGAATCAAGGCCATTAAGATCTGTTTTGGTAATATAGCGATTGAAATTGTTTTCTTTTTCTATTGAATAAAATTGAAAAGCAGGTCCGGCAGTAACTGACAGTGTTTTGCCAAGATTTTTTCTTAATAACAGAGCAAGATCACCAACGGTAAACCGGGTACGATAATATTTAATCTTTCCGGGCTGCGATTTATCATACACGCTTTCATTACCATAACCAAAAAAATTGGTCACATTATTTGGTGCTCTTAATTCAGACCGTATTAATACATCGGTCTTACCCAATACAGATATAAAATCTGCCTGGTACTTTATATTGTATGCGTTGGTACTTAATGAATGGCTGAGTACGATCCAATGCATGGTCTTATAAGGCGTTTTACGGAAACCCTGGTTAATGAAACGCATTGATGCACCGAGATAAATGCCATCATCCACATTATACGATGCAGAAATGAAGGGAATATGCAGGTTGTATTTATAGTACAATCGTTGATAACTATTCACAGCCGGATCGTCTGATAATTTTTTCCGCAGGTTATCATTACCGGCAAACTGGTTATTCTCCGTACTCAAATCATAGATCAATGTTTTGCCCGCAGGTGCAGTTCCATCGCTTTCAAATACGTCTTCCCCATTGCCACCAATCACTCTTACCTTTATCTTATTACCCTTGCCCGCAAAAACAAACTTATCATTCCCGTCAAGCCCGTATAACCGTATTTCCTTTGTTACGTCCGGATCAAACGTCCGTTCATACATTTTCGACGATGTATCACCCTCCTTATTTATCTTATACACTTTTACAATTACAGAACCGTCGTCATTTCTTGTTGTAAGAAATAATTCGTTTTTATTGCTGCCTGTTATATCTACAATCTTTGAAAGGAACCTGTAATAAACATCCATTTCTCCCGGGAAATATTTTCTGCGTTCTTTTAATTTTTCTATGATTTTACCATTAGACTGATTCATCAGTTCTTTTGGTTGCTGATGCAATGCGTTTTCAATAACAGAGTCTGTCATAGTAGCCAGAAAATCTGTCGTCATTTTTTTCCATGTAGCTTCATCCAGCTCGTTGATGAATGCACGGTCAAAATTTTTGCCGTTGAAATTGTAGGTTTTTATATTAATCGCATGCGAACGGAAACCCTGTATCTGTGGCGATATATAATTCTGACGGGCGAAAGCCGGCAGAACACCTTTGCTTACAAAGAACGGCTGATCCCTGTCGCGCGGCAAAGCAAAGAACCGTTTTCCATTGTCTTCTTTATCATATGCCCAGCGCCACTGATCTTCATGCCTGTCAAAATCCATCATAAACATATCCAGCAATCTTGCCTGCAGCACTTCGCGCTGATCAATTGAATTATCATTATCCTTTTGCAGGTCCTTCGCCATATCATCGGTGCTCAATGATTTTTTATACCCTCCGGGTTCCCGTTCTTCAAACAGGCAAAGCATATTCGCAAAATCGGATCTGAATTTTCCCAACCGCGGATCATCGGGTACATAATACAATGAAGGTGTAGTATGGATCACCCCGGCAGCATTTGCCAACGGCGGCACAGAAAGCGCTGCATAGGGATATGAAGCAGATATACCATCGGATACGAGATCTTTTGCCACGGTACCCCGCAGATCTGGTGGCAGAGCCGCATCGGTTACAAACTTTTGTACCGAACGCAGCACCCACTGTTTCCCGGTTGAATCCTCAAGACGCAATGACCGTGATTGATGACCGCCGCCACGACGCAACGGCTTGAGACCGCCCGATACTTTGTCTATATCAAACACTTTTACCTTAATCGGTGTACCCCATTCGCGACGATAATTAGGTCCCAATAACCAAGTTTTAAACCCACCCGCGCCGAAACCAGAATCCGCAACGACGGTAACAGAATCAGGAAATGATTGAACTAATTTTTCGTTTGACAGCTGCGCTATTACTGCAGGAACAATCGGAGGCAATGATGTTGTAAATACGGGTTGGTTCAGATCTTTGCTATCGCTCATCGTATAGAATTTCACGGCAGCATGGCCTTTCTCCGACACTTCGATTACAGCAAACCCAAGATCACTTTTTGCAAACAATGAATTTTTCCGTTTCCTTATTCTTGTATCTTTTGAGCCGGCGCCACTCACGATGTATGTCAGGCTATCCTGTTTAATCAGCTGCAATGTATGTTCGTGTCCCGCTACCTGTACTACATTCGTGTGGCCCTGCATCAATTCTTCCGTCTTTTCAATAAAATTCTTGTACAACGGATTTTTTACGTCCTGCACAGAACCAAATACACCTCTTGCTATCGGGTATACAGAACCGATAACCGGTAAAGGGATATACAAACCCGGTTTGAGATCTGTGAGTGGAAATATATGCTGCTTGATGGTAAAATATCCGCCATGCTCCCCATACGTATGAAAAGGATGATGCATTGCCAGGATAATCAGCTTATCGGAATTGGAATTTATGATGTCTTTTAAAGCCTCGATCACCTGGTCTTCGTTCTTAAAATCACAATCTGATTCTATTCCCGGTCGCTGATCACTTTTCTGCAGCCACCATTCGCTATCCATACATACCAATATGACGTTGTCTGATAATCTTACTTCTACCGGTCCCGGGCAACCGTTGGTTGGCAATTGCTGCACATTATCTAATTGCAGAGACTCAATATACTGCTGCGCATTTTGCAACTGTTGCAAACCGCCGATTCTTCCTTTTTTCCAGTCGTGATTGCCCGGCACAAAAAATGCTTTCGCATTTTTATCCTTTACAAGTGAAATCTGCGTGTCTATAATTGATTTTGCCGTCGTATAATTTTTGCTGCCTTCAGAGGGCATGCCAAGCGGGTAAATATTATCGCCGAGATAAACAATGGTGTTTGAGGAATCGTTCCAATCCACATTTTGTTTCAACCAGCTGCATACAGCGTGTTTGCCGTGATAAAATTCCCCTGCATCGCCGACAAGAAAAATGCGTTGTACGATCTTTTCCTGTGCAGAAGCAGTAAGTTGAATGGAAAGCAAAAGCAGCAGTATTGGTTTTCGTAGCAGCATAGTTTCAGTTTGACGTTGTTCAAGATAAATTGGCTGCGGGCCGCAAGCTATAAGCTTCAGGACTCAGGATTGTAAAGACGGCTAATGGCCGGAACTTAAAACTTGAGTCTTACAGCCTGCAGCTAATCGCCTGTATCTTTTACGGTATATATGCGAATTTAAGAAGGGTTGCCATACCGTCGCCTCCTTCATTTGAAATAAACATGTCGCCATTGGGTGCAAACGTAAGGCCTTCGGGTTGACGGAAGACAGACGGATTTAATGAAAATGCTTCTTCTACCCTGCCTTTCAAATCTGTTATCACCAGCAGTTTACCGATTGAAGAAACGATGTATAATTTATTTTGAACCGGGTGGATGGCTGCAGCAGATGGAAAAAACTTTACTTCTTTTTCATTCAGCTTTGCCGCTATATCGGGAATAGATATGGTGAAAAATGCAGTATCGGCGAATTTTTTCGTCGCAAGATCAAATTTATATGCCGTTCGTATCGCGTCTTTTTCGTGGTGACAACTTTTACATAGCATAATTAAGCTATTTATCGCCTTGTCATAGAATAAAGACTCAAATTCATTGTGTTTACCTCCCACCTGCCCTATAATTGTTCCGGTGGCATCACCCCCTTTTGAATAATCAGGCACTTCCATTATTTCTCCGTCACTGATTAACATATATGCTGTTGAATTGATTACAACCATATCTTCAAAATCGTCTTTGTCTCCAAAACGAACGGAAGGATAGTTGGTATTATCAGGTTGTGCCGGGTCAATACTGAAAATTTTACCCTGTTCATCATTTTCACCCAAAATATTATGCTCGGATATATAAGCAATACCCGAAATTTCGTGCAGTTTATTGCCAAGCGTTATACCCTGGGGCGCCGAAAGATTGTAATGAGATTTGGGATTTTCAGCCGCGGTTACTGTATTTGAATCAGCGGCAGGCTTATTATTTTTCCCTTTGCAGGCCATCAGGTTTGTCCATGCTATGAAAAGAATAACAATGGCCCTTATCCCGTATCTGCGGACATATAGACAGTCTATATTCTTTTTAATTAAATTTACCATCTGCAAAACATTAAAATGAGTCAATCGTCTTTATCAATAATATCCGAAGCTAAAAAATTTGCTACCGACATTTTCAAAAATAAAGTTAGTGAAAGCATCACGTATCATAACCTTTTGCATACAGAAGATGTTATCGCCGCCTGCGAAAGGATGGCCAATTATTATCAATTAAGTGAAGAAGACAGGACGATACTATTAACGGCAGGCTGGTTTCACGACACCGGTTTTATAACCGGTATAGCAGACGGGCACGAGGAAGAAAGTGCGATGATAGCCGTACAATTTCTGAAAACACATCACCAAACGCCGGAGTTCACAGAAAATGTCCGTAAGACCATTCTCGCAACAAAGATGCCGCAGTCACCTACCAATCTTATTGAACAGATTCTTTGCGACGCCGATCTTTATCATTTAGGAACAAATGATTTTAAACAAAAGAACAAACTGCTGCGGAAAGAGCTGGCCAATACAGTCGGTAATGGTTTTTCAAAAAAACAGTGGAAAAAGAAGAATACTGAGTTCCTGGAGAATCACACTTATTTTACTGAATACGGAAAACAGAAATTGCAGCCTATTCAATATGAAAACCTGCAACGCTTAAAGGATCAGCAAAAAGAGGAGGAGGAAAAAGAACCTGTGAAGGAGGAAGTGCCCGTTATTCCCATAGATACTAAATCTGCAAATCCGGCACCTGAACAGGCGAACGAACCAAAAAGCAAAAAAGAAGAATTAGCAGAGAAAAAAAGAAGAGAACAACAGACAGACAGGGGCATTTCCACCGTGTTTCGCATCATGGCATCCAATCATGCAAACCTTAGCCATATGGCCGATAATAAGGCGCATATTATGATCTCAGTAAACTCGATTATACTTTCCGTTGTTATTTCATTGCTTATCCGTCACCTCGATGAGCACCAGAGCCTCGTTATCCCAACAATCATCCTTGTAGGGTTTTGTGTAGTAGCAACGATCTTTTCAGTTCTTGCTACAAGACCAAACATATCGAGAGGAACCTTTACCAAAGAGGATATCTTTCATAAAAAAACCAATCTCCTTTTCTTTGGCAATTTTCACAGCATGCAGCTTGATGATTACGACTGGGCTATGAAAGAGATGATGGCTGACAGGGATTATTTATATGGCAGCATTATAAAAGACATTTATTATCTCGGCGTAGTATTGTCGAAAAAATATAAATACCTGCGTATCTCTTATAATATTTTTATGTTCGGACTTATAATTTCTATGCTTGCATTTGGTATTGCATTGGCCTATGAGAGTTTCTTTGCACCGCCGGTTGTTCCGATGCCGGCCATACATTAACGTTAGTCTGCGTAGACTCTTCCTTTACTCAGCAGAAAACCGCGGTAAGACAGGCTGAATGTAAACCCGACAAAAGTTTGCCGGATAAGATTCTGTGCCGTTGTTCCTCTTAAACCACCCTGCAATGAAAGTGAATACAAAAACTCATTCCTTAATGATCCACCCATTCCGACGGTAATACCCCAATCGTTGATCGGCTCCCCTCTTACCTGCAGGTATGAAGTATTATAATATCCACCTACCTGGTAAAATCTTTTCTCAACCAATACACCGCGATCGTTTTTATAACTTGAAAACTCTGCGCCGGCAGATATACGGTTGCTGCTGACCAATTGCCAACCCTGGTCTTTTACTTTCAATGATGACCAATCTTCGTAGGAGTAATCAACCGCAAACACGGATTTAATACCATGTTTTAAAGCAATACCGCCTGCATAACTGGTAGGCAAATAAAACGTTCCGCTGCTGAGATATTTGTTGCTTTCTACGGCAGCGCTGTTTTCAGTTACTGTCAATGTGCGGTCGTATATCAATCCTGTCTTTGGTGAATACCGTCCGCCCAATGACACCGTCCATTTCTTATTTATCGGCGTTTCATATAGTGCGCCTGCCTGTAAACGGAAATTTCTGTAATAGTCCTGTTGTGTCGTGGTGATAGCTGTGGTGAGATTCGCTTCGCTTAAAATTTCATTCTTGTTAATTGAACCTGCAATAAATGAAGTCCGGAGCCCGAGTGAGAAATGTTTTCCAAGCGACACGGCATTTGTCCAGTAATATTCGTTCAATCCGCCATCACCCTGGAAGCCGACAGAATAAGCATCGGCCGATCCTTCGATAAAGCGTGTACCGGTGAGATTATAATTAACGTTGCTCAACTGGTTAAATCCAACACCACTGGCCCAAAACTTATTTATTTTGACAGCCAATGCAAATCGCTTAATCCAAAAGTCCTTACTGTTATTATTACCTGCATTTATCGGCGTACCTGAAAATGTATTTGTTCTGCCGGTAGCGCCGAGCGTACCTATATAAAAACTTCTTGGCAATCCGGTAAGCGCAGCCGGGTTATTGTCAATTAAAAAAACAGAAGATTTGATAGCGAGCCCTGTTCCTCCCATGCCGCTCGTGCGGTTGTACACGTTATTATCAAGATCGCCGATGCCATAAACAGAGTACGGATTATTGGTGTTTTGGGTAAAAGCGAAAAAGCCGATAACATTTGCCGTGAATAAACAACACCAGTATTTATATGCAGAGAATGATTTCATCAGCTTGCTTTTTGATTCTGTAACAGGATCGGGTA
>Ga0207645_10000358_pt1 | contig 37825 bp, 33 predicted proteins | sample KBSM53metaG_FD_184331 | JGI IMG/M metagenome (GOLD analysis project Ga0207645, IMG submission 184331) | Miscanthus rhizosphere microbial communities from Kellogg Biological Station, Michigan, USA - KBS M5-3 metaG (SPAdes) (version 2) | ecosystem: Host-associated > Plants > Roots > Rhizosphere >...
CCGATACCAAGATTATAATGATCGGCGATCCAAATTTATATCGGACTTTGGCGGCCGTCGACCCGGATTTTCGCGAGACCTTCAAAGTCAAAGCTGATTTCAATTTTGAAGTGGATCGCACGCAGGAAAATCTCACCGCGTTTGCATGTTTTATCGCCGATTATTGCAATCGTGAGGAATTACGTCATTTCGACAGCGAAGCCGTAGCGAGAGTGATCGAGCAAGGTGCCCGCCAGGTGGAGGACCAAAATAAGCTGTCCACTCGATTCAGTGACATGGTCGATCTGCTGATTGAATCCAACTATTGGGCGGAAAAAGATCAGGCGGAATTGGTCGCTGGCAAGCACGTGGAACGGGCGATCGCGGAAAAGACATTTCGTCTCAATTTGATCGAGAAGCATCTCCAGGAGCTGATCGACGAAGGCACCGTGCTAGTGGATGTAGCCGGCAGCGCCGTAGGTCAGGTGAACGGGCTGGCGGTTTATCAAATGGGCGATTTTAGTTTCGGTAAACCGTCGCGCATCACGGCAAAGGCGTTTATGGGCCGCGGCGGTATCATCAACATCGAGCGCGAATCGAAACTCAGTGGCAGAAGCCATGACAAGGGTGTGCTGATTCTCGGCGGTTATCTCGGCAGCAAGTACGCGCAACAAAACCCGCTATCGGTTTCGAGCACGGTATGCTTTGAACAATCGTATGATGGTGTGGACGGAGATAGCGCGTCATCAACCGAGCTCTATGCGATTCTCTCAAGCCTTGCGGAGATTCCGATTCGGCAAGGGATCGCCGTGACTGGCTCGGTCAATCAAAACGGTGAAGTTCAGGCGATTGGTGGAGTCAATCAAAAAATCGAAGGGCATTATGATATCTGCCGGTTGAAAGGGCTAACCGGTACTCAGGGCGTGATGATCCCGCGGGCGAATCTGCATAATTTGATGCTCAGACCCGATGTCGTGGAAGCTGCGCGGCAAGGAAAATTTCATATTTACGCGGTCGGCACCATCGATGAAGGCATCGAAGTCTTGACGGGGTTGCCCGCGGGTCAACAGGACGAGAACGGTGCCTATCCGGAGGGATCGGTGAACGATCGCGTACTGAAGAAATTGCAAGAGTACACTGATCGGCAGAAAAAATTTGGATCACCGGCGGAGCGAAAAAGCTTGGCCTAGCGCGACCTCAACCTTCTCGGGATTTGGTCGATTCGGGCCGAATGCCGAGCGGAAACGACAGCTGCAAGGTTTTCCCGTTACGGAGAATGGTCAGATGGACCACTCGCCCCGCTTCCAAACCGCCGACCATGCGCGCCACATCGCGGGGAGTTTCAACATAATTTTCATTGACCGACAAAATCACATCCTGTTTTTGTAAGCCTCCGCGGGCCGCGGACTGGCCGGGCAGCACGGAACTGACGACCACGCCTTTGATCGGATACAACCCGAGCGCCTTCGCATGATCGAGAGAGATGTCGGACATCTGCACTCCCAGCCAGCCCCACGCCAGTTTTTCGCCGCTTGCCAGGCGTGGAAGCATACGTTTGATCACGTTGATCGGTGTCGCGAACCCCATGTTACCCCGCTCCGAAGCCATGGTAATGATCCCTATCACCTGGCCAGAGCTGTTGAGCAAAGGTCCGCCGCTGCCGCCGGGATACGCTCCCGCATCCGTTTGGATGTATTCAAAACTTGCCGAGTCGCGATAACTACGGCCGGCGCGGCTGATGATTCCCAAGCTCATAGAGCTTTCGCGACCAAACGGGTAACCAAAAACCGCAGCGAGGTTGCCGACGCGAATGGTATCCGAGTCGCCCATCGAGATAATCGGCAGCGGCGCATCGACCTGTACTCTCAATACCGCGATGTCGATCTGCGCGTCGGTCGCAACCATTTGAGCGGCGAACCGGCGAGAGTCTGGCAATCGCACTTCAATCGCCTTGGCCTTGTCGATCACATGATGGGCGGTCAAGATATAACCGTTGGGGTCGATGATAAAACCGGAGCCGCGACTACCGAAAGCCTGCGTCGGTGTACCCTTTCCATCTTGCGTGGTAACGCGGATCTGAACGATGGCCGGTCGAGAATGGTCGGCCAGTTGAACGAATGCTTGGCTCAATCGATCAAGCTCCGACTCGGCGCTCGGCTTCGCCTCCTGCCATGTGAAAGAGTGTTTCTCGCCGATGTTGTTTTCTGCCGACGTCCGAGGGGCGACAAAAAAGACGAGACTTAAAGCAAGGATGATCGTGAGCTTCACGGCTTACCTCCGGGCTGATTAACGGCTGTGCTTTATCGAAAAATTTTTTGCAGAGCAAGCTACCTAGGCCAAGCCCCACTGAGGCACCCGCAAGCCGCCCAAGATTGGTCTTCAAACCTCCGAATCTGCTATTGTTTCTCACTGTATGGAAAGCTTACAGGACAAAATCGTGGTGGTGACCGGTGCAAGCCGCGGCCTGGGCTTAGAATTGGCTCGGAGGTTTGCGCTAGAAGGTTGCCGGGTCGCAATGGCAGCCCGCGATCAGCGCACTTTAGCTGACGCAGCGGCAAAGATCGCCGGCTCCGGCAGGCAGACGCTGCCGTTTGCGTGCGATGTGAAGCGCAAGGAGGAAGTGGAAAAGCTCGCTCAGCGAGTGATGACCGTCTGGGGATCGGTCCAAATTCTGATCAACAATGCAGGTATTGCGCGAGCCATGCGCTTCATCGATATGCCTGACGAACTTTGGCACGAAACGTTAGCAGTGAATCTGACCGGAGCCTACAATTGTTGTAAGGTATTTTTACCGGCGATGGTTCAATCCCGGTGGGGCCGCATCATCAATATCGCATCAACCACTGCGAAGGTCGGCTACCCATACGTGAGCGCATATACGGCTTCGAAGCATGGATTACTCGGCCTGACCCGAGCGCTCGCACTTGAAACTGCGCAAGCGGGGGTCACCGTGAACGCCATCTGCCCCGGCTATGTCGATGACGAGCGCACGAGAGAGAACGCCGAGACTATGGCGAAAAAAACCGGTAAAACGGTGCACGAAATCGTTAATCTTTTTGCCGGGAGCGCGCCACAGCACCGCCTGATCGCACCGGTGGAAGTCGCCTCGCTTGCGGTTCTCATCGCTTCGGAACAGCTCGGTGGAATGACTGGTCAGGCGATAAATGTGGACGGCGGCGCCGTGATGGTTTAAGCCCGTGGCGGAGTATCGAAAGAGGAACGCGTATGGATTTTGAATTATCGGACGAGTTAATTGCAGTGCGCGACGTGGCGCGCGAGTTCGCCGAAAAAGAGATCGCACCCAGTGCGGCGAAGGACGATCGGGAAAAGAACTTTCGCGGCGATCTGGTCAAAAAGATGGGCGAGCTCGGCTTCTATGGCACGATGATTCCCGATCTCTATGGCGGGAACGGACTTGGATTTCTCGCGATGGTGCTCATCACTGAAGAGATCGCGCGGGCGCACAGCGCCATGCGCGTTGCCATCAACATGCAGATCGGTCCCGCGCTTACCATCGTGCAGTTCGGCACAGAGGAACAGCGGCGCAAATTTATTCCACCGTTGCTTTCAGGCGAGAAGATCGGTTGCTTCGCAATTACCGAGGCCGATGCCGGGTCGGACGTGGCCGGTATGCGGATGATCGCGAAAAGAGACGGCGATCGCTATCTGCTCAACGGCAGCAAGATTTTTATCACCAACGCACCCGTGAGCCAGGGCGGTCTCGTCTATGCGTACACCGATCGTTCGCAGAAGCACCGCGGCATGTCGGCATTTTATGCCGACTGGGATCAGCCGGGTCTGACCCGCAAGCCGATCGAGACCTTGGGCGCGCTTAGCTCGCCGATCGGCGAACTGATCTTCGAGAATTTTCCGGTTCCCGCACTTAATCGGTTGGGCAATGAAGGCGACGGTTTCAAAATCTGTATGTGGCAGCTCAATCAAACACGGCTCAATTGCGCGGCGGGCGCGTTGGGCGTGGCGCGTGCCGCCAAGGAAGCGGCAGTGAGTTATTGCAATCAAAGAGTTCAGTTCGGACAGAAGATCGGTGAGTTTCAGATGAACCAGGACCTGATCGCGCAGATGATCGCCCATGAGGAAGCGGCGCGACTGCTCGTGTACCGTGCCGCGTGGCTCGCCGATCAAAAGAAGCCCAACAATCTGGAAACTTCCATTGGCAAATATGCCGCGGCGGAAGCGGCGAACTTCGCGGCCGACGCGGCGATGAAGATTCTCGGCGCGTACGGCTACTCAACCGAGTTTCCCGTCGAGCGCTATTACCGCGACGCCAAATCGTACCAAATCGTCGAAGGCTCTTCGAATATTCAGAAGATGATCATCGCGCAGGACGCGCTGGGGTATAGAAAAGCGAACCGGTGACGATCACGATACAGAAGGCCTAATAAACAGCTGCGGTTTTTTTGTCGCGCTGTCGTGCTCGATGCGAACGCGGATCCCGTAAACATCCTGAATAGTTTTTTCTGTGAGCACCTCGCCGGGCGCGCCGTCACGGTGAATCCGCCCATTGCAGAGCATCACCAGACGAGGAAAAAACAGCGCGGCGAGATTGAGGTCGTGAAGTGCTGCGACAATCGTGAGGCGTCGTTCGCGATTGAGACGGCTTAGAAGCTCGAACATCTGGATCTGATGCCTTAAATCCAGGAAAGCCGAGGGCTCGTCCAACAAGAGAATCTCCGGTTCCTGCGCCAGCGCGCGGGCAATCATGACGCGCTGCTTCTCGCCGCCGCTCAGCTCGTGCAGATAGCGATCGGCGAAGGCGAGGGAGTCCGTGAGATCCATGCTGGTTCGAGCGACCTCGAGATCGTGGCGGTTTTCGAGCGTCAAGGGGCTGTGATAACTGGCGCGCGCCATGAGGACGATTTCCGCCGCGCTGTAAGGGAAATTGACGCGCGCTTCCTGTTGCACGACCGCGAAGAATTGGCTCAGCTCCCGTCGACTATAGCTTTCAATATTTTTGCCCTTGATCTTTAGCTCACCTTGGCCGCGGAGCACTCCCGAGAATATTTTGAGGAGGGTGGTTTTTCCCGAGCCATTGGGCCCGAGGATGGCGAGCATTTCGCCGCCAGCAACCGAGAGCGACACGCCGTGCAGGACGGGACGATTTTTATAGCCGAAGGTGAGATTATGGGTGTGGATGGCATTCATAGCCCGAGGCTTCGCCTGCCCTCGCGATAAAGGAGAAAGAGAAAGAAGGGGCCGCCAAAAAACGCCGTAACGATTCCCACAGGTAGTTCAGCCGGCGCGAGCAGGATGCGAGCGAAGGTATCCGCCCAGCAGAGAAAAATCCCACCGGCGAGAAATGATGCCGGTAGCAATAACCGGTGATCGCTGCCGATGAGTAGCCGCATGACATGCGGCACCATCAGTCCAACGAAGCCGATCATACCGCTGACCGAAACCATCGCGCCGATCATGAGTGATGAGGCAATGAAAACTTGCCGCTGCAGAGCACCTGGTTCGACGCCCAGGTACATCGCCGCGTCTTCGCCTAGTGTGATCAGGTTCAGTGAAACTCCTTTGCTCCAGAGCCAGAGAAAACCGACAAGGATGTAAAGCCAAATGAAACCGACGGTCAGATAAGCGCGTGTCGACAAACTGCCCATCAGCCAGAAGAGCAAGCCCTGAGCCTGATAAAAATCGACAATGGAGTTGAGAAACATAATCACCGCGGCGATGAACGAATTCAAAATCACGCCTGACAAGAGAAGATGGTAGGGATGGAGACGGCCATGGAACAGTGAAAAACGGTAGACCAGTATCATGCTGAGGAGCGCGCCGAGAAAGGCGGCCAAGGGAATCCATGAAATTTCACCGAGGCGTCCACTGGCGATCGGAAGAAGCCAATTTGGAAAGAAAATGATTCCAAGGATGCCGCCCAAAGATGCGCCTCCCGAGACGCCGAGCATTTGCGGACACGCAAGAGGGTTGCCGAGCAAAGCCTGCAGGACAACACCACAGGCGGCCATGCCGCCGCCAATGGCAACGCCCAAGAGGACGCGGGGCAGGCGCGCGCGCAAAAGTATTTCCGCGTCTGGATTGCTGGAAAACAAATGAGTCAGAGCTTGTGACAGATCGAGTCGCACCGGCCCCAGCAAAGTGCACGCCGCGGCGGATAAGACGAGCAGAGCCAGAAGAATGCTGTTGACGAGAAACAGTTTTTTACGATCCAGAACCTTCACAGCGGCTTCCTCTAGCGCCCCTTGACTTACCTACGTTGAAGCACTCCGGATGTATTAAGCGAGCGATTTCTTCCAAGCCTTCGCCGATGCGTGGCCCCGGTCGGAGTATCTTATCCGAGTTGTAGGTATACACGCGCCGTTCTTTTACCGCCGGAATGGATTTGAGATCGCTCCATTGTCTCGTAGGTCGGCTGGCGTCGGAGCCCATGCCCGCCTGAATAATCACCTGTGGAGCTTTGGCAACCACGTATTCATCGGGTAGATTGAGCCAGGGCTGAGACGCATTGCCGGCAATGTTTTCACCGCCGGCAAGAGTGATCAGCTCGTCGAGAAAGTTTTTTCCGCCGACAGCCACCAACGGTCGAAGTCCCACTGCCAAAAGCGTCGAGCGCCGCGGTGCAGGAGCAATGCGCCTTTTCACTTTGCCGAACTGCGCCGTGATCTTTTCAACCAGCGTTGCTCCAGCGTCCGGATCGCCGAGCAAAGCAGCGATGTGTTTGAAGGAGCTCAAGATCTCGCTCACGCTCGAGACCGAAACCAACGTGATCTTGATACCGAGCCGTTCGATTTCTCGCGCCCTGGCGGGATCCGTCGCCCCGGCGACACCGATCACCAGATCCGGCTGCTTGGCGGCAATTACTTCAAGACTGGGGCTCATGAAATCGCCGATTTTGGGCAGCCTTTTCGCTTCGGCGGGGTAATCGCAATGACTGGTGACACCGACCAAGCGATTGCCGAAACCAAGCGCGAACACCGTCTCCGTGATACTTGGCGCAAGCGAGACGATGCGCCGAGGAATGCTTTCCGATGCGGCATTGCCGGACCAGGCCAATCCAAAAACAAAAATCAGCGTGCCGAGGAAGAAGCGTGAGGCAAAAAACCGTGACCGACAGATCATCGCGCTCCTAAGGCCAAAAAGACCAGTGCAAAAGTTTCGGTCAGTTCGCTCACGGCGCCGAAAATGTCCCCGGTAATGCCGCCCAAACGGCGATGAAAATAGGTTTTGATGGCCCAAGTGAAAAGCCCTGTCAAAGCAATTAGCGCGATACCCATGCCACGTAGCATCGCCGCTACGAAGATGATCGCAATGATGGTTGCTACCGCGACATGCTTGTTTCCCAGCTGACCTATGAAAGACGATCCCAGTCCCGGTTTTGCTGGTAGAGAACGATATCCCAACAGGACCATGGCCCAACGGCTGAGAATGGGCGCAGCCAGGAGCATGCGCCAGCGATCCGTATCCGTGCTTTGGATCGCCTCGATCTTGAGAATAAGCACCAGCAGGACGGCGATCATACCGAAAGCGCCGACACGGCTATCGTCCATGACGGTCAGCATGTGATTGCGATCACCCCCGGCTCCGAGACCGTCGAATGTGTCACTGAGCCCGTCCAGATGAAGAGCGCGCGTGAGAAAAGCCAGAATGGTGACCAGAACGGCGGCGCATAGGCCTGGGCTCGCAAGCAATCTCAAGGGAAAATCGAACAGCACCAAAACCGTTCCCAAGAGTAGTCCGATGATGGGAAAGAAAATCGCGGCCCATCCCCAATCCACGAAAGCAAGGTTCTTGGGACCAGGAATAATGGTTAGAAACTGTAATGCTGCAAAAAAGGAGCTCATGAAAGTCTCGCTTTTACGCCGGCAGACGAAAAGGTTGCCATCTCGCGAGAAAGTTTCACTGAGGCTTCGATCAAACCCATCGCGAGACAAGCGCCGGTGCCTTCGCCCAGACGCATGCTCAAATCGAGCAGAGGGTCGAGATGGAGTTCGTCAAGCAGAAGTCGGTGACCTTTTTCGGCGGATAAATGCGAGGCGAAGAGAACATCTCGAATATGCGGCGAAAACCGGTGCGCGAGAAGAGCCGCGGCGCCGGAAATAAAACCATCCAATACCATGGGCAGACGAAATGTTGCGGCGGCGAGAATGACGCCGGCTATGGCGCCAATTTCGAAGCCGCCAACCTTCGCAAGCACGTCCAGAGGATCGTTGGGAACGGGAGCGTTGATCCGAAGGCCATTCTCGACGGCGGCAATTTTTCGCGCAAGAGTCTCGTCATCGACGCCGGTGCCGCGACCGACAATATCTGACGGCGCCGTGCCCGTCATTGCGCAGATGATGGCGGCCGCGCTAGTGGTGTTGCCGATGCCCATGTCGCCGGCGCCGAGCAGAAAAAGGTTCGTCGCAGCTGCTTCGTGCGTGAGCCGAATGCCCCATTCCACAGAACGCAAAGCTTCAGCGCTTGTCATTGCTGGTCCGCGGGCAAAATTTGCCGTGCCCCGGCGCACCTTGCAGTCACGCAAGCCATGTGCGGCGACAAATTCATGATCGACACCGACATCGACGACTTCGGTCGCGACGTCATAATGGCGCGCCAAAACGTTGATCGCCGCCCCGCCATCGAGAAAGTTCCGGGTCATTTGCGCGGTGACCTCTTTGGGATATGCGCTGACCCGTTCTTCGGTGATACCATGATCGGCGGCGAAGACGAATATCAGCTTGGCTCCAAGGTGGGGCGGAATTCTCTCCTGAATGACGGCCACTCGCCGTGCGAGCTCCTCGAGGCGTCCCAAGCTTCCCTGCGGCTTTGTCAGTGAATCGAGATGGCGCTGCGCGGCAGCATCGCACGAGGCGCTTAGGGGTCGAATTTGACCAAGGGTTTCCTCTAGGAGCATGCCGTGGCCTTTTTTACGATCATCGGAATGCCGGTGACCATGAGAACAACTTCGCTGGCAACAGCGGCAAGGCGCTGATTGACCGAGCCCGCTAAATCGCGAAAGCGGCGCGCGAGCGCATTTTCCGGAACGATCGCCGATCCGACCTCGTTAGTCACCAGCAGCGCGTGAAAATCGAGATGCGGTAAAATCTCGAGCAGATCGCGCACTCTGTGCTCGACGGAATTTTCGTCTTCATGAAGTATAAGATTGCTCAGCCAAAGGGTCACACAATCGACCAAGGCTACGTCGATCCGACCACGCTGCGCTAGCAAAATCGAGCATAATTCCACCGGCTCTTCGACTGTCAGCCACTGGCTGCCGCGCCGGAACTTGTGTTCATGGATGCGGCGCGCCATTTCTTCGTCTTTCGCCTCCGCGGTGGCGATATAAAGCCGGCGCTCGCCCAATGCTACGGCGCGTTCTTCGGCGTACCGGCTCTTTCCAGAACGTGCCCCGCCGGTGATCAAAATAATTTCTTTGGCCATGAGCCCTCTACGACCTCAGCCATTCGACCAGCCCAGCGATCAGCCGGCGGTTTTCGCGCCGCCGCTTGACGGTGACGCGGAAAAAAGCGCTGCCAAGCCCGAACGTATCGCAGACGCGGATGAGAATCTTCTTTCGCAGCAGAAAAGCGCGGAGCTCGAGCGCATCGGTGCCGCGCTTGTCGATCTTGACGAGCAAAAAATTGGTTTTCGACGGCAAAGGATGCAAACCCTCGAGTGCGGCCAGATGCGTGTAGAGAAATTTGCGCTCATTTTCGAGCCAGCCAGTGGTCTTGGCGAAGAAATTTTCGTCCTCGAGACAAGCGAGCGCCACGTTCAACGCGGGACCGTTGACCGACCAAGGCTCCTGATGAGCGGCAAGCTGTTCGACTCTGCGCGCGTCGGCGAGCAGATAACCGAGGCGGAGACCCGGTATGCCATAGTACTTGGTGAGCGAGCGCAAGACGATGAAATTCGGATTGCCCCGCACTTTTTTCTTGACGGATTCGTCCTCGATAAAATCGACGAACGCTTCGTCAACGACAACTGGACACTTTCTCGTGAAAGCGAAATCAGCGATGGTTTCTATTTGCGTCTTTGGAATCAATTGACCGGTGACGCTGTTCGGCGTGGTGAGAAAAGCGATATCGCAATCAGCCTCCCACGCCGTCAGGAAATCTTTCATTGAAAACTGAAAGCCGTTGTCGGCCGCAAGAAAAAGTGTGCGGATACGGGCTCCCGCAAGGGCGAGCGCGTTGCGGTATTCGGAAAAGGCGGGTCCGATGACCAGTGCCGTGTGCGGCCGCAGCGCCGCGCAAAGTAGATAGATGAGTTGGGTCGAGCCATTGCCGATCAGGATTTCAGCAGGATCCATTCCGTGGCGCCGCGCTAAAGCTCTTTTGAGGTGATCTCCATACGGATCGGGATAGCGCGAAATCGCGCCGTAGCTTTCGATAAAAGCTTTACGCGCCGTGGTCGGTGGGCCGAGCGGATTGATGCTGGCGCTGAAATCGAGAATCTCGCTCGGTTGGATGCCCGCGTTTTGCGCCCAGCGCTCGACATCGCCGCCATGGGTTCTATCGACTAACTGCGCGCGGTCGACAGCAGCGCGAAAGTCGCGAGCGAGAGAATCGCCGTGACCAGACATAAGACACGTCCTTGCTTCAACATTTCAATTGTGACCGGCTTCAAGTTGTCACCGAGATACGGTTTATAGATTTCCCTCCCGAAATAAATACTCGGGCCCCCGAGCCGCACGCCGAAGACGCCGGCCAGCGCGGCCTCGGGATAACCCGCGTTGGGGCTCAAGTGATTGGCATGATCGCGCCACGCGATGCGCAAAGCGCGCGCCGGATTCAGGCGCATAGCCAAGCTTGCGATGACCATGAAACAAGCGGTTAGACGCGCCGGAACATAATTGACTACGTCATCCAAACGCGCGGCGAATTTGCCAAAATAGAAATATTTGTCGGTGCGGTAGCCGATCATGGAATCCAGCGTGTTAATCGCCTTGTAGGCCAGCGCTGCCGGCAGGCCGCCGGCGAAAAGATAGAAGAGCGGCGCGACGATGCCGTCGCAGGTGCTTTCGGCCAAAGACTCCAAGCTGGCACGCAGGACTTTGTCCTGATTCAACTCGGCGGTCTCGCGGCCAACGATGTGCGCGAGTTTTTGCCGTGCCACGTCGAGGTTCCCAGCAAGCAGCGGGCCTTCGATGCGTTTTACGGCGTCGAGTAAGCCGCGGGTTGCCAAGGTCGTAGAGGCCAAGGTGACCGTGGCGATGAATGAAAGCCAGGGAGTAAATGAATAAAAAATGCTGACCAGCGTCCACGCTGCTGCGGCCGAGAGTGCGATCAACAAGAGCGAAAGTGCCATGCCGGCGAGAAAGTCGCGGCGGGCATTGCCACTGCGCAAGAGCTTTTCGCCCGAGGAAATGACTTTGCCCATCAAGACTACAGGGTGAGGCAACCAGTGCGGATCGCCGATGGCGAGATCCAGCAGAAAGGCGGCGATCAGAAGCGTTGCCGAGCTCGAAAAAATCTGCGCATCCATAGAAACAACGTTTAGCGATCCAATGTCGCGGCTATCCCTTTTCTAAGTGGTCGCGGGCCGACGATCCAATTTTTGAGGAGATTCATATTTAGCGATTTTCTCAGATGGCATGCCAGGCGATCCATTCGCATATTGCGTTCGGCGCTGCTATTTACGAAACCCGCTGCAGGGGCAAGATTGGCGACGGCACGCGCGGCCTGGATAAAAGTATGGCGAAATTCGTCGCGGTCGAAAAATCCGTGCACATAGGTGCCGAAGACGCGGCCTGATTGACTCACGGCGCCGTCGGGAACGGCTTCCGTTATTCCCTGCCGCTCAATATCAGCGAGAGGACTCGCTCCAGTTTGGTAGAGCGTTTCCCCGACGTGAATCTCATAGCCTTCAAAGGAAACGTGCCGAGATCGGGCAGCGTGAAAGAAATCGCCGCGCAGAACGCCGCGAACGCGGCGCACCGTTTTATCTTTGCCCAATACAGTTCGAATGGACAGAAGACCGAGACCGTCTGCACTGATGGGGACGCCGTCATTCTCAATCCCGTAAGGGTCTTGGATCGCGATTCCGAGAATCTGAAAACCGCCGCAGATGCCGATGATCGGCACGCCCAGTTCGCTTAGGCGAGAAATCTCCCGGGCGAAATTGTGATGTTTGAGCCACCGCAGGTCATCGAGGGTTTGCTTCGTGCCGGGAAGAATGAGCAGATCGGCGTCGGCCAGTTCTTCAGGCTGCTGTATGTAGGCCAGCGAGATTCCCGATTCGCGTGCCAAAGGATCGAAGTCGGTGAAATTCGCCATATGCGGCAGAGCGATAACGCCGGCGCGGAGCGCCCGCGCTGATCCTGATTCGAGATTCTTCCAGCGGTGCGCTGCTGATGCGCGATCTTCCAGCGCGACGCCATCTTCTTCGTCGAGATCGAGATCGTGGATGAACGGCACCACGCCGGCGCAAGGCAAGCCAAGACGCTTTTCGATCAATTTAACGCCGGGCCATAGCAGGGACTTATCGCCGCGAAACTTATTAATGACGAAGCCGCCGATGCGGGCGCGGTCTTCGGGTTTCAGGAGCTCCAGGGTGCCGAGCAACGATGCGAAAACGCCACCGCGGTCGATGTCACCGACCAAAAGGCAGATGGCATCGGCAGCATGCGCCATACGCATGTTGACGATGTCGTGTTCACTCAGGTTGATCTCGGCTGGCGAGCCGGCGCCTTCAAGCAGCATAAGGTCGTAATAATTAGACAAGCGTTTATAGGCGCTCAGCACTTCGGGAAAAAATTGCTCGACGCGGCGCGTGTGATAGTCGGATGCGCTGACCTGTCCCCAAATCTTTCCCAGCAATATGACTTGGGCGCCGGTATCGGTCGACGGCTTCAGCAAAACAGGATTCATCTCTACGCATGCCGCGACGCGACAAGCTTCGGCTTGCAGCGCCTGAGCACGACCGATCTCACCGCCGTCAAAAGTTGCGGCCGAATTGAGCGACATATTTTGCGCCTTGAACGGCGCGACGCGATAGCCGTCTTCGGCGAAAATGCGCCCCAAACCGGCCGTGATTATCGACTTGCCGACATGCGAGGCTGTGCCGAGGATCATCAATGCATTCTTGTGTTTCATTGGATTCACTTCTGTTCACTCAGGTTTAACGGCAAGACCCGGCATGGTACTGCCACTTGATCCAATCGCCATGTTTTACCAGATACCGCTCGGCGGGCACGTTAGATCCTCGACCGTTGACCTCGAAGCGCCATCCGCGGTCGTTAACGAAATCGGTTTTAACACCGTCGATCGCCTCGACGAAATGATCCATGCCGTATCTGGGATACGTTGTGACTGGCAATCGCTGTAACAATACATCGAGTACGGTACTCTTCTCTTGCACGGTGACCACGACTTCGAAGGGCGATCGCTCCGCGGGTCCAAAGTCGATGGTCATCGTGACCTCGATCATACATTTTTCTCGAAGGATTTCTGGCGCGCCGGAAATGAGGCCGACTTAGCTGCCGAACGTCGAGCGCACGCCGATTAAAAAGTTCAATGGCGGGGCGCGAAAACCGTCAATCTCCTCGTATTTACGATTAAACAAATTCTCAACCCTGCCGAACAACGTCAAATCTTTGACCGCCGGCACGCGCCAGGGCAAAGTATAGTAGGACGCGAGATTGAAGATCGCATAACCCGGTTTGGTGATATCGCCAAATGGTGACGCGGCTCTAAAATCGTCGCGTCGGCCAACCAGATTGGCGCTCAGATTCACGTTCCACTTCTCATGGACATAGTTGAGGGTCACATTGCCGCGATTTCTCGAGCGGCGCGGGAGCCTGCCATCCGCAGTATCCCAGTCGAGATAAGTATAGTTGGCCTTCAAGTCTAGTGACGTAAGGAGCTTGATGCTCATGCCCCACTCGACTCCATCAAAACGAGCGGTGCCGACGTTTTGGGCGCGAAAACAACCAAGGGGATCGCCCGGAATCGGCTGTCCCTCGATCAAGTCTTTTACCTCGCGATGGAAGTAGGTCACGCCCACTTTGACCCGCTCGGTGAGAAGATCTTGCTCGACGCCGGTGTTCAATTCCCAGCTTCGCTCCGGTTTGAGATTGGGATTGCCAAAAGCGGGGCAGCCGAAGGCTGGCGGAAAAAACAAGTCATTCAAAGTGGGGGCCTTGAAGCCTTTTGCATAGCCTGCTTTGATCTTTGTTCCCGTTTCGCGAAAAAGATAAGCAGTAGAGAAAGAAGGCGTCCATGCCGTGCCGAAACTCTGGTTGTCATCCAGGCGAATCCCCGAAACCGTGATCAAACGCTCATCGAGAAATTGTAGTTGCTCCTGGAGGTAGTAGCTCAGGTTTCTGATTGCTTTGTCGATGCCACCGCTAGTATCCGCCGATCTACGCTGGTATTGGGACCCGAATGTAGTCGTACTCCAGTCTTTGAAGCGATAGTTCGTTTGCAACTCTCCAGTGTCAATGCGGGTACGAAAGATGTCGTGCGTGCGTGAGAAGTCGCAGGGAGAATCGAAAAAAACGCAGCTATCGACGTCGTCGGTATCCGTGAAATGCTCTTTGAACATTGAGCCGGAGATTCGATAATCCCAATTCGGCAAAATCTTTTGCTGCCACTCGCCTTTGGCAAGGTATTGAGTACCGGCTTCGCGCGCGTTGGGGTCGGGCTGTGAAGCGAAATTATTATTGTTGAACAACCCCACATTGGTTTTGATGAATTGAAAAATTCCCGTAAGCTTTGCGTCCTCAGTAGCCTGGTAATCCAGGCGGCCTGACGAGGCGAGGTTGCGGTAATCGTCGTTGACGCTGCGAAAACCCTGACTCGCCAAGTGCGAACCGCTGAAAGAGTAACCGAGATTTCCCGCCGCGCCTTTTAGAGTCAACGCTTGACGATTGGTCCAACCGTTGCCGCCTTCGAGCGATAACCCCGCCTCAAGTGGTCCCTGACCTTTCTTCGTAATGATATTGATCACCCCACCGATCGCTTGCGAGCCGTACAGCGTTCCACCGGCGCCTCGGAGAACTTCAATCCGCTCGATGTTGTCGGTTGTTAGGTGGGCAAAATTGAACGCGCCGAGAGTCGTGCTGTTAACCTCGACACCATCGACTAGCACCAGAACATGATCCGACTCGGACCCGCGAATGAATATCGTCGCATTGGTGCCATTGGACCCCGATTGAACGACATCCACTCCCGGGACACGCCGTAGGGTTTCGAGAACCAGTTCCGCCTGTTGGTCCTGGATGTCCTTGGTAGTCACCACCGATGCCGAAGTGGTGACTTGTTGCAGTGGCGTTTCCGTGCGCGTTGAGGTGACAAACACCGGTGGAAGCGTCGGCTCAGGCACTTCTGCGCCGCGCAGATCCATCGGCAAGAGCAAGAATGAACACAGAAAAAGCAAACGGACCTTCATCGAAAACCTCCTTCACCCACGAAAGGGGCATGTTGAGGCAGTCGGATAGGTCTCCTGGCTCGAGCTTCAAGCCTAGTCGCCGCGCCTTCCCACCCGATGATTTCGGATTTTAGATTTTCGATCCTTCGACTTTGCTCAGGACAGGTTTTGGGCTGAAGCCGAATTAAAAAATCTAGATTCGCAAATCCGTTGAGCAGTGGCTTTCCTGCGGCTTTCGTAGCTCCTACAGTTGCGGGGCAGCAGAGGATTTCCCGCTCCGCTCCGCACCCCATCAATTTTAGATTTTGGATTTTCTCAGTAATCCAAAATCCGGCAATCTAAAATCCAAAATGGTGGTGGGACGGAGAGGTGGCGGGTCACCTCTTTCCCTTACATCCGCCTGCGGTTAATAAATCAGTGTTGACCTCCTCCTATTTTATCGAGCATTGCTATCGGCCAGACGAAAATCCACGGGAATACGAATCCAGCTTTCCACAGCTTTTTGACCATAGCGGGCCGGGATGAATCGCCATCGTTGGATCGCTTCACGAGCGGCACGATCCAACGAGTCATCGCCCGAACTCTTGTTGATTTCTATAGTTTTTGCTTGCCCTTCCTCATTAACTAAAACGCGCAGCAGAACCGTGCCCTCGCGGCCTTTTCGCCGCGCGTTTTCCGGATAATTCGGCTTGGGGGTTTCTCGATAGCGCGCTTGAGTCAAGTTTGCGCCATAATCGCTGCCATTATTTCCATCACCAGTGCCGGTGCCTGGTACTGGCGATCCGTTCCCTCCGCCGCCACTTCCATTTCCTCCTGCGGCAGCTCCATCGGCAGCGCGTCCCATCGCACCAGCACCATAAAAATTTTCTATAGAGGCCTGACTCTGATTTTCGCTGGGTTGAGATGAGGCAAAGATCGGCGTCGAGCTCTCGATCTTAGGCCTATCAGGTGCAAGAGGCATCGCTGTTTGTTGTGCTGCGGGCTCAATATTGCGGATCCGAGAAACGCTTTTCTCGGTAAGCCCAGATTTGCGCACGGATGATTTTGCCGCGGCTAAACCATGCGAACTTCCGCTCGACTGCGCTCCGTCTCCGGCAGCAGTCGACTGGTACTCAGCCGGTAAAATGCTGACTTGAATGAGATCGAGCTGATTCGGTTTGGCAAAGGAAACAGGGGAGGTCAACGCGAGCGCGTGTAGGGAAACGGATAGAAAAAAAAATGAGGCCAGTCGCATAAGTTACACCGACGGCCTCAAAAAATGCCGGGAAAAGAATGCGCACCTTTCTCTCTTCTCCGGAGAGGCCGGTCAAACACTCTGGTAAGGTTTCCTGGCTCAGGCTTATTTCTACTCGCCGCGCCTTCCCATCCGTCTATACTTCAGGACAGTGGCTGTCTGCGGCTTTCGTGGCCTTCACAGTGGCGGGACCGCGCCGGAATCGCACCGGACTTCCCTTGGAACCCAGAGCTGTGAATCAAATGTAGGCGGAACCTATAACGCGAGATGGCTAGTGTCAAGAGAGTTCTTTGTCAGCAGAGAGTAGTTTGTAGACATCAGCTCTTTATAGGACCAGCCACAAAACCACAGGTATGGTAAAGACGGATAAGAAAGTACTGATGATAACTACGGAGGCAGCTAATGCTGGATCCTGGCGGTATTTCTCGGTGAGAATAAAGTTCACCACGGCGGCAGGCAAGGCGCCATAAAGAAGCAAAACCTGGCGATTAATGCCGTGCGCGCCAATCACCAGGGTCGCGGCACTGGCTGCGCCAAAACCGCCGATAATGCGCAGCAGCGCGCCGCCCAATGCATGACCCCATTGCAGTGAACGGACTTCGTGGAGCCGGTAACCGAGGCTAATCAGCATCCATGGGATGGTTGCCTGCCCAAGTATGGTAATGGGCTGCGCCAGCGCTTCAGGAATATGAATCTGCATCAGATTAAAGCAAACGCCTGCAATCGATGCATAAATTAATGGGAGGCGAAAAATCTCCAACCAATTGGCGCGCCCATTCAGGATATAAATGCCAAGCGAGTACTGCAGGAACGCGGTAAGGACGTACAGTAATGTCGCACGCTGCATGCCGGCGGGACCGAACGCAAACAACGCCAACGGAATCCCCATATTTCCCGCGTTCATGAACAGGATTGGTAGGGCGAAGCCGCGTGAATGGAAGCCAAATACGAGGAAATAAACACCAATCAAGATACCGACGGCGCCGAAAATGAGCGCGCTGCCGACGAACAATAATACGATGTCTTCGGCAACGAGCGCTTTTCCTGCGAGCGCGCTAAACACGAGAGAGGGCGTCCCCAGATAAACGATGATCTCGGTTACTGATGCGAGATTGATTTTTTTCCAGTGGGCAAAAACAAATCCCGCGGCGATCAGCAAAAACACTGAAATCACCGGAGATAGTGGTTTTATGAATTCCATCCAACAGCGGTTCCGTGATTTTAGATCGACGCCAGTAGGCTCAGTGAAAGAGTTTCTGCAAGCTCGATTATGGCGCCGAACTGTTGGGAAGTGATCATTCCTCGGAGGCGATAGAAAAGATTTCTTATCAGTAGAGACAACACTGAGAGCGCCAGCGCAATCCAGAGTCCCCTCCGGCCGAGCCAGTAACTCGCAAGACCCAAAGTTCCAGCGCTGGCGAGGAGCAAATGCCAAAGCTTCAGCTGTTGAGCAATGGGTTTGGCGATTTGCGCACAGCGATCCTGGTAGCCAAAAATAAAAACCAATAACGTCCAGCGTGCTAGAACCGGCGCTACCACTAAGCTAACGGTGACCTTCTGGTCGATGCTGTCGAGAGCAGCGGCCTTGAAAAGGAGCACCATAACGACAGCGATCGTCCCAAGCGCACCGTTATTTCGATAATCGACCGAGGCGATTTGAGGATCTGTTGTCGCAAACGTCAGATAAAGATCTTCGAGATGCGATCCGCCGGTCAAAAGGATGACGACCATGATGAGCGCAATGCTAAGAATCTCGGTGGGAAGATAGGGCGCTAGAGCATAATTGGAAAACGCTAGAACAAGCCCCAACGCAAAACCAACGACGGGGAAGTAAACCGAAGCAGCGCCGATCGCTCCGAAAGATGGCCGAGCGGCGGTAAACCTGCCCCAGATCGTCAGGTATTTAACTGCCGAGACGAATCTTTGCACGAAGGACTTTTCCCCTACTGACCGCCAGGTGTCAAACGCTTCGAGGCGGTCTTTAGAGATCACCTCTAAGCGGAAAAAAATCGCCCAGAAATCAAAAGGTTACGGCATCGATTAGGCTTTACTTTTGGGCGGCTTTTGGGTAGAATGATCGATGTTGATAAATTGACATAACCCCACAACATTTCAGCAAAATTTACAATTTTTCCGGGTGAAAATGGCCGACGAAAAAACTCCTCAAAATTCCGCGTACAACGCCGACAACATAAAAGTTTTGGAAGGGCTGGAGGCTGTTAGAAAACGTCCAGGAATGTATATCGGCGACACGGCCGAGAGGGGTTTGCATCACTTGGTCTACGAAGTCGTAGATAATTCCATCGATGAAGCGCTCGCAGGCCATTGCGACACCATCGAAGTCACCATTCATATTGATAATAGTGTCACGGTCGTCGATAACGGTCGTGGCATTCCGGTCGACATTCATTCGACGGAAAAAGTCTCCGCTGCCGAGGTTGTTTTAACCAAGCTGCACGCCGGCGGTAAGTTCGATAAAGCATCCTATAAAGTGTCCGGCGGGTTACATGGTGTTGGCGTATCGGTCGTTAACGCCTTGTCCGAAACGCTGGAAATTGAAATCAAGCGTGACGGGAAAGTTTACCAACAAAGTTATCGAAGGGGCGAGCCGGAGGAAAGCCTCAAGGAAGTCGGCAAGTCCAAAGAACGCGGGACGCGGGTAACTTTCAAGCCCGACAGCCAAATCTTTGAAACGACGGATTTTAGTTTTGATATTCTTTCCCAGCGGCTGCGCGAGCTGGCGTTTCTCAATCGCGGCGTCAAGATCACCATCGAAGACGAACGGAGCCAAAAAAAGCACGAGTTTTTCTACAAAGGCGGCTTGTCGTCTTTCGTCGAGCATCTCAATCGTGCCAAGACGCCAGTCCACCCCAAGGTCGTTCATTTCGCGGGTGAAAAAGATGGTGTCGAAGTCGAGATCGCGATGCAATGGAACGACGGCTATATTGAGAGCGTCTTTTCCTTTGCCAATAACATCAACACAATCGAAGGCGGCACTCACCTGATCGGTTTTCGGTCTGCTTTAACACGCACGATCAACAACTACGCCATGAGCAGCGGACTGTTAAAAAAGGACGAGGAAAATCTACAGGGTGAAGATGTTCGCGAAGGGCTTACTGCGGTTATCAGCGTTAAAGTACCCGAGCCGCAATTCGAGGGACAAACAAAAACGAAACTCGGCAATAGCGAGGTCAAAGGCATCGTTGAAGCGCTCGTCAACGAAAAATTTGCCAGTTATCTCACGGAAAACCCGAGCGACGCCAAAAAGATCGTCGCCAAGGGAGTGGAGGCGGCGCGCGTTCGCGAAGCCACGCGCAAGGCGAAAGACTTAGCACGGCGTAAGGGCGCTTTGGACTCGGGCTCGCTCCCCGGCAAGCTCGCCGATTGTCAGGAGCGGGACCCCGCGTTGAGCGAACTCTATCTCGTGGAGGGCGATTCCGCGGGCGGGTCCGCCAAGCAAGGCCGAGACCGGCGCAATCAAGCGATCCTTCCGCTCAAGGGTAAAATCCTCAACGTGGAAAAAGCGCGCTTCGACAAAATGCTTTCGTCGCAAGAAATTCGCCTCATGATTACCGCTCTCGGCACCGGAGTAAAAGAGGATTACGACGCCGCAAAGCTGCGTTATCACTCAATCATTATTATGACGGATGCCGATGTCGACGGCTCGCATATTCGCACGTTACTGCTGACGTTCTTTTATCGGCAAATGCCCGACCTGGTGGAGAAGGGGTACCTTTATATCGCCCAGCCACCGCTCTACAAAGTCAAACGCGGTAAACAGGAAAAATATTTGAAAGACGAACAGATGCTCGAAGATTATCTTATCGAGCTCGGCACCGAAGACATTCGCTTACGCGCAACCCAGGACGGCAACGGACTTGTGGGCCAGCCGCTGCAAGCTTACGTGAAGAAAATTATTCGCTGGGACAAACTCATGAGCTTGCTTGCGCGTAAAAAGAAAAACCGCACGGTGATCGATGCTGTGCTTCTGGAAGCGTATTTTAACGAGGAGACATTAAAACACGAACAGGCGCTTAAGCAATTCGAAGCTCGCCTCGCAGCCTACGTAAGCCTGGTGACTCCGGAGCAAGCGCCACTTTCCTGCCTTCTCGAACAGGATGTCGAACATAATTGTTTTAAGCTCATCGTTACGGTGCGCGCCAATGGTAGCGGATCCCAAACCGTTATCGATCGGGAGTTTCTCACCAGTCCGGAGTTCAAAGAAGTCAAAAAACTTTTCACCGAGCTGAGCGGCATCGGCATGCCGCCCTACGCGATTGAAAACGGCGAGCAAAAGGCCCAGTTGGGCTCGCTCGCCGAAGTGCTCAGCTATTTTATGGAAGGCGGCAAGAAGGGCCTTGCGATCCAGCGCTACAAAGGTCTTGGCGAAATGAATCCCGGGCAGTTATGGGAAACGACGATGAATCCGGAAACACGAGTGCTCTTGCAAGTACGCATCGAAGATGCCGTCGAGGCCGATGAGATTTTCTCGACTTTGATGGGCGATGAAGTCGAGCCCCGCCGCCGGTTCATCGAAGATAATGCGCTCACAGTCAAAAATCTCGACATCTAAATAGCCGTTCAAATCGTTCCAGCAGTTCAAGCCGTTAGAAACTTCTAACCGGCCCTAAAAGGCGAGCAATTCATGGAAGTAACAAGCAGACCGCAAAAAGTACCCGTCTATATCGAGGAGGAGATGCGTGAATCGTTCATGGCCTACGCCATGAGCGTCATCATCAGCCGCGCGCTTCCTGATGTACGCGATGGACTCAAGCCCGTACACCGTCGCGTCTTGTACGCTATGTACGACGCCAGCAATACCTCCGACAAGCCGTACAAGAAGTCCGCCCGTCTGGTCGGCGACATCATGGGTAAATATCACCCCCATGGCGACTCGGCGATCTACGACACGATCGTCCGCATGGCGCAGGATTTTAACCTGCGCTATCCATTGGTCGACGGCCAGGGAAATTTCGGCTCCATCGATGGCGACAATCCGGCGGCGATGCGTTACACGGAAATTCGCATGACGCCGCTGGCGGAGGAAATGCTCGCCGATATCGAAAAAGAGACCGTGGATTTCATCGCGAACTACGACGATTCATTGCGCGAGCCGGCGGTTTTGCCGTCGCGTATTCCCAATCTTTTGATCAACGGCTCGGCGGGGATCGCGGTGGGGATGGCAACCAATATTCCGCCGCACAATTTGAGCGAAGTGATCGGCGGCCTTGTGGCGCTGATCGAAAACCCCGACATGACGATCAAGGAGCTGATGAAGCATATCCCGGGTCCGGATTTTCCCACCGCCGGCTTCATTCATGGCCTCGAGCCGATCGTCCAAGCGTATAACGAAGGCAAGGGCATCATCCAGATGCGCGGCAAGGCTTTTACCGAGACCGTAAAACGTACCGGGAAAGAACAGATTATCATCAGCGAAATTCCCTACATGGTGAACAAAAAGCGGCTTATCGAGCAAATCGCCGAGCTTGTCAACGACAAAAAGATCGACGGCGTCGGCGATCTGCGCGACGAATCAGACCGCGATGGAATGCGCATCGTCATCGAGCTCAAGCGCGACGCGGTAGCGGAAATCGTCATCAATCAGCTCTACAAGCATACGGCTTTGCAGGAATCATTCGGCGTCAACATGCTCGCCATCGTCGACGGAAAGCCCAGGCTGCTCAATCTCAAAGAAGCTCTCAAAGCGTTTATTGACCATCGTAAAGACGTCGTGACTCGGCGCACTGCGTATGATCTACGCAAGGCCGAAGAACGGCTGCACATTTTGGAAGGTTATCGGATCGCACTCGACAACCTCGATGCGGTGATTGGGTTGATTCGCAATGCCGCCGACCCGAAGGTTGCAAAAGACGGCTTAATGACCAACTTCGGTTTGAGCGAGATTCAAGCGCAGGCGATTCTCGACCTTCGCCTGCAGCGGCTGACCGGGTTGGAGCGTGACAAAATCATGGAGGAGCACCGCGAGACCGTTGAGCTCATCGCGAAGCTACGGGCGATTCTTGCGGACGAAAGGGAAATTTACAAAATCATTGTCGAGGAACTGAAAGAAATCAAGAAGAATTATGGCGACGAGCGGCGCACAAAGATTGTCGACCGGAGCGAAGAAATCTCCATCGAAGATCTAATCGTCGACGAAGACATGGCGGTCACGATTTCACACGAGGGTTATATCAAACGCAATCCTGTGACCCTCTATCGGGCGCAGCGGCGGGGCGGCAAAGGGAAGATCGGCACGACCACCCGTGAAGAAGATTTCGTCGAATACATGTTCATCGCCTCGATGCATGCCTACATCCTGTTTTTTACCACGATCGGCAAGGTTTACTGGATCAAGGTGCATGAGTTGCCGCAGGCGAGCCGGGCTGCCCGAGGCCGGCCGATTGTCAATCTGCTTAATTTGGAGTCGGGCGAGAGGGTTTCGGCGTTTCTTCCGGTCCGGGAATTTCAGCAGGGGCGTTATATTGTTTTTGCCACAAAAAACGGTCTCATTAAAAAAACCGAACTCATGGCCTACGGTCATCCGCGGCCGTCCGGTATTCGAGCCATCGGACTCGAACAGGGAGACGAGGTTATCGGCGTTCGCCTCACCGATGGCCAGCAGGAACTCATTCTGTCGACCTCTGATGGCCAGTCGATTCGGTTCAAGGAGGAACAAGTCCGTCCCACCGGGCGCGGCACCTTCGGTGTTGTCGGCATGAAGCTCGACCCGAACGATAAGGTCGTCAGCATGGAGATTTTGAGCCTTGGCGCCGATATTCTGACGGTGGCGGAAGGCGGTTTCGGTAAACGGACGGAAATGGACGAGTACCGTCTACAATCGCGCGGTGGCAAAGGCATCATCACGATGAAAACGACGGAGAAGACCGGCCGCGTCATCGGCGTGCAACTCGTCGGTGCAGACGATCAGCTTATGCTGATTACCAACACCGGTAAGATCATTCGATTGCGCATCAATGACATTCGCGTGATCGGCCGGAATACGCAAGGCGTGCGCTTGATCGATCTTGACGAAGGAGAACGAGTGGTTTCGCTCGCGCGTCTGGCCGAAAAGGAAGAAGAGGACGTAGAGGAAGAGGCCGGTGAATGATTCTTCCTGTAGACGCACAATCCTCGGGAGCGGCAAGCTGCTTCGCCAATAGCGGCAGGCCAAATCGATTATGCCCAGTGAAATTGGAGTGGTGGGCGCCGGTGCATGGGGGACCGCATTGGCCAAGCTTCTTGCCGACAAAGGTCAAGAAATTACTCTTTGGTGCCATGGCGACGAGAGCTTTCGAGACATAGCCGAAAACCGAGAAAATCGCGCTTATCTTCCGGCGATCGCGCTTCCTGCGACGATCAAAGCCACACAATCCATTCGCGAAACGGTTTTGGGCAAGCGCCTGATTGTGATCGCGTTGCCATCGCACGTGGTGCGCGAGGTTCTTACCGATGCGGCCACAACAATTGATCGCCGCACGATGATTCTCTGCGGTACTAAAGGACTCGAAGAGGAGACGGCCAAAACCATGGGCGCGTTGCTGCTGGATCTATTCGGTTCGGGAGCGCAAGCCTATCTCGCATTCCTGTCTGGACCTACATTTGCGGTCGAAGTAGCCCGAGAACTCCCCGCCGCCGTCACCGTAGCGGCTTTCGATTTAGTGGTTGCCAAGTCAATTCAAGAACTGCTCAGCACGCAATCTTTCCGCGTCTACACCTCGGCCGATGTTATCGGCGTCCAAATGGGCGGCGTAATAAAAAACGTGATCGCCATTGCCGCGGGAATTAGTGACGGGTTGAGCTTGGGGCAGAACGCGCGTGCGGCACTGATCACCCGTGGTCTTGCCGAGATGACTCGATTGGCAGTGAGAATGGGAGCCGACCCATTAACCCTCGCGGGATTACCCGGCCTTGGCGATTTGATTCTTACTTGTGCCGGCGATCTGAGCCGCAATCGAGCCGTCGGCCTGCAGATCGCGCGCGGCAAACAGTTAAACGAGATAACCACTGCAACGCGGACGATTGCCGAGGGCGTGCGCAATACCCGCACCGTATGCCTTCTGGCAGAGCGGCTGCAGGTGGATATGCCGATCGTAGAGCAAATGGCGCAGGTGCTCTATGGCGGAAAAGAGCCAGCGAGCGCCGTACGGGATCTCATGTTGCGCTCGCTCAAAGCCGAGGCGGGATAAAATTGACAACGCTCAGTGGGTATGGTTCATATAAACATTTGGCCGTTTAAGCGCCTAAGGGAGCATTCACTCTATGAAACGAACATACCAGCCGAGTAACATCAAGAGAAAACGGACGCACGGTTTTCTCGCGCGCATGGAAACACCCGGCGGTCGCAATGTCCTCAAACGGCGCCGAGCCAAAGGACGCAAACGGTTGACCGTTACTGTGCCGCCAAAACGGGCGCGGACGTAAGTCCGAGTGGGGTCGCTGACAAGGTCGCAGCGGTTCCCAAAAACGGCACGCCTGCGAAAACGAGCTGAGTTCGTCAATCTCTCCCGCCGTGGCGTCAAGCTGCAATCGGCAAATTTTGTTGTCGTCGTCTGGGCGAAAGGACAGCAGGAGAATCGCTTAGGAGTCACCGTTAGCGGTAAAGTCGGAAATGCGGTGACGCGAAATCGGATCAAGCGCTCGATCCGGGAGTATTTTCGGCGTCATCGTGCCGAACTGCCGATGGAAAGCGATATTCTCATCATCGCTCGCAGGGGCGCTGCCGAGCTTGAGGGCCATGGCGTGCGCGTTGAACTCGAGAAAATTTTCGCCGCTCAGCGGAAGCGGCAATTGCTGAATTTTATCAGATGAGCCGCACGGTTTTTTGCTGGCTGATTTTCGCATACCGAAACATTATCTCGCCATTGTTGCCGCGGGCCTGCCGATTTTACCCCAGTTGCTCGGTATATACGCAACAAGCCGTTCAACGATACGGAATCATCCAGGGAGTCGCTTACGGAATCAACCGCATCGCTCGCTGCCACCCATGGCATCCGGGCGGCTATGACCCAGTAAAGTAATTTTCATTTCCATGGACAAGCGCGCGCTCATCGGCATTGGTCTCTCGATACTCGTGCTGGTAGTTTACCAACAGGTGGTAACCTATTTTTACGGGCCGCCGACGACGGTTTCCGCGCCGGAAATCGAAAAAAACAAACCGGAAACTGCCGAACCGCGACAAGACACCACGCCCATCGCTCCGAGTGTCGCTCCTGCCACACCGGAAGCTCCTGTGGCTGCCGCTCCAGGCAAAGAAATTTCTGTGGAGACCGACAATTACATCGCAGTCTTCACCACCGCAGGTGCTCGACTGAAGAGTTTCAAATTCAAGAAGTATCGGAGCTCTGTCGATGAGAACAGTCCGCCTTTTGAAATAATCCGCAATGTTGCCGGTGTGCCGCTGCCGCTCGGGGTTCGCTGGCAGGCGACAGCGCCGGTGGACGACAGCGAGGTCATCTATTCAGTGCAGAGTGACGATCTGAAGTTATCAGGAGATAACAAGGGAAGCTTGGTTTTCCGAGGACAAACCAAGAACGGCGCAGCAGTCACAAAGTCTTTTACCTTTTTCGGCGCCACATACCCGATTGAGATGGAAGTTTCGGTCAAAGGCTCGGACGGAGCCGCGCCCAGCCCGGAAATTCTATTGGCCGATCAAAGCGACCACCCGGCGCCCAATCATGATGCACCTTTCGAGGGATTTATCGCGCTGGTAGACAACAAGATCCGGCGAGAACCACCGGCGGAAGCGGCCAAGGGACATGAATTCACCGGCGATGTTTCCTGGGCGGGATTTGGCCACACCTATTTCCTGTTTGCCTTGCTGCCTGAAAACGGCGCGCAGCATAAGGTCTCGGTGCGCCAGATGGGTGCGGCTCTGATCGGCTCAATCGGTGGTCAAGCCGCGACCCAGCACTACACGCTGTTTATCGGCCCAAAGGAAATCGACACCTTAAAAGCGGTAGGCAAAGGCATCGAGCGCTCGATCGATTTCGGCATTTTCTGGTTTATCTCGATTCCTTTGCTGTACATCCTGCATTTTTTTCACCGGTTTACCGCGAGCTACGGTTTCGACATCATCATTTTGACGGTGCTGATCAAAGTCCTGATGGCGCCTTTGACGCACAAAAGTTACGTTTCGATGAAGCAGATGCAAAAGCTTCAGCCGCAGATGGAGCGATTGAAGGAGCGCTACAACGAAGACAAGGAAAAACTGAATAAGGAGATAATGGAGCTCTATCGCCGGAACGGGGTGAATCCGCTTGGCGGATGCTTGCCAATGGTGCTGCAGCTCCCAGTATTTTATGGTCTCTACAACTGTTTGGGGACGCCTATTGAACTTCGGCACGCACCCTTTATGTGGATCAAAGATCTTTCGCGGCCCGACTGGCAGTCGCTAGCTTTCTCGGTCCCGAGTTGGTGGCCTTCATTCTTGCCCGGCGGGATTCCGGTGTTGACCATTCTGATGGGCGCGAGCATGTTCTTGCAGCAGTGGATGACACCTACGGCGGGAGATCCCAATCAAAGGAAAATGATGATGTTGATGCCTTTGATGTTCACTTTCATGTTCGTGTCGTTTCCGGCGGGATTGACGGTTTACTGGCTGGTCAACAATCTGCTCACGATCGGTCAGCAGTATTGGATCAACCGCAGTGTCAAGTGAAATCGGTTCGTTGAGAGGCAGAATTTATGGATTTCGTGGAGACCGAAGGCGAGAACATAGACGACGCCATCGAAAACGCGCTCAAATTGCTCGGCGTCGGCCGCGATAAAATCACCGTTGATATCATCGCCGAAGGGCGCAAGGGAATCCTGGGCTTTGGTGCGCAGAAGGCGCGGGTCCGGGCTCAGCTGAGAACACCGGCGCCGCTCGGCCAGACGTCAGAGCCGGAAGTGGTGACGAGCGAGCCGGCGGTTTTTAGCGCCGAAGCGGCTGCTCTGGTGCAAAAGGCGGAAACGGCATTGCGGGAAATCTTACGTCTCATGGGTGTGCAAGCGACGATCGAAATAAAGACCGCAGGCGACGAGACCACACTGCAGGTCCATGCGGATAACAGCGGACTTCTGATCGGTCGCAAAGGTCAGACGCTGGAAGCGTTACAATACCTGTCGACCCGCATTGCCGGTGAACATTACGCCAGCGAGGGACCGCATATCGTTGTCGACATCGAGAAATACCGCGAGCGACGGCGCAAAATGCTCGAGGACATGGCTCTGCGCTTGGGTGAAAAAGCTAAACGCCAGCGTAAAACGGTAACCGTCGAGGCGCTGAGTGCGGCCGACCGTCGCATTATCCACGCCGCACTGCAAGACGATCCGTGGGTGTCGACCAAAAGCCTCGGCCAGGGTTCCTACCGGCGGCTGCTGATCATCCCCGAGGGAGACCGCAAGAAAAGGGATATGGCGGCTTCGCCGTCGCAGCAAAAGCAGCCCGAACGAGCGCAAACCAAAACCGAAGGAGAGCGGATCTCGGCGGAAGACGAAGACTCCTCTCAATAACGGCGGCGAAGACTCTCAAGCCGGCCCAGCCGTCCGTTTGTTGACCCCCCGGCATCCGTTCTCTATAGTAGAACCGTGATTCATCGGCGAAGAACCAGACAAATTCAGCTCGGCAAGGTGAAAATCGGCGGCGATGCTCCCATCAGCGTCCAGTCGATGACCAAGACCGACACTCGCGATGTGCGCGCGACAGTGCAACAAATTTGGGATCTCGAGGCGGCGGGTTGTGAGATTGTCCGCTGCGCAGTGCCGGTGCGCGAAGCGGCAGAGCAGCTCGGTGAGATCAAGAGAAGAATTCGCATTCCACTGGTCGCCGACATTCATTTTAATTACAAACTCGCGTTGATCGCGATTGAGCAAGGCGTTGAAGGTCTGCGGCTCAATCCAGGGAATATCGGCGCCCGTAAGTATGTCGAAGAGGTTGTCAAAGCCGCGTCCGAGCGCAGGATACCCATTCGCATCGGCGTCAATGCCGGATCGCTGGAAAAGGACCTGCTGCAGCGCTACAACGGCCCCACAGCCGAAGGGATGGTCGAAAGTGGGCTTCGCCACATTCGAATTCTCGAAGATCTCGGCTACCAAGAAATCAAGATATCGCTTAAGGCTTCCGATCCGCTGATGATGATAGAAGCCTATCGGTTGCTTGCCGATCAGGTCGATTATCCGTTTCATCTTGGTGTGACGGAGGCCGGAACTCCGGGTATCGGCACGATTAAATCCGCGATCGGTTTGGGAACGCTGCTGGCTGAAGGTATCGGCGACACGATCCGCGTGTCGCTGGCCGCTGATCCTGTAGAAGAAGTGCGAGTCGGGCGGGAAATTTTGAAAGCCCTCAAGCTTAAAGATGAAGGACTGACGTTCGTTGCCTGCCCATCGTGCGGCCGGGCGGATGTCAACCTCGTGGCGCTCGCCAAAGCGGTGGAAGAAAAAATGCTTCCCTACAGTAATCTGGATATTCATGTCGCGGTAATGGGCTGTGAAGTGAATGGGCCAGGCGAGGCGCGAGCGGCCGACCTCGGTGTGGCCGGGGGGAAGGGCATCGGTTTAATTTTTAAGAAGGGCGAAGTCATTCGCAAAGTCCCGGAAGCGCAAATCGTCGACGCTCTGATGCAAGAGGTCGAAAAATTTGCCGCCGAGAAAAAAGCGGAACAGACCGCGACCGGCGCAGCGGAGGCCTAATTTTCTCTCCTCAAACTGTCCACTGATTTGTGCCCGCAAATCGATCTTTGTGAGGAAACTTTCAACCGCGAACAAGACGAAGGTCAAGAAGCTCAGACGTGTCGATAAGCAACCTTCCTGTCCATTGCGCGCATCTTTGAAAGTAGGACCGAAAAAAGATCTCTCACTTACGTTCGAGATGACAGGCATTGTCATCTCGGGCGGAACGCGGGGAATCTTTCCCCATTTTTCATTCTCTGTAAGCGAGCAAAATCTCATGACTCATTTCGTGCTGAGACGTTAATTCACTTATGCGCTGGAGCAAGACGCTCATACCCACGCTTAAGGAAGATCCGGCGGACGCTGAGGTGATCAGCCATAAGCTCCTTGTGCGCGCGGGCTTTATCCGCCAAATCAGCCGAGGCGTCTATGATTATTTGCCGCTGGCGCTCCGAGTCATCCGTAAAATCGAACAGATCGTCCGCGAGGAGATGAACCGAGCGGGCGCGCAGGAACTCTTGATGCCGATCTCGTCACCTGCCGAGCTTTGGCAGGAGAGCGGGCGCTGGGAGAAGTACGGCAAAGAGCTCATTCGTTTCAAAGATCGCAACGATCGCGATTTCTGCCTCGGTCCGACGCACGAAGAAATTGTCACCGATCTGGTGCGCCGCTCGGTGCGGTCCTACAGGGAATTGCCGTTCAATCTCTATCAGATCCAAACCAAGTTTCGCGACGAACCGCGACCGCGTTTCGGCTTGATGCGTGGCCGTGAGTTCATCATGAAAGACGCTTACAGTTTTCATCCGGACGTCGCCGACTGCCGCCGCGAATACGAAAACATGTTTCAGACCTACAAGCGTATTTTCAGCCGTTGTGGTTTGCGCTACCGGCCGGTCGAAGCGGATACGGGCGCAATCGGCGGCAGCCTCTCGCATGAGTTTCAAGTGCTCGCGGAGTCGGGCGAAGATGCAATCGTCAGTTGCAACACCTGCGAGTATGCCGCCAATGTCGAGAAGGCCGAAGTCAGAACGACGCGGCCGGCGGGACGCGATATTGGCGAGGACGAGCCCAAGTTGGAAAAAGTTTCGACGCCGGGAAAGAAGTCTGTTCTGGAGGTGTCGCAATTCCTCAAAATTCCGCCTGAACGGTTTATCAAAACCCTAGTCTATCAAACCGACGGCGGAGAACTCGTCGCTGTCCTGGTGCGCGGCGATTATGAGCTCAATGAGCTCAAGCTAAAAACATTATTGGCGGCGCGGGAAATCAGTCTTGCCGATGAAGCCGCGGTGGCGTCGGCGACGGGACTGGTCCCGGGATTTCTCGGCCCGATCGGTCTGAAGCTGCACACGATAGCGGACTCATCGGTCCATGGCATGCGCGCGGCAGTCGTCGGCGCCAATGACGCCAATGCCCATTTCATTCACGTCGATCAGGAACGAGATTTTACGCCATCGGCTTTCGCGGATCTGAGACTCGCCGTAGCCGGCGATCCCTGCCCGCGTTGCGAAGCGGGAATTCTCGAAGCGCATCGCGGCATCGAAGTCGGTCAAGTTTTTTATCTCGGCACCCAATACAGCGTTGCGATGGGCGCGACTTATCTCGATACCGAAGGTCGCGAACGGCCCATCGAGATGGGTTGCTACGGCATCGGCGTCAGCCGGCTGGTGGCCGCTGCCATCGAGCAGAACCATGATGCCAATGGCATAATTTGGCCATATTCAATTGCGCCGTTTCAAGTTCTACTCTTGCCAATCAATTACAAAGACAGCAGTATCCGCGAAGCTGCCGACACGCTGTATGCGAGCTTGCAGGAAATCGGCGTCGACGTTCTGCTCGACGACCGGGATGAGCGACCCGGCGTGAAATTCAAAGACGCCGACCTGGTGGGAATTCCATTGCGCCTGACGATTGGGCCCAAAACCTTGGACAAGGGCCGGATCGAGCTGCGGCGGCGGCGCGAAGGTCAAACCGAGGAGGTCGCTCTCGGCGAAGCGATAAACAAAATCAACTCGATCATTTCCCAAGCTATGCAGGTCTAGGATGGCATCCAAGCTCGAGCTGGTTCGTCGACGTGGATCCATGCGCGAGCGTTTGATTGTCGCTCTCGACCTCGATGACCTCGAACTGGCGACGGACTTGGTGCGATCGCTCGCCCAGGAAGTCGGCATGTTCAAGATCGGCAAACAACTATTCACCCATGCCGGTCCGCAGGCGGTGCGTCTGATTCAAGACCTCGGCGGCGAGATCTTCCTCGATTTAAAATTTCACGACATTCCCAATACCGTCGCCAAAGCTGCGATTGAAGCGACCCGCCTCGGCGTGAAGATGTTCAATGTGCACGCTTCGGGCAGCCTCGAAATGATGCGACTCACGGTCAAGGAAGTGGAGCGGGTGAGCCGACAGCAAAAGCTTCGCCGGCCGATTATGCTCGGCGTCACGGTCCTGACGAGCCTCGGACAAGACGATTTGCAGCGGCTTGGAGTCGAACACAAGATCGCCGACCAGGTCGTTCGATTAGCGCTTTTGACCAAGGAAGCGGGAATGGATGGAGTCGTCGCTTCTCCCCATGAAGTGGCCGACATTCGCCAGGCCTGCGGCCACCGCTTTGTGATCGTCACGCCTGGCATCAGACCCGCCGATAGCCAACATAATGATCAACAGCGTGTAATGACGCCCGCGGATGCGGTGCGCGCCGATGTCGATTATATTGTCGTGGGCCGACCGATTCTCGAAGCACAAAATCCAGTCATGGCCGCGCGTGGAATTGTCGCCGAAATGGAAGACGGGCTAAAATAGCCGCTCGTTTTCAGTTCAACGTTCGAGCTGACGCGACGGATTATGCGGCGGGTCGCGTTGAACTCTATTTTTTTCTGCTCCAGAGCCGATAAAAATGGTGTACTGGGCTCTGGCCCGCGCCAATCACGAAGCCAGCGCGAATAGCTCCCGTGATATATTCTTTGGCCAGTGACACTGCTGTTTCGAGTGCTTCGCCGCGGGCGAGGTAAGCGGCAATCGCGGCGGAAAATGTGCAGCCGGTGCCATGGGTATTTCTGCTGCGGATGCGCGCCGCCCGGAGCACCTGGAAACTTTTGCCATCGAAAAAGAGATCCAGCGCAGCTCCTTTGCGATGGCCGCCTTTGATCACGACTGTCCTTGCTCCCATGCCGGTGATTCGGCGCGCCGCGTCTTCGACAGCCTTAGGAGTACGGAGGTCCATCCCGGTGAGCTGTTCCGCTTCCGGCAAATTTGGCGTCAGCACCGTCGCGAGGGGAATGAGAAGGGCACGAAGTGTGGCGACGGCATTTTTTTTGATCAGCAAGTCTCCGGAAGTCGCCACCATCACGGGATCGACGACGACGCTCTTAAAGCGGTGCTGCTGGATCTTTGTCGCGACCGCTTCGATGATTGATGCATTGGCGAGCATGCCGGTCTTAACCGCATGGGCGCCGATATCCTCCATCACCGCATCGATCTGTCCCGCCACAATCTCGGGTTTCAGCGCCAGGACTTGGGTGACGCCGACCGTATTCTGCGCCGTAATTGCCGTAATCGCTGAAGTGCCATAGATGCCAAGGGCAGCGAATGTTTTCAGGTCGGCTTGGATGCCTGCGCCGGCGCCGGAATCGGAGCCGGCGATGGTGAGTGCTTTGCGAACCGCTTTCATTGGCACGCCATCTTAACAGAGCTGTTTTCCGCTTTCGACCGGATCTCGTGGGTAGCACGGAAACGCATCAGCTGGTGAAAATTATCCTCCCGACGCGAGTTGACGGCGCTATTTTGACGGTGCTAGAGCATTAGCGAACTGCTGGCGCGGAGGAGCCTATGGAGAGCTATTCGATCATCGATGCCGACGGCCATGTGCGCGAGTCCTTGTCCGGCATGCGCGAATTTTTGGAGCCGCGCTGGCAGCGGCGCAATTTGTTTCCCAATGACGCCTGGGATCGCGATCTACGCGGGAAGCTCGGCGCCAAGCCCGAAGGAGCGCGCGATCAGATCGCCGCGATGAGTGAGGATGGTATCGATCTCATGGTTTTATATCCCACGGCGGGCTTGCACATCGGCGCGCTGCACGAGCTCGATTTCGCGACGGCGCTGAGTAAAGCCTATAACGAGTGGATGTTTCATTTCTGCAAGACCGATCCCCAGCGGCTTAAATTCGTGGCGCTCTTGGCAGCGCAGGATCCCAAAGCTGCGGCCGAGGAATTGACGCGGGCCGTGACTGAACGCGGCGCCGTAGCCGGAGTATTACCGACATTCATCCCGCAGCGTCCCGATTTCGGCGATTGCTGGTACGATCCGATCTACGCGGCGGCGGAACGATTGGGAGTCGGTGTTGGCTTTCACACGGGAACGTCGGCTGAATCACTGGGCGGGCAGCGCTTCCGGAAATTTCTTTCGGCTCACACGATCGATCATCCGGCAGAACAGATGATGGCTATGATCGCGACGATTATCGGCGGCGTATTTGAACGGTTTCCCAAACTCAGCATCGCTTATCTGGAATCGGGGATCGGTTGGGTGCCGTACATGATGGATCGCCTCGACGAAGAAGTCGAGAAACGCGGTCCCGATGAAGCTCCCTACCTCAGCAAGCTGCCGAGCGAATATGTGGCGAGCGGGCGGATTTTCTTTGGCGTCGAATGCGGCGAGAAAACGATTCCGGATGGAATTCGCTGGGGACTGGAACATACTCTGCTTTATTCCTCCGATTATCCGCACTGGGACGGCGACTGGCCGCACACAATCCGGAAGGTTCGCGAACGCACGGATTTGTCCGATACCGCCAAGAAGAACATGATGCATGACAACGCGGCGCGATTTTATCGACTCAGCTGAACGACAGGAGGGCGCAGTCAAAATGGAAAATCTGGCCGACCCACTGGTTCTATTCACGCAACCGGGCTGAAGCAGCTGCCTTAGAACGAAAGAGTTTCTTTCGAAAAAAAAGATTTCCTTTACCGCTGTCGACGTCCTCAACGATCCCGCCGGGCGGGAGCAGCTTTTGAAGTTTGGGATAACTACGGTGCCGGTGCTCGCCCGTGCGGGGCAGTACATTTTTTGTCAGAACCTCGAAGACGTCGCCGAGTTCGTCGGCGTCCAGGGCACAGGGCACACGCCGCTTCCTCCAGCGGTCCTTTTGGCGAAATGGATCAACGTACTGCGCGCGGCGCAGCGTTATATCCGGCAGATTCCCGATTGGCGGCTGGTCGAACGCGTCATCGATAATCGCGACCGGTCGATCCGGCTTATGAGCCACCACATTTTTCGGATCGGCGAGGCATTTCTCGAAACCGCTATCGACGATGTCGAATACCGCGTCAATAACGCCAATGTGCCGCCCGCCGACGGAACTTGCACAACGGGTGCGGAGATTGTCCAGTACGGCGACAGCATTATCAGCCGTATCCAGACCTGGTGGGAGCAACTCGAAGACAAGTCGTGCCGGCAAAAGATCAGGACCTTCTATGGCACTCCGCCGCTCCATCAGTTATTTGAGCGCTCGACGTGGCACTCGGCGCAACACACGCGCCAACTCATTGCCGTATTGGAGCGATTCGGGATTCCACCCGACGAGCGATTGAGCAGCGAGGATCTTGCCGGTCTACCGCTGCCGGAAGGACTATGGGAATAAAAGTGTTGCGCGGATTACGATCGGCGTTCTAACTGTTCCAACCGTATAGCTTGAGCGCGTTCAACCGCAAAATTTTCTGCTTGGCTTCCTCGGAAATATCTCTACGCTCCTTGACGGTCGAGACCATGTAGGGAAAGTTGCCGTCCCAGTGCGGGTAGTCGGAGGCGAAAAGAATCTGATTTTCGCCCACCCGATCGAGCACGAACGGTAGGGTTGCCTCTTCCGGTTCCGCGGCATAAAACCAGTTCCCGGCGGTCATATATTCGCTTGGCTTCGCCTTGAGCAAGGGCGCTTCCGATTTTCTCTTTTCCCACTCTTCATCCATCCGGTCCATCCAATAAGGGACCCAACCGGCGCCACACTCGAGAAAAGCGATGCGCAGCTTGGGAAATTTTTCCGGCACGCCACCATAAATTAAAGCCGCGCAGTCCAACAGAGTTTCAAACGGGCGGCCGATGGTATGCTTGAACAAAAATGAATCGAAACGAATTTCACCTGCGGGCCCCTGGCGGGAATTATGCACCAATAAGGGCGCGTTCAGTCTTTGCAGCTCTTCGTAGATCGGCCAAAACTCCGGTTTGCCGAGATGTTCTTTCATGCCGAAAGAAGCCACAGCGACTCCGGCCAAGTTGAGCTTCGTCATCGCACGGTGGACTTCCTCCACCGCTGCCGGAACGTTCTGGAACGGCACGAGAGCAACGCCTTTGAGCCGTGGACTCGCCTGACAGTGTTGTGCGATCCAATTGTTATAAGCGCGGCAATAGGCCGCGGCATAATCTTTTTCCGCGAGCCGCGTCATGTGAAACGCGCTGGTGGGAAAAAGCACGGCGGTGTCGATGGTTTCCTGATCCATGTCGCGCAGCCGCATCGCCACATCTCGGACTTTCAGCCCCAGGGCACCGTACATGCTGGAGTCCCATTCATCGCTGGGCAGAAGCGATCCGCGACGCTTACAATAGGGTTCCTCCATATGGGGCCGGACATCTGCGTCATGCTCTTGAACATGACCGTCGGAATCAATCACTTTCAGCGCTTCCATGGAGTTCTCTCCTCTGCAGATTGTGCAAATTCAACGAATTTTTAGCGACTCTGGCTATAGATCTGGTCGATAGCTCCGCTCTGCTCCAGTTCGCGGACAAAGCGCATATCGATGAAGCCCTGCGGATCGGCGGTCTTGGCGCGCGGGTCGCGTGCTGCGGCGAGATCGAAAATCGCTTGGACCGCCGCGGGGTTCGCATAAGGGACCCGGGGAAATTGTTTCACGACGAAGGATTCATACGCGTCTTCCAGTGCGTCGCGGTCTTGAACCCGAAGATACTTTTGCATGACTTTGAGCGCAGCTTCCCGATTGGTTTTAGCGTAGTGAATCGCTTCGACGATTACCCGTACGACCCGGCGCACCGTATCTTCGTTCGACTTGATGTAAGCGCGCCGGGTGACGAGCCCGCCCTGCAGAAAAGGAATGCCCAATTCCACGCCGTCGGCTAGAACGAGAAACCCCAAGCGGCGCGCCTGGACGGTTTGCGGCGAGTCGAGCACGGTGGCATCGAGTTTTTTCGCTTCCATCGCGGCGAGACGAGTCGACGGTCCACCGCCGCCGGCCTGAATGATCTGGACATCTTTGTTCTCGTTGATCCCGAGCTTCCTCAGAATCAGACGGAGGCCCCAATCCGCGGCGGCACCGTATCGGCCGATGCCGATGATTTTACCGCGCAGATCCTCGACGCGGCGAATCTCGGGACGGGTGATGAGCTGGTAGGAATTTAAGTTACACCAGCCGGCGAGCATGACTAAATCCAAGCCGTTCAAATAGGGACCCACTGCCAAGCCGCCCGACATGGTCGCGAGCGGCGCCGCACCCGCAGTGAGCGCTTGCACCGCCGGCGCTGAATCGACGTAGATGAGGTCCGCGCCAAGTCCATGGCGCTCGAATAGTCCCGCTTCGCGGGCAAACCACGTAGCGGAGTTGGTCATCGTGAATTGGCTATAGATGACTTTGATGTGTTCCTGACCGATCGCTTCCGGCGGAGTCGATAGCAAAAAAAAGCCGCAAATGGGCCAAATGAGCCAGTCACATTTTGCGAACGATTTTAAAACGTCAACGCAAAGGATGATCTGTTTCAACATGAGCTACTCCCGTGGCGGACTGGCTAAAGCTATGCGAGTCCAGGCACGAGGGTCAAGAGGAAAATCGGTCGAGTGGATTGCGCCGGCCTTGAGGTTAGCTCTATTGTAGGCGCTGGCCGATTTTCGCTTGAGAATTTGGCAGACACTAAGGAGCAAATATGAAACTCGTCGGGCTTATTTCACCCAATCTGAGTGAAGATACCTTGATCGATGTTTACGAAGTTTTTCCACCCGATATTCGCATCGAAGGACGCACTTTGAAAGTCGGTAAATACACCGACGACGAATTTCATCGCGCCGAGCTGGCGTTTGCCGATCTCGTACGCGATCTGGCGCGCCAGCCTCTCGATTTCCTCATGGTCACGGGCGAATTGTTTCTTTCATTCAAAGGACCGGGATCCGATTTAGAAATTCTCGACCTGGTCAAGCAAATTACCGCTGTCCCCGCTTCGACGGTTCTCACCGCCGTCGTGGGCGGCTGCCGCGCCCTCGATCTCAAACGGATCGTAATGGCTTCGCCCTTCCCCGAAGATCAGGACGAGCGCTTGGTAAAATTCTTGGCACACTATGGCATTGAGGTCGTAGCGTTTCGCGGCCTCGGCTGTCCCAATGCCGACGTGATCTGGGAGTTGCCGCCGGAGAGCGGCTACGAGTTGGCGAGCGCGCTTTTGCACGAACATCCAAACGTGGACGGCGTGTACTTGCCATGCAACAAATGGCGTACGATCTCTGTTATCGAACGCATCGAACAAGACAACCAAAAGCCGGTTGTCACGAATACGCAAGCTTGGGTGTGGGAGGCGCTACGGCTGATGAATATGCGCAAGCCGATCGCAGGCTACGGCAGGTTATTGAGCGAGTTCAAATAGAACGCT
>Ga0207645_10000359_pt1 | contig 37786 bp, 35 predicted proteins | sample KBSM53metaG_FD_184331 | JGI IMG/M metagenome (GOLD analysis project Ga0207645, IMG submission 184331) | Miscanthus rhizosphere microbial communities from Kellogg Biological Station, Michigan, USA - KBS M5-3 metaG (SPAdes) (version 2) | ecosystem: Host-associated > Plants > Roots > Rhizosphere >...
ACGAATGGTTCCTTGATAATTACGCGCGGCAGTCGATGGCAAGTGTGCGATGAAAAAACTGCGGGTTGGTGTCGTTGGCGTCGGTCACATTGGCAGCAGTCATGCGCGGATTTACGCCGAGTTGCCGCATGCCGAGTTCGTCGCGGTTTTCGATATCGATCCGGCACGTGCGGCCGAAATTGCGGCCAAATACAAGACGAAGGCCGTGGAATCCCTCAATGAATTTGCCGAAATGGTCGACGCGGCCTCAGTCGCCACCCCTACTAATGCACATTTCTCGGTCGCACGTGATTTGCTTGCGCGCGGCAAACATTTGCTCATCGAAAAACCGATCACCGAAAATACGGCCGACGCACGGGAGCTCGCACAACGCGCGGCCGAAAAACGGCTGGTTTTACAGGTTGGCCATGTCGAACGCTTCAATCCCGTTCTTAGCGCGTTGGAACAGCGGCTGACCCATCCCCGTTTCATCGAAGCGCATCGCCTCTCACCTTATCCAAATCGCAGCACGGAGATCGGTGTTGTTCTCGATCTCATGATTCACGATCTGGAAATCATTTTGCATTTGGTGAATTCGACCGTGGAAACTATCGACGCGGTAGGCGTGCCGGTACTGAGTCGCGGCGAAGACATTGCCAATGCCCGATTACGTTTCGCCAGCGGCTGCATCGCCAACATTACTTCCAGTCGCATCAGTCCGGAACGGATGCGCAAAATCCGAGTGTTCCAGGAGGACGCCTACCTCTCGTTAGATTATCAGGGACAAAGCGGCGAAATTTACCGCCGGGTCAACGGGCAGATCACGCGCGACCCGGTCCCGATTGAAAAAGAAGAGCCGCTCCGGCAACAGCTCGCTTCCTTCGTCGATTGTGCGCTCACCGGCGGCGAACCCAAAGTCTCCGGTTCGCACGCTGCCGCTGCCCTTGAGCTCGCCGTCGAAATAACGAAGCGAATCGCGACCACATAGAATGCCCGATGATTTCTTAACGGAGGGACGTGCTTCTGCACGTCCAATCCTCGCGAAGCAGGACATGCAGAAGCATGTCCCTCCGGACGCTCTAGAGTCTCGGTGCAAACATCCCATTCATCTTCCGCCGGGGGAGAGGCATAACCGTGCAGTCGTTGTTTTCATGACCTCTTGTACTGTGAAGCGGCGCGCGATTCTCGCATCGCCTCGCATTCATCAAACAATTGTCAGTGCTTGGGGCGGAGCCTCGACGTGGCTGGTCGGACGCTACGTCGTGATGCCTGATCACATTCATTTTTTCTGTGCGCCAAATGGAAACGATATTCCGTCTCTGGAGCGTTGGATACGATATTGGAAATCAATCGTCACCAAAGGAATCGGCGCAAAGGGCGGTGACGTTTGGCAACGTGACCATTGGGACCGCCAACTTCGATCGGTGGAAAGTTACGCTGACAAGTGGGAATACGTGCGCAGAAACCCGGTACGTCATGGTTATTGCGACAATTCAGATGAATGGCCCTACCAAGGCGAACTTAACATTCTGCAATGGTAAGCGAACCTTCAGGCCACGCAGGAGAGCGTCCATCCAGGCAGACCGATACCAGTGGACGTGCAGAGGCACGTCCCTCCCTGGCCTCCGCGGCGACGACTGTCTATTTCGTTGCGGGCGAACGCAGCGGTGACGATCATGGTGCAGCATTGCTCAAGGCTTTGCGCACGCGCGTGCCGGAAATGCGATTTATGGGACGCGGCGGACCGAAAATGCGCGCTCTCGCCGACGGAAAGTTTCGCGATTGGATCGATGACACCGCTGTCGTCGGATTATGGGAGGTGATCAGGCGTTACCCTTTTTTTCGAAAGCAATTTCAGGCTACTATTTCGGAGATTGAGGCGGTGGAGCCAAGCGCAGTCGTGCTGATCGATTACCCGGGATTTAATTTGCGCCTCGCCCATGCGCTGCACGCGAAGTTTCCGGAGCTGACAATTATTTATTACATCAGCCCGCAAGTTTGGGCGTGGAACCGGCGTCGCGTTTCGCAAATGGCCCGGTCCATTGATTTGATGCTCTGTATTTTTCCATTCGAACCTGAGCTCTATAAGGCATCGGGTTTGCGCGCGATTTTTGTCGGCCACCCAATGACGTCAGTCATTCCGAGCGGAAACGCCGTTCCGCCACGGGATGACAAGCTTGTCGGTTTATTTCCGGGCAGTCGCGAGCGCGAAGTGAAGAAGATTTTCCCGGTTATGCGCCAGGCAGCGCTGGAATTGTCGCAGCAGGATCACGATCTGCGTTTCGTCGTGTCCGCTGCATCTGAGCCGTTGGCGGCACTCATTCGGGCCAACCTTTGCAAGCACGCCACCGGAAAGTTTTCCATCGTCACGGGCGACGCCCGCGCTGTAATGGGGCGGGTTAACGTGGGGATGGTCGCCTCCGGTACGGCCACGCTCGAAGCCGCGCTTTCGGAGCTGCCTTTCGTCCTGATTTACCGGGTCGCGTGGCTCACCTATTTGGCTGCGCGTCTGGTCGTGAAAGTAAAATATTTGGGAATGCCAAACGTGCTCGCCAATCGTGAGATTGTCCCCGAGTTTATTCAGCACAAAGCACAACCGCGCGCGATCGCTGCGGCGATGGCGCGCTTGCTCACCGACAAAACGGAACGTAAGCGAATGCTCACGGATTTTGCATGCGTGGCGCAGAAACTCGGTCGGGGCGAGGCGAGCGTGAACGCGGCCGAGGCAATCGTAACGGAATTGCGCTGCGCAGAATGAGAAACATCTGGGATATTTCGCGACCGCTGACTAAAGATCTCGCGCCCTGGCCTGGGGATACGCCATTTCGATACGAGCTAACCTGGCGTCTTAGCCAAACGTGTTCGGTCAATGTCGGTGCATTGAACACGAGTACGCACAACGGAACGCACGCGGACGCGCCGTTTCATTTCCACGGAGAAGGGGCCGCCATCGATTCCGTTCCACTCGAAAATTACATCGGACCGGTGGTCGTGATTGACCTCGTGGAAAAGTTCTCCCGGACTCAGCCTTCCATCGCCATTGCTGATTTGGAGCATGCACGTCCGCAAATCGCCGAAACGCGCCGGGTCTTGCTGAAAACGAATTGCTTCCCGGACCCAACACGATTTCCAGACTGGATTCCGGTGCTCAAATCCGAAGCGATCGCCTGGTTGAGCGAGCTGCGCGTCGTCTTGCTCGGCGTCGATGTTCCTTCAGTTGATCCAATCGAGGCAAAAGTTTTGGCGAATCATCACGCTCTCGCACTCGGAAAGATTGCCATCATTGAGTCACTTAAACTGAGCGAGGTCGAAGCGGGAGTTTACCAATTTGCCGCACTGCCGCTGAAGATCGTTGGTGGCGATGCTGCCCCGGTTCGCGCGTTGCTTTGGCGCGACTAGGCGATGAGCCGGATCGCGTCGGTCAAGAGAGGTCAAAACTGGCGAATGCTGCTAATCGTTAGTGTACTAACGGTCTGTTTTTTTGCGGTCTCGAACCTGCCTTGGAACCTCGACGATTACGACCAGGCGAAACAGGCCTTTGTCTCTTTCCAAATGATCGGTCAACAGCGCTGGCTTTATCAGACGACGCCGGACGAAGGAACGAAAGCGAGCGGGGGCCGACATTCCCCGCACCATATTAATAGTAAACCGCCCGCGGTCGCGTGGGTTTCCGCCGCGCTCTATCAACTAACGCGCTCTTGGGATTTTGCCTGGCGGTTTCCTTCTTTCGTTGCCGGGCTCGTCCTCGCAGTTTTGGTTTTTCGCCTTGCGCGAACCTTTGGTGATTTGCCCGCACTGTACGCGCTGGCGGCATTTGGTCTGAATTTGTTGAGTGTGCGATTGGCAACGCTGGTGCGAACGGATATGCCCCTCGCGCTTGTTACTTTTGCGGTCGGACTATTGATGTTTGAAAAAATCCGGACGCGAACGTCGTGGACGACACGTGATCGAGTTGTGCTTTTCGCGGCGTTGAGCGCAGCGATGTTCGTTAAAGGGCCGATCGTTTGGGCGTTCGTTCTCCCACCACTTGTTCTTTATCAATTGCGTCGAAACTGGCGTCCCGACTTTCCGAGTGCGTGGAGCGGATGGGTTCCCTGGATTGCTTCTTTCGCCTTATTTTGTCTTTGGGTGATTTTCGGGATCCGTTTTATCGATGGATTTTACGAAGACGTTATTCTGAACGAATTCGGCGCTCGCTTTCATCAGGGCATTCATCGTTCGCAGCCGCTACTCTTTTATATTCCGCATCTGCTGCAAAAATTCGCGCCCTGGAGTTTGCTCACCCTCGGATTGCTGGTGGTCGCTTTGCGCAAAACGAAAGCGGCAACCGGAAAGTTGCTGGGGAATCTCTCTCCAGAGATGTTCTGGCTGACCGCGTGGGCGCTTGGCGGCATCGTAGTGATGTCATTGATTCCGTCGAAGCGAGTGGACCGAATCTTCCCCGCAATTCCTCCGCTTTGCTTGCTCCTGGCTGCGCAAATCAAGGCGATTATGGCAGATAATGTGATTCGCGCTCGCCAGATCGCTGCGTTCGCAATCATTTTTGGCGCAGTTTTTACCGGCGCGTATGCGGCGATGCGAGTGATCGATGGTTATGGTAACGATCGCGACGCGCTGGTGAAGTTCGGGCGCGAAGTTCGTCGGATCGCAGCCGCCGAACATTTGCGCTACGAAGTTCTCCCGGCCCGCGATGAGAGTATGCTTTTGTATTTGGAGCGCCCCCGTTTTTATATGCGCAAAATCGAGACGACCGCTCAGCTCCCAGATTTAGACGGGCTAGTTGTTCCACTCGATCAAGAGCCATGGCGCTCATTGGAATCTAAGGCCTTTCTTAGGGTGCAGAAGAAAGGCGAACCTCCGTCGCGCTACGGATTTTTCGCACCGCTGCCGACGCTGTTGAAGTCGCGCAACGATTGATGAACGTTCTGGCAGTGCAGACGCAGGCCTTACGTTCCCCGGCCACTCTTTTCTCTATCTGTCTAGTTATGGTGATGCTAGTCGGATACCTCGACTATATTTCTGGTGTCGAGAATTCGATGTTGTTGCTTTACCTTGTGCCAATTGCGCTAGCGACGTCGATGCGCGGTATTCCGGCCGGGATTATTGTGTCTGTGCTGAGCATTTCTGCCTGGGTTGCCTCGGACGTTTTCGCCGGCATCGTGCGGGTCAACATCTGGAATGTTCTGACCGGCTTTGGCTGCTACAGTTTGATCGTTTTCCTGCTTGCGCGCTGGCAGGAGCTACTCAAGCAAATGCATTCGCGGATCGAAGAGCGAACGGCGGCACTACGACGGGAGCTGGCGGCAAGGAAACAATTAGAAGCCGAGCTGGCAGCCATTGCCGAGCGCGAACGCGAACGCCTAGGGCGCGAACTTCACGATGGTCTCTGTCAGCACCTCACCGGAACCAGTCTTGTTGCGCAAACGGTCTCCATTCAGATTAGAAGCATCAATTCGAATATCTCGGAGCAGGCGCGGAAGGTTGTCGCACTTATCGACGAAGGCATTGAAATGACGCGAGAAATTGCTCGCGGTCTGTTATCGTTTGAGCTTGACGCCGGTGGGTTGGCTGCGGCGCTGGAATCCCTGGCGAAAACCGTGACACACGAACAAGGAATCGACTGCAAACTAGCGGAGAGTATCGATGTTACTATCGCGCAACCAGTGGCCAATCATCTTTATTGGATCACACGTGAAGCCGTGGCAAACGCGGTGAAACACAGTCATGCCAACCGCATTCTGATCAACTTGCGACAACATAATGGCACTGCGGAATTGAAGATTGAAGACGATGGTATTGGATTTTCTAAATTAGATGGAGTCGAATCGAGAGGTTTGGGGTTAAAACTGATGACTCGACGAGCAGAACTAGCTGGTGGAGTTTTGCAGATTGCGGATGCAGTTCCGCACGGAGTCATCATTCGGTGTGAAGTTCAAATTTGCGACGACAATGAATGAGCAAAATTCGAGCCCGCACAAATGGCGGATATTTATCGTCGATGATCACCCGTTGATTCGTATCGGGTTGATCACTCGCATAACAGAAGAAAAGGACCTCGTTGTTTGTGGCGAGGCTACGGATGGGCCGAAAGCGCTCAGTGCCATACCCAAGGCGTGCCCTGACCTCGTTATTGTCGATCTCTCCCTTCGAAGCGGCTCTGGCATGGAACTAATCAAGGACCTGGTCATTCAGGTTCCGAAGGTAAAGATCGTGGTGTTATCCATGCATGATGAAATGATCTATGCAGAACGAGCGATTAAAGCTGGGGCGCGAGCTTACGTCATGAAACAGAACACTTCTCAACAAGTAGTTACAGCCATTCGTCGCGTCCTGGAGGGCAAAGTATTCATTAGCGAAAAGGTGATGGCGGCGATCGCATCCAAACTGGGAAAAGGGATGGGCGATAGTTCTCCGCTGGAACGTTTGAGCGACCGTGAATTGCAAGCGTTCGAGTTGATGGGCCAGGGATTAAGTAGTACGGAAATCGCAGAAACATTGCATGTGTCGATCAAGACTGTGCAAATGTATTTCACGCGCGCGAAAGCCAAGTTCGGAGTCTCATCCGGGAAAGAATTGTTGCGAGAATCGCTTCGTTGGCACGACGTTACCCGCCCGTAGTCCGTTTTCGTTGGCGCATAGTGCAAATGTAGGACGCTACCTGTCGCAAAGGATAGGTCGGATACTTGGCGACAGCGGCGTTCCCGCCTCTAGCCTAAAGAGATGGGAGGATGGGGCAGCGATAGCTGGGAAATATCTCGACGGTTGTTTGAGGCATCGCGTCCGAGACTGACTGAGTTACTACTGAGCCGCGGACGCCCGCACCAGTCCTGTCATTCGGGAGAGCGGCAGTCTTTTTTTCCCGTTAGCTTGGTCTTGTTCGGGATTTTCCTGCCAATCTTTCCTGTCGGTGGAGGTACCGCCGCATTGCTCCTTAACCGGACGCGATTGGGTTACTACCAACAGCTGAGCCAAGCTACTGAGGTCGCGCGCGATCCGATTGGGCCAGCTACGAGTTTCGATCCGACGGAGCCTGCGGTCGCAAAACGTGTTCAGCAGAGCGGCTCCTTTCTCTGCTGCGAGCAATACTGCCGGCCTTATTTGGTGGGTAGCCGCGGCCGCGGCGGCCAACACATTGGCACGACCCATGTTGGTCGATCCGTTCCGCCTTCAACTAACTAACAATTTGAAGCAGCTATTCTTATTCTTACTAGTAGTCGTAGGTTTTGTCTCTAGCTTACTCGGGCAAGATCAGCGTCCGAACTTCCTCATTATCATGGTCGATGACCAGAGTCATGACACTCTCACGCAGCAGTTCATGCCGAACACGAAAGCGATGATTGCCGATCAAGGGTTGATCTGCACGCAGTTCATCATGCCAACTCCGCTGTGCTGCCCGAGCCGGTCCAGCCTTCTCACCGGGCAGTATGCGCGACACCACGGGGTATGGGACAATTCCGCGCAATTAGTTGGCCCGACCGTGGCAAATCGCTTGCACGAAGCTGGCTACTATACCGGTTTAATTGGCAAATACCTCAATTCATGGCCGGGGGATGCGCGGCCGGAATACGATTATTGGACAGCCTGGATCAGCGGCTACCTCGATCCGAAAATGAACATCTTTGGAGTATTTCGCAATGTGTCCGGCTACCTTACCTACATCCAGCGCGATTATGCCCTCGACTTTTTCAGTAAAGTCCCCGCAAATCAGCCGTTCTTTCTCTTATTCACCCCGCACGCGCCGCATGGGCCTGCTACTCCTGCTCCTGGAGACGAACACCTTTTTGCCAACCTGCCTAATTGGCGGCCACCGAATTTTAATCCATACAATCAGTCCGACAAACCACTCTGGCTGGCAAATACGCCACAGCTGAAGGCACGCACGGTTGAGAAGCGAGTGGATCACATTCGACTTAATCAGCTGCGGTGTTTGCACTCCGTGGATCTAGCCGTGCGCGACATTTTGTTGCGTCTCGCTCACGAAGGAAAACTTGATAACACATTTATCGTTTACTATTCCGATAACGGTTTTTTTTGGGGTGAGCATCGACTGGTTGGAAAGAATCGTGTTTACGAAGAGGCCAGCCGCGGGCCGTTTGCGGTGCGCTATCCTCCATTAATTAAAGCAGCTCGGACGGAAGACAGATTGGTAGGTGTGATTGATCTGGCGCCGACGATTTATGAATTGGCGGGTTTGCCGATTCCACCGGAGGTCGATGGCCGATCCCTTCTACCACTGCTGCGTGGGACAGAGAAATGGCGGGACGCAATGCTCCTGGAAGGTTGGCCCGGCTCCTTTAATTTGGAAATGCAAAAGAAGCGAGGCAAAGCAAGCGAAGAAGAGGAGGATCTGTCCAATCCCGCGGATGCGCCCATAGCGCACCGACCTCAGCTGGAAATCCCTGAGGATTACGAGGCAATCCGGACGATGGACTACATCTATATCGAAACGAAGGGAGATAAACCCGAGCTTTATAACTTAAAGATCGATCCTTTTCAGATGCACAATCTCATCGGCCAGCCGGGATATGCAGACCTGACAAAGGAGCTGAGCTATCGCCTGCACCACGACAAACTATAGCAGACGATCTCTGCAACCGTCGCGTTTTGTCTGTTAGATAAAGATCGACTTCGCTGCGCGATCTTCTAAGCTCGTTAGTTGGTGCAGTTTCCCAAAGCCGAGCTCGAAACTTTGTGGGCGCCGTGGCGCTTTGAATACTTTGAAAAATCGGGCACGCCCGATTTCCTGTCCGAAGCCGCGCGGGCCAGCGATGATGCGGCCCATCTTGTCCTGGTGCGCCGGAAGAATTCGTTTCTGATGATGAACCGCTACCCTTACACCGTGGGCCATCTAATGGCGGTACCATATCGAAAAGTGGGCGAACTGCGCGATCTCGGTGAAAATGAAGTGGCCGAGCTTTTTTCCCTCGTCGTGCGGGGGCAGGAGCTGCTGCGGCAGGTCACGAAAGCGCAGGGGTTCAACATCGGCATCAACGTCGGCGAATGCGCCGGAGCGGGGGTGCCCGACCACCTGCATATTCACATCGTACCGCGCTGGAGTGGCGACACGAATTTCATGCCAATGCTTTCAGGGACGCGCGTGCTCTCACAAGGACTGCACGATCTCTATCAAAAATTGAAGGCGGCGCAGACGGCGTCGGATGAAGCGAGATGAACACCTGGATCGAAGGTCCGTCGCCGCGAGAGAGGCGTGGGATGGGATGTGTGGGCAAAGGTTGTTTGATTCTGGCTTGCTTCATCGTCTTTCTAATCATCGCCGGCGCCATCGGCTTATATTTTGGAACGCAAACGTATTCCGCTCTGCTCCACGGTCTCTCTTGGGCAAATAAAACGCACGTGCTGGCGCAGGAACCCTCACCTGTGCCGCAATTCGAAACCACCGACGAAAATGTAGCGGCGGCAGAACGGAAGTGGAAAGATTTTAAAAACGCTCGCAATCAGCCTGCGCATATCGAACTCACCGCAGACGACTTGAACAATCTGATTGCGGAAAACCGACACGCTCGCGGCAAGGCCTTCGTCGCGATCGAGGGCAATCGTTTGCGCATTCAAACCAGCGTGCCGTTGGGCGAATTCGTCGGGCATGGCCGCTATTATTTGAATGGTGACATCGTAGTTGAAAGCAACGGTCCGGAATCCCTGGAGAATCCGCGCCTGAGTAGCATTACTATCAACAACGAGCCGGTGCCCCCAGACGTTCTCGATTGGAAATATCACGCCCGCCCGCTGCGAGACTATCTTCGCGAATACCGCACTACCTACGGCAGCGGATCGTTTGAAATTCGCGATGGCAAATTGATTATCGACCGACGTGGCGGCGATTGACCGAAGCAATTGAGAATAGTGGAGCTGATATCTAGGTATCGCACCCTGCAACGTTCAATTGCTAACTCGATCGCGGCGGCATGACTACGGTTGCATGATCTCCCGCGCGAAGACGTTCAGCTGACCATCTTCCTGCTTTCGCACTTCCGTCACCTCGAGTGGACGAACCTCGTCGCGGCTGACGACTGAGCCTGGCTTGGGGGGAACGTAACCAGTCGGATACTCGACAATGATACGAACGGAATTCCCACCGGTGAGAAACATTACGGAGTCGGGCACGCGCGAGCGTGGCCGCAGCACTGCTTTATTAGCATCGGCAAAATTGACCACGAATTGTCCCTTCAGGTAGGTCCGTTCTCCAGTGAGACCGCGGTCGGCGACTTCACCGAGATCAGCTGGAGCGACGAGACGGCCAATTGGCATTTTGCCCGGTGCATAGGTTTTCCAATTTCCGCCGCCAGCGGTCGAGGCCAGCGCAGCGCCATCGGCGGGAAGGGCTGCGGGTGCACTGGAATTTGGGGCCGGACTTGATTCCGTGAACTTTTGCAACGGCGGTGTCGATAACGTTGGAGCCGGACTGTTCATTTTTGCGACTTGAATTGGCGTCACGCTCGGCGCTGCTGTGGGCTTTTGATTTTTCGCGATTTTCCCGGCTTTCCCGGCGGGCGTCGGCTTTGTCCCTTTCAACGGGAGCGGCGCCGGCGTGCTTGCTGGCATTTCAATTGGTAAGGCCTGTTCTACGCGAACAAGTAAATTCTCGCTTGGTGGTGGCGTGCCGCTGGGCGTGATTCCGGGAATAGCAATCGTTCCGGGCGAAGTTGGCTCGTTTTGACGCAATTGTGCGTATCGATCTTCAGCTGCCCGCAATTCCTCGCGTTTAAACAGGGGCCAGCCGGCAGCCAGGTTCAAATCCAGTGGGGGCTCCAGAGTGAAGGTCCCGGTACCGCGCGTGACAGCATAGGTTCCGTAAAGCAAAGGCATCGCCGTGATCAGGACACGGCCGTCGGCGCTGCGATCGGCGTGAATCACTGCCGAAATATCGTGTGTTCGTTCGAGCTTAACTTCCAGACCAGGCGCAAGTGTCTGGCGCATGAGCGGAATGTCTCGCCGATCGGCCGGATAAACGTGCTCGAGCAGGACTTCCCCGTTATCGATAGCGGCAGCGAGCGCCACGATACCGGAAGTGAAAACGTCTGCCGCGCCAAGTTGGTGAACGTCGATAATACGGAAGCGACCGACAACGTAGGGGACGAGCCCGTGGACTTGCTGGAAATTGCGAATGTAATTGCGTGCCAGCTCGCTGTTGGCCTTGGATAATTCCGCTTCGCCCAACGGCGCGTAGCGATCATGCAATTGTTTGGGATTGAGAAATTCGCCGGCGGGTGCGGCGGTCAATTCAAATCGCCGCGGCGGGTCAATTCGATGTAGTTTTTTTAATAACCGATAACTGTCCGGCCGTTCCGGTTGCCAAAAAACATAGAAACTTCCCAACCAGGCGACAAAGGCGAAGGCGGTGAGCAGAAGAATTGCCAGCGTCCAGGCGAAGTAATTCGTCCGCTGCCGGGGACGGCCATAAGGCGTTTCGTAGCGAAAAAATTCCTGTGCCATCAGCGAAGTTCGCTCACTTTAGAGTGGGCGCGCCGGTTCGAAGGAGGAGCCGCAGCCGCAGGTGCGCGCGGCATTCGGATTAACGATCTGAAACCCAGCGCCAGTGAGCGCCTCGCGATAATCCAGGGTCGATCCGCGAAGTAACTGCGCGCTCTCTTCATCGACAAAAAATTTCACGCCGTCGCGCTCGATCACGGCATCACCGGGGCGACCAGCTCCGAGCGTCATCTCGTATTGCAGACCGGAACAGCCGCCCTTAGCAATCCCGATGCGCAATCCTTTCTCAGCGGCGTCCACGCCCACCAGTGTTCGCAGTTGCCGCACCGCGCTTTCGGTAATCTCAATCATTCACTGAAGGAAACGTACGATCCACCCCTCTTAAGTCAATGAGCAGGCGCCTTGCCTTATCTGGACGAAAAGTGTCGCGAATAGCCTGACTGACAAATTCTTCTCCATTAGAAAGCGAAAACTTGTCCTGAGCGAGCGAAGCGAGTCGAATGGATCTAAGATCAGAAGTCCAATGAGCCGGATCAAACTTCTTCCCGAAACTCTCGCCAGCCAGGTGGCCGCGGGCGAAGTGGTGGAGCGGCCTGCCTCGGTCGTGAAGGAACTGGTCGAGAATAGCATTGATGCTGGTGCGCGCGCGATCGAGGTCGGGATTCAGCGTGGCGGAATGTCGCGCATTCGGGTGGTCGATGACGGCTGCGGAATGGATCGGGATGACGCCCTGCTTTCCCTCGAACGGCACGCCACGAGCAAAATCGCTTCCGCGGCTGATCTCGCAGCCATTAGCACACTTGGTTTTCGGGGCGAAGCATTGCCGAGCATCGCCAGCGTTTCACGCCTGCGGCTGAGCACTCGCGAACCCGGTGCGGTCGCCGGCACGGAAATTCTCGTAAACGGCGGACGGATCGAGACGGTGCGCGACGGCGGCGAAGCCCCTGGGACGCAGATCGAAGTGCGTTCGTTGTTTTACAATGTGCCGGCGCGCCGAAAATTTTTGCGCTCCGAAACGACGGAAGCGCGAAATATCGAGCATCAATTTTTTCTGCAAGCGTTGGCCCATCCCGAAATTGGCTTCACCCTGGTGCGGGAAGATAACATTGCGTCGCAATTGCCGATAACGACCTCGCTGCGAGACCGGATCCGCGATCTCTATGGTGCGAAGCTCCTCGACGACTTGCTCGAAATTTCCCTTCGTGATCGGCGTGGTATTCAGGTTCATGGCTGGATCGGTCGCGCTGGGGTGAGTCGGCAAACGCGAGCACAACAATTCGTTTTCGTAAACGGACGCGCGATTGACAGCGGAATCCTCTCTACCGCCTTGCGCGAAGGTTATCACACCGCTCTCATGCGCGGACAATTTCCGGTTACGTTTCTGTTCGTTGATCTGGATCCACGTGAAGTAGACGTCAACGTCCATCCGGCGAAACGCGAAGTTCGTTTTCGCGATCCGGCCAGCGTTCGCGAGGCAATTGTCGAGGCGGTGCAACGCACGCTCGAGAGCGGTCGCGTTGAGTGGCAACGAAAATTTAATGCACCGGCTGCACCCGCAGCGGGATTGCCGCCGGGACCTGCTGCAACTCGGCCAGATGGAGGGACGACCTCCGTGTCGTCCCAAATAGTGGGACGGGACACCGCCCGTCCCTCCAACTTTGCACCGCTCGATCAAGCGAGTAGGACCGATTCACTGAATCTTCCGCGACCGATTGATGGCAATCGTCCTGAACCGCAAATCGAACCGCGGCGTGATCAGCAATTTCAGATTATCGGCGTGCTCAACCGTCTTTACGTGCTGATGGAAAATTCCGACGGGCTCGTTTTGGTGGATCAACACGCCGCGCACGAGCGAATTTTGTTCGAGGAATTGCGCCGACGGATGGAAGAGCAGGGAGTGCCGTCGCAGCGCATGCTATTGCCGCAGATCTTTTCGTTGCCGCCGCGCGATGCGGAATGGGTCGAACGTAATGTCGCAACGTTGCAGAAAATGGGAATTGGAGTTGAAAACTTCGGCGCCAACAGTTTTCGGGTCGATACCCTGCCAGCCTTTCTCGAAATCGCGGACGCTGCAGGATTCTTGCGCAAAGTGATCGACGAATTAATAACGACCAGCCGCAGCAGTTCACCTCTGCGTCTGGGTGAAGACATGATCGCGAAAACCGTTTGCCGTCACGCCGTCAAAGCCAACGATCCGTTGCGTTATCCCGAAATCGAGAAACTAATTCGCGACTTGCTGGCCTGCGATCTGCCCTACTGCTGTCCCCATGGCCGGCCCACCATGATCCAAATTTCGCACGCCGAATTGGAAAAGAAATTCGGGCGAAAAGTCTAGAATGACCGTGCCGAGAATTGGAGTTGCCTCCAATCCGCGCTTCCTATCCGGGCCGTTCTGCAACTCGCGAAAGGCGTTTTACAGCCCCCTTTCCCCTCATAGATTTCCGAATGTCAGAGCGACTCCTTGTTACCGGAGCGGGCGGCTTTATCGGGGGCCATCTCGTCGCCAATTTACTGCGCGAGGGTAACGAGGTGCGCGCGGTCGATATCAAGCCGTTGCAGGAATGGTATCAGCTTTTTCCGGAAGCCGAAAACTTGCAGTTGGATCTTTGTGGCAAAGATGCGTGTGAGCGCGCGGTCCGGGATGTCTCATTAATCTATAACCTTGCCGCCGATATGGGCGGAATGGGTTTCATCGAGAATAACAAGGCACTTTGCATGTTGAGCGTGCTGGTGAACACCCACATGCTGATGATGGCAAAAGAAGCGGGAGTTTCGCGTTTCTTCTACTCCTCTTCGGCTTGTGTTTACGCAGCCGATAAACAAACCAATCCGAACGTCACCGCTCTGAAAGAAGAAGATGCCTATCCGGCGATGCCTGAGGACGGCTACGGTTGGGAAAAATTATTTTCTGAACGAATGTGCCGGCACTTTCGCGAAGACCTCGGGTTGGAAACCCGCGTTGCGCGTTATCACAACGTCTATGGGCCACAGGGGACTTATGCTGGTGGCCGGGAGAAGGCACCGGCGGCGATCTGCCGCAAAGTAATTGAAGCAAAGCTTAGCGGAAATCATGAGATTGAGATCTGGGGCGACGGCCATCAGACGCGCAGCTTCATGTGGATTGATGACTGCGTGAAGGGGACACAAATGATCATGGACAGCGATTTCGCCGAGCCGCTAAACCTCGGCAGTAGTGAACTCGTTAGTATCAATCAGCTAGTCGACATGGTGGAGGAAATCGGGGGCGTAAAACTAAAACGGAACTACAATCTGAGAGCGCCCAAAGGAGTAAACGGTCGTAACAGCGATAACAGGCTAATCCAGAAAATTTTTAATTGGGAGCCGGCGACAAAGCTACGCAATGGGTTGGAACCCACCTATCGCTGGATCTATGATGAGATGACAAAGGGTTCGCCGAAGGCGAACGCCAAGAACTGCATCAGCATCTCGGCATGATTGCCTGTCCGTAAAATACTTCCAACAGGGTAAAGACAAAGGGCAAGTTTGTCCGAAGGTTTCTTCGAAATCGACGGTTGAGGGCATCGCATCGTGCGGTTCCGAAAAGGTTATGTTCGATCAGTTGCCGCGAACTGCTTCGATCCCGCTAATCTTGAAAGAAGGCCGGTGTTCATGAAACCAGCTGGCGAGTGAACTACCAACAAAGCCGCAGATTCCGGTAACGAAGAGCTTCATCGCGAGAGCCGACAATGAGATTCGGTTGAGGACCAGGCAAAATTAATTTTGACCGTGGACACGCTGAAGATGACGCTCCTAAGATTGTAGCGAAAGCACGAACGAAAGGGTAGAGCTCTCACAGTGAACGATTTTCTTTTGTCCATTTTACTCGGGATTGTCGAAGGACTAACGGAATTTTTACCGGTCAGCTCGACCGCTCATCTCCGGATCGTTGAAGCGCTACTGCGTCTCGATCTACATGACGCTTATTGGAAGATGTACACGATTGTAATTCAGCTGGGAGCAATCCTGGCGCTGCCGGTTTATTTTTGGAACCGGATCCTGAAATTTCTTTCAACCTTCCCACGCGGCGCAAGCAGAGACCGCAACATCTTTACCCATCCACTTGGTCTCACCATTATCGCCTTTGTTATCACCGCGGTGCCATCGTTCCTTTTGAAAAAACAAATCGGGCAGAACCTGGAAAATCTTTGGGTGATGGCGTGGGCGCTGTTTATTGGTGGCATCATCATGTGGCTGGTGGACGCACTTTGTCGCAATCCGCACACGCTGCGAATGGAAGAAATGACTTTGCCTCAGGCAGCTTGGATCGGTCTTGCTCAGATTACATCGGCGGTTTTTCCAGGAACATCACGTTCGATGTCAACCATTGCGGCCGGTCAGTTAGCCGGCCTCTCCCGAAGCGCGGCGTTGGAATTTTCGTTTTTCCTTTCCATGCCGACAATGGTGGTTGCGACTGGTTACGATTTGCTCAAGACCTTGCGGCACGGCAGCGATGAAACAAGGCTCGCGCCTCTGGTCATGACCGGGCACAATTGGGTGGTGCTAATGATTGGCGCAATCGTTTCATTTGTGGTGGCGTTGGGCGTTGTTGCCTGGTTTATGAACTGGGTGCGGGCGCGCGGCTTCGCGCCTTTCGCAATTTATCGGATCGTTTTGGCGGTAGTGTTATTCGCGCTGCTAATGCGCGGTTTGATTTAAGAAATGGCTGCGACCGATGTTATCCTGCCCGATCTGCAAAGCTGCGTGCTGTGTGAGGACGTCCGCCACGAATTCAATGGCATGCAGACGCTGGTAGGCGTGATCAACATCGTACCGGCCCCGCAATTACCAATCACCTGCATGCGACTCTGCATTTGGTCGCGCTGGTGCAGCGGCGCGGGGAGATTCAAGCAGCGCTCACGCATCGTCGGGGTAGATGAGCAACAGGTGCTGGCGCAGGCGGAGGTGGATTTTGAGTTAAAGGAGATGGAAGGGCATGCCACCAACGTCCATTACTTTGGCGGGGTGCAGTTCCAACAATTCGGGCTGCATCACGTCGAGATTTATCTGCAGGACGAACTGCGATTGCGTTTTCCGTTGCCAGTGGTGCGAGTGGTAGCGAAGTGACAGGAAATCACGATTCGGCAGAAATGCCGATATAACAGGCTGGAAGCCCCGCGCTCCCCTTACGCAAAAGGGCGCTATGCCCGCCAAAGGAGCAGGATTAAGATTATCAGAAGCAATAATCCGCCGCCCGGGAAATAGCCCCAACCCGTCGGCATATAACCCCAGGTAGGCAGACTGCCGATTAACAGCAGAATTAGGATGATGAGTAGAATGGTACGCATATTTTGTTGAGACACCTTGTTATCGCACAGCGTAGCCAGAATGGTCTTGCGCGCGGAGCCGCCGCTCTTATCCTGTGACGCAAGTCCCGAATGCCTCGACCGAGCGCATCGGGACAAAATTTTGCCCAAAAAAAGTCATGGCCAACACGATCTTGATCGGTGCGCAATGGGGCGACGAAGGGAAGGGGAAGATCATCGACGTTCTTACCGCCGACGCCGATATCGTGGTGCGCAGTCAGGGTGGGAATAATGCCGGCCATACCGTCATTCATCGCGGCAAGAAATATATTTTGCATTTGATTCCGTCGGGAATTTTGCGGCACGGCAAAGTTTGCGTGATCGGCAACGGCGTCGTGGTCGATCCGGTCGCGCTGGTGCAAGAAATTAATGGCTTGAAGAAATTAGGCGTCCGCATTGATCGCAATCTTCTGGTGAGCGACGCTGCGCATCTGGTTCTGCCGTACCATCGCGCCCTGGACGAACAGCGTGAGCTGCGGAAAGGGGTGGCGAAAATCGGCACGACCAAACGAGGGATTGGTCCTGCCTACGGCGACAAGGCGGCGCGAACCGGCTTACGGGTTTCCGATTTGATGCAGCCCAGGCTGTTTTCAAAGAAGCTCGAAGCGAAAATGCGGGAGAATAACGCCATCCTGCGAGCGCTGGGGGCAAAGCCGAATGATTTTCGCGAAGTGAACCAGCAATATTTGGCGGCCGGGGCAGCGCTATCGCCGTTCGTGGCGAACACGGTGGTTTATTTGCATCGCGCCTTACAGAGCGGGCGCGAGATTTTGTTTGAGGGTGCACAGGGAACGTTTCTCGATATCGATCATGGGACCTATCCGTACGTGACATCGTCGAATACGACGGCCGGTGGCGCGTGTACTGGTTCGGGCGTTCCCCCGCACCGTATGGATCGCGTGGTTGGGGTGATGAAAGCGTACACGACGCGGGTGGGCGAAGGACCGCTCCCGACCGAAGACGCGAGTTTTGCCAAAAGATTGCACGAAATGGGGCGCGAATTCGGCGCGACCACCGGGCGGGCCCGCCGCTGTGGTTGGTTCGATGCCGTGGCGACGCATTACGCCACGATGATCAATGGGATTGACGAGCTAGCGATCACCAACCTCGACGGTCTCGATGGAGTGAATCCGATTTCGATTTGTGTTGGCTATCGTTTGAACGGAAAGCGTCTCGATGTTCCACCGTGCGATTCTGCGCAATGGAACAATTGCGAGCCGATTTATGAGAGCATGCCGGGCTGGTCGGAACCGACGCGCTCGGCCCGGAAATTTTCCGACCTGCCGAAGCGGGCACGGGATTACCTCAAACGAATCTCAGCATTGACCGGCGCGAAACTAACAATCGTTAGTGTTGGGCCGACGCGCGCGGAAACAATCATGCTTTGAGGATGGCGGCGCCAAAAATCATTCCGCGACACATTGCCATCATCATGGATGGCAACGGTCGCTGGGCCAGGCAGCGTGGCTTGCCGCGGATCAAAGGCCACGAGAAGGGGGCGGATGCAGTGCGGGAATGTGTGGAAGGCTGTGGCGAATTAAAAGTGGAATACCTGACGCTCTACGCTTTCTCGGCCGAAAACTGGCAGCGACCGAAGAGCGAAGTCTTCGCCTTGATGCGGCTGCTCGAAAAGTTTTTGAAGGACAAGACGCCGGAGCTGATCGAGAAAAATGTTCGACTACAGGCAATAGGAAGGCTGACCGATTTACCGGACAACTGTCAGAAGCGTTTGCACGAATCGATCAAACGCACTGCGTCAAACAACGGGCTTACGCTGATTCTCGCGCTCAGTTATGGCGGACGCGACGAGATCATCGATGGAATTCGCAGCTTGCTGCGTGAAGTCGAGGCCGGTCACATCGATCGGGCGATGATTAATCCGGAGATGTTCAGCAAACATCTTTACACCCGGTATTATCCAGACCCGGACCTGCTGATTCGCACCTCCGGTGAAATGCGGATCTCCAATTTTTTGCTCTGGCAGCTTTCTTATACCGAGATGTATGTGACGCCAAAGCTGTGGCCGGATTTCACGCGCAAAGATTTGTTTGCGGCGGTCGACGATTTCGCGAAACGGCAACGCCGGTACGGCGGGGTGTGATGGATTGTGACCGGTGATCGATGAAAGGTGATCGCGCCTTTCTGGCAGGCGGCGCTCGCTGTGGCGCGTAGGCATTCAGGGTAGCGCACACGTCTCGCGTGTTGGCGATTGCGTCCTCGCGATCGCGGACTTTTCTGGGAAGACTGTTTCGGCGAGACGCCGAAACCAACATGCGAGACGCGTGCGCTACCCTGAGGAACTGAAGATGAATTTACAGCAACTCTTCCGCAACGGAATCCGCCAGCAATTTTCCGGCACGAGTCAGCGCGAAGCGATTTGCTTGGCGGGAAAGCAATCCATCGCTGATCAATCTCTCTGCCTGATTTTGGCCAATCGTATGGACACCAATTCCCTCGCGGGTGCGCAGGCCGAGCGCGACGTGCTCGGTCCGTTTCATCGCGGGAGTTAATTTTTCGATCGAGGCGACCGGCGATTCGTTAGCAAACAGGCGCCGGGCATATTCGTTATGATTGGCGACGTTCTGCCAGCGTTCTAATCCGCGCGTGGAAAACGCGCTCGGACCGATGCCGATATAGTCCGCGCCACGCCAGTAAGCGCGATTGTGCTCGGAGCGAAATCCCCGACGCGCATAATTTGAAATCTCGTACTGCTCGTAGCCAGCCGTCTCGAGCGTCGTCATCGCCAACTCAAGATAACGTGTTTCCGTTTCATCGTTAACAGCGAATTCGCCGCGCTGAAATCGTGCGAGAAACTCGGTGTCCTCTTCGTAGGTGAGGCAATAGGTGGAAATATGTTCGGGCTGGAGCGCAATTGTCTTGTGCAAAGAATCGCGCCATTGCTTTTCCGTCTGCCCGGGCAGGGCAAACATCAAGTCGACGCTAATGTTGAAAAATCCAGCGCTGCGAAAAATATGAAACGAGTCTTCTGCCTGTGCTGCGTCATGCTCACGGCCCAGCAATTTCAATAGCTTGTTGTCCCAAGTTTGCACACCGAGGCTGATACGGTTGATACCCGATTCGCGTAACGTCACTGCTTTCTTTACCGAGACGCTGCCAGGGTTTGCCTCAATGCTCCATTCGCGCAACGCGCTCAGATCGAAAATTTCACGAAATCGCTCGAGCAAGTTCTTCAGTTGGACCGTGCTAAGAGCGGTCGGTGTTCCGCCGCCAAAGAATATTGTTTCCACCGTGAGGGGGAATTTTTTCGCAACTCGCCTCGCTTCCAAGACGAGCGCCTCACAAAAGCGTGCGACCTCCGTCGCGTTCCCGCGCGTTTTGTAGAAAGCACAGTAGGGGCAAATGCGAGCGCAAAATGGAAAATGAACGTAAAGGTGCCGGATCACGTTTGAGGCGTGCATCTCGTTTTCGTTCATACGATCGTAAATCTTCCGGTTCTCCCGCAGTTACATCTCGCGGATCGGATCGAGCTGAGCAACCTTTGGCTGTGGACGAGCTCGAATTGCTGAAACCGGTATCGCGTTCGTTTTATCTTTCGATTCGCTTATTGCCACGCGCGTTGCGGGAACCAGTCGCCCTGGCCTATCTGCTGGCGCGAACGAGCGACACCATTGCCGATAGCAATGCGGTAGCGGCTGAAAAACGAATCGAGCTGCTCGACCGATTTGCGCGTGCGATTGCGGGAAAAGATCAATCGATTGGGAAAGCATTGAAAGACCTTCTTCTTTCGAAACAGGACGGCTCCCAGTCTTCGTCCCGCAGTCGCGGAACTAAGACCCTGCAGGACCTATCGTCCGGGATAACCGAAGGAGAAGAGGCGTTGCTGGAATCAGCGGAGAAAATTTTGCGAGCTTTGAAAAATCTTTCGCCTGAAGATCAACGCGATGTTCGCGAATTGCTCGCAATCATCACGCGTGGTCAGCGAGAGGATTTGACGCGATGGAGCGGAGGACTCGCGGCGCTGGCCCACGCGCAGGAATTGCTCGACTATACCTATTTGGTGGCCGGTTGTGTGGGCGAATTTTGGACGCGTGTTTGTTTTCGCAAAGTGCAGAGTTTCACCGCACGGCTCGAAGCGGACATGCTCGAGCTGGGAACGAATTATGGCCGGGGGTTGCAGTTGGTGAATATTTTGCGCGACGCGGGAAGCGATTTGCGGGCCGGTCGTTGTTATTTTCCGGAAGATGAGTTGCGCGCAGCCGACCTTTCGGCGTCCGATTTGCTGGACGCTCCAGCTGCTTTTCTTCCAATTTATTCACGCTGGATCTCAGAAGCGCGCGCTGGGTTGGACGCGGGGCTGGAGTATGCTATCGCGATCAATCCAGCGCGAGTGCGCGTCGCCACAGTCTTGCCGGCCATGATCGGAGTGCGCACGCTCTCGCTGCTCGAGGAAAGCGGATTGGACGCTCTGCGGACGCGGGTCAAAGTCCCGCGCAGCGAAGTGCGTGGCATGATTGCGTCAACCACGATTACTCTTGCGAGCCAAAGCCGGCTGCGACGGGCGCGAGCACAGCTGTAGGGTAGTGGCTAGTGCGCTATTTCAGACTTTCGTCATCCCGAGCGCAAGCGAGGGACCTCGCCAACATGCGCAAGTTACACAAGCCGATTTGAGCGCTAATCTCCGAGTGTGAGGTTCCTCACCGCGAAAGAATTCGGGTTTCGGGATGAAATCGTTACGACCGTGGTCACAACCGTCGCTAAAGAAAATAGTTTCGCTGTCTCTCGCTGATCGGGCGGTCGAGTTCTTCAAGCACCGCCATCATGTCTTCCCAAACTTTGCGTTTCTCACCGGGCGATTGGTTCCGCAGCAAATACGACGGGTGATAGGTGATCATGAGCGGGGTGTCGTGATAGGAATGCCATTTGCCACGTAACTCACGCATTACGCCGCGCGCTCCGAGCAATCCTTCCACCGCGGTCGCGCCCAGCGCGACCATCACGCGCGGCTGAATGATTTCGATTTGCTCAATGAGATAGCCGATGCAGGTCTGCATTTCCTGGGGCGTCGGCGGACGATTTCCCGGCGTGCCCTTCGGCATGTCAGGACGGCATTTTAAAATATTCGCGATATAAACCTCGTCCCGGCTAAGGCCCATCGTTTCGATGATGCGAGTGAGCAATTGACCGGCTCGGCCCACGAACGGTTCACCGCGTGCATCCTCATCCGCGCCCGGTGCTTCACCGATGAACATCAACTCCGCATCCGGATTACCGACTCCGAAAACGGTTTGGGTGCGGCTGCGCGCGAGGTGCGGACACTTCGTGCATACGCAGACGCGATCGCGCACCTGCCCGAGCGAAGAGGCTTTGGCCGCAATATCGGGAACGTTTTGGTGGTGCCGCGACTCAAGCAATCGGTTAAGCGTCGCACTCGAAACGCGGAACGTTTTTTCCTGGGACTCACGAATTTCCTTCAGCGCTTCGAGAACGAGAGAAAGCGCGGGCTGAAGCACGGGCTGATGATGTCATCTTTGCGCGCGCGATCAAATCCTTTGATGATGAAGGCGTGAGTACGCGGCTAAATGATTACAATTACGAGCTGCCCCGGGAATTGATTGCGCAACATCCGCTGCCGCAGCGAGAAGATTCGCGCATGATGGTGGTGCATCGCGACCGGAAGAAAATCGAACACGCGCGTTTTGTTGATCTGAAAAAATTTCTACGCGATGACGATCTGCTTGTCTTGAATAACTCGCGCGTTTTACCGGCGCGACATTTTTCCAATGACGGGAACTTCGAGTTTTTGTTTTTGGAAAAAACTGCGCCCTGCCGGTGGAAAGCGTTGGTAAAGCCGAGCCGGAAATTTGGTAAAGGCGCAGCCGCTGTAATCCAAGGAGTGCGCGCGGAAGCGGGCGAAATTTTTGAAGATGGTTCACGGGAAATCACGTTGTCTGAAGACGTCGATGTGCAGCAAGGCGGTGCGATGCCCTTGCCGCCGTATATTAAGCGGTCGGCAGTCATCGACCCTCGCTACAGGGCAGAAGATGAAGCGCGCTATCAAACGGTGTTCGCGAAATACGAGGGCTCGCTTGCGGCGCCGACGGCCGGGCTGCATTTCACGCCGCAAATTCTGGGCATTCTTCCGCACGTTTTCATTACGCTTCACGTCGGGACGGCAACTTTTCGTCCGGTTAAAGTGGAAGACATCACTCAACATCAAATGCATCCCGAGCGATTTTCGATTTCGCCGGATGCAGCCGAGGCAATCGCGAATGCAAAGCGCGTCGTCGCGGTCGGAACAACAACGGTACGAGTCTTGGAATCTGTTCAGCGCAGTTTCGGGAAAATTCAAGCCGGCGAAGGCGAGACGAATACTTTTATCTATCCGCCGTTCCAGTTTCGGGTGGTTGATATTTTGCTGACAAATTTTCATTTGCGGCGTTCGACCTTGCTCATGCTGGTAAGTGCCTTTGCCGATCGCGAATTTATCCTGCGCGCCTACAAGGAAGCGGTGCGAGAGCGGTATCGTTTCTTTAGCTACGGCGATTGCATGCTGATTTTGTAATTGCCTCATACGAGCGTAATCAAAGGATCCGACCGCGAATCCTAACGGTAGCTCACCGGGATCCCTCGACTTCGCTTGCGATGACCGCTTATAAGGTGATCACTCAATATGCGGTCGCCCGAAAAACCCAAAGGCGAATTGGTTATTCGCACCATCGCCATGCCGGCAGATACAAACCCCAATGGCGATGTTTTTGGCGGATGGCTGATGTCGCAAATGGACTTGGGCAGCGGCATTCTCGCTTCGAAAACAGCGAAAGCGCGCGTCGTTACGGTCGCAATGGAGGGCCTGTCATTTCTTCAGCCGGTCGGGGTAGGGGATACGGTGACGTGTTATGCCTGGGTGGAAAAAATCGGGCAGACGTCAATGACCATCCCGGTGGAGGTTTGGGTGGAACGCTTCCGGGAACATGGCCGGCAAATCCTAGTGACGCGCGGCGTCTTCGTTTACGTCGCGCTTGATGATGCCGGTCGGCCAATTCCGGTGCAACGGGAAGGCAACTAGTTTTCGGATGTGGCTGGTTCAGCGCTTGCGGTAACGGATTCGGGTCCAGTGCCGGTCGCGATTGTTGGCTCGCTTTCCATGCGTGGCGGCTGAATTTTCGGCGAACGGGTGAGCTTTCGTTGCAGCTTCATCCGGTTGTAACTGGAGTGCCTAATATAACGGGCATAAGCAGCCTGATGCCGTCCGTTGGAGGTAAGGTAGGAACAACTGCCTTGAGCGAGCGCGATTAGGACGACGAACAAAATAAGGGGGATCTTCTTCACGACGCCTTCGCCAGTTGCGGCATGGGATGGACGGTTGCGATTTGCCCGATCCGCAACATCTCGGAAACCACGATATAGATTTTCAATTCACAAACTGCATTCTGTCGAAACAGCTCATTAATAGTGAAGCGGCGATCATTGGTGTAGTTCCAGATTCGTTCGGCCAACGGCTTCAGCTCCTGGTCCGCATCGCGCGGCCATTCAAAACTCGGGGCCAGCCGTTGGAGCAGCGTGTTGGGGTCAGGTGTCGTTTTCTTGAGATTGTGAAACTCATCGCGATGCCGCATGGCGGTAATAAGCATGTCGTTTGGAGATTGATTGATCTCCACCGATTGCAGGCATTCGGTTATTGGTTGCACCCCGGAGGCGAAGGAAAAACTCCCGGGAATATCGTCACTCAGAAAGAGCTGCCAGAATGCTTCCTCGCCGGTGAGCTGTTGAAATTGGCCGCTACGCAGCGCGCCGCCTTGAAAATAGAAGGTCGCCAGCCGCTCATTGTGTTCGTTCAACACCTCGAGCTCGCCGGTTTGTCCGGAACTAATGATGGTCTGGTTCACCGTAATCAAATCGAAGTTCGCAAGGCTGCCGCTCAGTTTCTGAGGTCCGCTCGGTCCGTTGCCTGCACGCACTTGGTGGAGCCGATGCGCCATTTGCTCGCACAGGAAAAGGAGAAACGACGGGACTCGTTGCGAAATCGCGACGAAATTCTCACGATTGAAACATTGCAAGCTGACGATTTCCTGGGCCCGCGCCGAACGTAAACGCGGCATTTTGCCAAGAGCCTCGGCAACACCGAAAATATCCCCGCGAGTAACGAAACTGCGCTCATCCGATTCGCCGGGAATGAGCTTGATTACCTCAACGACGCCCCGATTAACACTGTAGACTTCTTCGGCGAGCTCGCCGGTGGTATAGATCAATTCGCCTTTTTGCAGATGGCGCACGTGCGACAGTTCGCCGAGGGCCTTCAGCTCAATCGGCCTGAGCGTCGTGCAAAAGGAGAAGAAATCGCGACGGGGCACGGGCTTGACTACAGCAAAAGTCATGCAGGACGCGCGTCTAACTTATAATAAGCGGTTTTCATGCCCTCGCGACGTTGGCAATCAGGCCGGAGCGCGTTAAATCGAGAGGTGCTTGCTTACGTTTTTGAACGCTTCCCAAAATTTTCCCAAACCTTTTGCTATCGGGAAATTGCCGAGCTTTTCCACCAGGGCGTCCAGCCTGCAATCTTCTCACTCCGCAGGCCGGACTTCGGCCCGGAAACTACGTGGGACGATTCGATCACGTCGAGGGTGCACCAACTGCCGGAAGGCGATGTTTTTGCGCGATTGGCAGACGAGGCGTCAGCCAGTTTGCCAAAAGCGGCGCGGAAAACTTTACACGAATGGCGCGGAAAACCCGACTCACTTCGTCTCCATCAAGCAACTTACATAGGAGCGCGGCTTAAGAAAAGCGGGGTCCGGCATGTCCATACTCATTTCGCGGGCATGGCTGCCCGAACCGTGTTCTGGATCAGGAAATTCTTTGGGATCAATTACAGTCTTACCGTCCACGCCAACGATATTTTTGTTCCGCCCAATTTCGAGATCGGGCTACCCGAAATTCTCTCATCGGCCAGCGCCATCGTCGCTGTCAGCGATTTTGCTGCGAATCAGCTCCGGGGACGCTTTCCCGAAAACGCTGGGCGTGTGCATCGGATCTATAACGGGATTGACTGCGACCAATTTAAGCGAGCGCAATTCGAGCGACCGCCGCTAATTCTCTCCATCGGGCGGCTGATCAGTAAAAAGGGTTTTGATGTACTCATCGACGCCTGTGCTCTGCTGCGACAAAGGGGACACGGATTCCGCTGCGAAATTATCGGCGAAGGGCCGCTCCTTGAGGAATTGCAGGCGCGCATCCATCGGCAGGATTTGCGCGAGCACGTGAATTTGGCTGGACCACAAACGCAATCCGGAATCGCGGCGCGCTTGAGCCAAGCGACTGTTTTCGCACTGCCGTGCCGGATCGATCCCGATGGTGCGATGGATAACCTGCCGACTGTCATAATGGAAGCGATGGCGGCCAGGCTGCCGGTTGTTTCTACCGATGTCGGAGGGATTTCGGAAATGGTTCGCGATAGAGAAACCGGATTGCTGGTCGTGCAAAGTGATCCGGCTGCAACCGCTGATGCGCTTAGTCAGTTGATTGGGGACGTTGAGCTCGCGCAATCATTTGGCGGCAAAGGTCGCACGCGCGCGGAAGAAATTTTTTCGATTGAGAAAAACGTCCACGCGTTGCGGGAGATTATTGCGTTATAGCTGCCGCCGTGTCTCCGGCGGCAGAAATATTTTTGACGGCCCTGCCGCCAGCGACGGCGGCACCTACAGTAGCGCGCGAACTTTTTCGACGGCGCGAAGATAAACGTGATGCGGTCCGCCGCGCATCAGCTCTTCGCTCATTAATTTGACCGGATCGTTCTCCGCCGATGGCAGGACCTGGCGAGCTGGAGCCTCGCCTAATTTGCCGCGACAGACTTCGAGAAGATCGCCGCCGCTTGCCAGTATTACTTGAAATTCAATCTCACCCGATTGGGCGGTGAAAGAAGCGATTGGCGCGTCGCCTTTTTCCTGTAATTGGATCCGCACCGTTTTTCCATCGGAGTTTTCCAATTCAATTTTTTCGGCATTTTTCTCACTTCGAATTTCCCAACCGAGTTGCGCCCCGAGCCAGCCGAGAAAGAGAATTGCGGTCGAGCGAAATCCGTTACCAAAGATGATCGAGCCATTTTTGATTTCACGGAAATGATGATGCGAGCTCGGATGATCGAAGAACTGGGCGAAGGCGAGGCGGAAACGAACGAGCCGCGTCCAATTCAAATCACACAGTACGATACGTTGTTTGGCTTCGCGTTGCGCAGTCTCGACCAGGCGCATTTGGGCGTTGAAATCGCGCCAAGATTGGCTGTCGTAAATCAATCGATCGATCCACGACCAAAGCTGCGGATCCATCGGCTCAGCAAATTCCGATTGCCACCAAAGATAGAGCGGGAGATCGGAATCGAGTTGGGAAAAAACAATGCTCGGGAGGAATTTGACCGTCGCGCCTTCGAGCGAAAATGAAATTTGTTCGGAGCAAACTCGCTTGGTCCCGGCGCGACTAATGTGACAATGCGCGCTGATCCACGCCTCCATCCGATCGTTTTTGGCCTGCGGGTTAGCGCCGATGACGATTGCCCGACAAGCGTGGTTCTCGGTGATTCGCGCCAGCAACTGCGTGTTGCGGTTCAGCGAATCTGGATCCTCGCTGTAGACTGCGAGATTCATCAGCGACGCTCGCGTCATCGCGCCTTCGCCCTCGCTCCAAAGTTTTTTTAGCTCGCGATCAATCCGATCGATCGCGACTGGAAGGCCAAGCGAGATTGTTTCAGCGGTAACAGGCATTTTAATGAACCCCCAACTTCGTCATCCCGAGCGCAGTCGAGGGATCCCGCCATGCTGCCTTAAAGCTCCCCAACGGGATCCCTCGGCTTGGCTCTGGAGGACGGTAGAAGCGATTCTCTTCATAATCGTCTCCACGCCCGTCCATCGCGAGCGAGAAGTTCATCCGCTTCTTCCGGTCCCCAGGAGCCGGAGGGATAAAATGTTAATGGCGGCGCGTTTTTCTCCGCCCATGTCTTTTCGATGGGGTCGATAAATGCCCACGCCTCCTCGACTTCATCGCGACGTGCGAAGAGGGTGGCGTCGCCGCTCATGGCATCGAGCAGCAAACGTTCGTACGCTTCCGGGCTGGCTTTGCCAAAACTGGTGCCGTAATGGAAATCCATCTTTACCGGCTCGATTCGCAAACTCGTTCCTGGAATCTTTGCCATCATCCGCAGCGAAATTCCTTCGTCCGGTTGGATGCGAATGACGAGCACATTTTGGTCGTGTTCGGTGCTATCGCGATTGAATAAAACCATCGGCGCCTTTTTGAAGTGTACAGAAATTTCCGTGGCAGATTTGGGCAGGCGTTTCCCGACGCGTAGATAGATCGGAACCTCCGACCAGCGCCAGTCATCGATGTGCAATCGTAGCGCCACATACGTTTCAGTCTCGGACTTCGGATCTACTTTTTCTTCCTCGCGATAACCGGGAACGCTCTCGCCATTGATCGCGCCCCTGGTGTACTGACCGCGCACGACCAGCTTCGCGATTTCATCTGCGCGATAACGACGCAAGGAACGAACGACTTTCACTTTTTCGTCGCGAATGCTGTCGGCGCTGAGGTCGGTGGGCGCTTCCATCGCGATGAGGCAAAGAAGCTGCAGCAAATGATTTTGCACCATGTCGCGTAAGGCGCCGGCGGTTTCGTAATATCCGGCCCGGCCTTCGACTCCGAGTGTTTCGGCGGCAGTGATCTGGACGTGATCGATGTAGCGGGCGTTCCAGATGGGCTCAAAGATGGCGTTGGCGAAACGGAGAACGAGAATGTTCTGCGCTGTCTCCTTCCCAAGAAAATGATCGATGCGGTAAGTCTGATTTTCGGCGAAGGCATTCGACACGATCCGATTTAATTCCTGAGCGGAAGCGAGGTCGCGGCCGAAAGGCTTTTCAATGATGACCCGGGCCCAGCTGCCTTCGTTCGCTTTATTGAGTCCGGCGGTTTTAAGATTTTTCAGGATCGGTTCGAATTTCTCCGGCGCTGCCGCGAGATAAAATAAACGGTTGCCGCGGGTGCCGCGTTCTTCGTCGATCTTACTAAGGCGTTGCGCGAGTGATTGGTACCCCGATTCATCTTCGAACTCACTTTGATGGTAGAAAAGCGATTGCGAAAAAGTCTTCCAAATATCTTCGCGAACATCCTGACGCGAAAATTGTTTGGTGGTTTTTTCAAGTTCCTTACGGAACTCGTCGTCGTTTTTGGGGCGACGGGCGAAACCGCCGACGGTCACTGCCGGTGGCAATTCTCCAGCGGCGGCAAGATTATACAGCGCCGGAATCAATTTCCGATGGGTCAGGTCTCCGGTGGCGCCAAAAATCACAATCGCGCACGGTTGCGGCACCGCGCGGGTGCTCAAACCTTCGCGCAGCGGATTCATTTGGTCAGAGCCCTTTGTCATGTCGAGCGAAGTCGGGATATCCCGCGGTGGAACGATAAGCTAACATATCGGGATTCCTTCCAGCCTTCGCATAAACCTACGGCGTGACAAGCGACTTCGCTCGGAACGACAGAGGGCGGAACACAGACTTCCAGTCTGTGCGCCCAGCGGACATTCTGTCCGCTGTCCGTTCAGCGGGTTACAAACCCGCTGGGCGCACAGGCCATAAGGCCTGTGTCCCGGGGAGCATACGCGCCCTCGCGTGTAAGTTTCGGCGCCTCGCCGAAACAATCTCTGGTGCACGGAAAAGTTCGCGATCGCGAGAGCGCCATCGCTCCGAGCCGGACTGGCGATAGCACGCGGGGCGCGTGCGCTCCCAGAGAGGAAGCGCGCGTCTACGATGGTAACGGAAACCGTCGCGTCAATTCGCGCACCTTGCCGCGGATCCGTTCAAGAGCGGCATTATCATCGCGATTTTGCAGCGCTTCGGCGACGAGATCGGCAATCTCCAGCATTTCTTCCTCACGCATGCCACGCGTGGTGACAGCCGGAGTGCCGACGCGAATTCCGCCCGGCTTGAAGATGGGATAGGTGTCAAAAGGAATAGCATTCTTGTTCACGGTAATGCCAGCTCGATCGAGAACTTCCTGCGCTTGTTTGCCATTGATTTCCTTCTGGCGCAGGTCCACCAGCATCAGATGATTGTCTGTTCCGCCGCTAACGATGCGATAACCGTGTTTGCTCAAACCAGCTGCGAGCGCTTTAGCATTTGTCACCACTTGCTTTTGATAGGCGCGAAACTGCGGTTGTAACGCTTCGTGAAAACAGACGGCTTTGGCCGCGATCACATGCATGAGCGGGCCGCCCTGAATCCCCGGGAAAACCATCGAGTCGATCTGTTTCGCGTATTTCTCCTGGCATAACACGATCCCGCCGCGGGGACCGCGCAAGCTTTTGTGCGTCGTCGTCGTGACAAATTGCGCGTGCGGAATCGGACTGGGATGCTGGCCGCCCGCGACGAGGCCGGCGATATGCGCCATGTCTATGAAGAGAAGCGCCCCGCAGGCATCGGCGATGTGACGCAAACGCGGAAAATCGAGCGTGCGCGGATAAGCCGATGCACCGGCAGTGATCATTGCTGGCTTGGTTTCGTTGGCCAGTTTTTCGAGGGCGTCGTAATCGATCTGCTCGGTTTTTTCAGCCACGCCGTAATGCGTGACTTGATAAAATTTGCCGGAAAAATTCGCCGGATGTCCGTGGGTCAGGTGGCCACCGTGGGCCAGATTCATCGTCAAAATCTTGTCGCCCACTTTCAGGGTCGAAAAATAAACTGCCATGTTCGCCTGCGAGCCACTGTGTGGCTGGACGTTTACATGTTCTGCGCCGAACAATCGCCTGGCCCGATCGATCGCAAGCGATTCGACGGTATCGACATTTTCACAGCCGCCGTACCAGCGTTTGCCGGGATAACCCTCAGCGTATTTGTTGGTCAACACGCTGCCTTGCGCTTCCATTACCGCGCGGCTGGTGAAATTTTCCGACGCGATCAGCTCAATGTTTTCGCGCTGCCGTTTTTCTTCGGCGGCAACTGCGTCATAAATCTCCGGATCGACTTTGCCTAGACCGCCACTAGGCGCGCCCAAACTCGGTTCAGTCGAATGCGAAATATCGCTCATCAGATAAGTGGAAGAGCCGCCGCTTCGCCCGCTCGAGCGCACGGCTACTTCGCTCTGTTCTACAAACGCGAGCACGCTGGGCAAGGCGTTTTTGATGGTTTCCGCGCAACTATTATAAACATCGCGCCCAAGTCCAATCGGATCGGGGACGTCACGCCAGCAGGTTGCGCCGGCCTCTTCAAACTCGCGCAACAGAAAAGTCTTGTCGGCGGCATTTGGAAAAAGCATCTGGATCGCTTCGACATGCGCCCCGGTCATGGCGAAAATATGGGTCGCGCGCTCGACTAATGCGCCGGTCAAGGGCTGGCTCCGCAGGTTGCCGATATTGGCGCCTTCCTCGGCGCAGACATCGACCGCGTGCGAACTTGGTGGCTGCCCGCGCACTGCATGCACGCCGGCGGACGCCACCTCAATGTCCTTGCGATTTCCCAAGAGACGGCGAAAAAGACCTTCCGCAATGGGACTGCGACAAACATTACCGGTACAAACGAAAAGGACGCTTTTCACAAGATGCGGCCGCGCGAACCTTAGACGGCGGCCAAGTACGTTCGCACAAAATTACGCCAACGCGACTGGGGTTTATCCGACTTATTTATGAGACGAGCGTGGAAAAAATTGCGCTACCGCCTGGAGCACATCGGCCTGCTAATTGCGGCTGGCCTTGTGCCTCTTTTGCCGCGGCCTGTCGTTGTCACTCTGGCAAAAATATTCGGCGCTCTCGCCTCGCTCTTGGATCGCTATGGGCGCCGCATTGCCCTGGCGAATCTCGATTGCGCCTTCGGCCAAAAATATTCGGCTGCAGAAAAACGACGCATTGTTCGCGAATCGTACCAGCATTTCGCTCAGACCATGCTCGATCTGATGTGGAGCCCGCGACTCACTCCCGGGAATTTTGATCGCTACATCGAGATGAGCGGGTTTCCCGCGCTCGATTCCAAACAAAGCCTGATTGTTGTCTGTTATCACTACAGCAATTTCGAATGGCTCAGTCTGGCCTGCGGATTTCGCGGTCGGACGGGCACGATTCTCGCCCAGGAATTTAAGAACGCGTTGCTCGATCCAATTTTCCGGCGTTGGCGGGAACAGTCCGGCCATGTCTTTAGCGCGCGCACGGGTGGAATTCTACGACTTTACAAAACCCTTCGTCGCGGAGGCAATACTGCCATGCTGGTTGATCTGACCGTTTTCCCGGGTCCATCTGCCGTCGCTATTCGGTGTTTCGAAATGCACACCAGCGTTACTTCCGCTCACGCCTGGTTGCAGCAACGCTCAGGAGCCGCGCTTATCCCCGCCCATTGTGAGCCATTGCCGCGAGGACGTTACCGGGTTGTTTTTCATTCGCCGATTGACCTCGGGCCGAATGCAACCCCGCGCGAAATCGCGCAGGCATGCTGGAATTCATTTGAGCCAATCGTGCGCGCGAAGCCGGGACCGTGGCTTTGGATGTACAAACATTGGCGCTATTGCCCGAAAAATCCCGATCGCCCCTACCCATTCTATTCCGGGCCGAACGGGAAGTTGGAAAGAATGCTGGCGCAAAAATGATATCGTTTAATGGAAAAAGCCCGTGCCACCCCATCCAACGCAAAACCTTTTTACGCGGACGCGAGCAAAATTTTTAGGAAGTTGAGAAAATGCCGGAATTGACCACAAGCCAACGAGCCTGGCGCAGACAAGCCGGAAACGTTTCTCTGCCTGAAGTGCATCGCAGCGTCGTCGTCCCTGTGACCGCTTCGTTTTGGCGAAAGTTGTTCGCATTTTCCGGTCCCGGTTTCCTTGTCGCGGTCGGCTACATGGATCCAGGCAATTGGGCCACGGATCTCTCTGGCGGCGCAAGATTCGGCTACGCCCTGCTGATGGTCGTCATGATTTCGAATTTCATGGCGATCCTGCTGCAGCATCTCTGCATCAAGCTCGGCGTCGCTACCGGACGTGATCTTGCCCAAGCCTGCCGCGATCATTACTCGAGGCCGACGGTGTGGGCATTGTGGATTCTTTGCGAGATCGCAATCGCGGCGTGCGATTTAGCCGAAGTCGTCGGTTCGGCCATCGGCTTGCAACTTCTCTTTGGCATTCCGCTGGTTTGGGGATGTGTCATCACCGCGCTCGACGTGCTCGCTGTGCTTTATCTTCAGAACAAAGGCTTCCGTTACATCGAGGCGCTGGTCATCACGCTCATCCTAACCATCGGCACCTGTTTCGCGATCGAGTTGATTCTCTCGAAACCCAGCATCATCGGAGTTGCCCTCGGCTTTGTCCCGGGCCCGCGCATTATCCTGAATCAGGAGATGCTCTACGTCAGCATCGGCATCCTGGGCGCGACAGTGATGCCGCATAATCTCTATCTGCATTCGTCCATTGTGCAGACGAGGAAATTCGAGCAGACACCTCGGGGCAAGCGTGAGGCGATCAAGTTCGCCACCATCGATTCGACGGTGGCCCTGATGTTCGCTCTATTTATTAACGGCGCGATCCTGGTTTTGGCTGCTTCCGCCTTTCACTGGTCCGGTCATCAGAATGTAGCTGAGATTCAGGACGCCTATAAATTGCTCAGCCCTCTTCTGGGAGTCGGTTTCGCCAGCGTCCTCTTCGCCGTCGCACTTCTCGCTTCCGGACAAAATTCCACCCTTACCGGAACGCTGGCGGGACAAATCGTGATGGAAGGTTTTCTTAACTTTCGCATCACACCCTGGGTGAGACGATTACTCACGCGTCTGATCGCCATTATTCCGGCCGTGCTCGTCATCGGCATTTTCGGCGAAGGAAAAACCACTCAGTTGCTGGTGGCGAGCCAGGTTGTGCTCAGCATGCAACTCGGTTTTGCGGTTTGGCCGCTTATGCGATTCACCGGTGAGAAGGCCAAGATGGGCGAATTTGCCAACGGACTTGTGGTGAAAATTTTTGGCTGGATGACAGCAATCATCATCATTTCACTCAATGTGAAATTACTCTTCGATACTTTTATGCCCGAGCCCGTGCTTAAAGCCTTTTATGGTTTTCTCGGAATACCGGCTCCCACTCAATAAGTCGCGGTTATGTATCAGCAAATTCTTATTCCACTTGAAAACAGCTCTGCTGACGAAACGATCCTGGCTCACATCAAACCGCTGGCTCGCCTGACCAACGCACGCATTCACCTTGTTCATGTGGCGGATGGCTGGGTCGCGCGCAATTTCAATCAGCTGCAACTGGCCGAAAGCGAAGAGATGAAGCAGGACCGACTTTATTTGGAAGAACGGCAGCGCGAGCTGATAGATGACGGTTTTTTCTGCGATGCAGTTCTCGCCCTCGGCGAACCATCAGACGAAATCATTAAACTGGCCCGCGAAAAGGATATTGATCTGATCGCCATGACCACACACGGCCATCGCTTCATCAGCGACATCCTCTACGGCGCTACGGTGGACAAAGTGCGGCACGCCGTGGATGTGCCGGTGTTGCTTTTGAAGGTAAAAAATTAGGCGATCTTTCCCAGCACCGCGCGCGAGACTTGCCCTGCTTTGCGCCTACGTCTACTACAGACGCGCGTGAAAGTGCTTCTCCTAACCAACGAATATCCGCCCTGCACTTACGGCGGGGCCGGAGTGCATGTGGAATATTTGTCGCGCGAACTGGCCAGGTTGATGCCGGTAGAAGTCCGCTGTTTCGGCGATCAAAAGGTCAAGTCCGGTAATCTGACGGTGCGCGGTTTTCAATTGGACATGTCCGGCTGGAATTGTCCGAAAGAGCTTCGCTCAACTCTGGGCGCAGTCCAACGCTGCGTCGATTTTAACGCCGCCGGCATCGATGCCCGGATTGTGCATTGTCATACCTGGTATACCCACTGGGCCGGAATTCTCGCGCAAAAGAATTACGGCATTCCGCTCGTCATTACGGTGCATTCACTGGAGCCGTTGCGCCCTTGGAAACGGGAACAGCTAGGCGGCGGGTACGATTTTTCGCTCTGGGTAGAAAAGACCGCGCTCGAAATGGCGGATGCGGTCATCGCCGTTTCAAACGAGACCAAGGCCGACATTGCGCGCCTCTTCAAAGTAAAGAAGGAACGCTTACATGTGATCTATAACGGGATCGATCTCGATGAATATCGCCCGGTGAAATCGAAGGATGCTCTCCGCAAATTCGGGATCGATTCGGAAAGACCTTATCTCTTGTTCGTCGGTCGGATTACGCGCCAGAAGGGCATTATTCATCTTGTGCGCGCGATCGAGTTCATGGACAAAAATTTCCAAGTGGTGCTTTGCGCAGGCGCCCCCGACACGCCGGAAATCGCTCGAGAAATGAAACGAGCAGTTGAGCAGGCGCGGCGCGCGCGCGACGGCATAATCTGGATCGACCAGATGCTCGACAAACCGAGTGTGATTCAATTCTACTCGCATGCGGCAGTTTTCTGTTGTCCATCGATCTACGAACCGTTTGGCATCATTAATCTCGAAGCCATGGCCTGCGAAACCGCGGTGGTTGCGAGCAAGGTTGGGGGAATCAAGGAAGTCGTAGTAGATGGCGAGACCGGTTTTCTCGTTCCACTCGCGCAAATGAAAGAGAGCCCGTTTGAACCAATTCACCCGGGAAAGTTCGAACGCGATTTGGCGGCGAAGATCAACGAACTGATGCGGGACGAAAAGTTACGCGAGCGTTTCGGCAAAGCCGGCAGGCTAAGGGCGGAAGAGACGTTCAGTTGGCGCGCGATCGCGCGGGAAACGAAGTCGCTCTACCAATCGCTTGTCGCAAAGAAAGTCGCCGCATGAAAATGGGATGTTTGCCGTCAGCGCGCTCTCCGAAATTGCGGTGAAAGCAACGCAAATTACCGGGCCGGCAGCTGGGCAGGAGTACCTACGGTTCTTTTTTAATCCGGTGGGATGCATTTGCCGCCCTTATTACCGGCACGGTCCAGTCACCGCACTTGGTCGGGTAGCATTGAAACAACCGCGCGATTCGTTGATTTTTGCAATCGGCCCGGAATTCAACCGCCTGCTCTTTAGCGATCCAGATCTATTCCGACCGACCGGTTTAATCTTGCCCGCCCCGAGGGAGTCGGCCCAACGCCGCGTCCACCTCGTTAATCGACGGCGCCGGTGATGAAGAAGAACATCCTGACCGGCGCGCTCGCAGCCCGCGAATACATTCAGTTCTTTCGCGACCCGATTGGTTGCATGCGCACGTTGTATCGGCAGCGCGGAAAGCTGGTGGCACTTGGCCCGATTGCGTTTGGCGAACCCACTAAGCTGCACGTGCTTGCAATCGGACCAGAATTTAATCGGCAGGTTTTAGGCGATCCCGCGAAATTTCGCACTACTGGTCAATTCATTCACGGCCCGAAAAACTCCGCGCAACGCCGTATTCGCTTCGGTCTCACGCGGATGAACGGTCCGCAGCATAAGCAGCAACGCCAACTCATCCTGCCGCCGTTCCATAGGAAAGCCGTCGCCGGTTATCACGATTTGATCGTTGCACTCGCAAAGGAAGGCATCGGCCAGTGGAGGACGGGCCGGCGCGATGTTTATGCCGATATGCGCGCGGTTACGCTACGGATCGCGAGCGCCGTGCTATTCGGCCACGAAGCGAGCGATGCTTATCGGATCGCACATTTGCTGGAAATTTGGGCGCGCCGAAACTTTTCCGGACCGGTCTGGCTCTTTCCGATCAATGTTCCCGGCACGCCATATCATCGGTTGCTCAAGCATGCCGAGCGAGTAGAACGCGAGATTCTTGCACTGGTGGAGAAACGCCGGCGCGATTCCGCTGATCGCACCGATGTGCTTTCCCTCCTGATCCAGGCGCGTGATGATGAAAACCGTGGCATGACTGACACCGAGTTGGTCGGTCAGGCGACAATTCTTTTCGGAGCCAGTTTCGAAACCACCGCCAGCACGCTGACATGGACGGTCTTCCTTCTGGCACAACATCCCGCGATCATGGGGGAATTGATGGATGAACTTGATCGCGTGCTCGATGGTAATGCGCCAACGCGCGATCAACTGGCGCAGCTTTCATTTCTCGACCGCGTCATCAAGGAAAGCATGCGTATTTTGCCACCGGTGCCGTTTACCATCCGCGCGGCGGATGACGATGCCATTCCAATGGGATCGCTTACGCTCAGTCACGGCACCCGCGTGATTTGCAGCCATTTTCTCACCCATCATTTGCCGGAAATTTATCCGGAACCGGAAGTCTTCCGTCCCGATCGCTGGCGAGACATTGATCCAACGCAATATGAGTACATGCCTTTTAGCGCTGGGCCACGCGCCTGCGTAGGCGCGATGTTTGCGATCCAGGTGCTGAAAATTTCGCTGGCCATCATGCTGCAAAAATTCCGATTCACTGTAGCACGGGGCGCGCGCATCGATCGCGTTGTTCGCATCACCATGAACCCGCGATATGGCATGCCGATGCTATTAACGAAAAACGATCGCCGTTTTCAGAGCAGCGAAGTGCGCGGTCAAATTCACGAGATGGTGAAGTTGCCGTTGCAACAAGGGTAGGGACGGATCTCCGAGCCGTCCCCTAATTTTTTGACACCCCGGAGGCGTGTCCTTCCCTTTGACAGGATACCGATGCAACTCTGGTCGCTCTGCACCAGTCGCTCACTCTGGTGCGAACCATTCGGCGAAGGCATCCCAGCTTCGTTGTTGCGAGAGCTTTCCTTTGTGCGGACGCCATCGCAAACCGCCGACGCTAATTGTGAGGGTGCCAAGCTTTCGCCGATTCTTTTTCCACTTCTCCCACACTTCAAACTTCACGCCGGGTTTCCCTACCGCCACGTGTTCCTTCATCGTTGCCGAAACCCATTTGGTGGGGCGACCCTGCTGGCGACCTTTCATAACTGTTCAGTGACCAAGGGAGCTAACGATAAACAGGATGTAAATAGCAACCAAATTCGACGGACCAAGAGTCGCTTGTTGCCGGCGTAAAAGCGTCTAGCCCAGAAACCCATGGTTGAATCGTGATGGTAGAGCAACCGTTCGTAGTGCCCGAGATCGAGATCCGTCTCCGTGCCGCTGCGAGGTGCCTCG